>Ga0315322_10001112_pt1 | contig 20562 bp, 14 predicted proteins | sample M110021515metaG_FD_203461 | JGI IMG/M metagenome (GOLD analysis project Ga0315322, IMG submission 203461) | Ammonia-oxidizing marine archaeal communities from Monterey Bay, California, United States - M1 100m 21515 | ecosystem: Environmental > Aquatic > Marine > Intertidal zone | place: USA...
GTCGCAGCCAGCTCGACTGCTGCGTTGCCCTTGGCCTGGGGAGCGGCTTCTGCGGCTACATTTGAGGCGAGCAAGGCTGCCGTGTTGGCCGTGACGGTGGGTACATTGCTGACCAGCGATGGTACGAGCGACATGTCGACCTCCGGGAGAGCAAGTGAAGCGGACTGAGCCTGGACGTCCGAACTGCTGCAGATCGGTACAGCACGAAGTTCCACTTAGCATACTAATCGACGACTTCTCCTTTGACAGCGTCATCTTCGGGACTTTCGAGTAGCTGCGCAGCCACAGTGGGGGTTCCGAGCGCAGTCAGCTGCCTTGCGAGGCGCTGAGCGGTGCGATCGACGCGCACCGACTCGGCGAGCGTGCTGCAGAGGAAGGCGGGGATCTCCGGGCCAGGTGGGCTCCAGTGGCGAAGCGCAACCCCCAGCACGTCCCATACGACGAGATGGCCCTGAATCAGGCCCTCCAGGTCCTGAAGGAACACCTCGACTCCGAAGGGCCAGTGGTCGAAGAGGCTCGATCGCTCGACTGCATCCAGCTTGACGAAGCGGCTGGATGGCAGGTCGAGGGCGCGCCATGCCTCGGTCCCATCCGGGCCGCCGACAAGGCGGAGGAGCAGGCGTCGACCGCCGAGCCAGTGTCCGCGCCACCAGTGACAGCCCAGGATTGCCTCGCCGAGCGGATGGGCGAGCAGCTGGGGCACCAGGGCGTTGAGGGCATCGTCGACTCGGGCAAGGGAGGTCTGCCAGTCGTCGGGTGTAGGGAGGTCGGGCAGCACCGAGCGAAGCGGAAGAGGGCCGGTCTTCGGTGGATGGGCCCGTCGATTGGCCAAGTCCTCGCGGCGAAGCACAGTGGCCGGCTCTTTGACCGGGGTGAAGGTGCAGGTGCCGGTTGCATCGCGCTGCAGCCGGAGTCCTTCGCCGGGAGCCGGACCAAACACTTCGCGACCGCCCGACAGTGCGCGGGCCAGCTCCGCGAGTTGAGCATGGTCGTCGTAGGCGTAGGGAGTCTCGAGCTCATGGGCGTCGAGAAAGCCTCCGCCACACAGGATGACTGCGGGTGGGCCGGGCAGCCCAGAGACATAGTCGACGCAGAGCTCGCGAATCAGATCGAGGCCAACGAAGCCGTCTGCAGGGTCCTCTTGGAGCAGGTTGCGGCCGGAACCGATGATACCGATGGGAGGAATCTGGGTGTTGTTGGCGACGATGACCGCATCGGGAGCAGGCAGGCTGCCGGCGGTCACCAGCGCGCGGGTGGTCGACGAGATGGGCGTGTCCACCCCAAGGAGTGCGGTCACGGAGCTCTCGGCCGACTGTGCGGTCACGAGCACCTGGGCGACGCGGCCCTCAGACACGGGAAAACGAGCAGCACCCGGCAGCAAGGTGAGCGTGAGGGGCCCCGCTGTGAGCGGAAGTCCTGGCTCGCCGCGGTGCACCACAAAGCCAAGGCGCTGGACCGCACGCACCACCACCTCGGGCATCAATGGCGCCACCAAGATGGGGATGGTGGTGGGCAGTCTGGCCAGCGAAGGCAGGTCGACATGGTCGTCGTGGGCGTGTGAGAGCACCACGAGATCGATGGGCAGCAGGGCGTCTATGTCGATGTCACGCGGAGGATGTATCGGCAGGCGGGTGATGTGGCCCATCGTGTCGCCGAGCACCGGGTCGACCAGCACATGCACGTCGCCGGCGCGCAGGCTCCAGCTCTGGTGTCCGAGAAAGCTCAGTGTGAGCGGTGTGCTGGGATCGGTCGCGGCGGCCTCCTTGGCGGTCCTTGCGGTGCCATCTTGTCGGGAGGGTGGGGTCAAGGGACCAGCGTGCAGCCCTTCCCAGGACCTGCCGGTCGGGCGTGGGCCTTGGCCATTCCGAAGGCCTTGGCGGTGACGGTCTGGGTCTCATCGTCAAAGCGGGCCCGGGCGATGTCGGGCTCGATGCGAATGTAAGACACACAGGACTCCTCGGACCGCTTGGAGATGTAGCGGCAGGCGCAGCCCTGCAAGGCTGCGAAGGAGGTGCCGATGCGCAACAGGCCCACATCGTACTTGTCGGGCGGTCTGGCGGTGCTCTCGGCGATGGGTCCCATTGGGGGTGGCGGGAAGGCAGGATTCGGAGTGGCCACCACGGTGTCTTCGGTGTCTTCGGTGTCTTCGGTGTCTTCGGTGTCTTCGGTGTCTTCGGTGTCTTCGGTGTCTTCGGTGTCTTTGGTGTCTTCGGTGTCTTTGGTGTCTTCGGTGTCTTTGGTGTCTTCGGTGTCTTTGGTGTCTTCGGTGGAAGGGGGGGCCTCATCGCTCGGCTCTGCGGTGAGGGCGTCCTCTTCGTCAATGGGGTCCGGGGCAGGGGCTGGCTCGACTGGTTCTGTGGGGAGGGCGTCGACCATCGTGGCGACCATCGCGAGGAAGTCGTTGTGCTGGAAGGTGCCATCCCGGTCGTCACCGGTGCGGGCGATGACGACGCCACGGTCGGGCATCACGTAGATGGACTGCCGCCAGTGTCCCAGCGCGGCGTAGGTGCCTTCGGGGGCGTCTGGCCAGGGCAGCTTGCCGTCGTTGACCTGCGGATGGGGGATGTTGAGCCAGAGGTTCCACCCGGGGTTTGGGCCTGACGGTGGGTGGACCAGCTTGCCCTCAAGCACCGCTGCAGGTGTGGTTGAGCGGGTCATCCAGCCTTCGGGCACCAGCCGCTTTCCTCCCCAGCAGCCGTCCTGGAGCATGAACGCGCCGTAGCGGGCCATGTCGCGCGGGGTCAGGTAGAGCGTGGAGCCTCCCACCGGCACGCCGGACAGGTCGCGCTCGAACTGTGCGGAGGTGATGCCGAGGGGTCCAAACAGCACTTTCTGCAGGTAGTCGTCGCCGTGGCTATTGCTGAGAATGTTGTGTGCCACGGCGGTCTGGACGACGGAGTTGCCGCTTGAGTAGCTGTAAGAGGTGCCGGGTAGGTCGCGCAGCTCATGGCTGGTGACGAAGTGGGCCATGTCAGCCTGTCCACCGCCGTAGAGCATGCCCACCACTGAAGATGCGGTGGGAGACGTGCCTTCGTAGGTCTCGCGCCACGCAAAGCCGCTGGAGTGCTCCATGAGGTGGCGGGTGGTGACCTTGCAGGCCTCCGGATTGCCCACCTCGATGGTGTCGCAGATGGACGCATCGATGTCGAGCTTGTCGTTGTGGACGGCTATTCCGATGAGTGAGGCCGCTACTGCCTTGGTCGCCGACCACTGCAGGTGGGGCATGTCGGGCTTCCAGTCGCGGCCGTAGCGTTCGTAGAGAACCTGGCCGTCCTTCACGATGACCAGACCATCGGTTCGGATGCCGGTGCGGCCCTCTTCGTCCATCACCTCGGGGAAGCTGTAGGTCTCCAGCTCGGCGAGCGCGTCGGCGGCATGGGTCTGGAGGAGGTCTCTGGCATCGTCCCAGTCTTCAGCTGGCTCTGCGCCGGTTGGGCAGGCGGCGAGCGCGGAGGACGAGGCGATGGCGATGGCAGCAAAGAGCATGGACATGGTGGCACTCTACCGTGAGTCGCCGGGTCACCACTTCAGCAGCACCAGCTCCGAGCAGAAGCCTGGACCCATGGCCAGGACCAGCCCGCGGTCTCCTGGAGCACACGGCCGCTGCCGCAGGGTGTCGCGCAGCACGTGGAGCACTGAGGCACTCGACAGGTTGCCGACCTCTTCGAGAGACCTCCAGGTGAGGTTGGTGTCGTCCTGCGTCAGGCCCAGGGTGCGCTCAAAGGCTTGCAGTACCTTTGGGCCTCCTGGATGGCAGATCCAGCGCGCGATGTCCCCGCGAGAGAGGTCGTGCTCTGCCAGGAAGGCATCCACGTCGGAACCCATGTGGCGGTCCACCATCTGCGGCACTCCTGCCGACAGCACAATCTTGAAGCCGGTGTCGCCGATGTCCCAGCCCATCACGCGCTCGGTGTTCGGGTAGAAGCGGCTCTTGCTGGCGACCACCTGGGGCATGCCGTCTGCGACCGAGCGGTTGGCGCCGACTCCCACAACTGCGGCCGCCCCATCCCCAAACAGACCGGTGGCGATGAGGTTGGGGATGCTGAGGTCGGCGCGCTGAAGCGTGAGCGAGCAGAGCTCTACGGACAGCAGCACAGCCACGTGGTCGGGGTGACCGCGCAGGTAGTCGGCTACTCGGGCGATGCCGGCCGCACCTGCCACACAGCCGAGGCCAAACATCGGCACCCTTCGGATGTCGGTGCGCAGGCCGAGTCGGTTGACCAGGCGGGCGTCGATGGACGGGGTGGCTACGCCGGTGACCGTGGTGGTGAAGATGGCGTCGACATCAGCGGCATCTAGGCCGGCTGCGGCAAGTGCACCGGACACTGCTTCAGCACCGATGTCGGTGCCCACCCGCACGAAGGCGTCGTTGGCCTGCCCGAAGCTAAGGCCCGGATAGTCCTCCATCGGAAGCGCAAGGTGACGCCCACCCACCTTGACTGCGCGGTGGAGCTGCGCGACCCGACGAGGATTGTGGTGCTGGGTGGCCCATGCGGCCTGAAAGGCGGCCAGCAACTGTTCCTGACCGTAGTAGTGTGTGGGGGCCGCCGTGTGCACTGCGGAAATTTTCAAGGCGGCTCCGAGGCTGAAGCCGCGGCTAACGCCTTTGCATGGTGGAGGTCAGAGGTCGGCGTCGAGACTCTTCCGGCTCGGGGCGGGCGCTGCCGTCCCACACGATGCTGGTGCCGTACCACTGGTCGGAGTCGAACACTGTGATTCCGCCCTCATCGCGGGCCTCGTCCAGCTCGCCGATGGCGAAGATGAAGCGGCCGTCACTCGGGTCGAAGAACGCCATCGTCTGGTCGGTCCAGGTGCCGTCCACATCCTCCAGCATGTAGCCGGTGTAGGTGCCAGGGAGGTCTTCGACAGCGCGGAAGCCCATGCGCATCTCAAAGTTTCCGTTGCGCTCGCCATCGCAGGCGCCCCCGGCCCCTCGGCTCAGGACATCGTCGAGCGCCCACTGCACCGAGAAGGCGAAGGCACAGTCGGGGCAGTCCTCGACAACCTCAGGGTTGACCTCGGGATCGACATCCCAGTACAGCTGGCAGTCGTATTCGCGCGTCGCGGTCTGTGAGGCCCCGAATAGATAGGCCAAGGTACCTTCGAAGGTGATGTACTCGACGGCATCTTCGCCGGTGTCAGCCGAGTCGTTGGTGTCGTTGGTGTCGGCGGTGTCGGCGGTGTCGGTCGCTTCGGCTCCGGTGTCCTTCGACACGGGAGGGGGCGTGCATGCCAGCGCAAGCAGGCAGAGCGTTGAGGTGGATCGCATCGGGGTCTCCTACCTGTACCTGCGATGGCGCGGGACGACTTCTTGACCATCATCCGCACAGTACACTCGCGGAACCCCTGCTCGGTGACGCAGCACAGAAGTGCGCCTCTCCGCTTCGATGGGGGCGCTTGCGTTCTTGGAGCCACGGGCAGGACCGATGTGACGATGGGCTGGGTGCGCCTCAAGCGATGGCGGGTCGGTCGGGTCGTGGTTGGGGGGGAGGGCGGTTCTTGTGATGGGAGGAGTGACGGCCCCCCCCCGCTCGGGCAGTAGATCAATTCAGATCGGATGGACTTGCGTATAAAGATCGACTACAGCAGACCCGAACAGGCCCCTCGATGGAGATGATTTGACTAAATCGAGTCACATGGAGGGCTGGAGTCAGTGGACTGCGTGGCTGTTTATCGGCGTGGTGCTGCTGTCAGGGCCGTTTTTGGTGAGACACGTCATGATGGGCGAAGTCGCGGACAGTGCCCGTCGTGAGACCGGCCTGTTGCTAAACGGGACCGTCGACGCGGCAAATGCAGCCATGACGATTTGGGTGCACGCGCAGGAACGGCAAGCCGCGCAATTGGTCGAGAACCAGGAGCTTCGTCTGGAGGTGGAGGCTTGGTTGGACGCCTCGGTGGACTCGGACCCTGCGCTGTCGCGACGCAAATTTGTGGGGGCCATCGCGCCTCTGCTCGATCGGTCCGGCTTCGAGGGCTTTGCGCTGGTTGACCTCAACGGCTTGGTTCGGGTCGCCTCGGACGCTCCCCTGAATTCTGTTCATCCGGTGGTGTCTACCCGGTCCTGGCGTCACATGAAGAGTGGTCGGCTCGCGGTCACGGAGCCTCTGCCGTCGCCGCATCTGGTGTCGCGCTCGGGGGTGCGGCTGGCGAATCAGCCGATGGTGTACGCGGGTGCGCCGATCGTCGATGCCCGCGGTGAAGTGCGGGGTTGCCTCGTGTTTCAGGTAGACCCCGCTATTGAGCTCTTTTCCCTTCTTGAAGATCTGCGGGTGTTGTCTTCTGGGGAGCTGTATCTGGTGAGCTCGGGCCACGACATGGTGTCGCCGTCGCGCTTCGTGAAGGAAGATGGCAGCCGTGGAATCTGGCGACCCGTGCATGTGCCTGCTGCAGAGGGCGAGGTCTCCTCACCTACTCTGCTGGCAAGTGCAGCTGCGGCTGGGGGTATCGGTCGCGAGCTGGTCCCCTACCCGGACTACCGAGGCGTGCTGGTTGTGGGCGCGTGGCTTTGGAACGAAAAGCTCGGGGTTGGCATCGCCTCGGAGCTCGACGCCAAAGAGGCCTACGCTGGGGTGGACTCGGCGGGTCGGATGTCTGGACTCGTGGCCTTTGGCGCCGACGTGCTGTTGCTGCTGTTGGGGGGAATAGGCTGGTTCGGACGTCGACGTGAGCAACGGCTCCAGAAGCGCAATCAGGCCATCGTGGATCTCGCTCCTGTGCCCATCGTGCTCACCACTGGCCGTGGTGTGCTCATCGGTGCCAACCAAGCGTTTTCTGCCATGGTGCGGGCTACCGATGATCGGTCCACCCTCACAGGACAAACGTTATCAAATCTCGTCGGCATCGATGGTGTGACCCAGGGACTCGTACCGCCCGTGGGGACGGTGGATTCGGACTCGCCGGTGCGCGCGAAGGTCACCTTGGGCACCCCAAAGGGACTCCGCACCTATCGGGTGGTCCACCAGCGACTTGATGCAGACCAGACCGGGCAGCGTGCGGTCTGTACCGTTGCAGTAGACATCACCAAGCAGGCCGAGGCGGCCCGCAAGCTGCGTCACTTCAACCAAGAGCTGGAAGAGCGAGTGGCTCTGCGTACCGCCGAGGTGGAGTCTGCCACCGCCGTGCGCACTCGCTTCATGGCCGTCATGACCCACGAGCTCCGCACGCCACTCCATGGTGTACTTGGACTTCTCGACCTCGCGATAGACTGTAGTGACCCGGGCCGTAGTCTTGTATTGGTGCGGCGGGCACTTGAGGCAGGCAAGCGACTGCGGCGCATCGTCAACGAGGTGCTGGACTTCTCGGAGCTCGACCGGGGAGAGCTGGAGCTGGCCCACCAGCAGCTTGTGCTGTCCGAAGTGTTGGGCGTGCTGCCCGACCTGATGTACGGTTCGACGGTGGCGACGCCTCCCCAGTTGCTGGTGCATGTGCATCCTGACGTGCCAGAACACTTTGTGGGCGACGGGCACCGCCTGCAGCAAGTGCTGTCCAACCTTGTAGGCAATGCGGTCAAGTTCACCAAGCGGGGCCACATCAAGGTTCAAGCCGCCCTCCGCGACCCCTCCGCCAGTGTGATTTCCGGCCGGCGGACTTGGCTGCGCATATCGGTCAGTGACACTGGACCGGGCTTTGAGCCTGAGGTGGCGGAGCGTCTGTTCGACGCCTTCGCCCAGGCTGATGAGACGGTACGCGCGGACTTTGGTGGAAGTGGGCTGGGCCTAGCCATCTGCCGTGGCTTTGTGGAACGCATGGGCGGTCGCATCTGGGCGGAGGGCCGGGTGGGCGAAGGAGCGACCTTCACCATCGACCTGCCCATCGAGGTGGCAGCCCAGCAGCCGGTACGTCGAAGCGGCTGTGCACTTCTCGTTTGCGAAGACCCGCACTCGCGAATCATGGAGGGTGCCCTGCTTCGGAGCCTCGGTCTCAAAGTGATTGACGTGCACAACCTGCAGGCAGCCTGCGCCTGCTTGGTGTCGATGGATGAGGTCGATGGCCCGCTTCATGCGGTCTGCTTGTCGGGGAAGCTGCTGAATCGCTACGGTAGCGCGGGCCTGCAGCGACTGCGGCAGGCGCTCCATGCTCAGGGCGTTGGAGGGGCTCGGGTGGTGGTGGTGGAGGAGTCTCTCATGCGGGATGGGAGGGCATCTTCCCTGAGCCAGGAGGCGGACGCCGTGGTGTTCACTCCCGTTCTGCGCGATGGGTTGTCGTCGGCGATCTGGCCGCCTACAGAATCATCCTCCTTCGACCACGATCCGTTGGTCCGGCAGCAGTGGCCGGGTCGTCGGGTGCTGGTGGTCGACGACGACTCTACCAACCGCTTCATTATGGAGGCGATGCTGCGGGTCTATGGTGTGGAGGTCGAGCTGGCCGAAGACGGGGAGGCAGGCGTCACCGCCGTGGCGCGACGCGACTTTGATCTAGTGCTGATGGACCTCCACATGCCCCGACTCGACGGGCGAGCCGCGGGCCGTCGCATTCGAGCACTCGGGGACAGCTGTCCGGAGCTGATTCTCGTAAGCGCAGAGACGGCTCAGGGTGATGTTGACAGCGTCTTTGACGGCCGGCTGCCCAAGCCGGTTTCGCGCGATGAGTTGGAGATCTTGCTTCACTCGTTGTGGCCCTCTGCACTGGCGCCAGTCGCCCCGCCGGCTTCATCCAGTGGGCCCGAGAACGCTTCGGTTCCGGAGATGGACCGAGCGGCCGCGCTGAAGCGGATTGGCGGTGATGCCCTCCTGCTGCAGTGGCTGCTGGACCGCTTTGTGATCCGCCACCAGTCCACGGTCGATGAGCTGCGCGAGCTGCTGATGCATGGTGATGTGGCGGGCGCTCAGAGCATTCTCCATCGAGTGTGTGGGGTCGCCGGGAACCTGGGCATGGTCGTTGTCGCAGAGACCGCCGCTCGCGCTGAAGCGACCTTGTCCGCAGGACTCGTGGACGAAGCGGAAGAAATGTTTGGGTTGCTGGAGGACTCGCTCGCTCGGGTGCGTCGCTCGCTCGCTGCTGCCTGAGCCCCCCTGCAACGGTGCCGCCTCTTCCGCGAGGGTGGAGCGGGTCAGCCAGTACGTGGACGAGCTGGGAGACGACTTCTCCGACTTCTCCGAGTCATACGTGCGCTGGGAGCGGGCCGAGTATGGCCAAGTGCCCGCTGACCCGTTCAAGTCAAAGATCGACAGCGCCGTCAACGGGGTGGTGGAGGAACGGACGGAAGAAGAGTGCGATGTACTCGTGGCCCACCGAAGGTCTGTGCCCTATAGCCACACCGCTTAGGCTGTCTCCCGCCCCCTGGTTCGGTGTCCCATGACTGTCCTCCGCTGTCTTCCCTTCTTCGCTCTGGTCGCGTGCTCGTCCGAAAAAGACGACTCTGCCGTCGTCGACACAGGTGGCGACACCGCCGTGGAACACATCGAGCGCCCCGAGAGCTGTACCCCCATCGTCAAGGTCGATGGCACGCCCGTCGACGAGCTAAACGACCCAAGCGTGGGCGACGTTTGGACTCTCCTGATGTTCTGCGATGAGGTGCTCCAGCTGGGCACTTACACGCTGCAGGTCGACCCTGCGGAGCTCATCACGATCGACGACACCGACCCCATTGTCACCTTCAATGCGGCGGGCACTGTGACGCTGGACTACCGCGTCGGCAGTCGCCGTGCTGACTTCTCGGTCACCATCCAGGACTGACCGCTCGAGGTCTGCTCTTACCGTCCTCATCGAAGCAGGTGCGGTCTGGAGCGACCGGTCGGTGTTGGACTCGGAGGCTTCAGTACCAGAGGTATCCGTAGTAGCCATAGGGCGTGGTCCACGGCTCCTCGCCCGAGAAGTAGAGGTAGCCGCCGCCATAGGTGGCGTTGCCCAGCTCCCAGCTGTCGGCCCAGAGGATGTCGTCGCGCACTTCCAGCTGGATGCCGCCGATCTCTTCGCTGATGTCGCCACAGGTGTTGTCGAGGCCCCACATCTGCACCTCAAAGGCGAGGGTGCAGCCGTCGCACTCCACCTGCTCGCCACCGAGTGCGATCCATGAGATGCAGTCGTCGCCTCCCAGCCCCAGGATGCCGAGGCCGCCCCAGACCAGAGGCAGCGGGTCGAGCTCCACCGGAGGGCCGTCCCACTGCCCGGGCCGAGTGGCGGGGGCCGCGTTGTCGGTGTCCGTCGAGTCGTTGGTGGGCACTGGTTGGTCGAAGAGACCGGGACTGTTGCCGCCGGGTGGGTCGAGCTTGGGATCTTCACAAGCCAGCAGGGCACACGCGAGGGCGAGGTACGGGAGTGGGCGTGTGGTCATGTAGAGCCTTTCGAGGTCTGCGTATCTGTGCTGGTGAGGGCGTGCGCTGTCGCGCTGGGCCGATCGACATCAGTGAGACTGCACGGTCGCCTCCCGTTCCGGCGCGCGATGCGGTAGCAATAGGGTATCCCGCGCTGCTCGGAGCACGCATGAATGTAGACAAGCCCCACAAGTCCGCAGAGGCCGCCCCCGAATACGCGCCGAGTCGGCTGGAGACCTTCTTGCTCGGACTCGGCACAGTGGGTGAGCTGATGGCGCTGGTGGTGCGGGGTGGGCGCTGGTGGATGCTGCCGCTCATCTTGGTGCTGGTCTCGCTGGCGGGCGTGATGCTGGCGCTTCAAGCTGTGCAGTATGTGGCGCCCTTCATCTATATGGTGTTCTGAGACTTAGTGAGGATGGCCTGCTCGCAAGCGCTTGGTGAGACCGATGACGTGTGTCTGCGGGGCAATATTACCTGGGAAGTCGCAGGTGCAGAGTGCTTGATACGAGACCTGAGAACCAAGCGAAGACGCTGGGTCGGGTCCGTGAGAACCCACCCTGCATCCAAGGTGTACGATACGGGTGAGCAGTATGCAGTATGGGGGCTGGGGTCTCAGTCCCGCAGGTACGGGTAGCCCTCGGGCTTGACCACCATGATGCTGCAGGGCGACCGACTCACCAGCTTCTCGGAGACTGTGCTGTTGAACATCCCCTTCACGCCCTTTTCGCGGCCGTGGGTGCCCACCACGACGAGGTCGATCTGGTGCTCGTCGATGTTCTGAAGAATGACTTCGACCCAGTTGCCACCCGCGACGACGGTTTGGGTGGGGATGGTGGGGAGTCGCACACCGTTTTCGGCACAGCGGTCGAGCTCCAGCTGTATGGCCTCGCTGAGCGCTCGCTCGCTGTCATGGATGCGGTCTTCCACCACTGTGTCGTCGGGAGCTTCGTTGAGACGCTCGCGGACGTCGCGGTCCATGCCGGTCTCGACAGTGAGCAGCCACATCTCGGCCTGGGTGGCTGCGGCGATGCGCAGACCAGCAGAGATGGCGGCGCGAGAGACATTGGAGAAGTCGACGGGAACGAGCAGTCGGTTCACGGTGTACATGATTCTCTCCTAGATCCTGTAGCAGGGGATCCGTGCTGTAAGCGAGTCCACTGATCCGTGCTCGTCGGGATGAGAGGCGTCGAGACAGATGACTTGGAACCGTCACGATGGTGTTCAACGGGTAGGAGGACTCGTCCTCACCCAAGACAAAGCGTGTCAAGCTGGAGGCGACACGGGCGCCTTTCTGTCGACCAACTCAATGCCGCGCAGACTGCTGAGTTCTAGGGGCGAGTCCGTTCAGGATGCTCGGATGGACAAGCCCTGAGCCGTCGCCCGAATGAGGAGGCTCAGGTGAATCCCGCCAGACGCATCTCTTCGGCCACGAGCACCCGGTGAGCCCGGCTCAGGCCGAAGACCTCGGCGGCGGAATCATTCAGCTGGTGTTCGGCGGCGAGCTGACGGCGCTGCAGCCGGGTGCGCTCGTCGTGGGTGAGCTCGGTGGTGTCCTGGCCGTGCAGCGCGATGAGCTGGCGGGCCAGATCGGCAATTCGGCGTTGGAGCGCTTCGTCGGGAATCTTGATGCGCAGCTGACCGAAGTACTGCTTGGTGCAGGTGACGTAGTCGCCGCGGAAGCGGTTGTTGCGGGTGAGAAACCGAAGCTGCCACCACAGTGGACCCGAGTTGAGCAGCCCGAGCACGAAGTCGGGGTCGAGCCCAGGTTGGTCCACGCGTACTGAGAAACCTCCGCTGGCCATCATCAGCAGTGGACCCCCTTGTGTGGCCGCCGCCGGAGCAAAAGCCGGCTTGTTGGTCAGCAGGGGCACCCGGATGTGGGCCGACGCGTGCACGGGAAGACTTCTGGGGGCGCTGAAGGCGAACCAGCAGCGGTTGCCCTTGCGCTGCTCCAGCTCTTTTCGACGGGAGGCCAGGTACGCCCACGCCTTGGGAAAGTCCGTTGAAAGCTCATCTTCAGACATCCGTCGGGTGCGGTCGCCGTCGCTGATGTAGGGCGTGATGACCTGTTGCTTGCCCGCAGGACGGATGCGGAAGCGTCCGAAGTCGGCGGCGAAGACCGGCGTGCGCAGGATGCCGGGCTCGATGTCGACGGGCTTGCCGTCGCGGGTGGTGAGGCCCGACGGGCTGGCGCGCAGACAGAAGACCGGGTCGGCGCCTGTGCTGGAGCCCCTCGCCATCTTTGCGGGGAGCTCGAGGAGGGGGACCGAGTCCTGGCAGAGCTGGGAGAGCAGGCTGGCTTCAGCCTTCGAGGCAAAGCTCCAGGCGTCTGCTCCCAAGGCGTCTTTGTCGAAGCGGTCAAAGCGAAGGCTCTCGGGGGCGTCTGCGAGCTGTTGAGGAGTGGCGGTGCCGTAGTCGAAGCGCTTGTTTCGGCTGCTGGCCAGAAACAGCAGGCAGGTGTAGGTGGTCGCCTGGGCGAAGACCTGGTGGTGCCGGAAGTCGATGATCTTGTGGACCGCCCGCTCCTCGGCCAGCAGCTTGCGCAGCCCTGCCCCGGCGTCGAGGGCGAAGAACTTGTTGGGGAGGATGTAGCCCAGGCGCCCGGTCTTTGTCAGCAGGCGCCATCCCAGCTCCACAAAGGCCATGTAGACGTCGAACATGCCGGTTTTGGCTGCGGCGTAGTGTTGGGTCAGCCAGGCTGCCTGGAGGGGCGCAAACTGGCGGTAGGCCTGTACTCGGATGTAGGGAGGGTTGCCGATGACGGCGTCGAATCCCGGCTTGTCACGATCGAACACCTGGGGAAAGGCGGCTGCCCAGTCGAAGGGTCGCACATCGGCGTCCGCGTCGTCAGACAGCGTCGGATGGTCTGCGTAGAAGCCGAGGTCCACCAGCGAGTTGCCACACTGGATGTTGCGGTCGAGGTCGGGCAGGGCCCGCTCTTTGAGGAAGGTGAGCTGTCGGTTGAGGGAGTCGCTGCTCTCGCCCTCGAGCACCTTGAGCATCAAGGACAGCTTGGTGACTTCGACTGCCTGGAGGTCTTTGTCGACCCCGAAGATGTGCTGCACGAGGATGCGCTTGCGCTCGGAGGTCGCCAGTCGCCGCTCTCCGGCGCGGCCTCTGTAGACCAGCTGTTTCTGCTTGGCCGTGCCCCGTTCGGCGTGTGCGCGGGTGTACCAGTCGAGCAGGTACTGGTAGGCGCCGAGCAAAAAGGAGCCGCTGCCGCAAGCGGGGTCGCACACGCGCACATGGGCCACCGCGCTGGGACGTTTTTCGCCCAGAAGTGGTCCCAGCACCTCGTGAACGATGCGGTCCACCACTGCGGTGGGGGTGTAGAAGACCCCGCCGGCCTTCTTGACGGCGGGCTTGTCTTCCACCTTTGCCTGATGGCTGGCCGTGAGCCGGATGCGCTTGCCCAGGAAGCGCTCATAGACCTGACCGAGGATGTCTGAGGACAACACCGAGAAGGCGTAGGGACTCTGCGGGAAGTACAGGTTGCCGATGATGTCTCGGAGCAAGCTGTCGTCGACCGTCAGTTGTGGTGTGATGGTGTCGCGTGTTGTGCTGCGGTTCCGCTCCTCAATGAAGTGGAACAGGCCCGCGTTGTACTTGGCATCAGCGCTGCGGAAGACCGGCAAGAGGCGTGAATAGATGCCTGGCTTGCCCAACAGATCGCGGAGCTGTCCGTAGGGTTCCAGTCCGCGGTCCTCGCCCATGCGCAAAAAGACGATGCGGTCGATGATGCGCTGCACCGAGAAGTTGAGCGCCCGCTCCCCGAGCGCGGGGTTTCTGTTGGCCAGTCCCTTTGCGAGTGCTGCACGCCAGCTTTCGATCTCTTGGAGGAAAGATGCGTCGACCTCTTGAGTGCCTCGTCGGGTGCCTTGGCTGGCCACCAGGCGGTCGAGTGAGCCGGCCTCCACCGCATCGCGGTGCAGTAGCTCAGCGATAGAGTCCCATTCATCGAGATATTGGTCGAAGCGAAGGTAGCGGAGTCTCGCTTTGCCGGCGGCATCTTCGGAGTCTGGACGCACCCGGCAGTCGTAGATGGACAGCTCCTCGAAGTCGGTCAGCACCGAGATTGGTAGCTTTGCGGTCCAGCCATAGCGGCGGAGCTGAAAGGCAGGGGCGCTATGCGTCCGAATATTTACGGCGGGTTTCTTGGCTTCGAGGAAGAACCGACGCCGACCGCCGATGCGGAAGCTGTAGTCGGGTGCCTTGACGGTGCCGGCAATGCGCAGGCTGTCTTCGTGAACCACCTCACGCAGTTGTTCGGAGTGGGCTCGCCGGTTGTCCACATCCCAGCCGAGGGCGCCGAACAGCGGGTCGATGAAGTCGCGCCGACACTGTGTCTCGTTGTAGCGGGGATTGCGGTACTCCCCGAGGCGATCTGAGAAGCGTCGCACGAGCTGTTCCGCATCTGTCCGGGACATTTGGGCCTCCGAATGACGGTCGGTTAGTCCATTTCCGGACGCACGTCATCGTCTCGGTCGATGTGAAGGTGGGAGACGGAGACCGGCTGCACCCGCTGCAAGGCCTATCCGTCCTTCATCCGACCAGCTCTTGCGGAATACCCCCTCTTGCCATCCAGCCGGCTGCACAGGATAGTGGTCGAGCGGCATCCCCGTGGGTTCCGACGCCGAGCTCCCAACACCACCAGGGCCCATGCAGTGGTGGCCGCCCCGCCCGTCGTCGAGCAGCCGCTCTTGCTCGCATCACTGGAGCCGTCGTCGACCGGTCCTGAGTCTTCGGTGGGCCCCTCTTCCACCACGGCGGTGTCGTCCTCGACACACTCTTCGACTGTGAGTGCCACGCCGTCGCAGTTCCGGTCGATGCCCTCGCAGGGCTCGTCCGCACCCGGGTGGGTCGCCGGGTCGCTATCGTCGCAGTCCTCATCGTTGTCCACATGGTCCGACAGGGGATGGCATCCTCGCCACACCTCCTCCGGATTGCCGTAGCCGTCGGCATCCTCGTCGGGCCACGCGCTCACGAACCCGCTGGAGCGCACCCCGTCGTCGTCGTCGTCAGCAAGGCCATTGCAGTCTTCGTCGGTGCGGTCGGGGTCGCACTCTTCGGATGCATCGGGTCGCACGTCCGCGCGGGTGTCGTCGCAGTCGGTGTTGTTCAGAGTGCGGTTCACGCCCCAGTCACACACGTAGTCTTCGGTCCCCGGAGCACCGTATCCATCCTCATCTTCGTCGGTCCATGTCGTTGTGAGTGTGGACGGATCTACGCCTGGGTCGTCGTCGTCGCTGACCCCATTGCAGTCCTCGTCGGCGTTGACGCTGTCGCATACCTCCAGCCCATCTGGGGACACATCGGCGCGCGTGTCATCGCAGTCGGTGCTGTCGATGACGAAGCCTGCTGGCATGTCGCAGCGGACCAGGGGGGCACCGTCGGGGTTGCCGTAGCTGTCGTCGTCGGCGTCTGGATACCAAGTGAACAGGGTGGTGGTGTCGACATCCGAGTCATTGTCATCGGCGTCACCATCGCAGTCCTCGTCGAGGTCGAGGGCGTCGCAGACCTCGGTGAGGCCCGGCGCGACCGTGGCGCGGGTGTCGTCGCAGTCCGTGTCGTCGGTGACATGGCCCGACGGCTGGTTGCATGCGTCGATTGAGCTGGCGGCATCGCCGAAACCATCGCCGTCGCCGTCGATGTACCATGTGGTCTGCGTCCAGGTCGCGACTGAGCTGTCGTCGTCGTCGCCGAGGCCGTCGCAGTCCTCGTCGTCGTCCGCAGAGTCGCACTTCTCCTGCGCGGCGGGGCTCACATCCGCACGGGTGTCGTCGCAGTCGGTGTTGTCGGCGACGTGACCACTGGGCTCATCACAGGCTTGGACGGTGGTGTACGGGTCGCCGTAGCTGTCAGCGTCGGTGTCGGCATACCAGATGGACCAGGTGGACGAGTCGACCGAGGTGTCGTCGTCGTCGCTGAGGCCGTCGCAGTCCTCGTCGACATCCGAGGCGTCGCAGACCTCGGTGGACGAGGGGGACACATCGGCGCGGGTGTCGTCGCAGTCGTCGCTTGAAGCCGTGTAGCCAGAGGGCACATCGCAGGCGCTGGTGAAGGGCCACACGTCGCCGTGGCCATCGCCATCAACGTCGATGTAGAAGGTGGACATGGTGGACGGCTCGACGTCGCTGTCGTCGTCGTCGCTGACACCGTCGCAGTCCTCATCGACGTCCGCCGCATCGCACACCTCATCAGCCTGTGGACCGATGGCAGCGTCGGTGTCGTCGCAGTCCCTGGCCATGCCGAGCCAGCCGGACGATGCGTCGCATTGCTGGGTGGTGTTGGATGGGTCGCCGTAGCCGTCGCCATCGGTGTCGGCGTAGAAGGTGGACATGGTCGAGGTGTCCACGCTGGGGTCAGCGTCATCGATGAGCCCGTCACAGTCCTCATCGGATGAACCCCGGTCGCAGACCTCCTGGCCCGCAGGGTTCACACTGGCGGAGCGGTCGTTGCAGTCGTCGGTGTTGGTGGCCCAGCCGGGGTCGCTCGGGCAGACTTCAATGAGGGTGGACACGCCGTAGCCGTCCCGGTCGTAGTCGGTGTATTCCCAGGTCGCCTCGCCGATGGCGGCATCCGAGTCATCGCAGTCGGTCTCCGTGGCCACCGTGCCCGAAGGCGCATCGCAGGCCTCGCTGTGCACCCCCTCGCCGTAGCCGTCGCCATCTGCGTCGTTGTACCAGGAGGTGGGACCGCCCACCGTGCCATCCGTGTCGTCGCAGTCCTGCACATCGTCGGCCTCCCCACCCACGATTACACCGTCGCCATCGGCATCTTCGTATCCATGGTAGACGTAGACCCGCTCGATGCCGCCTCCCCCCACCACCGCATCAGAGAACCCATCTCCGTTGCCGTCGCCGGCGATGGTCACTCCTTCGCCCAGGAACTGGTGGGAAGAGGTGCCGAACCAGCTGTCGTCGGCGCCTGACAGTCCTCGTCCCCCCACACCGGTTGTTCCACCCAGGTAGAGCCAGGCCGCGCCTTGGTGACTGGTGCGATAGGCGCTTGTGCCGATGAGCACGTCGTCGTAGCCATCCGAATTGACGTCGCCACCCCCTGCTAGGGACCGGCCGACATAGCCTCCGTTGAGGTCGCCTACCATCACGGTGACGAGCGTGGGGTCGATGCCGGTGGCCGCCCCATGCACGACATACACCTCGCCGTTGCGGGAGAGGCCCGCCGAGCTCTTGTGCCAGGCCGACACGATGAGGTCGTCGAATCCATCGGCGTCGACATCGCCGGCATAGGCCACTGCTTGACCGAGCTGGTCTCTGTACGCGGCGCCTTGGATCTCGCCGTCGACGGAGCTTCCCACACCACTCACGCTGCCCAGGTGGACCCGCAGGCCTCCCTGATAGAAGATGCCGCCGGGGCTGTCATAGGGGACTCCAAGCGCAAGGTCGGAGTAGCCATCGCCGTCGAGGTCCCCGTCGAGAGCCAGCTCGGCTAGACCGCTGAGAAGGGTGGTGTGGACGGTGCTGGACACCCCGGTGGAAGTGCCGTGGTGGACGTAGGCCCGCGAGGTCGGGCCGCTGGTGACGGTGGGGTCGGTACCGCCGGCGACCAGGTCTGCGTAGCCATCGCCGTCGAGGTCGCCCCGGCCGCCCAGGTAGCCGCCAAATGTGGGTCTGGAGGCGTCGGAGAGTGTGGTCTGGGGGGAGCTGCCGAGACCGGAACTGCTGCCGTGGAAGATGTAGAGGTGGTCGATGCCTGTGCTGGTGCCCAAGCGTCCGCGCACGATCAGGTCGTCGTATCCGTCGTCGTTCAGGTCGCCTCCTGCAGCCAGATGCTCTCCGAACTGCTCGGATGCGCGGGTGCTGATGAGCACCAGGCCCGCGGTGGACTGCACGCCCGATACCGAGCCCATGAAGGCGCTGACAAAGCCTGCCCCCGATAGGTTGCCGCCCTGACCCCCGGTGGCCACAGCGAGGTCGTCGTAGCCGTCGGCGTCGACATCACCCATCCACACTACATCTTCGCCAAACCCTGCGGTTCCGGGTGCCAGCGTGGTCGTGGCCGACGACAGCACGGGGTCCACCGTCACCGGAAAGCGCACGCCGGGCCCTGAGATGTCCACCTCCACGACCAACTCGCCGTCCACCCATACCTGCTGAGACGCGAGCCCGCGCCCCTGTGCATCCCAGGACACGGGCGCGGAAACCTCCCATCGGTGCCCGGTCCGGTCGACCAAGACCGCTGTGTTTCCGTGCATCACCACATCGGAGGCCCCCGAGACCGCCATCCGCAGCACCAGCGTGTCGGCGCCATCTAAGGGGGCGGTGTCGACCTCCCAGCCCCATTGAAGCGATGCCGGCCCGACCTGCCACCACGACAGTCCCGAGGCCGTGGGAAAGGTCACGGTGCGTGGGCAGTCCGCAGAGTCCCGCCGTTGGCCGAGACAAGGCCCCACGGTGGGCGAAGCGATGGCATCGGGCACCAGCTCCAGCTGAGCGGTCTCATCACCGAGCTGCACGCCTCGGTCTGAAAAAGCCACTGGCAGCTCAAGGTCGGCGAGCTCCGACCGCAGCACCGGCCCTGTGTCGTCGATGGGCAGCACGAACCGAGCTGTGGATACCGCGGGACCGGAGGTTGGAACGGGCGCGGCTCGGTCGCAGTGCAGAGTAGTGAGACTGGCGAGGAAGAGGCACCAGCGTGGAGCGAGAGTCGTCATGGGCGGCAGGCAGACAGGGGTGGGCAGTTGTGGCGGGTTATCACGATCTACACTGTGTGACGCGGCCCACAATAAGACCACCAGTCTGCACCCGCAGACTTGTACGAACTTTTCCCTGCTCGACAAGGTCCACCGCAGCGGACAATAGCTCACCTTTGGGTGGGCGCCTCGCTCGTCGTCAGCACCTTCTTCTGGCCACCCCTATCGGGGGCTGGGTGTTGGCACTCGGCGTCGTAGAGTGTCGGCGTCGTAGAGTGTTCGGTACGTGTCGGAGCACTCTGCAAAACGTTGAGTCGCGCAAGGCTCTCTTTTTAGTATGAGCTCGTGTACCGGTGGAAAGATGTACTCGCCCTATTCACAAGAGCAGGTCGCTCCATCAGTGACCGCGCTGAGCCAGGGGAAGATCGCGAAAGAGAACGCTTTTCTGGTTCCAGGTGGGAGGGGCCTCTTTATGGGCCTCTTTCATGAGCTGGAGCCACTCGTTGGGATATTGGTATTCATTCTAATGCCTTATCAAGGAAGGCCACGGCATCGTCTACAATCCGATTGCTCACTGAACGATCCTTCTGTTGTGTGTCCAGAGACCACTTGTCTGGCCCAATACCACTCCCAGCTGGCGCTCCCGACCTCATTGGGTGCAGTGTCCTTTGCCGCAGTGGCTCTCTATCCAGGCCCGCAAGTCACGGGGCGGCAGGGTGGCGATAGCATGGGTCGGACCTGCCAGGAGCTGGAGGACTTGACCCTGTGGGTCGAGCCAGACCTGAGCAGGGGAAGTGGACTCGCTTCCATCGCCTCTTGAATAGGGGGGGGCGACGTACTCGGAGTAGACGACCTTACCCTTGTGGAGGGTCTGTAGGATGGACCATTCGCCGTCTCCGCAGCTCGGCCAGGAGGAGAAGCGAACCTGGCTGGGGGGGAGCGTCTGGTTTTCAGTCATGGGCCACTGCTCCAGACTCCATCCACCGCCCTCGCACTCTCCTTCGTCGCGCTCGATCTTCTCGACCCGGGTGGTCTTCTTGGTCTGCTTGGGTGCAGCCGCCACATAGGCATCAATACCTTGGACCGTACTCAGATCTGGAGTCGGAATCGCGGTAGGCCCTGCGCTGGCTGGCAGCGATAGCAGGCAGGCACCAAGGCAGAGACCATTGAATGGAGTGACGTCTGGGTAGTTCATCGCAGCAAGATACTCTATTGGACTCCTTCCAGATCTGCTCGACGAAGTCCCGTTCATCTTTTCGGTGTGTTCTCAATAGACCAGCAAGGGCTGCGAGTGTCTGCCCCACTGAACGCGCGATGTGGCATTCGCTAACGTCGTTTATGCGCAAGTTGGCGGCCCAGCTCGTAGGCGTGGCCGCAGACCTCAACGCCCAGCTTGGGGTAGAGACCCCGGGCTTCGGAGCTCCAGCAGCTTCGCGAAGTCTCCATCGCGAGCGGGTGCTGGTGCCCGAGGGCTGAGCCCTGCCTTCGGTCAGTGGGGCGGCCCGAATAAGGTGCTGACGACGAGCGAGGCGCCCACCCAGGTCTGGTTCTCGGCCCCAAATCGGACCAGGTGCGACCCTTCTAGAGTCAGCCCCACGCAGTCGTCGCCTTCGCGGTGTACCCTGCACAGGTTGCCCCCGACCTGGAGGTACGGAC
>Ga0315322_10001116_pt1 | contig 20519 bp, 15 predicted proteins | sample M110021515metaG_FD_203461 | JGI IMG/M metagenome (GOLD analysis project Ga0315322, IMG submission 203461) | Ammonia-oxidizing marine archaeal communities from Monterey Bay, California, United States - M1 100m 21515 | ecosystem: Environmental > Aquatic > Marine > Intertidal zone | place: USA...
AAATGACGTCTTCATTGCAAGCGATGCGAGATTTACTGGCCGAAGACCAACGCTACAAACTGGATGCTTACCAGTTCATTCGTGAGTCGCTTCAGTATGCTCACGAACATATGATCGGCGAGTTAGCGGAGGACGAGTCTGGCGAAAAAACTGGTCCGCGACACGTCACTGGCCAGCAACTTTGTGAAGCATGCCGTCTTTATGGCATCGAACAATACGGTTACCTGACGAAAATGGTACTTGGTAACTGGGGAATTAAGAGCACCAGCGACTTCGGCAACTTGGTGTACAACCTGATTCGAATTGAGCAGATGCGTAAAAGCGAAGCCGATGAAAGAGAAGACTTTGATGATGTCTACGACTTCAAAGATGCGTTCGAGCCCGAATTTGAACTCACCGTCAAAGATGAAGACTGAAATGAGATACCAAAACCCAATGATTCTCGTACGCAACAGGCTCTCGTTCAGCAACTTGACGCCACACCACTTCATGATGGTGACCGCGGCTATTTTGCTCGGACTCAGTGCGGTACAACCGACAAACCGCTGCGCAGCTCAAGACGCACCTGAGGCAGAGACACAGGCAGAGGACGCGAAATCTACCCCAGAAACAAAACGGATAGAACGTCCCCGCCCCGTCGAGGAGTCACGCAACAGTTATCTCGGCCGCGTCTTGGCCAAACCGATGTCACATCTAGGTGCACCCTGGCTGATTCGCCCAGAGCGAGAAGAAGAAGAAAGAGCCTCCGAATCTTTCAAGCAGTTGAAGCTTACTGAAGGCATGAACGTGTGCGATCTGGGTTGTGGCAATGGCTACTGGACCCTTCCCATGGCACGGGATGTGGGCAAAGACGGCAAGATCTATGCCGTCGACATCCAACGTGAAATGCTTCAAAAACTGCGTGAGAGGTCCAGCAAGTACAAGCTGAACAATATCGAACCTGTGCTCGGCAAAGTTGACGACCCGAATCTACCAGCCAACAAAGTGGACCTGGTTCTGATGGTGGACGTCTACCACGAGTTTTCCCATCCGGAATCGATGTTGTGGGGGATCCGCCGCTCCCTGAATTCAAAAGGTGTTGTGGCGTTGCTTGAATACCGCGAAGAAGATCCACGCGTTCCCATCAAACCGCTTCACAAGATGTCAAAACGCCAAATCATGAAGGAATACAGTGCCAATGGATTTAAACTGGTCCGGGAATACAACAAACTACCGTGGCAGCATTTGATGTTCTTCGCCAGGGACGATAGCCCACTGGAAAAGATTGACCCAGTACCGGCACAACAGGTGCTCAAGGATCTGGAGTAGAATCTGCACGGCACGATGGCGTCCGGGGTCGTGTACAGACCGAAACAGGGCCCATCCGCGTTCATCTCAATGACCTTGGCTCCAAGCGCCTCCATCCGACAAACGATCACAATCACAATCACAATTCGACGTACCGACTCCGAAATCTGCTGATTGCCCGCGTTACCATATGAAGCACAATGAAAATGTGCGAGGAATGACGCAGTCTTAGTAGAGATCATCGTGACGGCAAGAAACGCACACACGCATAGAAAAATCGACTGAAGGAATAACACATGTCCACTAAAGTCCGTCTCAGCATCATGATGTTTCTCCAGTTCTTTGTCTGGGGATCTTGGTATGTTTCGCTGTATGGCTTCCTGAACGAAGCGGGCATGACCGAGATCGGCAAGGGTGGTTCCTTCGACGCCGCTGCATATACCGTCGCGCCCATCGCGGCAATCTTGGCACCACTGACCCTCGGGCTCATTTGCGATCGCCTGATGAACACGGAACGTGTGCTGGCAATACTCAACATCGTCGGCGCCTGCCTGCTATGGCTCGCCCCCACTCTTGCCAGTGCGGGTGCCCCAGACACCTATCTAAGCCAATTCACGCAACCCATGATTTTGTGCCTGCTGGCTTACATGCTTTGTTTCATGCCGACGCTTGGCCTGACGGCAAGTCTTTCGTTCAAACACCTTACGAATAGTGAAAAGGACTTTCCTGCCGTCCGCGTACTTGGAACGATTGGCTGGATTGCTGGGAACTGGGCCATGTGGGGTTGCCGTCTCTTCACGGGGGAAGACCAAACGATTAGCAAAGCGACAGCGGAACTTGCGACAGCAAAAGCAGCTGCTGGAACTGACGAAACCGCGATCAACGCGGCACAGCAAGCGTTCGACACAGTAATGAGCACGATCACCTACTCAGACAATTCACCCCACATTTTCCACGCTGCAGCCATTGCTTCTGCAATTCTAGGTGTGTATTGCCTGACACTTCCCAAGACGGCGCCCCCTGCGAAGGGCGAGCCCATATCGCTAGCCAAGGTTTTTGGTGTCGATGCATGGGCACTGTTGAAAGACAAAGCATTCTTCGTTTTCGCGATTGCTTCATTCTTGGTTTGCATCCCGCTAGCTGGGTACTACGCAAAAGGGTACGGCTTTGTTGATGCCATGGGCGTGCAGCTATTTGGTTCCACCACAGGTGCCATGAGCACCGGCCAAATGAGCGAAATTTTCTTCATGCTGATCATGCCATTTTGCTTTGCCCGTCTGGGTGTCAAGAAAATGCTAATCATTGGCATGCTGGCATGGGCCGTTCGATACGGACTATGGGGCTTTGCTTTTGGTCAAGATGGACCGCTGTTGACCGCCCCGATTTTCATTGGCATCCTGCTGCACGGCATTTGCTATGACTTCTTCTTTGTGACCGGAATGATCTACACCGACAAGAAGGCCCAGCCTGAGGTGCGAGGTCAGGCCCAATCGCTGATTGTAATGCTGACTCAAGGACTTGGACTGGGAATCGGTGCTCAGGCATTCGGCTGGTGGATGGGGAGGTGCACAACAGGGGATGAAGTTGACTGGTCCCAGCTTTGGTATGCACCGGCTTTGTTTGCCCTAGGAGTGATGGTGGCGTTCGCTGTGTTGTTCTGGGATCGCTGCGGCAGTACCTCGGATGACTCCGATGCAAACACATCAGAAGCCGCATAGCAATCGCTACGCGAAAGCATCAGTGACGCGAACTCATTGTTCCGCATGTTCAACTACCGCCGTACGCAATCATCGCGTCGGTAGGAGTGTTGGTCGCAAGCAACTGACACAGTTCATTGGGAGCGTTCATCGCTTTCGTCAAAGCTGACCATTCTTCTATTGCCGCGAGCATTGCCGAGCTACCGATAGAATCGAAGAAAGAATGCCATGGTTGGCTTGACTTAAAACCAAGTCCGCCTTGCATCGCAAGATCAAAACGCTCGTAGGAATCGACCACGCCGGAACGCAGGGCCAGGGCAGCCTCGATCCACATTGGTATCGTCATGATTTCCATGAGCTGTCGATCGCTAAATTCAATTTTCTGACGGCAATACTGTTCGCTGAATTCAACTGTCTGGGGTGACAGCTCCAAGTCACGTTGACCATCCTGATAATCATACATGCCCTTTGAAACGGCTCTGCCCAAACGCTTCTTCTTGATCATCGCCACCAACATGGGCGCGGGATCAATACGACCAGGAAAAGCCTGCCAGAATACCCGACCAGCGTCGAACATCGTGGGAGCACCGATCCAGTCGATCAACTCCAGTGGCGATATCGGCATTCCGTAATCCAAAGCAGTCGTTTCAATTCTGGCTGCTGAGACACCTCGACAAAGCAACAACATGGCTTCATTGAGATAGAGTGAGAGCAGGCGATTCACAACGAACCCAGGGCCATCTCCGACCACAAGGGGTTCTTTCCCAAGACGTTGAACATGGCTAATGCACGCCTCTGTCGTTGCTAACTGTGTTTCACTACCCACAATCAACTCGACCGCCGGTCGATCTACAACAGGCATAAAAAAGTGCATGCCACTAAACCGCCCTGGATGCTCCAAAGACTCGGCAATACGCCCGATAGGTAACGTCGAAGTATTTGTACACAACAGAGCATCGTCGGCAAAAACCTGCTCCGCCTCACGGAAGAAGGCTTGTTTGATATCCAACTTTTCAACAATCGATTCAATTACCAGTGTCTGCCGACAACGTTGAGGAGCATTACGATTGCGGAATTGGATGGCTGATATAGAGGCACTCATTTTCCGGGCAATGGACAAATCCCAGTCCTCATCTGAAAAGCTGACATGCTGCACCGAATGACGGATAGCGTCTTCATTTTGGTCAGCCAGCCAAACAGAAATCCCCGCATCAAGATGCGATTGCAAAATAGCAGAACCAACAACGCCTGCACCGACTAAATAAATGCCCGCAGCAGGAGCATTCCCACCGGATTCACTCTTAGATTCTTGCAAAGACAACTTAGCTCTCTCAGCGTTCACGGTGGATCAAATCGATAGTCAATACGGAACCAAAACCGCAGAACAAACCACAACCTCGGAAGGACAACAAACCTATCGGCTAATCAGATTATCGTGATTCCGACATAGAAACATTAAACGAACAAGTTTCGATCACCAACCCACGTGGAAACTCGAGGGGATGGAATCATCAGCCCAGAGTCACCTTTGGTTTACTCGGCGGTCGTGAGCACATCATTTTCCAAACATGCATCACCAATGCATCGTTTCTAGGTACGGTTGCTCAAGCATTGGGACGCCCATACACCTGACCAAGATCGAAACGAGGCTAATCCTGCTCAACACGCAACACCGACGGGGCAGCAATCGGTTCGACTGGGGCGACAACCCCCGCGTCGTTCGCAATCAGTTTATCGCAGATGGCCCATGACTTTTCACGACTCTTTTGGTCGGAAAATCCAAGACTATGGTCACGGAAAATCAATCGGCGATCCGCCTTCAGATCATGAAATCCTGCAGAGCGAGGATCCAAACCATTTTGATGAAGCAGGATCACTCGAGCGACATCAGCAACCTGCGTACGAATACGCGTAGGCTTGGAACCCAAAGTTTGCCAAACAAGTGCGGTTCGGTCATCTGACATGCGTTTCACTGCCTGCGAGCGAAGGCCGATAGCACCGAGCGCATTACCCACCAGCAATGCTGTGACCTGCGTTGATGGCGATGCTTGCTGGTTGGCCCATGCACGTTCACATAGTTCAAGTGCTGTAGAGTAACATCCGTATCGCATGGTCACCAAAAGACAATCGCGGATCGCAGCTGGATCACTTTGCTGACCAAGCCAAGCTTCAATCAAACGCTTAAAAATCACAGGGTGCGTTTCTGGGTCTGGCCCCATGGCCGAGTTACTCAAAGCAGTCATCAGCCTCCAATTGCAAGCCAGTTTGTGAAATTCGAATTGCTTGATTTCCATGAATAACAGAAGAGCCCAATCAAGATCATTCCTGGAGGGCAGTTTCCATGGATCGTAAAGCGCCGTGGGTGTTTTCGGACCCTCAGTATTTTCAACAAAACAAGCATGAAGAACATCGGAATGTCGCCGCACTAATTGCTCAAAGAAACGCCTTGACACCCGATCACTGCCCACGGTTCTTGCGAAATCCTGCCAACCAGGAAGATCAATGTCCTGCATTGGAACCTGCACGTTTACCAACAATTCCAATTGTTGTTGCTGATAACGCAAGGTGAGTTCCTCAATCAATCTCTGAGCTGCTACTCGCAACTCCAACGACTGATGTTGCACACCACGCGCTAACGCACTTGTGACCTCTGGATTGATATTGCCAGATCTTCCTAGCCCAGCGAGCAACAACTTTTCCGATGCCGAAACACGTTGATGGAAACGAGGATGATCTAATTGCAGCACGAGAGCGTCAAAGCGTGAAGCAGCTTCATCACTTCGCAGCGAATCCAGCGACACAACACAACAGATCAAAAAAGGCAGGATCCAATGGCAAGCGGGAACGGCTTTCACCAGCTACATACTCCACGACGCTACAAAACACCAGTTCATTGATTGCTCGCGAAACCGCGGCAGAGTCCATGTGTTCCTGCTGGCTGCGGGCAACCTTTCAGCTTAAACAGCGTTAACGCAGAATCATGCTGGCTTCTTCGCATAACAGGCGCAGAGCAGATGACGGAAAGCCGCTAAACTGCACCATCGTCATAAACGTTCCTCCAGAGCCCCGAGTCGTAGTGAACAAGATCAGAACCATCTGCTTCGAGGATTCGGAAGTTGACAATCTGCGACCAATCACACTGGCCCGTCCAGCCTACGCAGTCACCAGCGCAAGTTTCCGACTAATGGACTGGCTGAAACGCCTCCCTGGCACACTGCATGGTCATGTGCGGCCGCATCTCAAGCAAATCCAGGAACTGGACTATAAGATTGAGGAATTCACCGGTCCCGTGGACCGAGATTCGGGCCTACTGCTAGTCAACGCACGGATTGCCCCAACCGCAGGCTTGGACCTGCGTCTGCAGGAGTGGACTAGGTCGGAGTCGTCAAAAGTTGCGCTCGACCCCGAGACGAGTGCTGTAATCGTCGCTTTCATCTCAGCCTCTGACCTAAACCGTTTCCCCACTGATAAGCTGGGCGACCTGCTTGAATTCGCATCACAATTACCGCCTTCGATACTCGACTTTGATATTTTTCGTTGGCCGCATGATGTTATCCAACATCACATGAAAGAGATGCCAACGTCGATGAACTGGCGTTTAAGGCACGAGGACTACACCGAAAAGCTTGACGGGGTTTTTACTCGAGGTGATGTTCAGATCGGAGACTACGCTGTCGTGGACACCTCAGACGGACCTATTCTGCTAAACGAAAATGTTCAAGTCGGGCCATTTTGTTACCTGTCAGGCCCCGTTTTCGTTGGAACTGGCACGCGAGTCATCGAACACGCGGCGTTGAAGGATGGGGTATCCCTCGGTCATACAGTCAAGATCGGCGGCGAAGTTGAGGCATCGATCATCGAACCCTACACCAACAAACAGCATCATGGTTTTCTGGGACACAGCTACCTGGGAAGCTGGATTAATCTGGGTGCCGGAACTTGTAACAGCGACCTGAAAAACACCTATGGAAAAATCAACATTCATTATGGATCGGCAAAGGTCGCGACCGACATGCAATTTCTGGGCTGCTTCATGGGTGACTATTCCAAAACGGCGATCAACACGAGCATCTTCACGGGCAAGGTAATCGGTGTTTGCAGCATGATGTATGGCTTCGTGACATCGAACGTCCCCAGCTATGTGAACTACGCCCGATTATTTGGTCAAACGTCGCTACTACCCGTAGATGTCATGATCAATACTCAAAAGCGAATGTTTTCTAGGCGGAAAGTTGAACAACGTGAGTGTGATAAACAATTGATACGAGACATGTATGACCTGAGCTGCGAAGAGCGTGAATCAGCGGACCAGGATATTCTTTAATTGACCAACTTCTCAGATAGAACATGAAAAACATTAGAGTCGGAATCATCGGGGCAACGGGCTACACGGCATTGGAAGTCGCCCGCTTACTTCAAGGTCACGGCAACGCAAGTGTTGTCACAGCAACCAGCCGCGCGCACACTGGTGAAGCATTATCGGCGGTTCATCCATCACTTTCGGGACGCTGTGATGTGACGATCGAAACGTTCTCGGCAAAGCAGTTCGCCGAGAAATGCGATATTGCAATGTGCTGTCTTCCCCACGGTGCATCGGCAGAAACAGTTCAGCAATTGGTCCAGCATGGAGTCCGTGTGATCGACTTCAGTGCTGACTTCCGACTTTCAGATGTCGACATCTACCAACATTGGTACGAGGTCCAACATCCGTGGCCGGAACGTGTGGGCTCAACTGCTTACGGGATGCCCGAGTTTTTCGCGGATGAAATACGCACTGCCGATATCGTCGCCAACCCGGGCTGCTACCCGACTTCTGCCATCCTTCCACTCGCGCCTCTGCTGGAAGCAGGCCTGATCGATGCGGACGACATCATCATCGACAGCAAAAGTGGCGTCAGCGGTGCAGGCCGCAGCGCGAAGGTTGCGACGCTTTACTGCGAAACAAATGAGGCTATCAGCGCCTACGCAGTGGGGTGCCACCGCCATCAGCCCGAAATTGATGACATTGTTCAGCGAGTTTCAGGCAAGTCCATTCAATGCCTGTTCACTCCTCATTTGACCCCGATGGATCGTGGAATTCTGTCAACGATCTACGTCCGCCCGACATCTGACAATCTCGACGAGATCATGCAGTGCTGGCAGACAAAATTCAAGGACTCAGCGTTCATTCACCCCGTCTCCCACCTGCCTTCAACCAAGCATGTCGCAGGGACAAACCATGTCCAAATGACGGCTCGAGCCGCGGGGTCTCGAGCGATTCTCGTGTGCGCAATCGACAACCTTGCGAAAGGTGCCAGTGGTGCGGCAGTACAAAACATGAACGTCATGTTCGGTTTGGAGCAGACGACGGGTCTTTTTTAGTCGATTTTGCCCGTTTTCTTTGCGAAACGGATGACAAATCCCACGAATGATCAGGCGACGATCACCGCTCGGATGCTTACACTGTAGTGGTGTTTCGATCCAAGACGTATCACGCACGGTAGCCATGGATTTTCCCGACAGCGATTCCGCCTTTCTCACATCCAAACACGGGGATAATGCGCAAGAGGGCGATTCAGTGAGACCGGAAAACGATTCATCGACCGATCCGAGACCATCGACCGATCCGAGACCACTGCTCGCAAGTTTGGTCAACCAGCCAGACGTCGTCACGGATTCGTTCAACCCCGATTCTTTCAATTCAAAGCGGTCGCCAACTCCGCCGAAAGAACGTTGGTGGACCAGTCTGGCTGTGATTGGAATCTCACTTCTATTTTTTATCGCTGCTTCTTTCGTAATGACGATCGTAGCGGCTGTCTACGTGCACGGCAGTTTTTCCGCCAGTCTGTTTTCGAATCCAGACAGTCTACGTCAGGTGATGCAATCTCCGGTGGGCTTGCTTCTAATGATCGTGACTCCGCAGATTGCGTTAGTCACCCCTTGCCTGATCGCAGCATACTTTTCTCCACAACCCATGCGACAAAGACTCGCACTGGTGAAAGGGAATTGGCCAGTATGGGCTTGGATTGCCGCAGCGTTGGCCACACCACTGGTCGGCATCATCTCGGGAATCCTGATCGGGTTCTTTTTGGACGAGAGTGCTGCACTAAAGGAGATGGCAGAAATTTTCAGGCAGCAGAGCCAATCGGGTTTCACCGCTCAACTGATACTAATGGTTGCACTGACACCGGCCTTGTGCGAGGAGTTACTGTTTCGAGGCTATGTTCAAAGTCGCCTGACGCGAGTTTTCCCGCCCGTGCTTGGCGTCCTTTTTTCCTCCATTGTGTTCGCAGCCTTTCACATGGATCCCGTGCATGTCATCGCTGTTGTTCCTTTGGGACTGTTCCTTGGTTGGTTGAGTTGGCAGAGCGGATCGCTGTTTCCAGCGATAATCGCTCATTTTGTCAACAATGCTGTTAGCGTCCTAGCCACCATCATCGCACCGACCGCCGGCACCAATACTTTTTCGTTACCTGCTTTGGAATTCACTCTCGGTATTTTACTATTTGGTTGTATTGGAATTGCTGCAACGTCATTCGCGGCAATCACCTACCGGCGTTCACCCCCGACATCACTCAACGCAACCTCTTCATCCGTTTAAATCATCCACTTGGCTCGAAAACATGCTTCCCAAACTGGGCTTTGATCATGCTGGCTATCTTTGGCTGCTACTTGCCTTACCAATTCTGTGGTGGATTGGCTATGAGTCGCTAGGTGCCTTGGGAAAAATCAGACGCGCATTCGCTTTGATTCTTCGGACTGTGGTTTGGACAGTGATTGTATTTGCTGTTGCAGGTGTGCAGATGGTCTGGGTCAGTGATCGCGTGACGGTGATGTATCTACTGGACCAGTCGGAGAGCATCCCCCAACCGCAACGCACCGAGATGCTTGAGTACGTCATTGCCAACGTCAAGAAGCATCGAGAAAGAGCGAGAGAAGACCGCGCTGGAATCATTGTATTCGGGCGAGATGCGTCCATTGAGATACCTCCTTTTGATGACGACATTCCGCAACTACGACGCGTTGAGAGCATGCGTGGACGTGCTGATGCAACGAACCTCGAGTCAGCATTGAATCTGGCTCAAGCCTCAATGCCAGAAGATACGTCCCGACGGATTGTGATCGTCACTGATGGAAATGAAAACCTTGGCCAAGCAAAGAAACTTGCTGCACGCATTGCGGGCTCAGGCATTGGGATTGACGTCGTGCCCGTCATGCTGAGTTCCGAGAACGAAGTACTTGTTGAAAAGATTGACATACCGAACAACATTCGCAAGGGACAACCCTTCGAGGCCCGCGTGGTTGTGAATAACTACGCCAATTCTGACACAGAGAAACCCTCGACAGGCAAACTACGGGTAACCCAGAAAGTCAATGGTGACGTCCAGCTATTACTGGAAGAGGACATTTCCCTGAAACCAGGTAAGAATGTATTTCCCCTGCAACACCAAATTGATCAGCCAGCAGCCTACATCTACAACGCTGAATTCGTCCCCGACACTGTTGATGGGGATGGCCTCACCCAAAACAACAAAGCGACTGCTTACACCTACGTTCGTGGTCAAGGCCGCGTGCTCTTGATCCAGGATCCTAAACACGCGGGTGACTTTGATTTACTGGTAGACGTGCTTCGCAAGAACAACATTGAAGTTGACATCATGCAAAGTGACTCACTGTTCGGAAGCATTGCGGAGTTGCAGCCCTACGATGCTGTCATTCTCGCGGGTGTTCCTCGCGTCGCAGGCGAAAGCTCTGAACAGATCAGCTCGTTTTCTGATGCTCAGATCAGCATGCTAGTTAGCAACACACGTCAACTGGGGGCAGGACTATTGATCATCGGTGGTCCCGAAGCCTTTGGCGCTGGTGGCTGGACTGGAACTGAGCTTGAAAAAGCGATGCCCGTCGACTTCAAAATCAAGAATTCAAAAATTCAAGCGGTGGGTGCGTTAGCCCTCATCATGCATGCAAGTGAAATGGCACAGGGAAATCACTGGCAGAAAGTCATTGCCAAAGCAGCTATCGAGCAACTGGGCCCCAGCGATTACGGCGGTGTTCTTCACTGGACCCAAGGCGGCGACGCGTGGCTTTGGGGTGGACAGCAGGGCATGCTGGAGGCGGGCAAGTATCGAAAAGCCATGCTTGCAGCCATCGGCCGGATGACCCCCGGAGACATGCCTCAATTTGACCCAGCCATGAAGATGGCAGTGGCCGGCCTGGCTCGGACCCCTGCCTCTGTCAAACACTGCCTGATTGTCAGTGATGGTGATCCTTCTCCTCCCAACAACGCAACCATCAACGCCTTCATCTCGAATAACATCACCATCAGCACCGTTGCGGTCGCGTCCCATGGTCGCGTGGGAAGTCAACGCCTACAGGACATTGCAACTCGAACCGGCGGAAAATATTACGAAGCTTCCAACGGTAAGGCGCTCCCACGCATTTTCCAACGTGAGGCGAGAAGAGTCTCTCGTCCTCTTGTTTACGAACCCGACGGAGGCACAACCCCTGAGGTCATCTTCCCACACGCAATGTTGGACGGAATTGACCGTATTCTTCCAAACACGCGCGGCTTTGTCTTGACGCAAGTGAAAGACAGCCCACTAGCGCAAGTCCTGATTCAATCCCCCAAGCCTGACTCACCAGAGAACGCGACCATTCTTGCAGTCTGGACCTACGGACTTGGACGCACGGCTGTCATGACGACAGATGCTGGTGCACGCTGGGCATCGAACTGGACAGAGTGGGCGGGTTATGAAGCTTTCTACAGTCAACTCGTTCGATGGTTGATGCGGCCAACTGGCGACACTGGCAAGTACACCCTTGCCACACAGGTTCGCGACGGGGAGGTACAGGTCGTTGTCAATGCGCTCAGTAAGGAAGACTCATTCCTCAACTTTCTTAACATGAGTGCGTCCGTACTTGATCCAGACCTCAAACCTGTAGCATTGCGAATGCGACAGACCGCTCCGGGGAGATACATCGGAAGTTTTCCCGCAAATAAGACCGGCAGTTATTTTGTGAACGTGATTCCCGATGCAAAAACAGCACCGCTATCAACCGGAGTCACCATCCCCTACAGCGAAGAATACCGAATACGAGAAACGAACCAGGCCTTGATTTCCGAACTCGCTTCCGTCAAACCCGCTGGTGGCGAGATAGGAGAAGTGACCGCTCCCTTGGGAGTAACATCAAATGAAAGTCCTGAGAGTCGCAATGCTTTCCGTGGTGGCTTGGCATTGGCTAGAAGCATACGCGACGCATGGCCATGGTTTGTACTGGCTGGATGTTGCATCTTCCTAGGTGACATTTTTGTGCGTCGGGTCGCCATTAACTTCGATTGGATCGGTGTTGCCCTTAAAAAGATCCGTGGAAAGTCCGAAGAAAAAGAGTCCACTACCACGGCGCGACTTGATGCGTTGAGGAAGAATAAAGATCTTTTAGATGAGGAACTGCAAAGACGTCGAACCAGCGTCCGATTCGAACCAACTCAAACTAAGGATGATACCGACAACAACGACTGGACGGCGGACACAAAGGATGCAGCAAGGACCACCGGAGAAAACAAGAACATGGCCCCCGACCCTGAAGGCCCCTCGTACACTGAGCGACTCTTGGCGGCAAAGCGAAAAGCACGTAAAGATTAAACACCGTGCTTCGATGAAAATAAACTCAAATCCATAAAACTGATCGATAGCATTCTGCTTTGGCACTCATGCTCCTGCCAGCATCCAGGATCGAAATTCGCTGCTCCAACCCCACACTTCTAGGCAAACGTAAAGGCCAGTGTTGCTTTACATGGCACTAGCCAACGGAAGCAAATCGCTTACTTGGCTTGAATTCTTTTCTGCCAGACTCGTGATGATCCCGAGTCTACTAGCTCCTAAGTCTCAAGGACAAACTGAGCCCTCGAATTGATGACTCGGCAGGAGAGATACAAAGACGTCAAAATTGCAAACTCTCGTCAGTCCAAGAATGCTTGTGCGTGTGAAACAATAGCGATTACGTCAACTTTTCATGAAGTGCAAGATTATTTCAGGGCCACTCGTAACGGTTGTCTGGCTAATAGCAGGACGTTTGTGAAGATTGGGCAAAGCATAATTTGATAGTCAGGGACATGCGGTTTCATCTTGTCGATTTCGTACTAATGCCGGGGAGGCATGCTGCAACAGGTGTTTCCACTCATCAGGCCAAGGATTGCCGACGAGTGCCCAGCTAGGCTCCAAAAAACGCAAACTCATGAATCAAGGAAGATTTCGCATGAAACGGGTAAGGTTATGGATCCACCGCGCAATGGCGGTAACCATTGCCGGCACTAGCATCTGCGCTGTGAACCAGCAGACAAACGCGAATGAGCCGGCCGCGCTTGTACAAGCTTTGAACATGGAAGCTTCTGCGGAGCTTTCACAGCAAGTTGCCTTTGTCAATCACAACAGAGCGATTTGGGACGAAGGGACAGAAACTGCTCTGGAAGCCGACGTTGCTATCGAAGACCAGTTCACGGCGATGCAGGACAGACTTGCAGCCTTGGAAGCCGACCTAGAAGAGGTCGCTGAGGAAGCGGGCGACAAGAGCATTGTCCACAGTGGATCGAGTAAATCCACAATGAAAGTAGGCGGTCGTGTTCATGTGGACGCCTGGGGTTTTGATCCTACAGGTGGAGATGTCCCGTTACTCAATAGCAAGGGCGGGGAGTCCATCGACCCTCAAAACAGAATTGGGTTCCGACGTCTACGATTCGGTGTCAAAGGCACGATCCGCGACAACATGAACTACAAAATTGAGCTGGAGTTAGCGGGGGGCAACAAGTCAGAATTTCGCGATGCCTATCTAGGGTGGACAGATCTTCCCGTTCTGCAAACGCTGCTACTGGGCAACCAGAAGCGACCGTATGGCTTGGATCATCTGAACAGTTCACGCTACAACGTATTCCTCGAGCGTCCTTTTGTCATCGAAGCAAATAACCAGGATGCTCGCCGGCTTGGCTTGGCATCTTACGGATATTCTGACAATCTGCGTTGGAACTGGCGTTACGGTGTTTGGAACCAGCAAAACGTGCAGGGTCTTGGGAACTACGTTGGCGACCACCTTCAACTGGAAGTCGCCGGACGGCTGGCGAGTACTGTCTGGTATGACGACATCAGCGGAGGTCGTGGATACATGCACATGGCTATTTCGGGAGCCCATGCAGACACCGCGCAAAACGAGACGAATGAGGCGGAATTCCGAACCCGCCCAGAAGCTCGCTCTTCGAATCGTTGGATCAATACCGAACAAATCGAGGGCTCTGATTACTACGACTTGCTGGGTCTTGAAACGGTTATCAACGTGGGCGCTCTGCAATTCGTCGGCGAGTACCAGAGCGTATGGGTAAATCGTGACTTTGGTGGTGAAGACGTCAACTTCAACGGCGGCTACTGCTACGTCAGCTACTTCCTGACTGGCGAGCACATGCCTTGGGATCGCAAATCCGGCACGCTCGCACGGATCGTACCATTCCAGAACTTCTGGATGGTCAATCGCTGCGATGGATGCCGGGAGGCCGGGTGGGGTGCGTGGCAAATTGCCGCTCGTTACTCAAAAGCTGACTACAGCGACGAAAATATCTTTGGTGGTGTCGGTGAGTCATTCACCTTCGGCCTGAATTGGTATTGGAATGCAAATGCCCGAATGCAGTTCAACTATATCAACGGAAAAATCAATGACCGAACCGTTGATGGGACGCCAGATGTATTCGGTGACTACGACATTTACGGTGTCCGCTGGATGGTTGACTTCTAAGCCTGGAAAACACAGAGAGTTGATATCGCACAAACCATCGCGTCCGAGAAGTCAGTCGGACAGAGTTAAATCAATACGAAAGGCCAAACCATGAATCGTTCCCGTATCTACAGTCTGCTGATTGTGATTGCCATGATCGCAACCTATGCAACACACGCTAAAAAAGTGAACGCAGAAATCAACATCTGCTGCCCTTGCAAAAAATGTCCTAGCTGCGACTGCTCGCTTGAGGCCAAGATGGTTGACGTTGAGAAATCGTGCTTTGAAGTCGAGACAAAGACAATCTGCATTCCCCGCGTTGTCTTTCCATGGCAACGGAAAAAAGCATGCGGATCGTGTGACTCCTGCGATGGCAGTGGCTGCAACAGTTGCGTCAACAACGGTGCAAAAACCCGTTGTATTCGCGTCATCAAAAAGAAAAAGTACACATGCCCAGAATGCCAATACTCATGGACCCCCAACACATCGGGATGCTGCGACGCTGGCTGTGATGCTGCTTGCGATGACGGATGTGCCAAAACGGACATCAGTAAGACCCTACCCACCAAAGTCGTCAGCCATGGAGTTTCTCTGCCACCATGGCTGAGAACGAATGCAACCCAAACAGAACCTCGCGAGTTACACACCACGGAACTGCAACCGGTTCAGATTCAGGCTCGCACTCCTTGGTCATCCTACTACCGCCAATGAAAGGCCGACCTCAAATTTGTGCCGAGGCAACGCATGACAGTTTGAATAGAGAGGACGAGGCGTGATACGCCTCGTCCTTTTCTTTTGGAATCCCCCAACTTCTTTGGGCCCCCCGACACCTCACAGGCCGAGCAGTCAAAGTCAAAAAAGTTTGATCAACTCCCGACAGAAGTCGGGCAGATCGTCAGGGCGGCGACTGGTGACATGGTTACGATCAACCACAACTGCTTGATCTGAAAAAATCGCACCAGCGTTCACCAGATCATCTTTAATCCCAGGTGAACCTGTCACGCAGACTCCCCGGTAAACACCTGCCGAGATCGGGATCCAACCTCCGTGGCAAATCGCGCCAATCGGCTTCCCCGCCTTGTCGAAAGCCCGCACGAGATCAAGCACAACTTGATCTCGTCGAAGCTTGTCAGGCATGAACCCACCTGGAACCACCAATGCATCAAAATCGGCTTCATCCATGTGCGTGATTGCCACATCGCTTTGACAGGGATAGCCATGCTTGCCACTGTAAACCACTGACGCTTCAGGCCCGGCGACGATGACCTCCGCCCCGGCCTCCTGTAACCGAAGCTTGGGATACCAAAGTTCTAAATCCTCATAAATCTCGCCAACCAGAATCAGAACCCGCCTACCTCTCAATGAGACTTCAATCTCAGACATTCGTGATCACCTTTGCTGCAAAAAACACCATCACACCCATTCACGATCCACTTCTGAAACACAGACATTAACCAGCAATTCACTGCCCCTGTGGCAGACCCACAAGTAACAGTTGTAACACGATCGTGGAAGTTACTTAGTCACAACTGACCAACAAACGAAACCGCTACCACATGCAGCTAAATCGCCTCGTTCCCACGTTCTCCAGTTCGAATTCGAACACAATCATCCATCGGCAATACAAAGATTTTGCCATCACCGATTTCACCTTCATCCCCAGACCGGCCTCCCGCAACAATCGCGTCAACGGTTGGCTTGACGAACTCCTCATTCACTGCGATTTGCAGTTGCACCTTCCTGAGCAAGTTGACGCTGAACTCATGTCCCCGATAGCCCCCCGTCTGTCCTCGCTGGCGTGCAAATCCTTGGCAGTCCATGACGGTCAGACGAAACACCTCAACCTCGGTCAAAGCCTCTTTAACGGATTCCAACTTACTTGGCTGGATGATGGCGATGATCAATTTCACGGATACGGGAGCCCTACATAATGAGAAATGACAACCTGTTTCCCCTACAGTAACCTATCGAGGTACCGTGTAAAAAGCGGGCAGAGGTCCAAGACTAACGAAAAAGCTCGTTGAAAAAAAACGTCACTACAAAAAAAGAGCCAACCCAAGTGGGCTGGCTCAACGAAGTCTTCTGGCCTTGCCTGGCAAAACCCAGTCCCGGGTGAGCGAGGCGGACGCTCACCCGGGAGACTGGGAGCTTCTGGCCCAGGCAAGAGCCAAGAAGTCTTCAACGTTTTTTCAAAAGTCTGCTGCTTACCGGTGACCCCGCTGCCGGTCTTGCAAACCAACAACGGGGCCGCGGTAGGTAGTCGGACTAGGCGATTGCACCGCCGGATACACCGTCTGATGGGTAGGCGTGCATGCCATGCTCTGAGATATCCAAGCCTGCCTGCTCCTCCTCAGCCGATACCCGCAGGACGCCTACCGCCTTGAGAGCGAGGAAAACACCGAGCATTGTGAAGAAGGCCCACGCACAGATAACCAACGTGGCGATTGACTGCACCATGATGAAGCCACCGACTGTCTCAATACCGTCAGGCAGGTCGCCGAAGATCCCGGTCGCGATACCGCCCCAGACTCCGCAGAGCCCGTGCACCGGCCACGCACCGACGGGGTCGTCAATTTTGAGTTTGTCGAGCATCAGGATACCCAACACGACCAGAGCTCCTCCGGCAGCACCGATGACGAGCGACTCCCATTGTGCGACACGATCACAGTTCGCGGTGATTGCGACCAATCCACCGAGCACTCCGTTCAATGCCATCGTTAGGTCCGGTTTGCTGAACAACGCCCAGGCAGTGAGCAAAGCAGCAACAGCCCCAGCAGATGCGGCGAGTGTTGTGGTCAGGGCAATGTAGGTCGTTGCTTCGGCGTTCGACGCTCCAGCGTACGTGAGCTGGCTACCGGGATTGAAGCCGTACCAGCCGATCCACAGAATGAAGACCCCGAGAGCAGCGAAAGCAATGTTGTGGCCCGGGAGGGGAATGCTTTTACCATCGGAGCTAAACCGCCCCAGCCTTGGGCCCAAAACGATCGCGCCAGCTAGGCCTGCAAATCCACCCACAGCGTGCACGACAACGCTTCCCGCAAAGTCCTGGAAACCCATCGCGTCAAGAAATCCTCCGCCCCATTTCCACGATCCGCTGATGGGGTAGATCAGACCTGTCAATAGAGCACTGTAAACCAAGTACGCGCCGAACTTCATACGTCCTGCGACGGCACCAGAGACGATCGTGGCGGCAGTCGCAGCAAACGCGACCTGGAACAGAAAGTCAGCAGACGAGCTGTAGTCCCCAGGAGCGTCGGGATTGTCGCGAGCCACGAAAGAGCTGGGCTCGCCGAGAACACCCTCGAAAAGCCAGTTATCCCCGGGATACATCAACGCGAACCCGACGAACAAAAACAGGATGACACCTACCGACAGGTCCATCACGTTCTTGGCGAGGATATTGACGGTGTTCTTTGCAGAGTTCAGCCCTACTTCAACCATGGCAAAGCCTGCCTGCATAAACAGAACAAGCACCGCACAGATAAACATGATCAATGTGTTGATCGTGTAATCCAAGTCTTTTTTGTCAAACGCAACGACCTCGGCCGCCTCAGCTTCCTCTGCCGCGACCGCCTCCAGCTCTGCGGTTTCTGTCGCCTCAGGCACAGCCGCCGCCGCCTCGTCCTGCGCTAGCATGGGACTGCACCAGACGGCCGAGACGCCCGTCAAGCCAAACAACAATAATCCTGTGAGCAGATGTGCTCGCAACGTACAAAACATCTTGGGGTTTACCTTCTGCAAATGAATCCTGAAAGAGTCGCTTCGCCGACCGGCGAAGCTTCAACTCGATGACAAATCGGACTTCACAAAACACCTGTCTCTCCTGCCCGGGCCAACTTTGGATCGCTCATTGAGTCCACGGCGTTGATGCGATAGGGGCATCGAACTGTCGGAGAGGGGCTAAGGCAACACGCGCGCCAAAGCGGGAAAAGAAAAGTGGCAGTAAGACGCAAACTGTTTCGCTGCAAGACTTTAAAAACTTTGCAGTGTCCGTCGTCGCCCGGTGCGGCTTACCGCGTGACTCCTACGTGCCCACGCGACATGCTCAGAATCAGGGCATGAGCAAGCGTCAGCTGCCTTGTTTGAATGCAGCCCGACAACAAGTGCGGTTTTTTCTCCGGCCTACCGGCTCATTCGAATGCACAGCTCTGCAAGGAATCTAATTATCGAGCACCAAGGCATCGTTGCTGTACCAGAACGGTGCCCTCGGCTCCCTTGGGGCGATTGCGGCTGCCCATTTTCTAGGCATCGGAAACCGACCTTGAAGTGTGCGGAATCCAAACAATTCATTGCGTGCATAGCCGGCAGCAATCATCTTCAGACGGTCCCCGGTCGCTCGAAAGCAGGGGACTTCCAGATTTCGAGCGACCTTCGCAGCCCAGCCGAACCACATAAAAAAACCCGATCGCCTTAGCGGGCGACCGGGTTCGAAGTTTTAAACATCAGTGCTCCCGTCGAATGACTTTCAAGTCATCGGGAGATTCACACGCACCATTGGCGTGGGGGAAAGTACTAGAAAGTCAGGATAGCTGAGGTGGCGTAAGAGGCTCGGTCATCCTTGACACCGGTATCGACGTCTTCGCTCCAATCCCAACGCACCTCCGGTCGAAACATCAGGTTCGCACACCAGCGATAATTCATTCCGAGCGTCAACTCGTAGAGATCTTCATCGACTCCATCAGTTGCAAGCCCGTCGCTATTCAACCACTCAAATCTGGCACCCAAGGTGGTGCAGTCATTGACTGTCTTGAACAGGTAATTACTGACACCCACTGCGGTGGCTTCGCCATCATTCAAATCGACCAAACTGGTCTGCATGGCGTATTTGAGGTCACAGCGAACGTCGTACTCAGCAACGACCGAGTGGATATAGCCCTGAGCGAGAGGACCGCTTTCTGGCTTGTCTCTGAATTTTCCGCCCATCACGTTGTAGCTTGCGTTAAGCCGGTCAGTAAGGTCGAGAGCGATGCCACCGATAAATGCATCTCCATTGTCCTCGAATCCGGTATTGACTCCTTCGACCCAACCACCTGTCACAGTGACGTTATCGAGGCCTGAGTACGTAGCAAGCACACCCGTCGCAGTGTAGGAAACCTGAGAGATGTTGAAAGCGAACGAATGGCTGGAGAAAAAGTTTTTGGTCGCCTCGACCGACTCGAAGCCAATGTTAGTGATCATGTGACCAATTTTGGCTGAAATATCTCCATAACCAATTTCCATATACAGTTGCGGTAGGGCCGAACCGTAATTGGCGCCATTGTCCCAGGAATTGTCATAGCGTGTGCTGCCAGGGTTCCCGAACGCTTGCACTTCTGGGCCGTCGGTACCGTAGATGTAATCAACACGTCCACCGATATCCAAACCACAGGAAGCGTCAATCGCTCTCTCGGCAAACAACCAGCCTTGTTGAAGCTGGAAGTGTTTGGGATAGCTATTGAAATTACTGCCACCGAAGGTTCCCAAGCCAAACCCCTGAAGGTCTGACTGGTACCCAGTCTGCAACCAACCGCCAGCCGAAATTCGGTTACATTCACCGAACAGTTGCCAAGGGTCCCCGATGCAACAGTCGCGGCACGCGAGGCTTAAAACTCGGTCACACAATCCACAGTCACCGAGGTCCAGTCCGCAACCTGCTGAATCACAACCTCCATCGCACGCGTCGCCATCACACGCGTCGTCGCAAGCCGGCTCGCATCCGCAAACAGGCTCGCCACAGTCGCAATTCGACTCGCAGGAAACCAATTGAACTTCATTTGTCTGGTCAGCAAAAACATTTCCTGCGTATGTTCCGCAAGCAAT
>Ga0315322_10001118_pt1 | contig 20517 bp, 8 predicted proteins | sample M110021515metaG_FD_203461 | JGI IMG/M metagenome (GOLD analysis project Ga0315322, IMG submission 203461) | Ammonia-oxidizing marine archaeal communities from Monterey Bay, California, United States - M1 100m 21515 | ecosystem: Environmental > Aquatic > Marine > Intertidal zone | place: USA...
AGCTTTCATATCTTTCATATGTTGTTCTTCATGCGCGATAGTTTTTTCACGTTCAACAGGAGATAGATTGGGGTCTATCTCTATAGTTCCATCATTATTAGCTCTACCAGCAACTCCTCTTTCTAATTTCTTAGTAGGTGATTTTTTTTGCATTTTAGCTATTTTCTTTTCTCTTCTTTCTTTTGCTTTACGCCTTTTATATTCAAAAGGATTAGATTTTTTAAGCTCTCTCATTATTTGAGCTTTTGTTTTGTCAGTTTTAGACTTGTCTTTTTCAATTCCTAATTGCCAATCAGAAAAACCTAATCCCATAGCTATTCTTTGCCAAGCTTCGTGTTCTGTATCTAAAGCACCTTTTACGTTACGCATTTTTAAGATTGCTCTATCTGCTGGCAAATTTGCTACCGCAGATAAAACCTGTCCTGTTGCTAATGCTGCAGGGTTATCTATATCTACACCTAAACGATTCATATCTTTCAATGATTGTCTATATGTAAACGCTCTACCAGCTGACATTAATTTTCTTATTTTAGTGTCAATAGGCGGAGATAACGTGGTTAGCTTTAAAGCTGCTTTAGTATAATCAGGCCGTTTAGATTCTTTCTGCTTAATAATTTCCATGATAATATTTTTCATGGTAGCTACAGCAGCTCCCCCGACACCAGATCCTCTTAAGAACGTATCTGCAATACCGTTAACTATTTTAGTAGATGCTTCAGTTTGTTCTTCATCATCTATTTCGTCGTCATCAAATAGCATTGCAAACATTGCTTGTTGTAAAGCTGTAAATATAATATTTTGTACAGCTCCATAATACAATATTTTAGACATATTAGTCTTCCAATCACCTCTTCCGTTAACAAGATCTAACGCAGCTTTTTTAGTCAATCTAGTATATTGCATAGGTGTATTAGCAAAAGCTAATATAACACGCCCTAAACTGCTTGCTTGCTGCATTGAAACTCTATCAGGTCTTGAAGATTGTTGAGACTCTTCCGCTGTTTCTTGAAAATCAAGCATTGCTTTTTCTTTTGCTTGTTCTTCAGATAAACCTTGCTTCTTATATGTATTAAGTCTATTGCGATAAAAGCTTGCGCCACCAATTGATATTGCAAAACTATCTGCAATTTGTGTTGGTAAAAAACCTGCCTTAAGTAATGCACTTAATCCTGCTCTTACTTTATTGTCAGATGTAGCTGCTGACTTAGCTAATTCGTCCGCATTAATATCATTCTTTAAACCACTACGACGTGATTTTAAAAAGTCTGAATTAAACAAATCAGCAAAGTCTTTCCAAAACCTAGGCTGATTAGCAAATGCTTTTGCAGCCATTAAAGGATTGTTATCGCTCCAGTTTAAAAAGTTAACCGCAGATATTGTTTGAAGTAAAGCTGATCTTGTATTAAAGAACATTACTGTACCAACAGAATCATTAACCCAATTCATAAATTGGTTTTCTAATCTTGTTGCGCCAGATGGACGATTCCTTCCGGTCTTCATTCTGTACAATATGTTTTCTAATGCTTCTATATAACGTTCTCCATAAAGAGCCTTAAGCTTGTTCATGTTATCTTTGCTATACACAACATCAACATTATCTTGCCACTGTTGTAAAAACTCTGTTCGTTTGCCTGTATTTATATTATCTATTAAATCAATAGTTAATGATCCAGACAACCAGTTATTACCGGGTGCAGGATAACCTGCAGGACCTACAATACCTTTTACGTTTTCAGCGAAAGCAGTTAACTCTTTGGAGTCTTCAACATGCTTAACTAAAGCTTCAACATCTTTTTTAGCTAAAGTATCTGGCACAACATCTTGCTCATTCCATAAATAAACCCTTAAAGCCTCTTCATTTGTAAAACCACGAACAGCTTCTTTATTAAGTTTAGCTGGTGTTTTACTAATCTGCTTTTTAAGATCACGCCATTGCTCTAAAGATTCAACCTTAGCTTTTTCAAAGTTAGCAATACCAACAGCAAAAGGATTTATAATATTATCTTTATACCATTGTAAATTACGATCACCTTCTTTACCTTTACCAAGTGTTGGATATATTAAACCAACATAATCTTCTGCAGAATAAGGGACAAAGAATTTAAACTTACCTTTGTTACCAGCAAGTTTATTAGCTCTGTCTTCGGAATATCTAGCTTCAGCTTTAATGCCTTTAACTCTTTCAAGCATTTTATTAAAGTCTGTGTCAAGAATTTTAGAAGCCATTACTTTAGTAGAATGGCCATTAACATCAATATTATATTTATCAGCAAAATTTTGACCATTAAAATCAACAATAGTTGATGGGTCAATACCGCCGAAAGAGGCTACATGCGGGTCAAAATATCTTTGAGTATATGATCCAGTAATAAAATCCCATTCTAGGCCCATTGAATTTTTTCTACCGGCATCCCCTAGAACATTATCATAAGCTTTATCTAACGCTATTAACTTAAAGTTATTTCTTACTTTTGGAAAAATATCATTAAACTTTACTTTGTCTAACGCAGCTTGCATTAGTATAAACCTAACATTATTAGCTTGCATAGCGTGTTCCCACTCATATAATTTTTTACCGCTTCCTTTAGGGTTTTTAGAGTAGCCTATATATTCAGCTCCTAGTCTCATCCAGGATGCTGCTCCCTCGCTTGTTTGGCTAATTCTTTCTGCCACTGCAGCAAATTCTGGTTTTTCAGAAATTATATCAAAAATAGATTGCCATGTTTGTTCAAACATACTGGCGTTTTCTTTATTAAACTTATCTACTTTATAAGCGCTTAGCTCTAACTCTTTTTCTGTTTTTCCAAAATAGTCGCTATATTTTTTAGCTGTCCAATTTGCCGCGGGGCCAGTAAATTCTCCAAATTCACTTTGTAAAAACTTTTTTCTTCTAGTTTCAAAAAGATTATTTAATTCCTTATACTCCGCTGTTTTTCTTTTTTTAGAAGAATCTCCCCCAAACATTCTAGGCCCAGGCCTTAGAACGCTAGCACTTCCAAATATTTTTTTTGGTAATTTTTTAGAATCAACAGATTCAAGTATATCAAAAAACTTGTTTATATCATCTTTATCTTTAAAGTTAATTTTGCCTCCAAGATTTTTTAGCATTGTTTCTGCTACTTTTGAAGCAGGGTTTGGAGAGTTAGAATTCCAACCAGGTAACTGATTTAGTTTGGTTATAAATTTGTTTCCATCACCTTTTAAGATAATTTTACTAGCTAAAACAACTCCGTGCTTTTCTTTAAATAATTTTGCAGTAGCTGGATCTTTTTTAGCAAATTCAATTCTAGCTTCATTAGCTATAGATCTACTAACAGCCCTAGCTAAGGAAGACCTTCTATCGCTTTTAGTTGTACCTGAACCTTCATAATAATCTAAAAATTCTTCTAAAGACGGAGGGTTGTCAATATTCCATAAAGCAGCTGGGCCACTACCTTTTTGAACATCAATTTGATCTAAAAATATATCTCTTAAAGGCTCAAAATTTTTACTTACAAAATCAGTAAAAGCTTTATTTGTTTTAGTATTTTTACCAATAGCTTTTTTAACTAAAGGCAAAATTCTTTTTTCTACAAACTCATTAAAAATTTTATTTCTTAAATCAGCTTTCTTTTTCTTAGAACCGTCTTTTCCAGTAAGTTTATTACTAGTATCTTGCACCGCTTGCTCAACAATGCGGTCAGCTTCATTTTTAATAGCATTATCAAATCCAAGCTTTTCAGATGTGCTTCTAGCATCGGTAGTATCTATTTGCTGATCCTCTCCTGCAACTTGCATTGATTCAGGTGCATCTAATGTTTGAGCACCTTGAGTTACTTGTTTACCAACTCTTTCTTCTAAGATTCTAATAGCTCTATTAGCTAGTTGACTTTTAGCGTACCCTCCAAAAGAACCAACTTCCGGGTTATAGCTTTTAGCTAAGCCTAATAAAGAACTTGCTTTATTACGTTCAGTACCAAATGTAAGGTCAGATACAATATCTTGTTTGTTTTGGTTATCTGATAAATAATCCATTATAAACTGATCTTGTTCTTTGCTAACACCTAATCCAACTTTGCTAATTCGATCAACCACAGCTTGTGCGAGTGGTTCATATGCCATTGCGGCTTCGGCTTGAAATGGCTCAGGCGCTGTATTCTTTTTACCGTCGTAAGTAAACGCTTTAAATTGTTCGTTTATTGAATCTTCTTCGAACTTAACTTCTTGTACAATTTTAGAGGTTTTTACACCTAGCTCCTGATCTTCAGGTTGAGATGTGGCTCCTAAGTTTATGGCTTTACCTTTTACTATTTTTTTATTAAAATCTTTAATAAAATTAAAAGCCTGCTTTCCGTTATCTATTTTAAAATTACCAGCCTCTCCAGGATTTGTAATAGCTGTTAATGAAGATTTTATAGCGTCCCTAAGTTTAGATAATAAAGGTTTGTCTTGTTCACGTATAATGTCGTCATTAATAAGATCACTAATTGCTGTAAAAAGCTCTTCTGATTGATCTTTATTTTCATAAGACTCCATTTTAGTTAAAACACTTTTGAGTTGTTTATCAGATAATCTGTCTTTAGCGTCGAATGAGATGTGACTAATTAAATCATTTTTAACATTATCAAAATCTTGTTGTGTTAAACCTTTAGCCATAAAAGCAGCGTGCATGTATTCATGTATTGCCGCAGCTTTGTTATAATAAGGCGTTCTTTGACTAAAAACAACTACATTTTTGTTTTCTTTATCAAATAACCCATCAACACCTACTTGGTTCTGAAAGATGTTTGACGCTTCACTTTTATTTAAAACATCTCCGCTTTCAGTAGTAAAAGTAGATTCTTCCCCTTGCAGGAACTGGTCCATGTTAGAAACGTCTTTTTCGGTTAACCCTAGAACTTTATTAGCCCATTTAGCTTTTTTATTATGCGTTTTTACTTTCTGAAGATTTGTTTCTGAAACAATAGCGTTACGTATGTTATCCCCTTCAGCTAAACCTTCTACAGATTGCAAGTTTTTAAATCGCTTATCTGCACTTTCTATTATATTTCTTTTATTTTCTTGTAAACTGTTAAATTCTGTTTCTAGTTCTTTTCTAAGTATTTCTTTTGTAGCCTCGGAAACTGAAGTATCCGAAGCTCCAACACTCCATCTTTTATTGACCTCTCTTGATTGTCTATCAAGCTCAAAAACTTTTTGCTGTTGTTCTTTAGTTAACCTTAAAAATCTAGCAGAGGTTATATCTTGGTTTTCACTTACAGACTTAACACGTTTGTTTATTATATCTCCTATGTCTTTTTTACGTTCCTTAGTTACATTAGGATTATTAAGTTCTACAGCTAAAGTTGATATTTCGTTAAGAGTAGACTGTATTTTAGCTTTTTCTTCTTTGCTTGAAATGACATCGAGCATAGCCGCTCTACCCACAGCCGCACCTTCTGCTACTTTAAATCCTGTACCAATTAAAGCTCCTTGAGCCATGGCTTCATCCATGCCTTCAGTGTAAGACTTGTTTTGGCCATCTATTAAAATATCCGCGGCATTTTGAGACAAGGTAGTTAACCCTTCCGTACCACCTTCAATAACAGCACCGCCTGGTAGTTTACCAACTGATTTAATTATACCCTCGGTATATGTTTTAGCAGGCATAGTTTTTTTAACAGCCTTTAAGTCGTTAACTAATTTAACGGTACCAAACCTTTCAAACACAGCTTCCGCTCCCCCATAAACAAAGCTAGTTGCTAGCTTAGTTAAATCATCTGTATTTACAGCTTTGTTATACCTATCTAACTCTTTCTCTAATTTTTCCTTAGCTATTGGATCTTTGGTTTCTTCTAGTTGTTTTGTAATTTCTGGTATGTTTTTGATAGCTTCTGCTTCATTTACAGCAAATTCAGCCATTCTGCTTGAATAACCAGATGCGAAAAATAAAGGAACAGCAGCGCCACCAGTCATAGCCATAGCTCCAGAGGGTACAAAATTTATTAAAGCATCACCTGCCCATTCTCCTAGCTGTGATAAATTAGATATGCTCGATACTGCTATAGGCTTAGCTAAGTCTTCAGCTTTCGTTCTAGCAAGCTCTTGGCTTAAATTTATTAATTCTTTCGAAAAAGAAATTTCTTTACCTTCTTCACTCTTAGCCATGTCCAGCGTATACATCAAGCCTAGGGCCATATCAACACCTGTTTTAGCTAATGTGTTTTCAAGCATGTCAAGATCGCTATAACTTCGTTTAAAAGCATCCAGAATGCCATCTGTTTTACCTATAACTCCTTGTTGAGCTATTAAATCAGATCCCCTCTTTTTAATATCAGCTAAAGACTTTTCATAAGCTATTAACTCCTCGTTAGTAGGAGGCACGCCCATTTTAACGCTTTCGTTTAGGTTAGCAGTTAAAACATTGTGAGCATTATAATTGTCTTCGTACTCTAAATTAGATTGCTTATATTTAGCTTCTTGTTCTTCTTTACGTATGAATAACTTTTCCTTTAATGCCTCTTGCGCATATTCAGGAACATCTTCCATAAAAGTTCGTTCTTTTGCGTCAAACTGATCTTTTATTTCCTCCTTAACTTGTTCGTCTGTAATTTCAATTTCTACCGTTGGGTTGGCTTTATATTGATTATAAAGATCTCTATCTTTGCTTTCAAACTTACCTTGGTTAAATTGCTTTTTTAATTGCTCGGATAATCTTTTTTTAACAGACACAGCATCTTCCACTTCTGTAGCTTTATAATATTCATTTTCTACATTAGCTATTACATCCTGCTGCTTAGCTTCTAATCTTGCCAAGTCATTTTGTCTTGATTTAAGTCTACCACTTTTACGAGGTGATTCCAAAGAACCATCTTCCAACTGCAAATCCGTATCTGCGGGCGTTTCCGCCACTACAAGTGCAGTTTCCTCCGCAGTGGCGTTTGTCTTTCCCTCTTGTTGAGATTGATATTCAGCTATAACAGCATTTATATTTTCTTCAGGCTGGCCTGAGTCAATCATGCTTTGTACAATTTGCTCTAATTCATTCATATTTAATTAGATTTGTTTTTTGTTGAAATTTTCTATAAATCTTTTAGCATCAAAATTCGTTCCAGTTTCCAGTAAGCCTTTTAATTTTGCATACCCACCTAAAGTTTTAATACCCTCTTTTGTGTCACTAAAATCTATGACCTTTACAACTTCACCTTTCTTGTCAAACAATTGCAGTTGATTACCAACTATCATAGAAGAGCTTACTCCTTTTATCTGATTAGCTTTAGAAACATTATATTTTTCTTGAGCAGTAGGGCTATCTGAATCCGAAGGATCTGCTCCAGCAAACACACTTTTTGCCCAACCCATGTAGTCTTTTGTAGGTTGATCATTACCTTCTGAATCTTTAATTCTTCTAATTCTTTCTTGCTCTCTCAATGTAGATAAACCTGTTACGCCCTCAGATCGATAGCCTAATGTAGGCGCCATCAATTTTTTTAATTGATTCCGCATTTCATCTCTTACCTTTGCTTTCATATCACCACCCGTGTCAACTTCCGCTTGAAATGACCCATGATCTGCTCCTAAAACCGGCCCAGCATATCCCTTAAGATTCATAGGGTCTCTTAGTTCTTCTTCAAGATAAACATTAATAAGATCGTCTAAACCTTCTGTATTATATTTGGTTATTTTATTGCCATTAGCATCAATAGTAGTCTCTTTATCACCAACAAGAGCAAGTAAATCTTTTTGAGCTTTTTTATAAAAAGCCATTGGGTTTTTCTTTTCAACTAGCTTCATTTTGCTAAGTTGACTTGGTAATTGAGATAAAAGCATGTTAACAGGTGTGCCATTTTTAGTAGCCCCATACATTGCAGCCCCTTGCCCAGCATCAGTGATACCTATTGGCGCATTCCCACTCTTTATTGAATTTAACAATTCTAAAAAGTCTGGGTTTGTCATTTTAGCGTCTATAGTGCCGTTCTTTAAGCCTTCTTCGTATTGAGCAAGTATACTTTTAACAGAGTCAACTCCGTTTAATACATTGTCTGCAAACTTACGAATTTCATCTTTTCTAATAGTCCACTCGCTACCACGCCCTTCTCGAAACCATTGTTCTCTTTCGGCTACATGGGCAGCGTACTCTTTTTTCTTAACCATAGCCTGTTCAGCTAAGCTTTCATCTAAAAAGTTATAACCAGTTCTTTCAACATCTAATCCTTTTAGCTGTTCATTAGTATAGTCCTCTGTGTCAGCCTGTACTTGTCGCTCATAATTTCTAGCTTGAACGGACATGTTATAACCTTCTACAGCAGCACTACCCATCCAGCTAGGTGCTGAAAGCATTCTTTCTTTTTCTACATAAGTTTTGCCCTCTTCGTATTGAGACTCATCACTGCTCCCTTTAACAGAATTATTGTCAAAAGAATTCATTAATTCGTTAGCGTAAGATCTTCTCCTTCTTCTTTCAAGCGGAGAATCATCATCTTTTAAGCGGGTGATCCCCGGAATTTGGGGAAGTGAACCGGAATAATTTAAAATTGATTCCATGCCAGAACCCGAATTTTGATTGCCTGCCGAGAACTTGTCAATTTCGGAGCGCGATGTACCAAACCCAACATTACCACTTTTCTTTTTTAAATATTCGGCATAACTCTCGGCATCAAAAACTCCTTTTGACAATAACGCTCCTTTTTCACCTTCGGTTAAAGATTCAAAAGTATTTATTGCTTGGTTTCCTAGTTCTTTTGCTTGTCGCTTTTCTTGTTTAAAATATTGCTTATAATTTCCTACTTTTTCGATGCCTTTAGTAAATAAACCTTTAGTTAAATCTTCAGCCGAGGGTCCTTCGCTATCTTTTACAAAATCATCAAATTTTAATATTTGAGCCTCTGCTTCGCTGTCTCTATCATCTTTTCTTTTTTTAGCTTTTTCAAAAGCTTCACCTAAAGCAGTTCCTAAACCTCCAACTTCTTGGCCAATACCTTCAGTAATTCTATCTCTATTAGCTGAACTAATGAATGCTGCATCCTCTATAGATATACCACGTGCTGCACGTCTTCTAAATAATGGACTATTGTTTTCTTTCATATCTATAATTTAATTTTTACCAAATAATCCTTTAATCGCATTACCAACTGGCGCTAATCCACCACCAGCAACACCACCAACAATTTGTCCAAGCCCTCCAAAAAGCTGTTTATTTGATTGAGCAACAGCTGCATCAGCTTGTTGTTTTCTAGCTGACGCTAACTTTAAAAAATCTTGTTGTTTTTCATAGTTTGCTGTTTGTAAATCTTCTTCACCTTGAGCTTCTAAAGTCTGTAAATTAGCTGCTTGTTTAACTCGCATCATTTCGTTTTGACCTTCTTGTCTTGCGATATCAGCTGATATACCTTGCTTAGATTGTAAAGCTGCTGCTGCAATTGCTTGAGCACCACCTGAGGCACCACCACTAGCTACAGCCGCTTGCATAGCCTGTGCTAAAGCTGCATCGGTTTGTTGAGCTTGAAACTGAGAAGCTTGTTGATTTATAGTCAAGTCTTCTGCAACATTTTCTAGCCCAGAATATACATTAGTAAACTCTGTGTTCATTAAAGCTGATCTTTGGGCAGCAAACTCTGCTGCAGCGCTTTTTGCTTCGCTTCTTCTAGCTCCCCTGCCAATCAAAGAGCCAGCTACGTTCGCTACTCCTCCTATTATTGATCCCATATTAGTATTGTATTATTAATTCGTAACTCGGTGTTTTATCTACCGTGAAACCTGTTTGTTCATATTTTTCTAATAACATACCTGGTTTTGCCCAGGCAAATGAATATTTACACCCTATTTCTTTTGCAAAATCTGTTGTAAAATCCACCAATAACTGTAATGCGTCACTTCTATCGTTATCTTTATAATCTTTATTAGAGATAACTATAGCTGGAATTGCAGTCTTTGAATTTGTTACATAAAGAAACATTGCTGCAATTAGCGTTTTTCCTTTATAAACCATAAAGCCACCTAAACCGTTTTCAGGATAAAAATCCCTATCCGGAATAGGTTGCTTGTATTTTTTATACCATTTAGGTATTGTATTCCAATCTGATTCAATTAATTTTCGTACTTGTAATTTCATTTAATTTAAGTTTGACTTATATAATATTCTGAGCTTACAGCAAATATTTCTTTAGCTGTAGTAGCATCGTTTTTTAATCTAGCTTTTACAAAAAACCCTTTAGTTCCAGAAACGTCTTGAGTATTTGATCCATCTTGTATTAATGGCCAAAATCCATCAGCTCCAACAGTTCCGTTTGGATCAATAACATACACAGGCTGTGTTCCAACCACCGCTCCGTGATATTTACCTTCTTTTAAGAACCAACCTAAAAAGCCGGCGTCTTGATCTAGCAGTCTAACATTAGTAATTCCATAGGTTCCATCTTGATCTCCTATTATTTCTGATATTTCCCAATTTGAATCACCTTCATAATTTATAGTTAAAAAGTCTGAAACATAAGTTGGGTTATCATTAAATATTATTTGAACATCTGAATTATATTGGGTGCCGTAAAAGTTATTTCTAAGAGCACTATCTGAGTTATGCAAATAAGCCTTGCCGTTGTAAAATGTATAAAACTGGTTACCCATGGTTACTCCTCCTTGAGGTATAAAGCTATATCTTGAACTCCACCCTTTTGAACGCGGACTATATCCTAAAGTTATATTAGATGTTTCATTTGGAATTGTTTCAGAGCCAATAGAAGCATCATTAGGGTTGTAGCCTTGCATTGATACTACATACATTTTTTTAGTGCCATCATAAGCTCCTATTATTTTATCAGCTGAACCAATACGATCTCTAAAGAAGTTTGACATACCTAAAGAACTAACTGGAAACATTTGTCCGTTAGCTGGGGTTAATTGTATTATAGATCCCCTTTTAGCGTCTGCAAAATATGCGTTATTTTGAAAAAATGTAAATGATTCTGGATGTGTACTTATACCATAATTACCTTGATAAACCATAGCTTGTCCAAGAACTAAATTAGTGGCTGTAACGTTAACGCCATCATCAGCATTAAATAAAGCATCTTTATCTGCAAGTATTCTAAAAACTTTGTCTTCTGTTAAAGCTAGTAGATTTGTATCTAAAGTATATAACTTTTGAATACCACCATAATTAGGCTCTAGCTCTTTTGTAGGGTTGAGGGACATGTTAAACTGATTTAACTCATTAATCCCCGTTTTAGAATTATATAAACCTGAAAATATTAAACCTGTTTTTCTGCGTTCTTCAGCGTACCTTATTTCAGGAGTGGTAACTCTAGTACCTTTTTGCATTTGTACTGAATTAAACTTATCAAATATACGTGTAGATTCTAAATAAACACTTCCAAACTGATCTGTTTTTGATGCTATACAATTAGCCCACTCTATTCTGTTTATTTCGCCGTGCTGAGTTATATCTCTAGTTTTTCCATCTTCCCAATATAAATCTAAATTAGATTCAGCTATTGGTACTGTTTCAAAATCTAATTGATTTATTTTATCTGTTTCAACTTTACCGTCTTCATCATAAGGTGTTTGACCGGTTGGCAGGCCAGTAACTTCTATAGAAGCATTATCAGCAACTTCTCTAGGAATTTTAACAAAGAAAGAACCTTTCATTTTTTCTTTCCCGTCATCTGAAAGCCCTAGTTTATAAAAGTTGTATTGATTAGAATAACTATCATTACCATGCTTAAGTGTAAATCCACTACTAAAATGGGTAGTATCGTAAGCTTGCGGAACATTTTGTAGCCCCGTGTTAGTGGTAGCTCCAAAATCGTTATCTAGTGTTTTCCCAAGAGTAATTTTTAAAATGTATCTTTCAAAGCTAGCATTACCGCCTGTAATATCCTGAACTAAAGCAATTTCATCAATAAGTACATAATCACTTTTATCTCCCCTAGAATACCCTGGAAAAGTAAAACTACCACTTGGAAGGCTAGCACTAGCTAATTGCAATACTAATCTTTCTTCAAATTGGGTACAATCAACAACTTGGTTGGCTGTAAAAGGTTCTTCCATAGCGTTAAGCTTAGTATACGTACCTTGTGCTTGTATGTGACTATTAAGGCCAGTAATAATTGTTGCCAAAGCTCCTGTAAACCATCTATCATTACCGTTGTTTCTTAAATATATCACAGTGTCTCCATTTTGTAATGAAGTTGGAGTGTTATTTTGGCCAGTAACCTCTTTAACAACAATATCACTACCACTATCAAAATCTAAAAGCTGAACTATTTTAGACACACTTCTTTCTACAACTTGCGATAACACAACAGAAGGAGCTTCGTTTTCAATTTCTAAAACAGGGTGTTTAGATTCTTTTGCAAATATTTTTTCAACCCCATTAAAATTATATCTACGTGGAATAAGTATAGACTCTTCATCTATTTTATTTCTATCTGAAGAATTAAGTTGTATATAAACATTATCTGAATCGTTATCAACAGCGGAGCCATCGTTGTAAACATTAAAACATGTTAAATTCCTATGCTCTCCAGAAACATCTTTAACGTAATATCTATAATACTTAGCCCAAGGTGGTGGAGGTGAAGTGTCTAATATTTTAGCCTGAAGGCTAATTCTGTTTTTATATGAAAAATCTGTAGTAAACGAAGATCCCTCACCCACTGCATTTGTAGGGGGGACTTCTGTTGTTTGTTGAGTTAATAAATTACCAACTCTACCATATTTATCTAAATAAGCAACACCTATTTCGTAATCCCTGTTAGTTTTAACCGATGGTCCATTGTAAGGTTGTGTAACAGGTATGGCTTCAACTTGTATTTTCAATGGTTTTGTTATGTCGTATTTATGTACATAATTACCATACATTAACCTATTGGCCGTTATTTCTTGGGCTTTAGCTTTTCTAGGTACATTATCAAAGTGTCTAGATAGCTGGTCGTTAGGTAAAGCAGACCCAAAAGATCTTTTACTTATTTTAAAATTTATAGTAAGAGGTTTACCGTTTGGTTCATTTGGAAGGAAAACTGGTAATTCTTTTGTTTGTAAAATATATACCGTACTAGAAATAGACTCTTTGTATAAAATATCAACAGCTACAACGTCTGGTCCACCTGTAGGAATATCTTTTAAATTAATGTAATTTAGTTTATTGCTTATAGAAGTGTTGTGACCCTGCTTAAAATACTCTGTTACATCAGGATCTTTAGAAACAAATTGCACTTTTGTAAATGGAGCATAAGGGGAATATTGTCCATCATTATACCGCCATCTATAGCTAAAGTACGGAAATATTTGTTCAAAAGGTTTTTTATCTGCCATTTGTTCTTAATTGTTTGAATTTCTTAAAGATCTTAGAGGGTTTATATCCCAACTTGGTCTTCCTTCTCCATCTATTAAACCATTATTAATAATATCTGTAGTGGAACCTCTTCCAATTCCCGTGCTATTTCCAGCGTTATTAGCAGAAAGATTTGTTGTTCTACCAATACCGCTTGTGTTTTGTACAGCACTAGGGTTTCTTCTTAAGCGTGTTCCGTTTCTCGGCGCATCTTCATTTCGATGATCGATGCCTATACCGTCATACCCGCTTGTAGCTCCTGGTGTTTGAAATATTCTTATTCGTGTAAATACTTCTGGAGCACTTACGTTAAACAAATCAGCCTCCCAAGTAAGAGATCTTGATGTAATGTTTCTAATAGCATGAAAAGTTAAATACCTTGCTCCATTTACATTATTTTTAGCTGTTGTTAATAATGCCCAATTCCCACTACCTTTTTTAATACCGTAGTCACCTGAATCTGGTGATAAATATATTCTAATAGAACTTCCTACTCCTCCACTATTAGGGCTACTGCCATTAGGGTCTAATTCTAATGCTACTTTATCAACAGATAATGTCCCTAGCGGGGATGAAGGTACACCACCCTCAGTTGTTACTTGTATTACTTTAGATCTTTTTATTCCACCTGTTGAAAAATTTACTTCCCAAAAAAAGTGATAACTAGTACCTGCTTCAAGACCGTTTGCTATGTGATTTCCTGTTTGTGAAATTACATCTGCATTGCCAGAGCTTGTGGTGCTTGTGTAGTAACCAGAATCAGGATCTGCAGCAATTTCAGCTGCTGTTGGGTTGCTAGATGTTGCATCTGCAGTTTTAATAAAATATAATCTAGTGTAAGATCTAGCTAGAGGCCCTGTACCTATTATGGTATAGCCAATAGTTGGCCCCTCTAAAGTTGAAATACTTAACTTCTCTGCTTCAATAAAGTTTAAGTTGCCACTAATTTTTGTTTTTAAATAAGCTAAATTAGAAACTTTTGATCCAGCTGAATTAGTAACTTTAGCTACAAACGAATAATCTGTATTAGAATCTAAAGTTGTTAAGGTTGTGTTTACACCAAATTCATCAAATGCTACACCTCCAAAAGTATAAGCAAAATTAGTTCCTGTGTAACCTGATGACCAAATAGGAGTTACTTTGCTAGCGTTTGCTATTAACCAATTTTTTTTAGCAGTATCATTTGAGCCTACAACATCAGATGTTTTAGCATAATAAATACCATCAGCTGCTGTTTCAAATAAATTTTGAGCAGATAATCTTTCATTACCTAAATAAATTGATCCCCCTAAACTTCCACCTGTGGTTGTGGGATTTGATGCTCTTAAAGTAACTAGGGGTGGTTCCACAACTTCGTTTACTATATAATTAGTAAATTCTATTATACCATCTCCTCCAACATTGTTAAACCCTACTAAAGGTTCATAACCTGCTTTATATTTTATGCCATTTTGAACTAATTGCACCCATGCTTGCACATAATATCTTGCTCCTGCAGTAAGTGATGTATGCGGAATTTCAATAACCCATTTGTTAAAAGCAGGATCAGGCCCTCCGTTAACATTTTCTCGTCCTTGAATATAATTATTAATTTTAGTAAGGCTTGTGGCTTCTTGTATAGTACCAGCACCTAGGGTATTAAAACTAGTATATGTAGCTGTTTCAAAATCAAAAGCAACTCCATCAACAACTGGAGCATAAGCAAAACCTGCATCATAAAAATTATTTTGGCCTGCAGAAATAGTGCCTTCTTTTATTTTTGCGTAAAACCAATTATTATTACTTGATGTAGTAACTTTTTGGGTTATAATGCCAGGAACTTGTTCAGCTTGGTTTGCTAATTGTATTGATAAAGGTGCACCATATCCGGTAAGTTCATCATTAGTTGCAAATCCCATTATGTGATATTCATATCCCTCTTCTAACGGAGTTACACTATCTCCTAAAAACATTTGATAATGTAATAAACCTATAGTGGTGACATTTGCAGTACTAGAACTAGAGCTACCAACAAGTGTGTTTTGTTTAAAAATTATTTGCGAAGCTTTATTCTCATTTAATAACTCTAGCAATTTCTCACTTCTTTCAGTTGAACTTAAGCTTCTTAATTCATCTACTTGTGATTTGTAAACAATACAGCCTAAAGATTTTACCTCGGTTGTATTAACATAAAAACCATCAATAATGGGGTTGTACCCGTTAGAATCAACTTTAATACCTATCTTTAAAGACAGATTAGTATTAGTTATTTCTTTTTCAGGACTTAAAGTTATTATGCCGGGATTGTTAACACCACTAGCATTGTTTTTGAGTACTATTTTTATTACATCTGTACGCGCTTCTACGCCGTCATCTCCATAAACCATAACGTATAAAACGTCATCTTCTGTTAAAGTTAACCCGGTAATAGTGTTTGTGTTTAATTGAAAAACCCTACTGTCTTCAACAGCATCTGTTGGTACTGGCACTTTAAATATAGTAGCATCTGACACATGATTAGCATATTCAACAGCTAAATTTTCGTTATTTGTAGTTATGTAAAAACCTTTTGCCCGCACAGGGTTGCTATGAGCTATTACTTGTCCTTCTAAAAAAACAAATGTACCGGAGTTATTAGTTGTTACTCTACTGTTTTCATATCTAACATCTGGCCCTCTTAATGTTGAATCTCCTGTAGACTCTTCATCTCCTTCAACACCACCACTAATTTCAATTGAATCATCTATAACAGTAAATTCAACCCAAAAATAATCATTGCTTGCATTAAAATCAAATTCATAAAAGCCGGTAGTTGGATTAAAATCAGCTTGAACTGTTTCTACAATATCGGGTGGATTATACCCTATTAAAGTAGATGGTTTTGTAAGGCCATTTAAAGATGTAAACCTTACTATACGAAAAAGCGGATTTAAAACGACTCTTCCTCCTGAGTTGTTAACGGATCCTCTAAGTTTATATACTCCACCACCGTTTTTTATTGGTACTAAAGTTTTTATAATTTGAGAAGTTTGAGAAGCCGCAGCAGCTGTTGTTTTAAAAGAAAGTATATTATCAGCTAAAACCTCTTCACCAATATTGTTGTAAGCATAAGCCACATAGTAATAGTTAGTGTCTGGCTGTAGATTAAATAATGTAAAATCAAAATTCCCTAAGGTTCTAGAAAAAGCTTGAACTCTAGGATTAGCTCCAGTAATTTGAAGTTGACTTGGCATTGTATCAGATTGTATCCAATAAAAACCTACATTAGTAACAGAGGTATCTAAAGATCGCGCCCATCCTCTAAGCCTTACGTTTACTTGGCCTAAAACATCTGCAGGATCTGTTCTAACAGATGCTTCAGAAGCGTCTGGGCCTAAGTCAAGGTTCGAAAGCTGAGTATCAATAGACATAAGAGGGGAAGGCCTTATTACGGTAATATCTCTTTCTTGAAACGGTCTTCCGTAAACTTGTGTCGTAGGCGGCCCATCATTACCACTAGGGTGAACTGCATCTTTAAATACGTCAATATTTATTTTTTTAGGCTCAGTTTTATCATCTGTAAAAAATAGCATGTTATCAATAATATTGATACCTGTTATCAAACGATTTGTTTCAAAATTTAGTATTTCACTTGCCATATTTTAATTATCTCTAGCCTCTACGTAAAGGCGTTTTTCTAACATAACTGATTTAGTAACGTAATCTTCAGCCGCTTCTTTGGTATGAAAACTTTGTACATCTTCTTGAATCCAAGAAATAGGCTCATTTTCTTTATTTACATGATAATACACATCATATAAATTACCATTTAAAGTTATTTTCCAGCTATCTTTTATTCTTCTCATAAATATTTTTTTATGTAACAACCAATTGGCCTGTTATATATGCACCACCCATATTATTACCGTCGTAATCTAAAATCATTTTCCAATTATATGTTCCTGCCACCGAAGGTGCTGTTGATGTTGTAGAACCACTCCAAGTTGATGTTCCACCAACTGTATTAACTACAGAAGGGCTAGCACTTACCCAGCTTGAACCTGGCTGAATCTGTGGTTCTGAGGGAGATCCGTAAAGGTAAATGCTCCCAGGTGACATAGCATTTGTAGAACCAGGCCCAGAACCAAGTGCTGTTACAGTAGCAGTTCCAGACACAGACCAATTTATAGTACTTGATGTTGTTGCTGTTGTTGGGCCAGATATTGTTCCACTAAAGTTAGCTGAACCATATACTCTAGCTTGATTTGCTTGTGCGTCGACCAGCGCTACATCAAATGTGTATCCTGCAGGATCGCTCCCAACTGTATTTGTAGAACTATTTTTAGCAAATACAAGACCCTGACGTGATGCACCACCAGTTGTAGGTACACTAACAGATTGAGGACTATTAATAGTAAAAGAACCTATTGTATTTAACGCAAAACCTGAAACTGTTCCCCCTCCTATTAATGTAACCGCAGCTGTTTTAAAGTCTGCAATAGGAATAGCACCCGAACTTTCAGTAGAAACAACATATAATTGAGTATTTGGATCACCTCCATTATCTGTAGGCGTTCCATTGAATACTACTAAAGCTGTTCCAGCAGTTGCACCTGCATTGTTCCAGTTGGGTAACAATATTGATGAAACATTAGTTTTAAAATAAAACGGTTGAGTGTAAACGGTACCCTGCGAATTTGTTGCATAAGCTACTACAGCATAATTTGAGTCTGCTGTTAAACCAGTTATATCTGCGCTAAATTCAGATGTTATAGACGCAATAGGAACATCTGTTCCTGATGTTTGTATATGTGACGCTGAAACAGCATTATTGATAGTATTACCTGAAGAAGTTTGAACTATAGTAAAATAATCATGCGCTGCAAAATCATATAAACTGCTAAACCTAATGTTATGAGGGCGTCCACTTTCAAATGTTTCTACTGTAAATTCAGTAGAGGATAATAAGTTATTATTAGAATCTATTACAGATATATCACTTCCTGCTACATTATTAAAAGGAATTCTTCCTTCAAATTCTTCCCAGGGCGTTATTGCATTGCCATAAATGTCTCTATTACTAGCTATAAAGCTATTAGTATATATTGTTTGAGTTGCTGTTCCACCTGTATTTTCAATGTACTTAAACCCAATAGCCGTAAGGCCTGGATTAGAAACCCAATACGCGTTAAGTGTTGCAGATGTATCTGTTATATTTGTAACTAAACTTGGAAATACATTTGCATTTCCTACAGCGGGCTGAGTTGCGGTTAAAATTCCTTGTAAAAGTTCACCTGAATTTATATAATTATCTGGAACCTTTACTGTAACACTTATATCTCTTAATGTTGGAGATGAAACTGTTTCTGCAAAATCTGTTGTTAAAGCTGTAATTATTCCTAGCTCAGCTGTTACAAACACACGGCCGTCATCTCTAACAGTTGCTGAAGCAACAGCGTCTGCAAAAGTAAAAACAACGCCGTTTTCAATAATAGTTTCTTCTTCACTGGGTCGTGTGCTGTCAAGTATTATAGGTCTTAACACATGGCTATTTGGGTTTGTTGTATCAAACTCCATAATACCATCAGTATTTGCCCCGCTAAAAAAATAATATATTTTATTTTCTTCTGGGTGAGTGATAGACCCAATAATTTTAACCCCAGTATTTGTAGCTGGATCTAAATAATTAGGGAAAGACCCTACAACAGCTGAGTTACCTTTAAGGTTTTCTAAAGCACCTACATTTCCATCTTCTGAAAACTCTACACTTACGTTTAAAGCGTCTCTGTATGTACCATTTGGTAATATTCTATCGTCAACGTCTTTGTCCATTTTAGCTGACTGGAATGTTCTCTTACTTTCTGCCATTTGATTTATTTGTGATTAAAAAGCTATATTGCTGAATATATATTATATTTATATAATATATATTGCATAAATACCATAAAAAGTATATATTTAGTGCTTAATCCATTTTGCTTTACCTCTTAAAACTTGAGCTAAATTTTTAGAGCTATAATCTGTTAATCTTATTTTTGTATTACGCATTTTTGCGCTTGCTTCTTTTTTGTATAAAGGAACAAGTTGTGCGCTTGCCGGTCTTACTTTACTTAAATTGTAAAGTATATAAGCATATAAAGCGTCCTCAGCTAGCTTTGGTATAAAAACATTAGATAAGTTTCCGTTTTCAGTTAAACCATCAGAAATATAGTCTAAAACAATTACAACGCTGTCTACATTAGCAAAACTACCGTCAAAGTATATAATGCTATTAGCTTGATCTATAAAGTAAGAACCGCCTGAGTACATGTCTTCAGGGTTACTACCATATCTTGTAATGCGACTATTAGGCTCGCTATCATAATCTGCTCTATAATCGCTTTGAGTTATACTAGAAGCGTTTGCGTTGGATTGAAATCTAATTGCTGTGGTTGAGGTTGCTGCTTCTTGCAGCTCCCCGTTTGCATCATACAAAAATTTAAAATTAGAATCTTGTAATATAGCTTTTGGATTGCTTGATTTTCGTTGAGATGACAAAATATGTTTTTGACCTGTGCTGTCTAAAGCAGATATATTAATAGTACTAATATAATCTTGTGGCAATGGAAAAGTTAATGCATCCCCTAACTCTATTTCAACACTTTTTTCAGAATGCAGTATATCATAATTAAATTCTTGTAACCCACGCTGAGCCCAAAAATCTACTTCATATCTTGGTACTTTAGTTAACGCTTTATCTTCACCTATATAAGCAACAATAAAGCTGTTTATAACGTCCTCTAAACTTGTTCTACGATAATAACCTAGACCCTTAAAGTCTGAAGGTGTATTAGCTGTGTCGTTTTCAAAGTTTGCAAAATACGCTTGATTAGTATATATTTTTTTTGATTCAGCCATTATCGTTCAGATTGAGTTATTTGTTGATCTTTTTGTGTAGCCGCTTGCATTATATCTGCAGCTCTTATTATTACCCCAGCATAAGCTAGTATTTTTACTACAAGTTCATGCTCTTCTGAAGCATGTAACTCAAAATTTTGATATTCATTGTCGCTTGCGTTTGGAACTATCTGTCCATTCGCTGTACCCCCAACCCAATTAGGAACTGCTGGTTTTCTAACGTAACTAATATCAATACTTGATATACCTGTAATAGGATGAATTACAACACCGCCTTCGTGTCTTACGTATACTGGATTATTTATAGTAGGCTTTGTTAGTGGAGCTCTATTGACATATAAAAGATCTTTATTAGATATTTCTTCCACGTGTAT
>Ga0315322_10001119_pt1 | contig 20510 bp, 18 predicted proteins | sample M110021515metaG_FD_203461 | JGI IMG/M metagenome (GOLD analysis project Ga0315322, IMG submission 203461) | Ammonia-oxidizing marine archaeal communities from Monterey Bay, California, United States - M1 100m 21515 | ecosystem: Environmental > Aquatic > Marine > Intertidal zone | place: USA...
AGATCAAGCTGCAGAAGAAGGTAAGGCAGCCTGTGAGTTTAGTGCTGACGCCCGCACTCTCCTGCAATCCTATCCTTGGCCTGGTAACATTCGTGAGCTGCAAAATGCTGTGCGACAGTCCGTGGTTATGCACAACAAACCCGTCATCACGGCGGCTATGTTACCCACTCGGATTCAGAAGCTCGCAGGCATTTCACCAATAGAGGCCGCAACAAACGACATTGAACCCACAATAGAGGCTGAAACCGCAGTTCAGTGAGTCTCGCATGAGGCTGCCCATGCAGAACCGGCTACTCCACTGTCACCCGAAGATATTCGGCCCCTGGCAGATATCGAACAGGAAACGATTGAGGGTGCGATTGCACTCTGCGGCGGTGACATTACGCAAGCATCCAAGCGCCTGGGAATTGCATGCGCTACGATCTACCGCAAACTCAAGGAATGGCGAAAAGCAGCTAGAACTGCAGCTCCTGCTGTGGCTGACTAGCCCAAAAATTCACGTGTCATTGGCATGAACGCATCAAGCCTATCGTGATGAACCCAGTGGCCGGCGCGCTCGATATTTTCGACGCGGGCATTATTAAAATTCTCGGCCCGCCCATCTTTAGATGGATCACTCGCCCAACTCTCTGTCCCGCGGACTAGCAGCGTCGGGCAATCAATATTACGCCAGAAATCCTTTATTTCATAAGGTGATAGACCAAAGGGTCGGTCCACCCGGACATAATTATCGAACTTCCAGCTATAGGTGCCGTCCTCATTCTGGTTCACGCCGTGAACGGTTAGATGCCATGCTTGGTCTTCAGATAAGTGCGCATTTGCTTCGTGCATTCGCGATGCGGCTTCTTCAATCGTGTCGTATCGGCGCGGCAAGCGGCCCGCGACGCCGCGCATCTGCTCAACCCATTTCTGCATCTTTTCAGGCGTTGAGTCCTTTGAGCGCTTCTTCATGCTCTCTGGCGACAAGCCAAGCCCCTCAATCGCGATGAGTTTCGTGACCTTGTCTGGGAATGCGCCCGCAAAGTTAAGCGTGATAGCGCCGCCAAGGCTATGGCCGATGATCGGCGCTTTCTCTAACCCCAAATGGAAGAATAGCTGCGCGATATCATAGACATAATCGGTCATGCGATAGACGCCGCCGATGAGCCATTGAGAATCGCCGTGGCCGCGCAGGTCGGGTGCTACGATGCGATAATCACGGGCCAAGTCTGTAGCGACCCAATCCCAATTACGGCAATGGTCACGACCACCATGAATCAATACCAGCGGCGGCGCATCCCGATCGCCCCACTCGACATAGTGCAGGCGGAGGCGCTGTGAAATATAGAAACGGGAAGCGGGGCCAGTGAGCGCGATGGTCATATCGGCGGTTCCAGGTGTTCCGTGCAAGGATCTACGCCATCCATGCCCCCCGATGGCCCAGCTTGCAAGCCCTATGCTATGCGCCGTCCCGCATAGCTTGCTGGCGCTTCTCAGCATCGCTGCCGCGGCCTGGCATAACCATCTGCGTTTGGGTGACAACCGCTAGCTTCTTGCCAGCTTCATTTGTGAGCACCGTTTGCCAGACCTGGGTCGTCCGACCAACATGGATCGGTGTCGCCTCACCCATGATCTTGCCGGGATTGGCACCCCGCAGGAAATTGGTTTTGCTTTCAAGCGTTGACGTAACCGATGCATCCGGCAGGTTCATAATGGCACCACGGGCACCAAGCGTGTCTGCGAACGCCATATAGATGCCGCCATGTACAACGTCGGAGCCATTTGTGTGCTCCTTTCGAGCCGTCATCTCAGCAAGAATACGGGTCTTTGAGACCTCGATGAATTTTACGCCGAGGGCATCAATAAAATTATCATAGCTCATGGGGTCGCAGTTGCTTTCAATGCTTCGGTTGTTTTTTCGGTCGCTGGCTTCAAGTCTTCTTCGCCAACGGGTTCATCTTGATGTTCGCCACGCACCACCGGCGGCGGCAGTAATTCTGCGTCCACCAATTCAGATTCACGTTCATCCTGGTGATCCTCAAGCAGCGCTTCAGCATCGACCGGGTTTGAGAGCAATCCTACAGGCACGTAGTTAGGACGGCGCCATTCCAGGGTATCGAAACCACCAGACGGACTAATCGCCGCCCATTTAACAACGACATCACCCGAGTCTGAGCACACCCAGACTGGATCAGGTGCAGCATTCGACGCCCGTGCCATCCAATCCCGTGCCGCCATACGGTCACCACCAGACGCAAGTTCAAGGTCTGCCATCAAGCGGCAGATACGAGCATCAGGACCGCGCTCCGTCAGGGGCAAGAGATGCGTATGCGCATCATCATAGGCACCAGCGCGAATTGCTTCACGGGCCAGCATAATGCGGGTTTCGATATGGTTCGGGTTCTTTTCGCCAAGCTTTTTGAACATTTCATATTGCTTGGCAGGGTCGTAAACGCTGATGACGCGTTCATATACGGACACGAGGTCTGGATGCGGGATCCTTATCCAAGCATCGTGAATAGCTTTTTCTGCCCGCCCATTGCGCCCATATGAGGATTCCATATCGGCATACTGAACAGCGGCCGGAACAAACTCAGGGTGTGACTTATAGGCTTCCCGCGCATAGGACAACGCCTTGTCTCCGTCCTTGGCTTCTGCCCGTTCGCGGGACGCTTCAACGTCGATCACCGCCCGCCAATGCTTTTCTTTTTCTTTCTCGACCAGCTTTTTCTTCTTCAAGCGGTCCAGCGTTTCGCGCGCACCTTCCCAGCGGGAAGACATGGCCTGCAGACGGAAGAGGTTCTCTAGAACCCAAGGCGTATCAGGTTTTGCTTCATTCGCCTGTTCCAAAAGCGTTACTGCACGGCGCAAATCGCCAGCTTCCCGCGCTTGCTCAAACAACCCTTGTAGACCGAGGAACTTTGTTTCCTCTTGTTCCGTCATTGCCTCAAACTGTTCAGTGGCACCTGCTTCATCGCCGTTCTTTTTGGCGATGGCAGCAGCCAACATGCGCGCGAGTGGCTGATCCTCAGACAGGCGCGCTTCGGCCCGTAGTGACTGGCGAGCGGCTTCGCGGGAATCCCCGGTAGCAACTGCGACCATGCCTTTCGTCAGCGCCTTGTAACCTTCTTCGCGGCGGCGAAGACCCATCCTTTGGTAGATATCTTTCGGCTTCCGCCAAAGCAGCCAAGCCAGAACATTCCAGACGACTAGCGCCAGCACGACCACAACCGTAGCCGCAACAGCAGCCTCGAACGGCGCATAGGGACCAAAGATACGGTCACCCCATGTCAACGTGACCGGGGCAGAGATGCCGCTCAACAGATAAACGCCCCAGATTACAACAGCGGCGATAATGAAGAAGATTAGTGCGCGAAACATTGTTTATGCCCCATCCGCAGCCGCAATCGCGGCCTTCTGTAGGGCGTCCAGATCATTACTTGCAGCGGCGGTCGCTCTCGCCTTTTTAAGCCATCCGGTAAACCGGGCTGCGCCTTCGCCTTCAAGCGTTTCCACTTCCTGGATCGCCTGGGCGATGTCGCCCTCCTGCAGTGCAGCTTCGGCTCGTGCAGCGACTGAGGCAGGATCATCCCCTTCCACACCCGCACCAACACGGCGCACCTTCAAGCGACCAACAACGCCACCTACGGCACGGTCAAGCCAACTATCCTCACCCGTGTTGAGCTTAGCTTTAAGCTTGTCCTGTGCGATGCCAAACGCGTGGCCTTGCATTTCGTCTGTTAGCGCCTCTTCGGTCGGTAGGCCAGTATTGGCAAAGCCAATCCAGGGCGCATCATTCAGCTCGGCGGCATCGGGCAAAGCGGCCTGAGCCCGACCAAGCAGAGTAGCGAAAGGCTTGCCGCTCGCAACGCCTGTCCGCAAATCCTGCAATGCTAGAACGGCTTCAGCGAGTGATACCGGGCCGCGCTTCGATGCCTTCGCTTCCAGCGCCGCCACCTGTTCGCCAAGAGTTGCGAGTTGTGCGGAAATCGCGTCCAGCCTACCACCGAGATCAGATGCGGCAGCGGTTGCTTTGCCTTCTGCAGCCACCGCAGCGGCCAGTGCTGCGTCTGCGGTTTCAGCTGCGGCTGCAAGCGCCAAGCCATCGATTGGATCACCTGCAGCTGCAGTACGGCTGCTCTTCACCAAGGCTGCCCTGACGGATGCAAGATTAGATGCAAGCTTTTCGACCGTGGCTTTCAGGCCTGCAGCAGGTTCACCGGCAATAGTTTGTGCCGCTTCCGCCAACGAAATGGCCTTAATGGCTGCGGCGCTCGCTGCTTTGGCTTCCGCGTCAGTGTCGTCTAAACGGGATTGGGTTTCCGCGATTGTCGCCTCATTAGCGGTAATCGACGCCGCGTTCGATTCTGCAGCTTTTCCGGCTTCGCGTGTGGCGCTTGCTTGCGCCAACATTTCTGGCGAATCAGCAAGCCCCATACGATCACGCAGATAAGTGGGATTGACGATCAGCATATAAAGCCCAGCCACAACACAGAGTGTTAGCAAGGCCAACCAGCCATATACCAGACCCCCAGGGCCGCGCTTAGCTTCAGCTTGAGCGGCATTGCGTTCCGCTTCCTGCTTATCAGCGGCACCTGCAGCCAACGCTAGCGCAGCAACGCCCGCCGCTGTTTCGGCAGAATGATCACGGGCTTCAGGCTCAGCCTCGCCGTTGACTTCCGCCGGTTTTTCTTCCGGCTTAGCATTCGAAGCTGTGGTCGCATCGGGGGTATCTGATTCGGAAAACTCAGCCTCTATAACCGCGTCAGGCGAAACGCCTTCCGGCGTATCGGTCGCGGCGGTTTCGTCCGGCTTAGACTCCGGTTTAGAACCCGGCTTTTGAGCGTTTTTCGCCTTGCCGCCTGATTCGTTGCGCTTACCTGTCATCGTCCGCCTCTAGCTCCATCAATCGGGCGCTGGCAAAAGTCTCAATTTCGAACGCCGTTTTCCCTATCCTGCTGCACTTGCAAGAGTTTGGCCAACAACGCTTTTTGCGTCGGTTCAGACACAGTATCTATCGAACGCCAAGGAAGGACGCGCAACTCGATAGCAACGTTAGCGCTAAGCGCTGTTGCTGCCGTCGCACGCATGTTATCCTCTATCCCCGCCGACTGCGCCAGCCTAACAAATGCCGCTGCCGTGCGCGGCGAAAAAAACGCCGCATGATCAATCTCACCATCCGTAAGGCGAGCCATGAGGCCCTGGGTGAGCGAACGCGCCTTTTCGGCCCGGTAGAGCGGTAAACGCGCTACTAAAAATCCAGCAGCCTTCAGCACACCTTGAAGATTCCCCGCCACAGATTGCCCTGCTGCATGAATGAGTAAGCCGGCGGATGGTTCCAACTCTGCTTGTACAAGGGCAGCAAGAGCATGTGCATGACCGCCAGCACTTCGAACTGGTGCAAAGCCTGCATCGCGCGCAGCCCGCGCAGTAGCGTCACCGACTGCATATGCCGGACAGCCAAGCACCCCATATGCATTGATAAACGCGCGGAGGCCGTTAGCGCTGGTGAACAACACGGCCTGCACTGCACTGTCTGGCAGTTGGGGGGCCTGTAATGGCTCGATACGCAGAAGCGGCTCAAACACGGGCGCAAACCCTATCGCCTCAGCTTCTTCAGCGAAGAGCCGCGCATCCTCCTCTGGCCGGGTGATCAGCAGTGTGGGGCCAGTCATCTTAGACTATTCGAAGACCTGGGCATCGCCTTCGCGACGGAGCTCGGCGCCTATTTCAGCACCCAAGGCTGCAGCGTCTGAAACTAAGCCACTGCGATTAGCCCGCCAGCTCTTTGTGCCTGCATCATTTGCTAGAAGGCCTTCGATGTGAATTCCCCCAGTCCCATCCAGAGTCGCATAAGCGCCAATTGGTGTGCGGCATGATCCATCAAGCGCGGCCAGCAGTGCCCGTTCTGCCATGGTGGTACCAACGGTTTCGGCATGATTGAGCGGCGCTAGTGCTTGCAACACCACCTCATCGTTCGCCCGGCACTCAACGCCGACTGCACCTTGAGCAGCAGGCGGCAGCATTACACTTGGTGCAAGGGTCTCGGTCGCAGTGTCACCCATGCCAAGCCTGTCTAGGCCAGCTTGCGCTAACAGAGTAGCGTCCGCCTCACCTTCCGCCAGCTTGCGCAAGCGCGTACCGACATTGCCCCGGAATGGTACGACCTCCAGATCGGGCCGGCGTGCCAGCACTTGCGCACGACGGCGCAGCGATGCGGTGCCGACTTTGGCACCGGTCGGCATGTCATCCAGGCCATGGCCAGATGCAGATATCCAAGCGTCACGCGGGTCAGCGCGCTCTAGGACTGCGGCAATCACAAATCCGTCCGCCAGAACTGTCTCGACGTCTTTCATAGAGTGCACAGCCAGATCAATCCGGTTGTCGGCCATCGCCTCCTCAATTTCTTTGGAGAAGAGGCCCTTACCGCCAATTTCAGACAGCAACCGGTTTTGCACTCTATCGCCGGTAGTGGTGATCTCCACGATCTCCAGCGCACCATCATCAGCCAATTGCGGCCATGCTTGGCGCAGCAGCGTTTCCACATGCCGCGCCTGCCAAAGCGCCAAGGGACTGCCGCGCGTGCCGATACGGAGCGGGCGGCGGAGATTGGATAATTCACTCATCCTAGTTTTCTAGCGGCGTGAACGCACTTGCGCCAGTAGCATCGGTGCAGGCACCCTTGCGATCATGTTGAAAGACGCATTTGGAGAAGCCGCTAATGACTGGCCGAATTTTCGATGGGCTGAAAGTAATTGACTGCGCCAGCTTTATCGCCGCTCCTGTCGCCGCCACGATTATGGGCGATTTCGGTGCAGAGGTAATAAAGATCGAAGCACCCGGCGGTGACCCTTATCGCTCCCTGCATCGCGGCCCTGGCATGCCTGATCTGGACTTCGATTATGCCTGGTTCGCCGATAACCGCTCCAAACGCGGCTTGTGCCTGGACTTAAAGCAGGATGCTGCCCAGGAAGCGCTGCACCGAATGCTCGCCGATACCGATGTGTTCATCACAAACTTCCCGTTTCCCGTGCGCGAGAAGCTCAAGCTGCGCTACGAGGACCTGGTAAAAACTAAGCCAAATCTCATATATGCTTCGCTGACGGCATATGGAGAAGACGGCCCTGAAGCCAACAAAACCGGGTTTGATTCAACGGCGTTATGGGCCCGGTCTGGCCTGATGGACATGATTAAGTCCTCCCCCGAATCGGCCCCTGCCCGCTCTGCGCCCGGTATGGGGGATCATCCGACGGGAACCGCGCTGTTCGCCTCCATCGCTATGGCGCTCTACAAGCGGGAGCGCACGGGCGAAGGCTCATATGTATCGTCCTCGCTGCTGGCGAATGGAACATGGTGGAATTCCTTCTATGTGCAGGCAGCGCTCGGCGGCGCTGATATCCCGCCGCGACCGCACCGGGATGAGTGGTTCAATGCGCTTTCAAACCATTACCAATGCAAGGATGGCCGCTGGTTCATCTTGGCGCTGGTCAACGAAATGCGGCAGATCGACAAGTTCATCGCAGCGATTGAGCGCCCTGACCTTTTAGAAGACCCGCGCTTCGCCACCCAGGACGCGCGCAAGGCCAACGCCGCCGAGCTCACCAAAATACTGGATGGCGTGTTTTTGGAGAAAGAATGGGAGGAATGGCAGGAAATCCTGTCGGCCCATGACATCACCTTCGGCGTCGTCCGCAAAACGGCTGATATCCCAGAAGACCGCACCTTCGCAGACGCTGGCGGCGTTGTAGATAGCGGCCCCAACACGCCGTCGGACAAAACAATAGGCAGCCCCGTATTCATGCGGGGACAGGAGAAAACGGAACCCGGACCAGCGCCAGATGTCGGTCAGCACAGCGATGAGGTGCTGGCGGAATTTGGCTACAACGCTGAAGACATCCGACGCATGCGCGCTACAGGAGCAGTGCAATGACGAAGGCACTCAACCCGGTCATCACGCAACCCGGCGCCGGCCGCGCCAATAGCGCCTTTGGCCTGCCGCGCAGATTCCTTGTGACAACCGCGCAAGCAGACGGCGCGTTTTGCACATTTGAGGAAGACGTGCCGCCCGGCGCTGGGCCGCCGCTGCACATCCACCTGAAAGAACATGAGTTTTTCTATGTCATGTCTGGCGTCATAAAATTCCGATGCGAGGATAAATATCTGGAGATGACGGCTGGCGGCACAGTCGTAATCCCGCCGGGCACCCGGCACACCTTCAAGAATATCGGCGATACCCCCGCCAAGATCATCGTGACGCTGACGCCCGGTGGCGGCGACGGGTTTTTCTTTGATATCGAAGAGCGTGGACTGGGGCGAGATGATCAAGCCGAAATCAATACGCTTGCAGAGGCTTACAATCTCAAATTTGTCGGCCCGCCGCTCGATTGAACCAGGACGAGGAGAACACCTGATGGATGACGCCAGGATCAAAGAAGCGCTGGAGCTGGTGTTCGGCGCGAACTCAGACCTTTATCAAAACCGCGGCTTTCAACGCCGCATCGGCTATGGCAGCCGCCCGGCCATCATCAACATTGATCTCGCCAACGCCTGGACGCGCCCCGGGCACGCGTTCACCTGCGTCAATTGTGATGAGATCATTGAGGCGACGAACCGGGTGCTCGCCCCTGCCCGCGCGCTCAAAATCCCCGTCATATTCACCACGACAGCCTATGCTGTCACCGAAGGCCCGAATTCCGACATGGGCATGTGGGGCAAAAAAATCCCGGCGGAAACACTTGTCGCTGGCTCTGAAGCAGTAGAGATCGATAGTCGTCTGGCTCCCCGTGCGGACGAACATATTATCGTTAAAAAGCGCGCCAGTGCATTCCACGGCACGATGTTGGCTGGCCTGCTGCGCGCGTGTGATGTTGATACCGTCATTCTGACCGGTACGACCGCCAGCGCCTGCGTCCGCAACACAGCCGAAGACGCGATCGCTGAAGGCTTTCGCCCAATTATCCCGCGCGAAACCATCGGTGATAGGATTGCTGGTGCTGTCGAATGGAACCTGTTCGATATTGATGCCAAATTTGGCGATGTGGAGCCTGTCGAGAACGTTATCAAATACCTGGAAGGTTTGAACGGAGCTCCGCGCACGTGACGACGCATCAACACCTACTCTCGCCCTACACACTTGCTGGCCGCACATTAAAGAATCGCTCCGTCCTCTCGGCGACCGTTACCAACTACGCCAAGCAGAACCGCATCACGGAAAGCTACAAGAATTTCCTGATTGAGCGGGCGAAGGGCGGCGTTGCGATGCTGGTGACAGAAGTCATCGCTGTTGACCCTAATGCCATTGCGCAGCCCGCCGTAGTCACCGGCTTTGATCTGGTTAATGACGAGGATTTTCGGGACTTGGCCGCGCGTGTGAGCGCAGAGGGAGGACAGTTAGTCGGGCAGCTGTGGCATCCCGGCAAGCAGCAGCTTTGGGGTGCCACATCATCCCCAATGGGCGTTTCAGATCAGGCGGACGCATATTCCTGGGCCGTGCCGCGGGTGATGACGGACGCAGATATTCGCGCCGTCATTCAGGCGTATGTGGATGTTGCGTGCAATCTGGCAAAGCTTGGGTTTGCGGGCGTCGAGTTACATGGCGCTCATGGCTATCTGATCAACCAATTCCTATCGCCCTGGTCGAACCTCCGCGATGATCAGTGGGGCGGGTCTATTGAAAATCGCACCCGATTTGCGCTGGAGATTGCGAAAGGTATCCGGGAGCACGCAGGCGCTGGGTTCATCATTGGCTTGAAAATGCCCGGCACGGAGGAAACTGAAGGCGGCATTGATCCTGATGAGGCTGAACGGCTGACGACGGCGCTCGCTGCGCCAAAGCTGCTGGATTACTTCTGCTATGGTCAGGGCAACTTCTCGCTCAGCCTCGAATCCCATGTGCCGGACATCTACTATAAGCCCGGTCATTTCCTGGACATTCACGCCCGCATGCGCCGCGCGGCCAATGGTGCGGCCGTCATAGCCCTTGGACGGATCGGCTCGCCCGATGAAGCGGATGCCGCAATCCGCGACGGCAAGGGCGACCTTGTTGCCATGAGCCGAGCATTGATCGCCGATCCAGACTTCATCAACAAAACAGCAGCTGGCGATGCAGCAGCCGTGCGCCCGACCACGTTTGATAACGTCGCTTGGGGTTTGGTCCATCAAGGTACACCGCTGCTGGATCACCTGAACCCGATGCTCGGCACTGATGTTGAAAGCGGATGGGCGCCCGCCCCTGCGAAAACGCCAAAGCGCGTGACCATTGTCGGTGCCGGTCCGGCTGGATTACAGGCTGCATGGGTCGCTGCAGCAAGTGGGCATACGGTGACGCTCTTTGGGCGAAGAGATGGCGGCGCACTGGCGCTTGAGGCAAATCTGCCCGGACGAGCTGATATGGCTAGCATCTTGGACTGGCAGACAAACATGGCAACACGTCACGGTGTCTATTATCGGCTTGGCGAGAGCGCTTCCGCCGACGACATCCGCGCAACCAATCCAGACGTCGTTTTATTAGCGACTGGTGCGACCCAGCGTTGGCCTGAAGGGATGGCACCGTCCAATGCGCAGAACGCCATATCTGCGCGGGCCTATGCCGCAGATGGCTACAACGGCCCACGTCACCGGGCAGTGCTGTTCGACCAAGATCATACCGCCAGCACCTATGGCATTGCAGACAAACTGGCGGCGGAATTTGATGAACTGATTCTAATGACCCCGCGCGGCGGGTTTGCTGAGGGCGTCAACTATTGTAGCGCCATTGGCGTGCTACGGCGCCTATATAAAGCGAACGTCCAGCTATCCCCGGCGTCAGCGCCAACGCGTTTCGAGAATGGCGCTTTGACCTGGCGAAACCCCTACTCAAAAGCCGACGCGGTCATTCCAGCCGTCGATCTATTCGTTTACGCGACACCACGCTCGCCAACGCTTGATCTTGCAGACGCCCTAGCTGACCTCAATCTGGTCCGTGTCGGTGATTGCCAAAGCCCGCGCCCGTTGATGGGTGCCATTCATGCCGGACAAGCCGTTGCCTTAGCGCTTTAGGAGACCTTACCAATGGCCCGTATTCTTTATGATCTAACGGCAAGCGGCGACCGGCGTTTCAGCCCTTATTGCTGGCGCACCAAATTGGCGCTCGCGCACAAAGGCCTAGACTACGAGACGGTGGCGACGCGCTTCACAGATATTGATGCGCTGAGCGATGGCCCTCGCCTGACGTTACCATTACTGGATGATGGCGATACCCGCATCGTCGACAGCTGGGCGATCGCGGAGCACTTGGAGGCGCAACATACCAATCAGCCACCATTATTCCCCGGCGGGAAAGCCCATGCTCGTTTCATTACCAATTGGACGCCAACAATCCACCCACCGCTGCTCCGCCTCATTTTGCTCGACGTCTTTAAAGCCCAAGACCCCGAGAATCAGGCCTATTTCCGTCCAAACCGGGAAGCAAAGTTTGGGATGACACTGGAAGCCTTCGTGGAAGACCATGACGCACATCTAAAAGGCTTCCGCGCCGCCCTTAGCCCTATCCGAGAGACCTTAAAAAGCCAGGCGTTCCTTGCAGGCGATACGCCAGCATATGCGGATTACATTCCCGCAGGCGCATTTCTATGGGCAGAGGCGATTAGCGATTGCGAGATCGTCGCCAGCGATGACCCCGTCGCAGCCTGGATGCAACGGGTGAAAGCGGTGTTGAACTAAAGTTCATCCACGTTCAGCGCCCAGACCCTTCAGGCCGTGCCATATAGGCATTCGGATCGCGCGTCGCCAGTTGCGCCGGGTCAGACCCTGGCCGTTCCGATGGTGTAGCGAATTGCAGCACCAGCACATCCGCGCCTTCGTTGCCTGCGGTCAATACAGGCGCTGGCTCACCCGCTGGAACATGGATTAACGAGCGGCGCGGCAACGCCTTGCCTTGATCCAATACGTCGCCCTCACAAACGAGGTAATATTGCCCGCCGCCCTTGGACTCCGGGCCTTTTGCTTCAGCGCTTGGACCAAGGCGGATGCCGATAGCGTCTACCTCGTCTGGCTGATCTGCCATAAGCGCTTCAATGACGCTTGCGCCCGCCGCAGGGCGTGGTCGGCTTGTATCGAAGCGGCCAGCAATATTACGGCCCGCGCGACCGGGCATGTTGTGCTTGTTCCCAGGCATCGGGAAAAAGCCGCCGCTGGCGATGGGGCGCAGTGTGAAGAAGGCGAAGCCGAGCTCTGCGCCAACAATTGGGCCATATGGTGTGTAAGCGTCCGCGTATTGGAACGTCACTGGGTCGGCAGCATTCTTACCCATCCGACAGTCACCATCAACGACGACCTGAAACTGATCAATGTCGTGGAAGTGCGGATCGATCCGAGCGCCGGGATACAGCCTATCCACCAGAAATGCTTGTGGATGTGGATCAATCAGACCTGGGCTGCCGATATAGTCTACCCTACGGCCAACGCCACCATCTGGACGCTTGGTCTCAACTTCAGTCGCCTCATGGCTCGCAACAGCATGCATAACGCGCTCCCCTGCTAATGAGCGAGCCTAGTATATCCAAGGATATGCAGATAGCGAGCGGCCCCTGCCCTCACCCGTGAGAGAAGAAAGCTGCCGCTGCCTGTTTTGGCTATCAGTCGGCTGCAGCTTCAAGCTTGTCCTGCGTCTTCGTATCGAAGTCGCTGGCGTCATGGCGTTCAGGTAACTGCTTATCGAGCGGCCCCGTAACGCGGTTGACCATCCGACCCCGGCGGACGGCGTCACGCCTAGCGATGGCAGAAGCCCAGCGCGCTACATTCGTGTAGCTCTTCGCATCCAGGAATTCAGCCGCGTCATAGACCGAGTTGGAAACGACCGCACCGTACCAAGGCCAGATCGCCATATCTGCAATCGTATAGCTATCGCCAGCAATATATTCGTTGTCAGCAAGCTGGCGATCAAGCACGTCCATCTGCCGCTTCACTTCCATCGCGAACCGGTCAATGCAGTATTCGATCTTGAACGGCGCGTAGGCATAAAAATGGCCAAAACCGCCGCCAAGATAAGGTGCGCTACCCATCTGCCAGAACAGCCAGTTCATGCATTCCGTGCGGCCAGCGTGGTCTTCGGGAATAAAGACGCCGAACTTTTCTGCCAGATACAGCAGGATTGAGCCGGATTCGAAAACCCGCGTTGGCTTATCCGTGCTGCAATCAATCAGCGCTGGGATTTTGGAATTGGGATTGACATCAACAAAGCCGCTGCCGAACTGGTCGCCATCGCCGATGCGGATCGTATAGGCATCGTATTCAGCGCCAGTTTTACCGATGGCCAGCAGTTCTTCCAACATGACCGTCACTTTGACCCCATTGGGCGTCGCCAGTGAATAAAGCTGCAGCGGATGTTTACCGCGCGGCAATTCCTGGTCTTTGATGGCACCTGCAGTCGGTCGGTTGATATTGGCGAATTTGCCGCCATTGCCTGGCTCCCAGGTCCATACTTTTGGCGGCGTATAATCGGCAGGCTGGTTCGGAGGATTGGTCATGGCATCAGGCTCGCTCTGTGTCAGGATTGATTGTTTCAGATTGCTTCCCCAATCTTGGGCACCCGGCGCAATCTTACAAGCCCGCCGGTCTTGCATCAGCAATAAAGGCGAAAAGCATGGCGCGCATGGATCAATTCGGCCTCGATGTCGGTATCTACGGACCTTTGGCGGAGCCGGATACTGTTCTCGGCTTGGCGCAGTTTGCTGAATCCGCAGGGTTTGATTCCATATGGCTGGCGGACCACGTAGTTTTCCCGACCCAGTTCGAGGCGAAATATCCTTTCAGCGCAGACGGCAAGTTCCCGTCGCCAACCAGTGCCCCACTACTAGAGCCAATCGCCTCTATGGGCGTACTGGCGGGTGCCACAAAGACCATCAAGATCGGTACGGCAGTGCTGATTATCCCCTACCGCAACCCCGTATTGCTGGCGCGCATGCTGATCACCATCGACCAGTTTTCTGGTGGCCGGGTCATCCTGGGCGCTGGCGTCGGGTGGCTGAAGGAGGAATTCGAGGTTCTCGATACGGCGGACTTTGCACTTCGCGGCAAGGCGACGGACGAATATCTCGAGATATTCAAGGCGCTGTCTGCTGGCGGTGAGGCTAGCTTTGATGGTGAGACTTACAGCTTCCCGCCTGTGCATTCGGTGCCGGGTTCAGTGCAACGCCCGCACCCGCCTATTCTGATCGGCGGCGTGTCTAACCCGGCTTTGCGGCGTGTGGTCCGCCATGGCGGGTGGTTGGCGCTAGCGCTTGGGCCGAAGCAGCTGCCGGAACGCATGGCCAAACTTAAAGAAATCGCCGCCGCTGAAGGCCGCCGCTTCGAGGACTTAGACCTCGTCTATAAAATCTTCTTGAACCCAGGCGAGCCAAAGCTAGGCCCATTTGGCGAGCGTGACATCGGTAGTGGATCAGAGGCGCAAATCACGGATGATTTAAAAGCCATCCTCGACGCAGGCTTCCAAAACGTCATCATCCGCTACCGAGGCGAGAGCGCTGCCGCCCAGATGGAACAGATGGAGCGTTTCGCCGCCGATATCGCGCCCAAGCTATAAGGCGCACTGCCTTTAGGCCCGGCGCTTCGCCCTCGGGCTTTCATCCATTAGGTCCGCGAGCATATGATTTAGCTGCAATGATAAGTCTGCTTTAATAGAGGCATAATCTGGGTCATCCCAACGGTTATGCGTCTCTTTCGGATCAGCTGCTAAATCATACAACTCGCCCCACGGCTCATTCTTATAGAGCGTAAAACGATATTGATCCGTGATGATGGATTTGACCCGCGATGGCGAAGCGAATCCGAGGCGCGGGCCGCCGTCATTATACTCAGTGAAGATGGCAGGCCGATGCGCCACCGCCTGTCCGTTTAGCACTGGCAAAAAGCTTTCGGCCTGCATGCCTTGAAATGGTGCCAATCCTGCCCGATCCAAGATCGTCGCAGGAAGGTCAATCGTGCCTGCCAGCACGTCAGTGGTCCTGCCTGCGCGGTTAGCTGGATCAGACCAAATCATTGGGACCTGACTGATTGAGCGGAACGGCATGGCCCCCTTCAGCATCATGCCAAAATCACCAAGATAATCTCCATGATCTGAATTGAAGCAGATTACCGTATTCTCATAGAGGTTTTGAGCTTTGAGTGCGGCGACGATCTCACCGATGCAGTCATCAATCATGGTCAGCATGCCAGCGGACAGCGCCATCGCTTCCTGAAGCTGCCGTTTGGAGGCCATTGTGGCCGTTTGCGGCGAAAATTGCTTCGCTGCGGACTGCCAAGCGTCATAAACATACTGCATCGGCGGAGTCGGGTTCTTGTGGGCCTCATACGGCAGATCAAGCTCGAAATCCGCTGGATCATAGATGTCCCAGTATTTGCCGGGTGGATTAAATGGGTGATGCGGATCTGGGAACGAAACGAAGCTAAAGAATGGGTCACTAGCGCCGTTACGACTCTCCAGATAAGAGATTGTCTGATCTTTGATATAGCTTGTCGGGTAGAGATGTTCTGGCACCGGCGTGCGATAAGCCTGCGGGCAGGTGTAATCGTGTGGCAACTGGTTTGCGGAATCATGCAGCGCCTTCCAGTTCGGCGCCTGCTCCTTGAACCATTGCGCATAATGGCCGCCACATTTATCGCCATGGCCTGTCACCATATCTACATGCTGATAGCCGTAGTATGGCGTTTTGAACGCGCTACCATGATCGGCAAAGCTGCCGGGTTCTTCCTGCGCATAGTCGCCGCCATCAGGGCGCCAGGCCTCATCTACCAAGCGCTCCAGGTCCGATGCTGCATTCAGTGGCGGCGCTGTTGTAACGGGCTGTAAGTGGCTCTTGCCAATGGCGGATGTGTGATATCCACCCGCCGCCAAGACATCGACGAACGTGTTGGCATTGGTCGGTAACGCGCAGCCGTTATACCGGAGGCCATGGGTGGACGGATACCGGCCAGTTAAGAACGTCGCGCGGTTTGGCATGCATACCGGCGAGGTCGCATGAAAATTCTCGAACCGAAGCCCAGTTGCCGCCAGAGCATCAATATTTGGCGTTTTTACAACTGGATGCCCGGCGCACCCCAGCCAATCTGAACGCAATTGGTCGGTCATGATGTACAGAAAGTTTGGGCGGTTCGTCATCATCTTATCCAATGTTTTATAGGCGCAAACCAAAACTATGCCTGCTCGTTCAGCGCTCTGCCAGTGCGCTGCGACAAGCAAACGCTTGAGAAGGTGCCCCAAAGTTCGTTAAAAACCCTAGTTCCCATCAACGATCCATTGCCGGAAACCTGAAGCATGGCGAAAGACACGGCCCAGAAGCCTTCCAAAGACACCACACCTACGAAATCCGCCGATACCGCGCCCGCCGCCTCCACAACGGATGCGCCTAAAGCAGACACCGCAGATAGTAGTGCCAGCACAGAAACGGCAAGCCCGAAGAAGTCATCCAGCGGCAGTCGGCCGATCAGCCACTTTTCCAGTGTCACCACACCGGAATATCGTTCTGGGTGGGCAGATATTTTTGGGTCCAAAGAAAAGGCCGCGCCATCAAAAAAGGCCAAGCCTAAACTGCCCGCCAGCCTCAGCATTTCCTGGGATGATCTGGATGCAGATGGACAGGCTGCACTTGAGGCTATCGCCCGCAAACTCGCGAAAAAGAAGCGCTTGAACTACAATAAGCTAGAAGCCAATGGCCAGCTTGATTGGCACATTAGCTGTGAAATCAGCGACGACTAAGCCCGTCCCGGAAAACAAACTAGGACGCTGCGTCGCGTTAGGAGCAATACAATGTCGAAGCCCGTTGTGGGCGTCATCGGGTCCACGCATTTTTTGAACGACCGCTTTTACGTTCAGATGACGGGCTCTCGTAATCTGTCAGCAATTGCTGATGTTGCTGACGCGTTGCCGCTTGTATTTGCTGGTGACCCGGATGTAACGGACATCGGCGCGCTTCTGGATGCGGTGGATGGTGTTTTGCTCACAGGCGGGCGTGCGAATGTTCATCCCACATATTATGGCGTTGAACCAGACCCTCGTGCTGAGCCCTATGATCAAGAGCGCGACGTTGTTGCACTCGAAGTCACAAAGGCTGCAGTTGCGCGCGGCATACCGCTCTTCGGCGTTTGTCGTGGGTTGCAGGAGATGGCCGTCGCGTATGGCTGCGCGTTGCATCCTGAAATTAGAGACCTGCCCGGCCGAATGAACCATCGCGCCCCCCGAACAGAAGACGGCGAGTTCCATCCTGATCCATTGGTCGTGTTCGCGGACCGGCATGATGTTGCTCTACTGCCTGGCGGTCAATTTTCCCGCATTCTTGGCTGCGATAAGATTCGGGTTAATTCCTTGCACGGGCAGGCCGTTACCACCTCTGGCAAACGGGTGGTTATCGAAGGTGTGGCGGAAGATTCCACAGTGGAGGCGATCAGCATTGCCGACGCGCCCGCATTCGCTCTCGGCGTTCAATGGCATGCGGAATACGACCCGCAAACCAATCCCGTCAATCGCATGTTATTCGAGGCGTTTGGCAAAGCGCTTCGTCAAAAACAAGCGACGGCCTAGGCGGACAAGTATACCATCCGCGCATTGGCTCTGCACCTCAGCAGACCCGTCGCAACAGCCCTCTCACCAAACTCGCAGACAGTCTATTCAGGCCAATCAGGTTGATTGTGCGTTCAGCAGATTTACGCGATCTGCAGATCATTTGAGGCGGACGGAACTCGCGCTGCCTGTCATCAAGTCTGCTTGAGACGCGCGCGGCCCCAATTGCCCAATTAAGTCGCGCCACTCATTCTATATGACAATATTATAGGCATATTTTTCTATGCCCTTCTTTTACGCTTTTACTTCCAATTCTTTGTTATTAAACATGTTTTTATCTTTTTTCGAGGTACGCCTAAGTTGGCACATGGTTTGCAGTTCCTTAATCCGTGCGAACGGAACACGGAGAGATTTAGGCATGCACAAACCATCCATTAGGCTTCGTCGCCTGATACAAACTGGCGTCTTTGTCGGGGCGCTTACCGCCTCGGTTGCTGGCGCTGCAGCAGATACTATTAAAGTCGGAATTCTTCATTCGCTGTCGGGTACGATGGCGATTAGTGAAACCACCCTAAAAGACGCCATGCTCATGCTGATTGATGAGCAGAACAAAAAAGGTGGATTGCTTGGCAAGCAATTGGAGCCGATCATTGTTGATCCCGCTTCCAACTGGCCACTATTCGCTGAAAAAGCGCGCGAGTTGATCTCCAAAGACAAAGTTTCCGCAGTGTTCGGTTGCTGGACTTCGGTTAGCCGCAAATCCGTGCTGCCGGTCTTTGAAGAACTAAACGGCATGCTGTTCTACCCCGTCCAATATGAGGGCGAGGAATCTTCGCGCAACGTGTTCTACACAGGTGCGGCACCAAATCAGCAGGCGATCCCAGCTGTTGAATATCTGATGAGCGAAGACGGTGGCGGTGCTACCCGCTTCGCCCTCCTCGGTACGGACTATGTCTATCCCCGCACGACCAACAAGATCCTCCGCGCGTTCTTGAACGCAAAGGGCGTTGCGGATGAAGACATCATGGAAGAGTACACGCCGTTCGGTCACTCCGACTGGCAAACCATTGTCTCCCGCGTGAAGGCGTTCGCGTCTGAAGGCAAAAAGACTGCGGTCGTCTCCACCATTAACGGCGACGCCAACGTGCCTTTCTACAAGGAATTGGCGAACCAAGGCGTGAAGGCTGAAGACCTGCCGGTCGTGGCCTTCTCTGTTGGTGAAGAAGAACTCGCTGGGATTGATACGGCACCACTCGTCGGCCATCTCGCGGCATGGAACTACTTCATGTCCGTGGAAACGCCGGAAAACGCCGAATTCATCAAGAAATGGCATGCGTTCACGAAAGACGAAAACCGCGTGACCAATGACCCGATGGAAGCGCACTACATCGGCTTCAAGATGTGGGTTCAGGCGGTAGAACAAGCTGGCACGACCGATGTCGACGCCGTACGTCAGGCCATGTACGGCCAGACGGTTACGTCGCTGACCGGCACCAAGGCAGTCATGAACGTCAACCACCACCTCTCCAAGCCGGTTCTAATCGGTGAAGTACAGGATGATGGCCAGTTTGAAACTGTCTGGCAAACCGATGGCCCTGTCATTGGCGACGCTTGGTCAGATTTCATTCCGGAAAGCAAAAAGCTGACCGCGAATTGGACCTACCCTTGGGTCTGCGGCAACTGCGAAAAGCCAAAGTTCTAAGGCGACGTAACGACAGCAACGGAGGCGCGGCACCCCTCACCGCGCCTCTCTTGTGCTCAGTACAGCTTGCATAATTTTTAGAAGTAGAGATCACCCGTGCGTCAGCGTCATGCCTATAGGCTCACCGGCTTATTCACCATTATCAGTCTTACCTTATTCTTGGCAGCACTCAGCGTCATAAATGGCACCAACGCGATAGCGACCCCAGTCGAACGTGATGCAGCCCTTGAACTCCTGACAGAGAAGTCTATCAGGAAGCGGGCCACTGGCATTGATGCACTGGCTACATCTGGCGACCCTGCAGCAGCGCCCATTTTGGCTGCCATGGCAGACGGCGATCTGTATTTTCAAAAGACCGATAACCGCGTGGTTATCGCGAAGAAGAAAAATGACGGATATGCCGTCGTTGATCCAATATCGAATGAAGTGCTTGGTGTTCTTCCCAGCAGCGATCTCAAGAAAATCCGCGTGAACAACCGATTGCGCCGCCAAATTCGTGGCGTACTTGGAGGTCTAAATCTTTCCCACCCAACTGCTGAAAAGCGGCTCGCTGCTGCGTCGGGTTTGCAAAAATCGCCTGACTCCGCCCTTCGTCCAGCGCTGAAAAAGGCCTTTGCTACGGAAGCCGATGAAGATGTCAAAGTAGCAATGGCCATGGCTTTAGCGGTCATCGATAGCAAGCCGGAAGCAGCACCCGAAGACCGGTTGGCTGCCATTGAGTTGCTTACAGATAGCGACGCCACAGAAGCCCGGATCATCCTCACCCAGCTTGCAAGCGATACGGAAAAAGATGCCAGTGTTCGCGCTGCCGCCACCGTCGCTTTGGATACGGTTGAGGACCGTCTTTTCTATTACCAGACCCTTGGATCAATTTTCCAAGGCTTGAGCCTCGGCTCCGTGCTGTTGCTCGCCGCAATTGGGCTGGCAATTACATTTGGCGTGATGGGCGTCATCAATATGGCCCATGGTGAGATGATCATGATTGGTGCCTATGTCACCTTCATGATCCAAGAGGTATTTCGCAGCTTCGCACCGGAATATTTCGGCCTGTCACTGGCTCTCGCTGTCCCCGCCGCGTTCCTGGCTTCGGGCGGGCTTGGCGTGGTGATGGAACGATCCGTTATCCGCTGGCTCTACGGCCGCCCACTGGAAACCCTGCTGGCGACCTGGGGTATATCCCTTATTTTGCAGCAGGCTGTGCGAACAGTTTTTGCGCCGACGAACCAAGAAGTCGGCAACCCCGCTTGGATGAGCGGCGCTGTTGAACTCGCAGGCGGCGTATTGCTGACCTACAAC
>Ga0315322_10001120_pt1 | contig 20505 bp, 16 predicted proteins | sample M110021515metaG_FD_203461 | JGI IMG/M metagenome (GOLD analysis project Ga0315322, IMG submission 203461) | Ammonia-oxidizing marine archaeal communities from Monterey Bay, California, United States - M1 100m 21515 | ecosystem: Environmental > Aquatic > Marine > Intertidal zone | place: USA...
ACCCCCATTGACTCCATCATTGCATTTGCCAACTGTTCGGGTGATAAAGCTCTTAGATCACTGACCACAAACTGGCTAACTAATTGGCGTGAAAGTTTTTCGGTGGATTCATCATAATGGCTACTCAGGTTGGCAGCAGTCTTTGAGACCGCCGCCAATGATTGTTGGACCTGAGCATAATCAGCTTCAGCAACGGCAAGTTGATCCACCATGACTTTAACGTTTTCAATGATCGTATCCGCCGTCTTCGTTCTAGCATTAACCTCCTGAGTCGCAACCTGTAATGCTGTGTCCAACGCAGTAAGTTCCGTTTTTAATTTGGCTTCGCTATCTGATAACTCTTTCCGAGCGGCGATAACCTGAGGATCCTGAGCGATCGCCGATGTCGCCGTCGTCGTGGTTTCAATGACAGCCGCCAACAACTCAATAGATTCCGATTTTTTGTTACGAACTGCTGTGACTTTTATCCTTTGCGCCACAGCTGACTGCTTCGCCGCCACCGCAATGGTCATTTCTGATTGAGCTTGAAGAACCTCTGTCTTGAACGTGGTAACGATTAGTCCCGAGGCCTTCACTTCAGCTGCGATGCTATCAACTTTTTGTTGCGCCACAATCATTTCCTGCTTTAGTTCAGCGTTCGCAAGAATCTTTCCAAACTCATACTCCTGAGTTTCATAAGCGGCGACCAACGTCTGCAATCTCTCAAACTCATTACGGAAAGTTTGTTCCTCGATCTCCAATGCATAAATTTCTTCCTTGGCTGGCTTCCAGGACAGATAGGCTTTATTCAGTGTCTCCTGAAGCGGTGTCAAAGCATCCTGCTCTTTCTTCCCTTGCTCTTCCGCCTTATTTTTGACATCTGTCTGCTTGGATATGGCAGCAACGGAAGCATCCAATTTCACTTTGAACTTGGATGCCGCATCTTTCGCCACCGCATCATCCGGCAAACTCTCAAGAACTTTTACGATACTTGCGTGCGCTGCTGTAAAGGAATCACGCAAAGGGATTTGCTTGTCGATGGCCGTTTGAGCCGCAAATGCTATTCCATCCTGAGCGAGGTACTTATCTAGCTGAGTTGCCGCTGCTGTATCTGCACCAACATATGCCTTCCGTACGGCAGCGTGTTTAACACGTAGCGCCTTAAGCTCTTCTAACTTAACTTCCCACTTATCCAAGGCAGCATAAGCCTGTTCATCTGTCTGAGCTTTGCGTTGTGTGACCTGAACAATACGTGCTTTTAGTTCAGCCGGTAAAGATCGCAGGGCTGTTCCCAGATCAAAACTGCGTTGGTAAGTCTTCGATAAAACAATATGTTTTAAGAACTGCTTGACATCAAAATTCAATTCGACAATTGCTTCTTCCAATACTTTCATCAAAGCTGGGTTTGAGGGGGGGTTCGCCGGATGGTCCAGATCTACCGGCATCACTAATGCCCGACCATTCATCATCCCCCAAAGACGATTGGCAATATTACGATTGAACGCGGCATTACTACCATTCGTTGCTAACTGCGCTAATTGTTGCCGGCGACTATAAACTGGCTGACTAACACGATCACCATTCGGGCGAACCTCATATTCTTCCAGTTTCTGCAAGTAAGGCTCGACGACTGGGTTATTGCCTGGTAGTTGAGGACCTGTCTCACCAGCCTCTTCCGTAAAGACGCTCTTAAAACTAACATTACCAACACTCTTCTCAGCAAAGTAATTAGTTTTGGCTGCATTGGCAAAAAGCTGGCTGCGATTTAAAAACGCAAACAGACCGTAATAGTCGGCTTGATAATAGGTATCGATCAGCGGGTGATTGTGACACTGAGCGCATTGCATGTCCCGGCCCAGAAAAATTCTACCCACATCTCGAGTTAAACGGTTCGTCTCACCTTGACGATCTAAATAAAATTTAGACGGTGCTCTTAGTTCAGGGGCGGTGCCGCCAGCCGATAGGATTTCTCTGGCCAACACATTGTATGGTTTATCGTTTGCAAACGACTCGTACAGGTATTGTCGCCATGCCGGAGTCTTCACTGCGGAGTCTGCCGTACGTTCCATTAGCATGACATCAAAGGCGATGGCCAAATGGTGATTAAGCCGTGGATCATTAATTAATCGCTCAACCAATTTCTCACGTCGATCTTCGGATGTGTCGTTTAAAAACGCTTTTGCTTCTTCCAGACGCGGGACCGTTCCTAACAGATCAAGATAAAGTCGACGCATGAATTCTGCATCTGTTGCCAGTAATGAAGTGCTGACTGGCTGCTGGGATGCAACCGCGGCGTCAATACGTTCGTGCAAACGCTGAGGAGCCGGCTGAGCTTGCAAGGAAGTACCTAGCAAAACTCCGAAAAGCAAAACGAGAATTATTTTAGATGGTTTCATGTCTGTCTCTGTTCAATCTCAACTCAAGCAATAAAGCTTTTGCGGATAGACATTCATCGTGTTTTTGATTGTTCGGCCAACCAAAGGTGGGATTCGAAGTTGGCTCAGAGTTGTGTACGCCTACGTTCCTTGGGGTGTCTTAACGACACCTTCATTCTAATTCAGGTGGTTCATACCGGTCAAACGCGATTCCGCTGTAAAAATCACGGCTTTCCCCCTTAAACACCCCTAAATTGACTACAAAATCGCCGTGTAGCTATACATGGAACGAGCGTTTGGATTACACAGGCCAATTTGATCAAATGGGCCGATTAGCTCCCTGATTTGCTGCTCAAACAATTCAGGAGCCTCCCATTGCGCAGACTGTGAAATTTCACAAGCAAGATGATAACCCGCTTCAATTAACTCTACCATTTGAACATCATCTGAAAGGAATATTCCAGGTAAACCAGCGTTCGCCGAAATCTTCATTCGGCAAGTTTCATAATTGTGAGCCGCGGTAAAATAAAGCATGCAGTAAGCCTCAAAGTGTCGCTTACTAGGCATCAAATGATAACAGCCGGCAATCAACTGATCGATCAATCTAAACTCGCGATAGACCGCCTCGGTATATTGATTCACTGCCAGTTGACTTACTTCATCCTGTGTGAATATTTCTGCAAGACGCTCTACACCACTAAGTGCATGTGCGATTCCTGTACTATGTAACGGATCAACAAAGCCAATCGTACCTGGCAATGCAACCCAGCCAGGGCCACAACCTCGTGAGGATAACCGCTGAAGCCTGGCTGACGAATGGAGCGACCGTGTACCTGAATCGAATTCACTATCTTGGAACATCGACTGGATAGCCGGATAGGTAGTTAACATGGTCGACCAATCCACGTGAGCAACGTCACGATTCAAATCTGACACCAATCCTAGGCTGGTCACTCCGTTATCAAACCGCAAACTCCATAGCCATTGCGAAGTAAAAATATGGTGTTGCGCTGAAGCATCCGATGAGAACGGAAAGTCGGAAATATCCATGCCGGCATTAATCAGCAGATCGTCGTAACATTGAATATTTCGAAAGTGGCCATAGATTGCTGACGTGTTTGTTACCAAGTCAGGCCTGCTGGCCTTGTCCTCATTGCTCAAACGACACATTACCTCACCGGCACCTGACGCATCGATAATCCAGTCAAAAGCTTGATATTGCTCCGCCGTATTGAACTTGACTTGCCAGGTCCTTTCCATCTCATCATAACTGGCAAATACAATCTCACTGTTACTGATACTCGTCACACCCAGCCTAACGGCGTAGTCAAACAAAAAACGATCTACATCCTGCCGATACCAATGAGTATCCGCCATAGCCTGAGAACGACTAGCTGCGACCAGGAGTTCACCTTCATGCCCCATCGTCGTTTCGGGGAGATCGCCGGGCGCGTGAAAGAAATAGCTGAATCCACGTTTAGCTCCGACTCCGACTTCCGGTAAATTCTCACTCCACAAACCATAGCGAGTTAAGGGCATTAAGTCCTGTAAGTCATACTGTTTAATCAAAGTTTGAAGGATCAGGCTAGCTGTGGGAGTTGATGATTCTCCAATGGCAAATCTAGGATGGCTTGATTTATCAATCAGCGTAATATGATGACCGTGTTTACGTAGGATCGCTGCGACGATCGATCCGCTGAACCCACTGCCAATCACAAGAATTTTCAGGCCGTTAACGACAGGCATCACACCATACCTCTTGCTCAAACTGCTGAGTTTGATTCATTTTGGCAATTCGCTGCAAGCGTTGCCCCCGGCATGAATCACAACCGCCAAACAGTTCATGATCCCACAGGTCCATAAAAACTCGCCCTCGTCCCATTTGCAGACCTGCTTCAAGAACTCGCTCTAAGCTGGTGATCCTTGGCGGTTCAAAAAAACCATTTGCTTTCAATTGATCCATGGTGCCGTTGCCCGCTCGCACTGGTACCATCGAGCAACATTCAACACCACAGTCAAAAGCATATTCCATGGATCGAATAGCCCACTCTACACCTTCGGCCTCATTCAGCGATGGCGGCTTAACAAGGATAAATGTACGTACACGAACATTCCACTCTACCAATCTTTCAACCGCGTCCCGATATTGTCGTAGCGTCATCTGCTTGTTAAGCCACGGCAAAACCCGAGGGTGTATTGTCTCCAACCCCATGGCGACCTCCAGTTGACCGGCGAGCTTTGCCTGAAACTCAAAAACAGCATCTCCGCTAAGCGCCGGGTGATTTTCGATGACCACGGTCTCAAAATCCGCGACCAACTCACAGATTGCCGCCCAGTCTTCCCGGGGAACCGACCGCTTATCAAAGAAATTACTGCTGTTATACAGCTTGATCGAATTCACTCCGGCAGAACAAGTGTCCTTTGGATCCACTCCCAAGTCACTCAAAGCAAAGACAATCTGCTCTGGAATCGCTCCGATAGGTGTTGGGGCATCCAGCGTGTTCTTCCAAAGGTCACACATTGTGCAGTGAAACGCACATTCACTACCCGTCAAAAACACCGTAACAACCTGTTGTAGAACTCCATGAGAATCACACTCAGGCTCAATCATCCAGGCGTAAGGCCTATCCGAACGGACTTGATTCTTCGCGGGACGTTGAGCAACGATTTGCCCTGAGTTGAAAACAGGCAGATCCATTGACGGCTAGCTATCGAAAACTTCTGAAAAGACATCGCGGTATTCCTGATCAGTTTCCGGAAATGCATCCTGGAAAATATCTTCCGACGCCGCGCCATGTTGAAATCGTCGCTTCTCAAAGATTGGCATGGTCACACCCGTCACCGCTTCGACACCACGTCGGACAATCTCCCCTTTGAGATCATACAGCTTTTCTTGATCCCAATCAGTAAGTTCAATAAATGGAATACCTTCCGCCACATCGATCACTGAGGGTAAAGCAAATGGGCTGAAACCGCGAAAACCTAATGTCGCTGCCGGGGCATAGGTTCGAACGTGTCCCCGACTCTGACCTCCAGAGTAGGTTAGAGAGTGTTTAATAGACTCGACGCCCCAGCCTTCCTGATAAAGCATCAAATTATTAAGCACGCTGACAATCGTCAGTTCTGGATTATCTTCAATCGGGTAGTCTTTCAGGTTTTCATCACCACCATCACCATCGACCAAATAAACCCAGTCCGGATACAGTTCACGAATCCTCTTGAGTAATGCGTAAGCCATCGTGGCTGACTGCACGTCCAGTGGTTTATAGTCCTCTACCACCTTAATTGTCTCCCGAAAGTCGACGTCATCTTTATCAACGTCCACGATTTCCAGATACATGCTCATGTCCGTTTCATCTACGAACTTTCTAGCCTGGCTCGCATCCGCTGAAGTTCCTGCCACATTAAGCGTAAAAGCCTTGAGACGCGTCGGTGTCTGCCCACGCTGTAAAAGTAAGTAACGAAGAACCACCAAGATTGCACCGCTGTCAATGCCACCAGAGAAGAGAACTCCCAGAGGAGTAGACTCATCAAGCGTATCAAGCCACTTGTTCATCTCTTCAGCTAACTTACTAATGTAACGTTCACCGATTTCGCTCAAATCAGAGCTTAGTACATTTCGTTCAGGTGTAAAAAACCGGGTATTGACTGGGTTAGGATCCGGGCATCCTATCAGCGCAATTTCAACAACATAATGAGCTGGCACCATGCGTGTATAGGAAGGATGGAATTGATCTTCCAAGCCTTCTTCTGCCAATGCTTGACGCAACTGTTCCATGCGTTCCGCAACGATCAGACATGGTCCTTCAGCACGTTTGGCGAGAAAGTATCGCATCGGACGACCGATTGATCGTGCCATACGGACAATGTTGCCACGCTTCTGAATAATCGCAAACTGCCCGTCGATTTCACCAACCCGCTGGGCATCTCCTGACCCGACACGCTCGGCTGCATCCTCATAGGACATATTCAAAAGCACATTCTCGCCGGGATCCATCAGATCCACGACTCGCTCGACATAACGATGTTGATGCACAGTGGCACTCCTTCGGGATGATTCTCACTATTTCTTCATGCTCAGTATTTTAACGCATCTATAAGATCTTGTGGTTTCTTAGGATTCTTTCTGAAATTCAGACCGCCCTATCACAACACTTTGCAACTTAGTTAGTGAAGGGATACCCGCATTGCCAAAGTATAAACTCGCTATAAATCAGGAGGATTTCCGATGCCCATTGCCCCACAATTAACGCATCGCTTCGCAGGACGCGCTTACAAAATAGCCGAACAAATTCGTACCGGAACTCAGGTAACCGCTGAAAATCTCGCTGAGACATTCAATGTCAGCAAACGGACGATCTACAGGGATCTTGACTTATTACGTAAGTCAGGGATTTCGGTTCAGTACGACAATCTGACCGATAGTTACTGCATCATGGAAGAAAAAAGCAGGTCCGAAAAAGGGACCTTCCAAATCAACCGCCGGTGCACACTTCAACACTTGCGAGATCTGGTCCTCGCAACTCGTTGCTCTCCCTGGATGAACATCGAAGGAGTTCATCCAGGGCTTGAAACTATCATTGAAATGTTTCTCGATAAACTGGACCTAACCCAACGGCAGGCCATACGAAAACTTTATCAAGCCTGCGAATATGAAACGCACTCGCCTCGCAATTCAACGCTTGAACGCGACTTACTGCGGGCTCTTGCTGATAGTGTCATGAACGGAAAAACACTGGAGATCCTGATTGTCGATAATTTAATCAGCAGCAATTCAGATATCGACATCGACAACTGGGAGGACTATGCACTTTGGTTACGATTCGATGTACATAATATCTATGTTCACGAAGCGACGTGGTACTTTTCCGGTTACTGCCACGAACATCAGGAGCACCGTAGCTATGCCCTTAATAATGTCATGAATGCAGCGTTGGCATCGAAACAACCAACCATATCAGCTTTGGATTGACTTGCCAAAATAACTTTCCGTGCCACGGGCACGCCATCGCTCAGACAACATTCTCCTAGTGTTGCTGAATACCTTAGTGCAAACTCGCTGCGGTGGCGTGTCCCGGTGCTGAGTTCGGGGATATTAGAACTTACCGTCGGTCACCTGAAATTTGGTAGGCTTACCTAGCAATTGGCCACCTTGTTGCAACCACTCAACCGACCAGCGAATCATCGTCTCGAGGGTGAGATGTGGAGCACCAATCTGAGGATAATTATGCGCTGCATGACTCAGCAAAGCAGTAGGAAGCTCACCACCGTCAAAGAGAGCTTCCTTACCAGCCAGTTGCCCCACATATTCTGCCATTTTCCGAACCGAGATAATGTCTGGTCCTGTCATGTTGATAGCGCGAGCTGGGATCTCAGCTAACTCCAAACATCGCAAGGCCATGGCATTGGCGTCACCGAGCCATACTACATTTAGATACCCCATTTCGAGTGGCACCCTTTCTCCAGCCAGCACTTTCGCGGCAATATCGATGAGGACTCCGTATCGCAACTCGGTTGCATAATTCAGGCGAAGAATCGCGACAGGTATCCCAAGAGCTTGCGCATAGTATTCATACATTCGTTCACGCCCCAACGCCGCCATGGCATACTCGCCATCCGGTTTTAATTCAGCCTCTTCCGAACTTCCACCTGACTTCACATCCACCATGCCGTATACGTTGCCCGTGGAAAATGCCGCGATTTGACTTGATGAGTATTTCCTACAAATCACTGCCGGTATTTCGCAGTTCGTCGCCCAAGTCAGCCCCAGATTATCAGCAACGCCAAATTTGAATCCTGAAAGATTGAGGACATGTGAGGCCTCGGGAAGATCGTTAACTGAACTCGGCTCAAGCAAATCAGAAGCATGTGTTCTAACTCCCCAGGCTTCAAGCTTGGCTCGAGTCTCTGGGTTGGAAAACCTGGAAACTGCCGTCAATTGCAAGCCGGAACCGGACTCCTGAATAGCCCGCTGAGCCATCCTTGCCATAGTGGGTCCCATCTTTCCGCCAACACCCAACATAACCAGATGCCCCGTTAACCGGCCAAACATTTCAATAACTTCATCCGTCGGAATACTAAGAATCTGTTCTAACGCTTCCGTTGACTGTGGAACGTCCTGATGATTAAGCGCCTGAAGTTCTTGATTCGACATCCTAAGGCACCTTTTACCTCCGACTCAACCAAAACGCCGGGGAGAAGAGAATGAGGATGGAAAAAATCTCCAGTCGGCCCAGCATCATCAGCCAGGTAAAGATAAGTTTCGAAAATGGTGAATAGGCACCGTAGTTCGAAGTTGCTCCGACAATCCCCAATCCTGGACCAATATTGTTTAAGGTGGCAATCACCGCACTTGCATTGTCCACAATCTTGTTCGACAGATCGTCCTGATGCCAGGTCGTATCCGGTTCAACTGCCATCAAAAGTAGCCAGGTCGTCATGAATAAAATCGCGACAAACCCGAAATACGCCAGGATGCCGCGTCGCATTTCCTTGTCATCGAATGTTTCGCCTCCAAGTTTTAATGGCATCACCACATTGGGGTGATACAAGTGCTCCGCTTCCTGACGCAAGATCTTCACAAACAGAATGTGTCGAATAACCTTCATTCCGCCGCCCGTACTTCCAGCACAACCACCAATAAACATTAAGCCAAGTAACAACGCTCGCCCAAATTGATTCCACTCATTGAAATCGTGTGTGCCAAAACCTGTCGTGGTAATAATCGCAACGACCTGAAACAGGCCATACCGCAGCGATCTCGAGAGCTTTTCAAATATCGTTGTATCAGCTGTGTCATTTGGAACATCCCAATCACCATATGACAATCCGTACAGCATGACCAAAAAGGTGGCCATGCCGATAATTCCTAAATAGACTCGTAGTTCTGTATCTTTCAATACCTGCCTGATCTGAGTCTTCCAACGCACGAAGCGTGATTCATTGCCGGCCTTAAGGATGACCAATAAATAAAGCAATGCGAAATTAGTGCCTGCCAAAACCATAAAGAAGGTGATCACGTAATCAACATAGGCACTGTTAAACGCTCCCACACTTGTGTCATAGGTACTGAACCCACCGGTCGCCATGGTGCCGAAAGCATGGCAAAGTGCATCAAAAAGGTTCATTTCAAAAAGCAACAGAATAGCCAATGTGGTGTTTAAAGCAATGTAGAGACTGCCAAAACGCCAGGCTGCATGTTGCATTCGTGGGGTATTCCCTTCTTTTGTCGGCCCCGGCATCTCGGCCCGCATTAAAGCCTTTCCGGCTGAACTTCCACCAAGCAAGACAACAAACAACACAATGATTCCCAATCCACCTAGAAAGTGCGTTGTGCTGCGCCAAAACAGAATGCAGTGCGGCACAAATCCATGATCCTCCAGTTTGCTAATCACAGTAGCGCCGGTTGTACTAAAGCCAGACTGGGATTCAAAGATTGCATCCCCAAACCCCATCCGGATCCAGGTAACTCGAATCCGAGTTTTCGCCTCAGTTTCGTTGCCATCAAGAGTCAGCTTTGCCTTAATTCCATCTGTCTGCTGAAGCACTGTCAGTGCTTGTTGTACCTCGGCTAACAGAAGTTGGGTCACTTCAGATATTTTCTCTATGGTGATGCCTACCGATGGTTTTTGAGGAGCATTAATCACTGCATCCAAGACCCGATACTGCTGATCACTAAGTGTTAGTTGATAGGGTTCCCAATTTTGTCGCCAGTGATAATTGTGTTCATAAACTTCCGCATACTGTCGACTTTCAAGACGAATTGTTGGCGCATACTTCACGCCCGCGATCATATAAGGAAGACCTCCTAGCAGAGTAGCAATAACCCAGCTCAGACCAACTGTTGCCATCGCTTCCTTACGATACAATCCCTCACTCTTCTCTCCTTTTGCCCAATATCGTAGAAGAGTACCAACCACTAGGCTTAGGGCAACACTGCATAGCAAGCCCCGAACACCGTCAGATTCAAACGACAATGAGGAATAATCTTCCTCAAGACTGCGGTGCCCAAACCAAGGAATGGCAAACAGACAGCAAACCGACATGGCCGCTGCTACAAAGAAGCAGACAATACTGAGGAAGTAACTAACAACGCGATAATTCATAGCAGTCTACCGACTCGTCCCACTGAATTTCTCGACTACATCACTCACCGCATCTTCGTGGATCAAAGCGACAACGTAATCACCTGCTTGGAAATGATCATCCCCGCGGGGCACCCGAGCCTCGCCCTGGCTGGAAACAGCGGCAATCAAGCACTTACCTAAAGGCAATGCCAAATTTACCAATACATGTTCTTCCGCAGCCGAGCCGGATTGAACTTCAATTTCATACACTCCGATATCGGTTTCTGGCAACGGATTTGAAGAAATCACAGCACCGGTCGTTAAAAATGTCTGGACCTGCTCAACCATTACGGTCCGCGGACTCACAGCACGATTGATCCCCAAACGACTGATCACCTGCGCGTAATCCGGTCTCGAAACGACACAAACGATCGTCTTATCCTCCCGTTCCACCCCCGGCATGCTGTTAACAATGTCGTCCACTTCAACACTGGTCATGATATTGCTTTCGTCGTCACCCATACAAGCCACGAAGAAGTCGGTCTTCTCAACATGTTCTTCAAGCAAAGTTTGACGATAGGTAGCATCAGCATGGAGCACTGTCACGTCCGGCAACTGAGTCGCCAATAATTCACTGCGTTCCTGATCTCGCTCAATCAAAATCGCATCGTATGGTCCGGATTCCAGAATCGTCGCCAAATAAACCGCGACATTTCCACCACCAGCGATCACCACTTCTTTCTTTTTTTGATTCTTCAGTGCTTTATCAAGAAGAGCATCTACATCTTCATCATCACCAATCAGAAGGATCTGATCGTCCGCCTGCAGGACATCTTCCGCGTTGGCTAGACGTGTTGTCGTTTCCTGGGACTCTTCATCGAAACGCGTGATAGATCCAATGCGAACCGATCCTGGAAGCTTTAATTCTTTCAGGGGGGTGGCAAGAATCTTCGCGTTTTTACTCAGTTGCACGCTCTGAACTTTAATCGAACCTCGAGCGACGTATTCGACAACAACAGAACCAGGGGTTCGAATCTCCTGTGCCAACTCAATCGCTGTTAGCTCTTCGAGACTAATTAATCGGTCAATTCCAAATTCGGTCTCATAGTCAAACGTACTCTTATCAAACATCACGGGTGAATGAATTCGAGCAACCGCTCGGCCACATCCCATGCGTTTGGCCATACTGGCGGCAAGGACGTTTTTTGATTCGTCGCCGGTCACCGCCAGGCACAAATCCATGGCAAGAGTTTGTGCCTGAAACAGCAAGGTGGAATCTATGGCTGAGCCGACAAATGCCTGCACATCAAAGTGATCATTTAATCGCTGAATCACTTCAGGATTGGTGTCAATGACTGTTACATCATGGTCAGGGCAAAGAGTCTCAGCAATCCAACTGCCTACCGTGCCGCCGCCAAGAATAATGATTCGCATATGAGGTGTGCGATAAACCTCCAATTAGTATTCGATGAGACTGCTTTTATTTTAATAAGCTCAAAGCAAATATGCCAAGTAACTCAATAACCGGCAATCGCTAGTCTCGCAAAGAATTCCTTGTTGTAGCTAATTAAAGAGGCTAACAATTAATGCCACAACAAACACGCCAGCGGTCAAAACCAGTAACCACCTGCCAATTTTAATTGCCTCAGCGATTATGACTCGCCAATCTTCATGACGAGTAGCGCCGTAGACCAGACTCGTGCAAATAACCAAAGGAACCAGGTACAAAATTTGTTCCCAGCCGGACATAGCTTCTGGCCCCGCGCCAAACAGTGTTAATTGAAAGAGGAAACTGATCACCAAACTTCTTCTCCCTCTGTATCATCTGTATCATCTGTATCATCTGTCTCATCCATAATGAATTCAGCGCCGTAGACCATCGGCCCGCAAGCAGCATCAAAGATGGCAAACATATTCAATAAGCCCGCTACAAATGTATAAAGCGTACCCATCTGGAAATATGCATGATAATCGGCATGCCAAACTTTTCGCTCAAGATGATCGTCCGGTGGCGAAAATTTTCCCCCAAACAAAGGCCGAATGGTTTCGCCTGCTGCTTCCTGACCTCGAACAACACGGTTTTGTATCACTGCCGGAATCGCTGCGGACCCCACAAAACTCTGGCCTAAAAACTGCCAGCGAATATCTGGCTGTCTAAATGAACAATAGACAACTTTACCTCCACTCATTTGCAAGCCCGTAATGAACAGCAGAGAGACGGAGATAAAAATCGCAATGCCCTTTGAAGTGCGACCCTGATATAGGTGCCCCATGCCGGGCACCAGCCACGCAAGCAATGCCGCAGCACCTCGATTTTTCAAGTCGAGATCGAATTCATATTCGTCTTCAATTGCCATTTATTATGTACCTTCATCCCTCGAGCGACCTGTTGCGACATCCATCCCTGGATTAAGAACTTTGCTGCGGGCGACTTTATTGTAATCCACCATATTAATCTGCGGTACTGGACAATTATTGTCCTAACAACAATTGAGCTGCGACTGCCATCGCGGCGGTTTCAATCCGCAGAATCCTCGATCCCAACTCTACTGGTTTCCAACCGGCAGTAATCGCCTTGGACACTTCCCCCATACTGAATCCACCTTCTGGGCCAATCGCAATTCCTGCCGTTCCAGACTCTATATTTAGTGCAGCAACCGTCCGCGACTGAATCTCAGTAGCGACGTCAGCCGAAAGTGGATGAGCAATCCAGGCATGATGAAATTGCTGTGCGAGAAATGCAGAAAGCGTACATGGTTCACTAATCTTCATCAGGTGATTTCTTCCACACTGCTTGGAGGCTTCCACAACCTGGCGACGCAACCTTCCAATCGCCTTTTCAACAGGCTGTGCGACTCCGTTTTCAGTCATCAATGGAACCACTTGATAAACACCTAGCTCCACAAGCTTTCCTATGACCCATTTCTGCCGGTCTCCCTTGGGTAGCGCAATACCCAAGGTCAATTGCACCGCCGGCTCCCGAGATACCCTCTCGGAACCCAGAACCTCTAGCGTCACATCATTGCGCCGCACATCCACAATCCGTGCTTCCCATTCAACCCCAGAACCATCAAATAACTCAATGACAGTACCAGCTTTAGCCCGCATCACTTTAATTAGATGCTGGGCTTCCGGGCCGTCCAGAATGATTTCAGCAGCGTCGACCAAGGGCGACTGCTCCAGATAATACCGTTGTCCCATCTTATTCCGTTTGCCTTAGTAATCGATTGTCATACCGACCGTTAGATAGTCCGCTTCAAACGATCCCAATTGCAGGTTCTCATAACCAACGGAGAGCCGAGCTCTTTTCAAGTATCGCGAATAGCTAGTCTTAAATCGAGTTAGGTTCGCTTCGCCAATTACTCCCAGATCTAAATCAAACTCAATCACACTAGGTTTGTCTAAATAAATTGAACCACCATAGGTAAAATTAAATCCTTTGCCGGAACTGTTGGAATCTGCCTGCCAGTTATATCCAATACCCGTCCTAAATTCCGAATTTGCCGACTGAGCAAACCTCCATGTCAGATTGATATCACCAAGCCAGGTTTGGTCATGATCTCCCTGCGCGTCCTGTTCGCGTAAGTAATCAAAGGAAGCATCAAGACCAAAACGGGAGCGTGTATCAAACTGCAATCTGGTGGTTACCTTTTGCTGTGGCCCAAAGTCAGCTCCATACTCTGTCCCCAGGCTTAGCCGTGTCTCTTTTAATTCGGGGGTCCAGAGTGGTTCGATCAGAAGATTTCCCGAGTGTTGATCGGCAAAGGGGTAGCTCGTGAAGTAAACTTCCTGATCGTGATCATCGAGAAGGTATCGAGGGCCAGAGAAGGGAAGTAATAAAATGTGTCCCAGTGGATTACCCCAACCCGAAAGATCGACCGAATCATCACTGTCCTCGTCATCTTGCCACTCATCTTCCTCTTCCGGGTGACGACGCTCATGAGTACGGGGAAGACGATATGGCCGCGGAGCACCTTCCACAGATTGCCTTAAACTACCAAGGGAGTTCTGAGCGCATAAAGTCTCCCCCATTCCAATCAATAAGACTAGTGCCAACAATACTATGCGCCGCATCAGAACAATCATCTCCTCTCGCTCCGAATATTAAACGCTGAAGAAACTTTGAATCAACCCAAATAGTGCGAGCAGAGATCCTAAATGGCAGCGAATTCCAGACGGTATCAAGGGGGCTAAAAGGTGAGACTCACAAAAAAGCATCCTCTGGTTCGCCGTATCCCAAGATTCCAAAAACAGGAAGAAGCCGACTCAAGACACTATTACAAGACTGTGCGATCTATTAATCCAACTGCAAACCTATCTTTTTGGATTTGCAATCAAGCTGAAAAGTCACTCCATCCAAGTTAGTGGATCCGATTCCTGACGGCTGGCCCAAACAGAAACATCCGAGAATTCTGCCGTAAGTTGGGTGGCTAATGTTTCCAATGCGAAGCGTTCACTGGCATAATGCCCAGGCAAAATCATCGCCATACCAATTGCCTCAGCTTCCAAACAGGTATGAAATCTGGCTTCCCCTGTTAGCAGCACCTGACAGCCTGCTCGCGAAGCTGAATGAATAAACTCTCCGGCACTTCCACAGCCGATTCCTACGCGACTAACCGGCATCTCAGGATCACCCACGATATGCAGTCCTGCAATCTGCAAGAATCCGGCGACCGTGGAAGCCAATGCACCTAATTGCACCGGCGGGCAATCGCCTCGACGACCTTTACCTAGACCCCCTAAAGACGCACCATCATCCAGCTCAAATGGCCTCAGGGGTTTCACCTCAGAGAGCCCCAAGCCATCAGCCAATTGCTGATTGATGCCGCTGCGCGCTGAATCAAACGCCGTGTGAGGACTATAAATTGCGATGCCATTCGAAGCCAACTTCCATAACACACTGCCCGTCGGCGAATCGGTGCTGATACGTTTGACACCTTTGAAAGGAATGGGGTGATGTGTCACAACCATATTTACATTTTCAGCAATGGCTTCCTCGGCAACCGCACTCGTCACTGTTAAGCAGGTCATTACTTTGGAAACAGATGTCTGGCGATCTCCCATCAAGAGGCCCACATTATCCCAGTCTTCAGCCAAAGCCGTTGGCGCAAACGATTCCAAATAACGGCATACATCAGCAACATTTGTCATGCGAAGCTCTTTTTGAGAAAGCAATTGCGATTGGTTACTCGTCTTTTTCTTCAGATTCAGCCGGAACGGGTTCAATCGTTCCAAACAGATGCCCACCAACTTCGCCATGGCTCCAAGTTCCGGCATACTTGTTCTTGTAGATCACCACTCGAGAACTAAATGTTCCCAACCCAGGAATATTCGCATTGGTGAGTGTGATAACTGGAGTGGTGTCAGCCCACTGTACTTGTAAAGACATCGGAACAGTGATGTCTTTTCCTCCGTATTGTACTCGAGCCGTAAACAACCAGTATTCTCCTTCGGACAACTTCTTAACCGACTTGATCGTATAAGTCTCTTTAGGTAAATCACCTTTTTGCTCGCGGCCGAGCACCGTAAAGTTTCCTTTGAACTGGACGTTGCTTAGCTTCTTTTCAAACAGGTCATACAGCTTCTGCTTTTCGGGCGAAACGTTCGGGGCAGCAGATTTATCCTGCGCAACCGATTCTGAAACCATAAACAAGCTAAATACAATCGCCCAACAACATGCAGAAAGATTACCAATTCGACTCATCGCAACACCTTTGAATCCTCAATGATTAATGATCTTGATTTGATTTAATAGATTGTTCTAGTGACCCGCTGCGAGCTCGACGTCTACCGAACTCCTTCCGTCATTGTCACTGCTAATATAGATAGTCGCAAGCAACTTAGGATTAGATTCTTTTGAGCTGTTCGATGGTCTCCGCGATCTCCAGTTGTGGATTCCTCGAAAACTCACGATCCACGGTAAAATAACCCGAGTACTGCTGCTGTTCGAGTAGACCAAAGATTTCATCAAAATCGACGACGCCACTACCGAACGCAACTTCTTCACCGCGCCCAGATGCTATGTCACGCATTCCATCTTTGATATGCATATGACCAATAAATGGGGCCAGGGCCTGTGCTGCTTCTGAAGAGGAAAATCCATTCATGATTAAACTCGCCGGATCAAAATCGACTGCACCACATCCTGGTGGCAACTGCTCCAACAGTTGAGCCATCGTCCGACCATCCTCAGTTCCTGTTCTTCCTGCTAGCGACACACCGACACGCTGCCCATGTTCGCCAATATTAGTAAGGATATCCCGCAGCATTTCGAAATCCGGATGACTACTATCATCTGGAACTCGCCCAAGACGGTTCACAACGACTTTAGCGCCAAGTCTGTAAGCCAAATCCATGGTACGTTTAGTCGCTTCGACGCGTCGGTCCAAATCTGCATAAACGTTGTAACCACGCCGAGTTTGAAACGTCAAAGCACTTACTGCCAGCCCCTGATCTTGTAGCAATTTGCTGATATGACGGATCGCCGTATCACTCAGATCGCGCATGTCCAATTCGGAGCGGGCATCAATTTCCACTGCTTCCGCTCCTATTGAGGCAGCGGTCATTAAAGCCTTCTTGAACGGCTGCTTAAAGCAGGCCAGTCGTACAGCAGTTCGAATCCGAAGCAATGTATTTCCTCTACAAACTATCTAAGCGTAAAAATCTTGATGGTCATCGTATCATCATCCAACTACACCCACTAACACAACCCTACTTCTCTATTATGCTCATTGAGCAAACAATCGTCTGTCAATACAATGAGACATTCACCAACATCCCTATCCGTTGTCGCTCACAAGCAATGACGGAGTGTTCTAATTCGTAGTCGTGGTATTTCATGCCTCAAAAGTTTCTCACTACATTGCCTGTCTTCAATGAAGTCAAATACGTTAATGAGGTTCTGGATCTTGTGAAAAAATATAGTCCCGAAGTGCTTGTGGTTGATGATGGGTCAACCGACGGGACGGCCGAACTTCTCGCACAACGCAATGACGTAATCGTTATACAGCACCAGCAGAACTCCGGGTACGGCGCTGCCCTTAACACCGCATTTCACTATGCGATTGAACATGACTACGATACCGTCGTCACCATTGACTGTGATGGGCAACATGAGCCGCAACGTATTCCGGAATTTGTAGAAGCTTGTACTGACGGTGTCGACATTGTTTCCGGCAGTCGCTACCTGAAGCAATTCGACGAAGACACGGCTCCACCGGAACAACGACAAAAAATCAATCAAACTGTTTCTGCCGAAATCAGTCGCCGACTGGGGATCACTCTGACAGATGCCTTCTGTGGTTTCAAAGCTTACAACACATGCGGCTTAAAGAAACTGAATCTAACTGAAAACGGTTATGCGATGCCTCTGGAACTCTGGGTTCAGGCAGCTCAGCATGAATTAAAGATTGTTGAATGGCCAGTTCCACTCATCTATTTGGATGAAGAACGATCGTTCGGTGGAGTACTTGATGACGCCAGAACCCGCCTCGAATACTACCATCTAGTGTTAGATCGAAGCATTGCCAAAACCAAGCAATTTGCCTAATCAGGTTGGACGACGTGGATTGATATGAGTGAGCCTCGAATCCAATACCGCAAGCTTCGTGCTCCTCAGCAGCACGACTCCGTTTTAATGGACCCACCCCTATCAGATTCTCAGCGGCTGCTGGAAAATAATCTTTCACTCATTCAACAGTCCGATAACCTACAAATATTCGGAATGACACTAGCAGAATTACGAGTGACCGGCCGTAAAGCTCTACAGACTGCCGCCTTGAAATACACCGGCGGTTATACAAACTGCAACAACAAGATCAATGGCGAGCGAATTTTCTTATCCGGGCATCAACCAAAACTGTTTCATCCCGGGGTTTGGTTCAAAAACATATTGCTGGCTGAACTGGCGAAAAAACATTCCGCCACTGCGATTAATCTAATCATCGATAATGACCTGTGCGGACAACACTCGATCAAAGTTCCACAAGGAACGATTGAAACGCCTATCGTCTGTCCTGTTTTTTTTGACCGTAATGGCGATAGTGTGCCGTTTGAAGAAGCAGTTATTCAGGATCAGAGTCTTTTCGAGTCTTTTGGTCAGCGCGTAGCCAATTCAGTTATTCCGGAGGCTGGAGATAACATCCGTCAGTTTTGGGAGTTGGTCAATCGATCCCAGTCCAATAATCCCGGGTTAAAATTTTCACAGGCACGTCATCAATGGGAACGTGAATATGGGATTGAAAACCTTGAGTTGCCACTGAGTACCGTCTGCTCATCGCGTGAGTTCTACAGATTCTGCTGTCATCTTTTACAAAACGCTGAAAATCTCCAAACCATTTACAACGCCTCACTAATCGAATATCGCAAGGTGCATAAGATCCGTAGTACTTCACACCCGGTACCAGCCTTGGAATGTATCGACAGTGCGGTGGAAGTCCCGCTTTGGATTTGGAGTAAACGATCTCCGTCAAGAAAACGGCTTTTCTGTATCACCTCCGGTGACGAAACAACACTTCTGGATGAATCTGGACTGACGTATGGAACGATTAATCTGGCAAGTGATAAAGAATCAGCGATCAATCAACTGGCATTACTCGCCCAATCCGGTATCAAGATTCGCCCTCGCGCTCTCACGACGACCATGTATTGCCGACTCGTTCTATCAGATCTATTCGTACATGGTATCGGGGGCGGAAAATATGACCAACTCACCGATGAAATTACCAAACAGTTTTTCAAAAGCCCACTGCCACACTTCCAAATTGCGACAGCCACAGTCAAGCTTTTTGCTGACCAACTCGCAAATCCGATGGATGCACTACAGACCATTGAAAAGGACCTTCGCGATTTGCAATTCTCTCCCGACAAGTTCGCACGCAAGGCTATCAATAACGTCCATAGTAATTCCCTAGCATTAGAAAAACTCATCGATAAAAAGCTGAAGCACGTCCAGCAAGAAGTTGCTCCCGCAGATCGTTCAGGATGGCATACAACTTTACAGGGGATTCATCAACAGCTGCGAACACTACTCGCCAAAGACGAAGAAGAGCTGAAAGCTACCAAGGAAATGACCCAAGATCGTCTCAAATCGTTTGAACTTTTAGATTCTCGCGAGTATTCCCTTATCTTATTTAATGGAAAAACTTTGTTAGATTTACTGGTATCTGGCACAAAAACGCCTTAGATTACAGTTGCAAAAGGATTTGCGGATGGAGCCGAATATAACTCGTGGAGGGATTCCGTGGTATGAGTTCAAGCATTACAACGCGACGAACTATAACGCTTGATGGAGATCAAGCAAGTGTAATTGTTCTTGGGGATTCTGCCTTTGAGCGTGGTACCGTCACTGTGACCACTGGCAGAGCGGGGGATCATCCCGCTATCTTCCGTTTTCTCCAGAATATCTTCCGACTGCCAACGTCCACCGATTATGCAGCCCAATTGGAAGATCCTCAGTATGAACCACGTGACCGCATTGTTGCCAAACTAGGCAATCAAATCATCGGTCACGCTCGTGTGCAAATGCGAGATATCCAATTCGGAGACATAAAACTGCCTGTCGGCTTTATTTGTGAAATGGCAACGGCACCTGAATTTCGTAAAGAAGGGATTGGTACTACACTACTGGAACGAGCAGAGCAGTTGATGATCGAACAGGGTGCCATCATGGGTATCCTTCACACACCCGCTGTCTCTTTTTATCAAAAACAAGGCTGGAGCGTCGGTGGACAACACAATTACAGTGTTACCTCGCCACGCAGTATTCTTTCACTGTTGCGGCAAAACGTAATGGAGCAAGAGCCGGAAACGACCAATCCACTGGTCGAACCTGAGCAACCGCTCCACGTTCGTATCTGGAGGCATGTCGAGCAGGAAGCCCTGATGCGACTCTACAAACAAAACCTGGACGGCCGGTTTGGTGCAATCGTACGAACCGATGCCACCTGGCGATGGCTGCTAAATCGCCACAGCTTTGAACAAGTCTATGTCGCCATCGACGGTCCTAAAAAACTAACCATCGAAAGTGGATACCATGCCATCGTTGGTTATGCGATTGTTAAACATGGACGCATTCTTGAATTAAT
>Ga0315322_10001123_pt1 | contig 20477 bp, 15 predicted proteins | sample M110021515metaG_FD_203461 | JGI IMG/M metagenome (GOLD analysis project Ga0315322, IMG submission 203461) | Ammonia-oxidizing marine archaeal communities from Monterey Bay, California, United States - M1 100m 21515 | ecosystem: Environmental > Aquatic > Marine > Intertidal zone | place: USA...
CGCCCTCAAGAGAGATTCCGTAATCAGGGCAAAAACGCCCGCCAAGGTACGCCATGTTGAGGATAGCATTGCCGAAATCGTGGAGAAGAACCCAAAGGTTGCCCTCAAACTTCTGAGAACCCTAGGAAGAAGGCTTTACCGAATGAACCGGGTTGCCGTTCGCAGTGACGAAGACAGTTCCGTCTTCAAAAAAGCGGATGGCGATGGTGCGGAAGATCCCGTTGCCGCAGCCAAGGTGAGGATTCTCATCGTTGACGACAAGCCCAACATCATCAAGCAACTCACGGAAATTTTCGCCAGGAGCGAATGGGTTGTGGAAAGTGCCCACGACGAAGCTTCCGCCATTCGGGCGTGCGAGTATCACGGTTTTTCCGCCATCCTGATCAGCATGGCCCTCGATGATGATTCTGCGGTCGATCTGAGGCGCAAGCTCAAGACGAACCACAACGTGCTCAACACCCCGGTTTTGGGAATGATCGTGAAAGGAGACGAGGCTGCCCAGAAGAGGGCTTTGAATTCCGGTTTCTCGGATTGCATTACCAAACCGTTCGACCCGAACAAAACCGAAGCCGTCCTGTACAAGGTCATGGACTTGGATTCATCGGCCAGATACTTCAAGTTCGTTGATGACTACCTTTACTTCAAGCTTCCTGGCGAACTTTCCAATTTTGTCATAAATGACATCAAGGAAAACATGGACACCCGTATTCGCAACACCATCAACGAGGGAATCGTCAAGCTCATCATTGACGTTTCCGAGCTTGAAGAGGTCGGAGAAGAGGCAATCGAGGTGGTAGGCGACTTCGCTGAAAAGATAGACGACATGAGTCTCCCCATGAGAGGGGCAATCGTGGCTACCGGTGAGGATGCCGATAGCTGGAATAATTTGGATGGCGCTGAGGACTGGGGCATTTGCGATGATTTGGAGGCCGCCATAGAGCACCTCCAGCAAGAAGCTGAGGACGAGGAAGAAGCTGCTGAGTAAGTTCCTTTTCGTTCAGGTAGCCATTCAAGAACTGCGAATTCTCATTGAGGCTCTGATTTGGTGAGCGGAAATCGACAAGCAGAACGCGCGAGGGAAGCTTTTGTGGCCCTTCAAGCCAACTTGCAAAACAGTCTCCGCAACTTGGACCCCGAGGTAACCTGCACGGAAGACTCTTGGGACAGGGAGGAAGGAGGGGGAGGCACAACCATTGTGTTCTCAGAAGGCGCGATCATGGAAAAAGGCGGCGTGAATTTCTCTGACGTTCATGGAAAGAGTCTGCCACCGTCAGCCACTCAAGGCAGACCGGAATTGGAAGGATGCGCATTCAGAGCGATGGGCGTATCGGTCGTATTCCATCCGGAAAATCCGTTTCTACCCACCAGTCATGCAAACATAAGGTACTTTGAATCTACGCCCGAGGGCAAGGAACCCGTCTGGTGGTTTGGCGGAGGGTTTGACCTTACGCCCTACTATCCCGTCTTCAAAGACGTCGTTTTCTGGCATGAAAAGGCCAAGGAAGTCTGTGATCGATACGGCCCCTTGCATTACAAGAGGTTTAAAAAATGGTGTGATGAATATTTTTACCTTCCACACCGCAAGGAAACTCGAGGGGTGGGAGGACTGTTCTTTGACGACTATTCCGAAGATGGATTTGAGAAATCGCTTTCTTTCGTTCAGGAAATCGGTACGGTTTTCGGAGAAACGTACATGGAGATTCTCTTGAGAGGCAAAGACAAGTCATTCACCGATCGACATAAGAAATTCCAAAAATACCGCAGGGGAAGATACGTTGAGTTCAACCTCGTTTACGATAGAGGCACCCATTTCGGATTACAATCCGGAGGCAGGACGGAATCCATCCTGATGTCCCTTCCTCCTCAGGTCGAATGGAGCTACGACTGGTCGCCAGAAAGCAGCAGCGAGGAAGCGGACCTATACGAAAATTACCTGAAGCCAAGAGATTGGCTCGGGCTAGAAGAATGACCTCAAGAGAACGAATCCAAAAAACATTGGCTTGCAAGAACCCAGGCAGGCCTCCCGTTTGGATCATGAGGCAAGCGGGTAGATATCTTCCCGAATACCGGGCATTGAAGGAAAAGTACACCTTCCTCGAAATGGTCAAGACTCCCGACCTTGCAACTGAAGTTACCCTTCAACCCCTCAGGAGGTTCGAATTGGATGCGGCAATCGTCTTCAGTGACATTTTGGTCGTACCGGAAGCCATGGGTCAGCCCTATCACTTCAGGGAACAAGGAGGTATCCAAATGGAGTTTGCCCTCCGATCCGAGGCTTGCATCGAAAAACTAGTGGCTGGGGACGCCTCGATCCGTTTGGAATACGTAAGCTCGGCCTTGTCGCTTCTGCGGAAGGAACTTGGAGATTCGAAGGGAATCCTCGGCTTTTGCGGTTCCCCGTGGACCTTGGCCTGCTATATGATCGAGGGTGGCTCTGAACCGGGTTTCCCGAAGGCGTTGCAATTTGCGACGGAACACCCCCAGGCCTTTGCCCGTCTGATGGAGAAAATCACGGAAGCGCTCATCGGCTACGTTGACATGCAGGCCGCCTCGGGAATTGACGCTCTGCAAATCTTCGACAGTTGGCATAGCCTTTGCCCCCTCGACAAAACCCATGAGTGGAGTCTGCGTTGGATCGATCAACTCGTTCAATCCATTTCCTCTGAAATTCCGATCATCTTGTACGCCAAGGCATCCCAAGACCGCTTCCCTCTCCTATCCTCCTCTAAGATCCAAGGCGTCAGCCTGGATCAGGAAGTCAACCTGAGCGAAGCGCGCAAGTCCTTCCCCTTCCCTTTCGTGCTTCAGGGCAACCTTGATCCGGCCTTGATGGAATCAGAGCCTGAGATCGTGGAACAGGAAACGGTCAAGTTGCTCAACGAGATGAGAGGTGACCCGGGGCATATTCTTAACTTGGGCCACGGGATCAGGCCAAAGGGAAAAATCGAATGCGTACGAGCCATGACTGAAGCGGCGAGGAACTTTTCCTTGGAAAAGACCTAGGCATCCATGCTCCCTTGACCGGAATCGCCGGAACCGAGAGTCAACTGCCTCGCTTTCTCGGGAAAACATATCCCCGCCACGGCTTCTTCAAAATCATCGAACCCCTCGATGATCTCTATCTCCATTCTGACATAATAAAACGGGATGACGGGCTTGTAACCCGGGGGGATCCGTACCGCATCCTTTTCGGTCGTAACCATTACGTCAGCGCCTGCGTTTTTTGCCTGCAGGAACATGCGGTCAAGCTCGTCCTCCCGATACCTGTGATGGTCGAGAAACCTTCGACGGAATCGCATTTCTCCAGACATTCTCAAGATCAACTGCTCGAATCCACGCGGAGAGGCAATTCCGCAAAAGACACCGACATAGGCTTCATGAAGCAAATTCAATGGCTTGGTCTGCTCCCCGTTAACCTCTCTGAAAAACCTCGGTTTATGCACGCACCGGATGATCTCGGCGGATTTGTTATACCTCCGGATGGTTTCCAATAGCTCAAGTTCCGGCTCGACTTCCGACTTTGTCAGAAAGACATAGGAGGCTCGAGAAAGATGCTTTACCGGTTCACGCAAAATCCCACGTGGCAAAAGGCAACGGTTGCCAAAAGGGTTCGTTTGGTCGACTAGGAGCAGGTTCAAGGTTCCCTTTATGGGCAGGTACTGGAATCCGTCATCCAAAATCAAAACGTCGGAATTGAACTTCTCGATGGCATATCGACCGGATTTCACTCGATCCTTATCAGCAAGCACAACCGCTCCGGGCAAATTAACGGCCAGCATATAGGGTTCGTCACCAGCAGATTCCGAATCTAGAAGGACTTGCTTTCCATCAGACACGACCTTGGGAGGAGATACCGTCTTGCTTTTCCATAAACGGAGCCAAAAGGATGGGCTCGGCTCCTCCTTGCTCTTGTACCCCCGGCTTAGAATCGCCACCTTCTTGCCCTTGGCAATCAATTCTTTGGTGAATCGCTCGACCACCGGCGTCTTCCCGGTTCCGCCCACCGTTAAATTGCCGACGACCAGAACAAGGCAGTCCAAGGGCCTGTCCTTGAAGAAAAACCGGCGTGAATAAAGGAAAAGCCGGAGGCGGACGATCGTAGAGAAAAGATAGGAGAAGGGATGTAGAAACAAGCCGAAGAGCCGGGCTGACACTGACAAATCCCTATCGTAAATGACCCCTTCGACAAAACTTTCGAAGCTGGCCCACTTCCTTTTTGTCCAAGAACGGGTTTCCGTTTCCATGTTGTCGCAACAAACTAAGGAAAAAAGACTGTATGACAACCGCATTCCGCACTGATCCCTCTTTGATCGATTGACTTTGAGATAGAAGGCGGTTTGATAAGGATTCCTCTTTTTCGCACTCTATGCAGGTAACCTTACTCAAATCGAAGCTTCATCGGGCATCAATAACGTCGGTCTCTCCGGATTATTCGGGGAGTTTGTCTATTGACCGCGCCCTCATGAAGGAAGCCGGTTTCCTGCATCATGAGAAGATACTTGTCGGAAACATTACCAACGGCGAACGTTTTGAGACCTATTGCATCTCCGCGCCCGAGGGCTCAGGAGAGATTGCCCTCAATGGGGCGGCCGCCCACAAGGGCAAGGTCGGAGACTTGCTGGTCATCCTAACCTTCATCAACCTTGACCCCGAGGAGGCCGCCGTTTGGGAACCTCGCCTTATCCTAGTAGGCAAAAACAACAAATCCTTTGAAAACATCTCAAACGGCAAGAAAACTGCGTCATGATTGATTACAAACTACACATCCCCGGTCCCGTAAACATTGCGCCCGAGACTTATCAGTCCATGTCTACGCCCGTAATGGGACACAGAAGCCAAGATTTCGTTGCCCTTTATCAATCATGCCAGCCTAACCTGCAAAAGCTTTTTCAAACCGAAGATCCCGTCTTTCTTTCAACCTCGAGCGCATGGGGCGCGATGGAAGGTTCCGTCCGCAACCTGACCAATAAAAAAGTCTTGTGCTGCATGTGCGGCGCTTTTTCTGACAAATGGCTGGACGTTTCCAGACGGTGTGGAAAATCGGCTGAGGGATTGCAAGTGGAATGGGGCAAAAACATCGACCCGGATGATCTCCGCAAGCAACTTTCGTCAGGGGAATTCGACGTCGTCACTCTGGTTCACAACGAGACTGCATGCGGAATGATGAACCCCCTCCAAGAAATCATGCAGGTGCTCAACGAGTTTCCCGACGTTATTTCGGTAGTCGATACGGTAAGTTCTTTTTCTGCCGTCCCCATCCCGAAGGATGAATGGGGAATCGACGTAATTCTGACCGGTTCGCAAAAGGCATTGGCCATGCCTCCCGGGCTCGCTCTTCTTACCGTTTCCGAACGAGCCTTCCGACGGGCCGAAGAGGTTGAGGGCAGAGGCTACTATTTCGATTTCCTGGAGTTCAGGAAGAATCATGAGAAGGGAATGACACCCAGCACACCAGTCATTCCTCTCATTCACGCGCTCAAGCACACCCTGGAAAAGATTTTTGAGGAGGGAGTGGAAGCGAGGCACACGCGCCATGCCGAACTGAATCAAATGGTGCACGCTTGGGTTGCGGAAAAAGGATTCGAACTTTTGCCAGAGAAGCAATTCGCATCCAAGTCCCTGACATGCGTAAAAAACAACCTGGAGATTGACGTCGCCGGTTTCGTCAATGCCCTGAGGGAAGAGAAAAAGCTCTCGATCGACGGTGGATACGGAAAAATCAAAGGAAAGACGTTTCGCATATCCAACATGGGTGACGAGACTGCGGAAACCATCGCCCACTTGCTCACCCAAATGGATGAGGTTCTGGCAAGATTCGCTTAAGACACAATGGAATCTCGCATCCTCGTTAACTTTATTTAACCTTAATTTGTGAAAAAACTAGTAATTGCCGAAAAACCAAGCGTCGCTCGAGATTTGGCCCGCGTGTTAGGGAAAATCCCAAAACAGGACGATTTTTTTGAAAACGACGAATGGATTATTGATTCAGCGGTCGGCCACTTGGTCGAACTCTTCATGCCAGACGACTTCGACAAGAAGCTGAAAGGTTGGAAGATTGCCAACCTGCCAATCATCCCACCCGAATTTCAACTCAAACCAGTTGCTGCCACCAAGAAGAAATTCCAGCAACTCAAGAAGCAACTCAAACGCAAGGACGTCGACATCGTGATCAACGCATGCGATGCCGGTCGGGAGGGTGAACTGATCTTCACCTACATTTACGAGTTGGCCAAATCCAAGATGCCGGTCAAGCGACTGTGGATGCTTTCCATGACCGACCAGTCCATCAAAGACGCCTTTATCAACCTCCGTGACGGAGAAGAGCTCAAGCCCTTGCAGGATGCCGCCCGTTGCCGTTCCGAATCAGACTGGTTGATCGGAATCAATGGAACCCGGGCAGTCACCATCAAGCGAAGCAGAGGACGGAACCGTCAAGTTTCCACCGTAGGGCGGGTACAAACCCCCACCCTTTCCCTGGTTATTGAAAGAGAAAAGGAAATCAGGAATTTCGTTGCCCGTACTTACTTTCGGATCACTGCAAACTTCAAGCTCGAGGAAGGAAACTACGACGGAGTCTACCAAAGGCCCGACTTCAAGAAAAAAGACGATGACAAGCATGACCGGATTGATCGGTTATGGGAAAAGGAAGAAGCGGACCGGATTTTCGCGCAAATCAATGAATCTACCGAGGCAGGAGTTACGGAGACCAAAAAACGCTCTCCTCAAAGCCCGGGGCGTCTATACGACCTGACTACCCTTCAGCGAGAAGCCAACCGTCTGCACTCATTACCTGCAAGTCGCACCCTTCAGATCGCCCAATCCCTGTATGAAAGACACAAGGCCATAACTTATCCGAGAACGGACTCAAAGGCTCTTCCCGAGGACTATGGAGTCACCTGCAGGGAAATGCTCGGATCCGTATCCGGAGAGCTTTCCCCTCATGCCCAACTTGTCCTTCAGTCGGACTGGGTTGACGATAAAAACAAACGCATCTTCAATAACAAGCAAATTAGCGATCACTTCGCAATCATTCCGACCAACACCCCACCTCGGAATCTCGACTCATACGAGCTCAGAATCTATAACCTGATCCTAAAGCGCTTCATTTCCGTCTTTTATCCCCCTGCTCAGTGGGACGTCACCACTCGTACAAGCAGTCTTGGCGAGCATAACTTCAAAACAGAGGGACGGGTTTTGGTGGAACCTTCTTGGCTGGCAATTTACGGGAAGGACAACCAACCCGAAGATACCCTCCCCCCATTGCTTGCCGAAGACGAGGACAAGGCCACTTTTGTCGACGCGGAACTGCTCTCGGATGAGACGAAGCCTCCCCCACGCTATACTGAGGCAACGCTTCTGTCCGCAATGGAAGGAGCGGGCAAACTGGTCGAGGACGAGGACTTGGCCGAAGCGCTCAAGGAGAAGGGCCTTGGAACCCCGGCGACAAGGGCATCCACAATTGAACACCTGATCAATCAAAATTACGTTTTAAGAGAAGACAAAACCAAGCTCCATCCGACCCTTAAGGCCGAAGATCTTTTTCAATTTCTTGATGCCGCAGGGACCGATATCCTCACTAGCCCCAGCCTGACCGGAGAATGGGAACACAAGCTACGAAAGATTGAGGAAAAGGAAATGACCCGTGATCAGTTCATGGATGAAATCTCCAAGAAGACAGAGGAGTTTGTCGACAAAACCACTAACTTCAAAGAATCTGCGGCCAACTTCAAGGACACTCCCTTGCGATCCCCCGTAAACGACGAGCCCCTCTACGAAGGATTGAGCTTTTATCAAAACATGGAGGGAGATTTCAGGATTCCCAAAAGCTTGGCGGGCAGAAGATTGCCCATTGAAGAAGTGGAAAAACTACTCACCGACAGAAGGATTGGCCCACTCGACGACTTTATTTCAAAAGCCGGGAAGAAATTCTCCGCAATTCTCGAATTGAATGACGAGTACAAGGTCAATTTCGTATTCGAAAACGACGATTCCCAAGGGGAAGAGGAAATTGAACAAATCAAGGATGCGCCAAGTGTTGCCGCTTGCCCGATCTGTGAAAGCGAAGTTAAGCAAACCGACCGAGCATTCGTCTGCAGCAAGCACAAGAAAACCCCTGAGGGAGAATGCTCTTTCAGGATCACTCGAAAGCTACTTGATAAGGAAATTCCGCTGGAGGAGTTCCAAAAACTCATTTCCGAAAAGAAGACCGGACTGATCAAGGGCTTTATTTCCAAAAGGACCAAACGTCCCTTCGATGCCAACCTGATCTTGAAAGATAACGGAGGGATAGGTTTCGAATTCCCTCCCCGGAAAAAGAAATCCGCCTGAGGACCGGCACGCCTCAATCATGCCTGTCTACCAGTATGTCGTTCTGAGCGGCAAACAAACGCAGGAGGTCATAGAGATCGAACAAGGTATAGACGATGCCCCTCTTGCTAAGCACCCGATTACCAAGGAACCGATAAGGAAAGTCCTCACCTCCCCATCCCTTTCTCTCAAGCATTCGGAGGTAAACGAAAAGAAATCCTTATCCGAGGAAAACTTGAACAAACATGGGTTTTCCGTTTATCATAAAGATAAGTCCGATGGGACCTACCAGAAAAAATCGGGCAAGGGTCCCGACTCGATCAATCCATAACAATTTTCAAAACTCAATTAAGTGCCAACCTTAGCAACCAAGTCCAAGAAGCCGAAGTGGCTTCGAGCAAAGCTTCCGGCGGGCCCCGAATACGTCGGAGTCAGGGACATTGTGGACAAGAACCAACTTAACACGGTCTGCCAAAGCGCTCAATGCCCCAACTTGGGCGAGTGTTGGTCTCGTGGCACGGCAACCTTGATGATTTTGGGAAACGTGTGTACAAGGGCCTGCACCTTCTGCGCCGTTCAAACGGGAATGCCCACCGAGCTTGACCTTGCAGAACCACCCCGGGTTGCGGATGCGGTTTTCAAAATGGGACTTCGCCATTGCGTGCTCACCTCGGTTGCGAGGGACGACCTGCCTGATGGCGGAGCAAAAGTATGGGCCGCCACAATCCGGGCAGTGAGATATCGTAACCCGAATACGGCGATCGAGGTACTTGTACCCGACTTCAGGGGTAATTTCGAAAACCTGGACATCGTGCTCGATGCCAAGCCAGAACTTTTCAACCACAACTTGGAAACCGTGGAGAGGCTTCAACGACCTATCCGAAAAACAGCTACTTACCAAAGAAGCCTCGACGTGCTCGCGCACGCCAAAGGGCGTGATTTCCCCATCAAATCCGGAATCATGCTCGGTCTTGGAGAAGAGGAAGAAGAGATCAGGCAAGCCCTGCGGGATTTGGCTGAGATCGGGCTAGACGTTCTTACTCTTGGACAATACCTCCAACCCAGTTCCCAATACGCCCCCATTTCCAGATGGGCCACCCCCGAGGAATTTGCCCAGTGGAAGGAAGAAGCACTCGAAATGGGCATAAAGGTGGTTGAGTCCGGCCCGCTCGTTCGTTCATCCTATCATGCGGAAGAACAATCAGCTAGGTTTGCGGAGGACAAACGGGCATCCGCCTAGCCCGCGCAGAGGCTCAGTTCCCTATCTTCCAAATAGCTTTCTCGGTCCTCAGCACCAACCCGTCAACTACGGGTATCGGAGTAGCCAAGGTTCTTTCTTCCAAATCGTTCTTGGCCAGCAACTCGTATTTCGCGGTGGCTCGGAAAACGTAGGTCGAACCCGCTTCATCCGTTAGATAGATTCTCCCCGCAGCATACAAAAGAGATCCCGAACAACTGCCCGCCACCCGTTCCATCCACTTCAGTTCTCCGGTTCGGGCATCTAAGCAACTTACCACCCCACTGTCCGCAGCCATAAAGAGAAGCGTATTCTCATCGGAAACCCTGACCAAGACGGGCGAAGAGTTGTGCGGGACAGACTTGCTCCTTTTCCACACGACGTGGGTATCGGTCACCTCGCCCTTTCCGCCGACCCTCACCGCATAGAGCGTGGGTCGGTCATACCCACTGCTGACGTAGACCATCCCGTTTTCGAAAACGGGTCGGGGAACAACGGAATATCCACCTGGATAATATGATTTCCACAGCTGTTTGCCCTGCAGATCGTAAGAGAAAACATAATCGCTTGCCGGGCTTATGATCTGCTCTTTTCCCTTATGGGATATGATCAATGGCGTACAGAAGGAAAACTTCCTCTTGGCCTCGCTTTCTCGATTGGCCTTCCATCGTACTTCACCCGTTTTCTTATCCAAGGCATAGAGGCTGGGATTCTTTGCCCCATCCGCGCTAAAAAGCAACAAGTCGCCATGAACAACTGGGGAACACCCACTGCCGTGAACGGGACTGTAGTCATATCTCTTCTTCCAAACCACCTTTCCATCGGTTGAAAGACAGGCGGTTCCCAAGTTTCCAAAATGAACGAAAATTCGTTCCCCGTCATAAAACGGGGTCGGACTGGCATGGCTGTTCTTTTTGTGGATGCGGGGGGTGTTATCGTAACTGAATAGAGTTACCTTCCATTTACTCTCTCCGTTTTCCAGATCAAGAGCCAAGGCCTCCAGTTCCAGCCCTTCACCCTCCTTTTCGATCGCGTTGGTCAAAACCAATGTTTTCCCGACTGAAATCGGTGAAGACCAAGCTTTCCCAGGAAGCTCAGTCTTCCAATCCACGGAATCCTTGCGGTTCCATTTCAAGGGCAAATCCCCCGACTGGAAATGTCCCTGCCCGCCAGGACCTCGAAATTGATTCCAATCCTTGGCTGGCAAGCAAGATGACGAAGCGATTGTAAGCAAAAGGACAGCCATTTTTCTCATCCTCATAGTAATGAAAAGGTAAAAGGAAAAAATCGACTGCAAAAAAACCTTAATCAGACTTTGCATCCGGGAAGGCACTTGATTCTCTGCCAAAGAAAAGGCGCTCCCGATCGGAAGCGCCTTTTCAAAAAAGAGTAAGGAAAAAACCTTACATCATGCCGTGATCGTGGTCATGTCCTCCGGGAGCAGGTTTCTCATCCTCCGGAATGTCCGTGATCATGCAGTCCGTGGTCAAGAGAAGACCGGCAACCGAACCTGCATTCTGCAAGGCGGTGCGGCTAACCTTGGTCGGATCTACTACGCCAGCCTTGATCATGTCCTCATGCGTATCGGTCGCAACGTTGTATCCCATTGAACCCTTGGACTTGAGAACTTGCTGAACAACCAAGGAGCCTTCGACTCCTGCGTTGTCGCAAAGCTTGCGCAGCGGAGACTCGATGGCGCGACGGACGATGGATGCACCAATGGCTTCATCCCCTTCCAGTGCGTCAGCGGCCTTTTCAATCGCATTGGCGGCTCTAAGCAAGGCAACACCTCCGCCAGGAAGAATTCCTTCTTCAACTGCGGCGCGAGTTGCGTGCAAGGCGTCCTCGACGCGAGCTTTCTTTTCCTTCATTTCAGGCTCGGTTGCGGCGCCTACGTTGATAACGGCAACACCACCGGCAAGCTTAGCCAAGCGCTCCTGCAATTTTTCGCGATCGTAATCCGAGGTGGTTTCCTCGATTTGACGACGAATTTGCTTAACGCGGCCTTGTATGTCCGATGCCTTTCCGGAACCTTCGACAATCACAGTGTTTTCCTTGTCAACCGAGAGGCGCTTGGCGCGACCCAGATCGGAAAGCTGGATATTCTCGAGCTTGATCCCAAGATCTTCGGTGATGCAACGACCACCGGTGAGGATGGCGATGTCACGAAGCATTTCCTTGCGACGGTCACCGAATCCCGGAGCCTTCACGGCACAGGCATTCAAGGTTCCGCGCAACTTGTTCACGACCAACGCGGCAAGAGCTTCGCCCTCGACGTCTTCGGCAATGATAAGGAGGGGCTTGCCTTCCTTGGAAACCAATTGCAACACGGGAAGCAAGTCGTTCAATGCAGTAATCTTCTTCTCGTTGATCAAGATATAGCAATCCTCGAGGACAACTTCCATGGTGTCGTTATTGGTGCAGAAATAAGGGCTCAAGTATCCCTTGTCGAACTGCATGCCTTCCACGACGTCGAGAGTGGTCTCGATGCTCTTCGCTTCTTCCACGGTAATGGTTCCGTCCTTGCCGACCTTGTCCATCGCATCCGCAATGATTTCACCGATTTCATCGTCCCAATTTGCGGAGACGGTAGCTACTTGGCGAACTTCCTCGCGATCGGAAACCTTCTTGCTATCACGAAGCAATTTTTTGACTGCGGCTTCGACAGCCTTGTCAACTCCGCGCTTCAAGTAAACCGGGTTTGCGCCTGCGGCAACGTTCTTCAGTCCTTCACGGTAGACCGCGGCGGCCAGAACGGTAGCAGTCGTGGTGCCGTCACCTGCTGCATCCGAAGTCTTGGAAGCAACTTCCCGGACCATTTGGGCACCCATGTTTTCATAGGGATCCTGGAGGTCGATCTCCTTTGCAACGGTAACCCCGTCCTTGGTAACGGTGGGGGAACCGAACTTTTTGTCAATCAATACGTTTCTGCCTTTTGGCCCAAGCGTTACGCTCACTGCGTCTGCAAGGGCGGTTACGCCTCTGAGGGCTTTTTTACGGGCTGCTTCGTCGAATAATATTTGCTTAGCCATTTCTATAATTTGGTATGTTGTTTATGGGTTGCGAAGAAGCCTTATCCAATGATCCCGAGAATATCGTCTTCACGAACGAGTTGGTATTCAACGTCGTCGACCTTGACCTCGGTGCCACCGTACTTGCTAATCAGGACTTTATCTCCTTTTTTGACTTGAAAGCCGACAGCGTTTCCATCGTCGTCTTTCCTGCCAGTTCCAAGAGCCACTACTTCGGCTTCTTGAGGCTTTTCCTTTGCAGAGTCGGGGATGATAATCCCGCCCTTGACTTGCTCGTCATCGTCGACGTGCCTGACCAAGACGCGATCTCCCAACGGAGTTATTTTTACTTTGCTCATATTCCTTTTGTTTTGGGTTAATTTAGATTTTTAGGTTTTCGTTCCCTTCAAGCGTTAGTGCCCAAGGGATCTTGGTAAATTTCAGCTTTTGTCCTTCTCGTCGTCCACGACCTCGAAGTCGGCATCTACAATATCGTCGTCCTTTCCAGCCTCTTCCTTGCCTTCTGCTCCCGCGGAAGCCTCTGGTTGCGGACCGTCCGGACTAGGTCCGCCAGGCATGGGGCCGGCCACCTTGGCTATCTCCTCGAAACTCTTCTGCAAGGATTCCTTGGTCGTCTTCAGTTCTTCAAGCGATGCATCCTCTTTTTCCAGGACTTTCTTCGCATCACCAAGCAGCTCTTCGACTTTCGTCTTCAAATCAGCAGGAGCCTGATCTCCCATATCTCCCAATTGCTTTTCGCATTGATAGACCATGGAGTCCAAATCGTTTCTGACCTGAACTTGCTCCTTCTTCTCCTTGTCCTGATCGGCAAATTTCTCAGCTTCCTTTCGCAACCGGTCGACTTCCGCCTCATCCATGCTGGAAGATCCGGTAATTGTAATCTTTTGATCTTTGCCGGTTCCCTTGTCCTTGGCCGTAACAGTGAGCAATCCATTCGAGTCGATATCGAAGGCGACCTCGATCTGCGGAGTTCCACGAGGCGCAGGCGCGATCCCGTCGAGTTTGAAATCGCCCAATTTCTTGTTGTCTTGAGACATTGAGCGCTCACCTTGCAAAACAACAATGTCAACCGCAGGTTGATTATCGGCCGCAGTTGAGTAGACTTGCGTTTTCTTGGTCGGGATAGTCGTGTTACACTCAATCATTGGGGTGGAAACACCTCCCGCAGTTTCGATGCCCAAGGTAAGGGGCGTAACATCAAGCAAAAGAACGTCACCCACTCCCTCGTCTCCACTTAGGATTGCACCTTGAATGGCTGCTCCAATGGCGACCACTTCATCAGGGTTTACTCCTTGATGGGGATCTTTTCCACCAAGTTCCTTGGCAAGCTCAAAGATCTTGGGGCTTCTGGTCATGCCACCGACCAAAACCAAGTTGTCCACTTGCCCTATTTTAAGTCCAGAATCCTTCAGGCACTTTTCGAAAGGTGCTTTGGTACGGGCATAAAGATCGTCGCAGATCTGCTCTAATTTCGCCCTGGACAGGGTCACGTTCAAATGTTTGGGACCGGACGCGTCAGCCGTTATGAAAGGAAGATTGATCTCCGTTGATTGGGAGGAAGAAAGGGACATCTTCGCTTTCTCAGCCTCTTCTTTGAGCCTTTGCATGGCCATGGGATCGCCAGACAAATCGATGCCCTGCTCGGATTTGAATTCGGCAATCAGCCAATTAATGATTTTTTGGTCCCAATTGTCTCCACCAAGCTGGGTATCCCCGTTGGTCGCCTTTACCTCGAAGACGCCTTCTGCAATCTCGAGTATGCTGATGTCGAAGGTTCCTCCACCCAAGTCATAAACGGCAATCGTTTCCTCCCCTTTCTTTTTCTTGTCGATGCCATAGGCCAAGGAGGCCGCGGTCGGTTCGTTGATTATCCGCTCGACTTCCAACCCGGCAATTTTGCCGGCATCCTTGGTTGCCCTTCTTTGGTCATCGTTAAAATAGGCGGGGACGGTTACTACGGCCTTCGTGACAGGCTCGCCGAGGTATGCCTCCGCATCAGCCTTTAGTTTCCCCAAGACCATAGAGGCAATCTGCTCAGGCATGAAAGTCTCGGTCTTTCCATCAATCTCACATTCGATTACGGCGGCCTCATTCTTGCCTTCAGTCACCTTGAAAGGCAAAGTGGCCACCTCGTCCTTGATCTCCGAAAATTTTCGGCCAATAAGTCGCTTGGCGGAAAAAATGGTGTTGGCCGGGTTAGTCACTGCCTGCCTCTTGGCGGCCTGACCAACCAACCTTTCGCCGTTCTTGCTGAAAGCGACGATCGAGGGGGTGGTGCGAATGCCTTCGGAATTAGGGATCACCTTTGGCTCTCCCGCTTCCATTACTGCCATGCACGAGTTACTCGTGCCAAGATCTATACCAATTATTTTACTCACGCACTAATGAATGCAACAATCGCGCCTCTTGACATTAATTCCACAAGTCACAGTATAAGAAGAACCTAGGTGCATTCAGGATTAAACAAAACTAGTTTAGGAAAGGAAATTCACGACAAGTTGTCACACCTGTGTCACACCTCGCGTGCCTCTTCTGCTCGGTCTTGATCTGGCAAACTTCCCGATTCTTCAGTCTCCAGTTCGTCCAGAATTTCCATCACCCGGTTACCGCGCTCGATCCCATGATCCCGCACAAACTGAAGTTTGGGTGAATACTTGAGAACAACATGATCGCTCACCTCTTTGCGGATCTCGCCGGCATGCTTCCGGAAAAAAGCCTGAGCCTCCCTACTTTTCAGCTCATCTCCAAGAACGGAGTAAGCAACCGTTGCGTTTCTCAAATCAGGAGACACATCAACTGAAGTTATGGTCCAGCAAACGCTTTCCGAACGGTAACGGGTCCTCAAATAGTTTCCTATTTCCCGCTTTACGAGTTCGTTGACTCGGGCAAGCCTCAGGCTCATTTGCAAAAATTCTAGAGAGTGGGACGAATTTCCTCGGACTCAAAGGTTTCGAGAACGTCGCCTTCTTCGTAACTATCAAAGGAATCCAATCGAATACCGCATTCGAATCCTGCCTTGACCTCCGTGGCGTCGTCCTTGAAACGCTTGAGCGTTTCGATTTTGCCCTCGGCCAACACCTCTCCGTTTCGGATTAGGCGGGCACCCTTGTTTCTGCCGATGGAACCTTCCATGACCATGGAGCCGGCAACCGTACGACCCTTGCTTACTTTGAATACTTGACGAATTTCCGCGCGCCCGGTCTTCTTTTCGACCAACTCCGGTTCAAGCATGTCAGCCATGTTATCCCGTACCAAGTCGATGATCTCGTAAATGATGCTGTTTTGAAAGACTTGGACCCCCAAATGCTTGGCCTCCCCCATCACGCCGTTCTCCAACTTGACGTTGAAACCTATGACGTCGGCCTCCGAAGTATTCGCCATCTTGACGTCATTCTTGGTTACCTGCCCGACTTCTCCCTGAAGAATCTCCAACAAGACCTTGTCACTCTCGATGAGTTCCAACGAACCCTCCAAAGCTTCCAAAGATCCTCGCACGTCAGCCTTCAAAATAACCCGATAAGTTGTCTTCTTACTCTTGGATATGGCCGCAAAAAGCGCATCCACCCCAGAAACTTCCTCTGCGCCAGCTTCTTCCTCTTCAGGCTCAGTCGCAACTGGCTTGGTCTCCAAAGCCAACTCTTCGGCCTCCCTTCTGGCCGCCCGCTCGTTTTTCGCTTTTTTGAAAATCCCTCCGGCTTCCGGGACTCCGGACCAACCGAGTATATTGACAGGTGTAGAGGGTGGCGCCGACTTGATTTGGTTCCCCTGATCATCAATCATCGCCTTCACCTTGCAATATTCGGAACCGCAATAAATGGCGTCGCCGACCTTCAATGTTCCCTTTTGCACGATAACGGTAGCAGTTGGTCCGCGCCCGACCTCCAGGCGAGCCTCTACGACCACCCCTTCGCTCGCAGCGTCAGGGTTGGCCTTTAGCTCCATCACCTCGGCCTGTAAAAGAATCATGTCCAGAAGATCATCAACGTTTTCCCCCTTCAATGCCGAAATCGGAACCGTAACGACCTCTCCGCCCCAATCTTCAGATGCAATGGAACGCTCCTGCATCTGGGTCTTGACCTTATCCGCATCCGCTCCCTTCACGTCCATTTTGTTAATGGCAACGAGCAAGGAGCCCTGCGCTCTTTGGGCAAACTTCAAAGCTTCGTCCGTTTGCGGCATGAACCCGTCATCCGCCGCTACCACCAAAACGGATACGTCAGTAAGGTTTGCGCCACGCTCCCGAATCTTGGTAAAAGCCGCATGACCGGGAGTATCGAGAAAAGTTATCTTCTGATCCTTATGCTCGATTTGGTATGCCCCTACGTGTTGGGTAATTCCACCCGCTTCTCCATCTACCACGTTCGCATTGCGTATGTTATCGAGAAGGGTCGTCTTTCCATGGTCAACGTGACCAAGAATACAAACTACGGGAGGACGGGGTTGAAGAAACTTCTCGTCATTCTCATCGACTTCTTCCTTAGCTTTCTTCTCAACCGGTTCCGCTTTTTCTCCACGATGCTTGATTTCCAGCTCGAAACCCCTGACCTGAGCTATCTTTCGGGCTACCGACTCTTCGATCGATTGATTCATGGAGGCAAAAATACCCATCTCCATCAACTCGGAGATCAATTGAAAAGGCTTCAATCCGATAAAACTGGCAAAGTCACGCACCACGATCGGTGGTTTGATCGTAATGATATTGCCCTCGACCGATCCGGTTTCGTCGCTCGTTGGCGGCGGACTGGCTCCTGGAGGAGCTGGAACCCCTGGTTTGCCGGCGGCGATTGGAGGCGCAGGAGCAGAAGCTTTTTTGCTTGGCGGAGGTGGCAAGTTTGACGCCTTGGTCGCAGGGGCGGCAGGCTGTTGCTCGGCTTCTGGTTCGGCCTCGGGTTCATCTGCTTGGATTTGCGCCGCTTCGGCCTCTTCTTTCTCGAGCTTTTCCTTCTCCAAGTCGGCCTTGCTCTTGACGATTGGCGCTTTTTGCGATTCGGCGACCTCGGATTCGCTCTCCCCAGTTTCCTCCGAAACCTTGGCTTCGGTTTGGGGTTCATCGACTGGCGAGGCTGAATCCTCCTCCGCATCCGGAGCAGGCTTCAGCTCTTCAATCAATGATTCGGCAGTTATGTTGTCGAGGGTCGAAGAGGCGCTCTTAATGTCATATCCACGTTCCTTGAGAATCTCAATGATCTCCTTGCTAGTCTTTCCGACCTCTTTGGCAATAGCGTGAACGCGAACACTCATAAAACTTAAATTCTTAACTCCTGGCTAAAATTATCCGTCCTCTTTTTCGGACGAAGCTTCTTCTTCGGGCGCAGAATCAGTTTCCTCTTCGGTCTGTTCCTCTTCCGTCTCGGGAGCAGATTCCTCAGGTTCGGCCTGTTCCTCTTCTGCGGCAGGGGCTTCCTCTTCTGCGGCAGGGGCTTCCTCTTCTGCGGCAGGGGCTTCCTCTTCTGCGGCAGGGGCTTCCTCTTCTGCGGCAGGGGCTTCCTCTTCTGCGGCTTCCGTATCTTCCGAACCGACGGACACCTTTGCAAGAATGTCTTGAGCGACTGGATCCTCAAATCCCAAGCCGACCAAGTCAGCCGCAGTCACCCCTTCGAAAGCCTCGGGGCTAACCAATCCGAAGGCGACCAAACGGTCGGCGACCTCGAACTCGATTCCTACCGAAGTAAGCGCCTCGGCGGCTTTCGCCTTTCGCTCGTCAAAACCAACTTCCTTGACCTCAACCTTCCCGATATCGAGCTTCCACCCGAGCAAGCGCGAGGTAAGCCTGGCATTGATCCCCTTACGGCCAATCGCCACGGAAAGATCATCCTCGATCACCTCGAAATACATTCTTCGCTTATCACGATCAAGGTTCACGTTTTGAGGAATGGCAGGCTTAAGAGCCTCACCGAGTTGCTCGACCGGATCCTCGAACCAACGGACAATATCAACCTTTTCCCCGTTCATTTCGCGAACGATGCTTTTGACCCTGGCTCCACGGGCGCCGACACAAGCACCCACCGGATCGACCTTGGGGTCGGAACTCTTCACGCAAACCTTGGTACGATACCCTGGCTCACGAGCCATTGCAGCCAAGGCAACCGTGCCATCGGCAATTTCGGCAACTTCCATTTCAAAAAGCTTCCTCACGAAGTTCAGGCTGGAACGACTCAAGATAAGTTCGGGTCCTCGTCCATGCTGCTCAAGCTTGTTAAGCAGGCAACGAATACGCTCGCCCGGCACCCAATCTTCCCCGGGTACCCGCTCGCGCCAAGGAAGCAAGGCTTCGGCCTTTCCTACCTCGACGATCAGGTCTCCCCGCTCCTTGCGGCGAACGATTCCCGTTACCAGGTTTCCGACCTGATCGCGGAATTCGTCGTAAATGTGTTCCTTCTCAAATTGTCTAAGCCTCTGCTTGATCGCCTGCTCGGCGGTCTTCGCGGCAATCCTTCCCAAGTAGGAAGGATCCATCGGACGCTCAACGACGTCACCCACTTGAGGTTCCTTCGCATACAGGCGCGCCTTGTCCAAATGAATTTCCCGCGCAGTGTCGCCGACTGACTCCACAACCTCCAGTAGGGTCCAAGCTTCCATGGCTCCGGTTTTCGGATCGATTTCCACCCGGATGTCTCCGGAAGAATTGGTCGCTCTTTCGGCTGCCGCTTTGACGGCACCCTCAATCGTGGCGATCATGTCCTCACGGCTGATGCCCTTTTCTTTCTCCATGTATTCAAGAACTGCGAGAATTTCGCTACTCATGATATTGGGTTTTTTGTTAGGTTTTGGAAAATAGGTAAAAAAAAAGCGAGCAATGCCCGCTCCTTTTCGGATAAGACTGTAATGAAGGGGTTTACTTATAATATGATGACGCAAAATGTCAATGAATACATGAGCTGAGCAAACGCTCGCTCTTTTCATCGTTGCAGACTATCCTCGATGCCCCTATGTATGCTCTTTGCGCATGAAAACATTACGTTTCACAACCCTGCCCGGGGACGGAATTGGCCCGGAGGTCATGAAGGTCGCCCTGGAAGTTATCAACGCCCTTGGCCAAAAGTATGATTTTACCACGGAAACCTCCAACCATGACGTAGGCGGAATTGGCATCGACAACCACGGGGAAGCCCTTCCGGCGGCGACCTTGTCCGCCTGCGAACAAGCGGATGCCATTCTATTCGGCTCGGTCGGAGGACCCAAATGGGAAAACCTCCCCCCCAAGGAACAGCCCGAAAGGGCGGCTCTTCTCCCCTTGCGCAAAGCCTTCGAACTCTTTGCCAACCTTCGGCCCGGCAACCTCTACCCCGAACTCGCGGATCTGTCCCCCCTGCGCCCTCAAACCGTGGCCGACGGGATCGACGTTCTTTGCGTTCGCGAACTCACCGGAGGAGTCTATTTCGGCCAACCCAAGCGAACCGAGACCCTCGAAAACGGTGAACTCGAGGCTATCGACACGATGGTCTACCGGAGCGGTGAAATCGAGCGGATCATTGAGATCGCGGTACGGGCAGCCGGTCTTCGAGGTGGGAAAATCTGCTCGGTCGACAAGGCGAACGTTCTCGAGACCTCCGTCTTGTGGAGACAAATCGTGACCGAACGAGTCCGAGAACTCGACGATTCGATCGAACTTTCCCACATGTACGTCGATAATGCAGCCATGCAACTGGTTCGCGACCCCAATCAATTCGACGTCCTCGTGACCGAGAACATGTTCGGAGACATTCTATCCGACGAGCTCGCAGTGATATGCGGTTCGCTCGGCATGCTCGCTTCCGCAAGTCTCGGTACCGGCAAAAATTCCATGGACCTGCCTTTCGGGCTCTACGAACCGGCGGGCGGAACTGCCCCCGACATCGCGGGCAAAGATCTCGCCAACCCCTGCGCGCAGGTTCTTAGCGCAGCCCTCATGCTTCGTTATA
>Ga0315322_10001125_pt1 | contig 20441 bp, 15 predicted proteins | sample M110021515metaG_FD_203461 | JGI IMG/M metagenome (GOLD analysis project Ga0315322, IMG submission 203461) | Ammonia-oxidizing marine archaeal communities from Monterey Bay, California, United States - M1 100m 21515 | ecosystem: Environmental > Aquatic > Marine > Intertidal zone | place: USA...
ACGCTCTTGAGCGGTTTTAGGACTTGCATTTATAGTGTATTTAAGTGAAAACGAACAAGTGGGTGCTTGTCGATTAATAGGCGGATAATGCGAAGAATATCAAAGTGGGGAGTTATTCCTTACCGCTTCCTCAAGGGTGGCGGCATAGAGGTGTTGCTCATCACGACGAAGAGCAAAAAGTGGGGGTTGCCCAAGGGAAACATGATTCGCAAGCTAGGACCCTCCCGCACGGCTATGGTGGAAGCGTTCGAGGAAGCAGGCATAGCTGGAAAAGTAAGCAAGGAAACGATCAAGTGCATGCACAAGAATACCTGCCTTTTCCTTTACCCCATGTTAGTGACAAAGGTCTATTCCAGTTGGCCCGAAGAATCAAAGAGATCCAGAAAGTGGGTCGAATTGTCTGAGGCAACCAAAATCATTGGTCGCAAGGAGCTACGCAAGACCTTGAAAAAATTCGAGCCCGTTGAATTGTCTGCGGAACGATTTTGACATAAATTCTTCCTCTTCGATACGTCATAGGTTTGTCCGTTCGGGCAGAAACTCTTTATTCGCCAGGCCCAACGTGTTATGGGATTCTTGGAAATACAAAGCCCTGCGAACGTGAAGCCCTTCAATCCCGAACAAGTCAAAACCTTTCGAGCCCCAAAATACGGAGGCGTCACCCTTTCGTTGCTTTCCATGTTCGTTCTGGGGTCAATGATGGTGGTCTGGAATAAGCTTCCGTCCGAAAATTCATCCATGTCCATAAGGGTTCTTTGCGACGAGGCTTTACGCAAGCCTGTTGAGGAAGGGGTTTCTCAATTCGAAAAAGAAATGCAGCTCAGCGTTTCACTTGAATTCGTTCAGTCACAAGGGAAGCAAGACGGTTATGATCTCTACATTCCAGTAGAAAGAAACATGGCAAAAGAAGACGATTCCAAAACACCCGCCGTTCCTATTGCCTTTCAGTCGTTGGTTTTGGCTACGCGCAAGAATTATCCCAACAAGTTGCGTAACCTCGATCAAGTTTTCGAAAAGAATCTCTCGTTCGCAATATGTCGGGACTCATCAAGCTGCGGAATTGCATTGGAAGAAGCCCTTGCTTTGGATGCCCGTTGGGAACAGGTCATTTCCAGAGGGAAGACCACATTTCCCTCTTCGCTGGAAGCAGCCGTTTCACTAGCTTCTGAAAAAGAGCTTGATGCTATCTTCATTTGGGACTCGATCGCCCGACAGTTCGATCTTCAAATTCATCACATCAAGGAACTTGAGAACATTTCGGGTTCCATCAAAGCAATCCCCGGAAAAGACAAGACAAAGCTCACCCAATCTTTACAATTAGCTCGGTTTATGGCGGCCCCCGAAAAGGGCCAGTTTTATTTTGCAAAGCATAGATTCATTGGGGTTAATGGAGACGCTTGGGCTGAAAATCCGACCCTTTACGTATATTGCGCCAATCAGTCCAAGGGTTTGATGTTGGAAATTTTTGAAAAGTTTGAAAAGCGTGAGCGCGTTTCCATCGATCCACATTTTTTAGACCAGGAGAAGATTCCGCTCACGATTGGGTTGATTGCCCAGAGCAAGGCGAAGCATTCCCTCCCTGACTTGGTTTTCGGATCTATGGGTGAAGAATTGTCAGGGAAATCAGGCATGTACTCTGAGCCCTTTATTCAGCGTGGCAATCAAGTCCCAGTATATAAATGCAACCTCTCCCGCTTTCCTTACACAACAAGAAGTTTTATCCGATTTCTCCAAGCCACCGAAGAAGATAAGAACTGAACGTTTTCTCAGAATCTCATATATTATTCTGAATATTTATTAAATCCGGTTTGCGATTTTGCAACGGAGGGGGTTCTATATTCGTATGCGAGGCTACCCTATTGTTTTATTCGGAGTATTCTTCCTTCGCCTCTTTCTTCCAGCTGAGGAAAACCAGGGCAAGGCATGGGAGCTACCGGTGCCCTCAAACCCGAAAGAGCTGCTTGAAATCCAAGATCGACTGCAGTCCTTGCTTCCGAAGGTTCAGGGTGCTCTCGTATCCATCGAGGCGAACGACGGCGCCGGAAGCGGAATCATTGTTTCCGAGGATGGTCTCGTGCTCACTGCCGCTCATGTCATTGGCAAGAGTAACAAAAAAATGTTCGTTCGACTTCCGAATGGCAAGAGAGCCCCCGCAGTCAGCCTCGGAGGCTCAGAACTTTCGGATGCCGGCATGCTCAAGATCACCAAGGCAGGTCCATGGCCTTTCGTAGAAATGGCGCCCAAAGGCAGTTCCCAACTTGGTGCCTGGTGTTTTGGTCTCGGGCACCCTGGTGGATTCGACAAGGAAAGAGGCCTTGTCGTCCGCTTAGGTAGAGTGATCGGGAGAAAGGACGAAACCATGCGGACGGACAGCCGGCTCCTTGGCGGTGACTCCGGAGGTCCTCTGTTTGACTTCAACGGACGGGTCATTGCCATACACAGCCGGATATCCAAAAAACCCGATGAGAATTTCCATGTCCCGATCGAATCTTATTTGGCAAACTGGGAGTTCTTTCAAAATGAAACTCTCTTCACAATGGAAAAGATGGAAAAGGGTGGTTTTTTGGGGGTAGCCTGCAAGGAAGCCAAGGGAGGTGTTATGGTGGTCGAAACCATAAAAGAAACACCGGCGGAAAGCTCGGGATTACAACCGGATGACTTGCTTGTTTCGATTGATGAACAAAAAATAGACAACCGGGAGGAATTGACCATTCTCATCGCCTCGAAAAACCCCGGGGATGAAATCAAACTCGAATATGAACGCAAAGGAAAGTCCATGTCGTCAAAAATCAAACTGGGAAAAAGACCTGGCGAATGAAAATTCTGATCCTGTTCACCTTTCTTGCCTATACCTATTCCCAAGCAGAGGATTCGGATGACAACACAACGGAATTACTTAATGAAAAATTCCGATTGAACGGTCTTTCCACACAAGATGCCTTTGGTAGCGCCCGGGGGAAAGCTCTTTCGGCCACCGTACGATTAGTTCGCAATGACAAGCTGATTGCTTTGGGGGGCTTTGTCGATCCGAGTGGTTACGTCCTCACCAAGGCAAGTGATTGCGTAGGGGCCAGAGAAGCTCAGACCTCCGATGGAAAAACATACCGCCTCAAGATCAAGAAGCGTGACGAGAAAACCGACTTGGCGCTTTATCAGCTGATTTCCGATAAGGATTCCTTCCCTGTCGTCCAATGGGGAGACGAAAATTCAACGCGAACAGGTTCCTGGGTCTTGTCCTCGTTTTCCAAACTCGAAGAAATACGGGTGGGGGTAGCTAGTGGAAAACCACGCAAGATCGGTCGGGAAGGAGGGGTGATCGGAGTCATTCTCGGAGCCGACGGTGACTCCGTGGGCGGAGTCCGCATATCCGAGGTCGTTCCGCAAGCGGCCGCATACAAGGCAGGCCTTCTAAAAGGAGACGTTATCACAAGCGTTGATGGAAGAAAGCTCAAGAGCCGAGATCAAGTCGCGAAAATCGTAGGAAAAAATGATCCGGGTGACGTTGTCAGGATTCAAATCAAGCGGGATGACGAAGTGAAGTTTTTTAACGTTACCTTAGGCCACCGCTCGGTTACCTTCGACTTGTTCAACAGAAACCTGCAAATGAGCGGACCCGTTTCCAAGAGAAAGGATAATTTCCCGATGATCCTTCAGCACGACCTTCCCCTTCCAAAAAATTCAATGGGAGGACCCCTTTTCAATCTAAACGGAGAGTGCATCGGCTTCAATATTGCCCGGGTTGACAGGGTCACCATTTATGCGCTTCCCGCAGAACAAGTGCGCGAAACCCTCTCGAAATTCCTTGGCAAGTGAAAGGCATCGGCGATTTGCCAGTACTTACAGCGGAAATCCGATCACCAATCTGAACCCGGTTTCCGAACCACGCCAAGACGGCTCGACCGAATGCCTGGCCGCGGAGCGGCTTTGGTGCGCCGACCGGAGAAAACTTCCTCCCCGACGGACTCTCTCCTTTCCGCGGATAGGTCCCGACGGATCCGTGGCCTGATCCGGGTATGAAGCATAATAATCTTGGCACCATTCGAATACGTTCCCGTGCATATCGTATATCCCCCAGGCATTGGCTGGGTAGATCACCTTTTCCCGGTTTGCATGAACAAGCTTTTTCTTGGCAATCAAGTATTGGACCTTGCCTATGATATCCTCCTTTTGCGAGCCATTCAGGTTGGCATTGATACCAGACAACTGATTTCCATCCTCCAAGCCTGTAACGCCACCTAGTCCAGCCCGACAGGCGTATTCCCATTCGGCTTCCGTCGGCAGTCGATAAACCATTTCCCGGGGAATCGAGGATTCAAGCCAGGCACGCTCGGTCATCCGCCAGCAAAAGGACTTGGCCTGGGGATAGGAGACGAAGGTTATGGGCAGGTTTTTTCTCCGGCGCAGAAATTTCTCGAATTGCTTAAACGCCGCTTCCATTTCCTTGGGCGACCATGAAACTTTTTTCTTCTTGGCACTCTCTGCCTTGTGAAAGGCCAACCTCTTTTCGAAAACGACGAGTATCTTCTCGAGGCTCTCGATCGTGAATTCTCCTTTTTCCGGATCGAGTTTCAGGCTCTCGTGAAGTGGCTTGGCGCTCTTCTCGGCATCTCGCAGACGAATCACGGATCTTTTAACTTCTTCGGTAAGATAAAATTTCTCGTCTCTTTTCAAAAGAGGAGGAAGAAGTTTATTCCAGAGGTCGATGGTAACCTCGTATTTTGCGATATAATAGGGACGGGAAATTGTAACCGTATGAACCTTTTCGTCAGCAAGGCGCCCTTCTTCGTCATCCGGACTGCCCATTTGGAATACGCCCGGCTCGATTCGAACGAAATCATCCCTCTGCAACAACTTCAGATCTTTGGGCGAGAGTTCTGGAGTAGCCGCTGGCGGAAAGGGTAGGTAATTCGATTTTGTGGGTTGCTCTTCCTTCTCCATGCAACTGCCAAGGACAAAGAGGCACGCCACTGCCGCAAAGAGCAAGAGAGGCTCCGAAAGAACGCGCGTCATTCCTTTTCCTGACTCATGAGCAAACTGATGTAGAAGGTCGTTCCCTCCCCAGGTTTCGATTCGAACCAAATTTGCCCGCCATGCGATTTTACCACGACGTTATGCGCAATGGCAAGGCCCTGACCTGTCCCTACGCCAACATCCTTGGTCGTAAAGAACGGCTCGAAGATTCTCGCCTGCACGTCCTGCGGAATACCACCCCCATTATCGGTAATTGAAATAATGACACAGTTTTTCTCGGGATAGTGCCTGGTTGTGACAATCAAGGTCCCCTTCTGCCCATCCTCAAACCGGTCCCTTATCGCATGCGCTCCGTTTACGATCAGGTTAAGAACGACTTGATTGATTTCACCAATGTTACAAGGAACCATAGGGAGGGTTTCGTCCAGGTTCAGTTGCATTTCCGCGTGATACTTCCATTCGTTGGTCGCCACCACGGAAGTAGAGCGTATGGCCTGGTTCAGGTCATTGGGTTTCTTTTCGGACGTGGCATCCCGGTAGGCGAAGTTCTTCATCGACTTTACGATAGTGGTAATCCTCCCGATTCCTTCCTTGGCCTGCTCCACAGCTTGGGGCGCATTCTCCTTCAGAAAATCCATCTCCTTTTCATCAGGTGTGTTTTCGGTCTGATCGATCTGCGCAATGAATCCCTCCACCGCATCCTTGAGGAAAAGAATGTTGTCATTGGCAAACTGGGAAGGCGAATTAATCTCGTGGGCAATCCCCGAGGCCAATTGTCCGACCGCTTCCATTTTTTGGGCATGGACGAGCTGAGTCTCGAGCTCCATCCTTTGTTTCATCTCTTCCTGAAGCTGAATGGTTCTCTCCCTTAGCTCTCTTGTCCTCAGCTCGACCGTTTCCTCCAAACCAATGATCAAGCCCTGCAGTCTGCGGGTAAGGGAGCGGACTTCATAAGGGCCCGTTTCCGCCATCAAAAAGGGCTTGTTGTGGTCAATCGAGTCCGCGGCTGCCATTTCCAGCCTCCTGATCGGACTGGCAAAACTCCTATAGGTGCCAAAACCAAGAAGGGAGATCAAGACAAGGTACAGAATCACTCCCAGAAGCAGCAAAAATCCATTCGTTTCTTCTCTTGCCTTTAGGTCCTCCCACTTTGCCAATACCTCCTGATCAGACTTCTGGCGGAATTGCTCGGACAAAGTCTCTAGGTTGTTCACGCTCCTTTTCAGGTTTTCGCGGATATCCTCATACTCGGACTTGGCCTTGTTTCTTTTTGGGAAAAAGTCGGAGGGCGGTTTTTGATTGTCCTTCAGCTTCCCTAGCTGCAGGGCGAATTTCTCCAACTTGAGAATGGCATCCTTCACCTGTCCGAGATCGGAGGCAAGGGTCTTGAGTTCCTCCTCGGGGTAGTTATGGCCATATTTCGACGCAATCAAGTTCATTTGTTTTTCCGCCATGCTCAGTTCGTCCCTTGTCACGCCGAAAAGTCCTTCGTAGTTTTCGGGATAAACTTCCATCGAAACCATGATATTGCGAGCTGTGGACAAGAAGGCCTCAACATCCTTGTATTCGACGGACAATTCACCGGTCCGCCGAGTTTCTTTTTCCAACTCCCTCGTAGCTGAGGACAGGCTGGCAAAACCCCACCAGCCTAGTCCAATCAGCATGGTTGCTCCGACGAGCGATCCTATCGAAAGGAGCGCAATATACGTCCTAACCTTGTATGCCCGAACCTTCAACGTAACGAGGTTTTAAATTACGGGAACGGTAACCTGTACCTTTTTCGGAAAAGGACTGTCGGCATAGCAGGATACGTAATTCCGAATGACCCGGAGAAGTTGGCGATCGACGTCTGCTCCGCACGAGGCAACTAGAAAACCATCTTCCAAGCGAAGTTCCTGAGCCAAGCGCATCCCAACGTCAAGTTTGCGGATCGGGATTACCTCCAGTTTGAATTGTTGTTCCGCAACTACGAGTAATTGGGACAAGCAATCCGTGACCTCGGGGTCATAAATGTCTTTTTTGCTCTTAAGAGTCTGTACAATCAAGCTTCTGTCATGACCCTGCTCTTCGTAGTAATCAAAATCAAGCGCCACGCGCAAGATGGAGGCCGCCTTTCGCAAGCCAGTCTCATCATCTTCTTCGAATCTATGTTGAACAGCTAGTTTTCCCAAGATCTCACCAACCTCTTCGAGTCCCGGAATCTTCTCTATCAAAAGTTGCGTATCTTCGGGCAATTGCTTGACCATCTGCCGTACTTCAAGAGCCAACTCACGCTTATGATAAACATCCTCCACCAAGGCCTCAGGGATTGAAATATAAGCTAACTGGGAAAAGGTACTGGCAATATCCACCCGCCAGGCATCCGGAATCTTCATCGTTTCGGCCAATTCGTTGGCAATCCTTCGAACCCTTTGGGCTCGACCGAAGAAAAGCGGCTTTGCCGTTGAAAGGGATTGCGCCAGCGCATCCACTGCTCCCCGCAACGTTTGATCAAGAAGAATTCTCTTGCTTGTAATCAAGTCATGCTGGGCCAATCCGTCACGAAGAACCTTGATCAACATTTCGGGAGGACAAGGCTTGGAGAGCATTCGGAAAATGCTACCCTCATTAACGGCAGCCATTGCAGATTCAAAATCCGTGTGACCAGTAAGAAGAACCGTCACCACCTCAGGGTCTCTTCCCTTGATCTCGGAAAGCATGGTTGCACCGTTCATCTGAGGCATCCGCATATCGGACAAGACCAAAGCAAACCCCCCTTCCCTATCAAAAACCTCCAGTCCTTCCACCCCATTCGAAGCAAGATGGAGTTCAAAATCTTTTCTCAAATTCAACTGAAAACCTCGGAGGATGGATTCTTCGTCATCAACGCAAAGAATTTTGTTGTTCATGATTTGAGTCGAGATATAGAGGTGGGCGAAAGGATTCTGGCAACGATTGCCTGTTCTTATATAGCGTTATGGTAAAGATATTTCTGATAATTGCAATTGGACATTTTGTGAGCTGATCATGCTTGCTTTGGTTTCCCAGAGCCATTGAATTGGACTCTCCTCGAAATCAATAATCTCCAAGATATCTTACGTTTTGATTATGCACACCCGAAAGCAGTGAAAAACAGCCGCCAAAAACAATTCGGGGGAGCAAAAAAGAAAGGGGAATCGATTCTCGGACCCTTGGAGAAAAGGTTCGTTGCAAGATGGGTGGACCGCATACCCAATTGGTTGGAAACTTATCACCTTACTCTTCTAACCATTCCGTGGACGGGTCTTGTCATTGCCTCCGCCTGGCAGGTTCGAAACACGGGAGAAATCAGCTGGTTTTGGGGTGTATCGGTTGCTATCTTTCTCCAATACATAACCGACCTTTTCGATGGAGCCGTCGGTCGATCCCGTGACACAGGTTTAGTCAAATGGGGCTTCTACATGGATCACTTTCTAGACTACGTCTTCCAATGCGGCTTGATCATTGCCTATGCCCTGATTGCCCAACCCCAACAAAATCTCGAATGGTGGTTCTTCGCAATTCTGGCGATCACCAGTGGCTACATGGTAAATTCATTTCTTTGCTTCGCCGCAACAAACGAGTTTGAAATATACTTCCTCGGTATCGGTCCCACGGAGATAAGAATCTATTTCATCCTCCTCAACTCTTTCATCATCTTTTTCGATTCTCACCGTGAGTACTTTTCCTTAGGCGTTCCTATCTATACAGGGATTCTTTCCTTCGGACTCATTTTTCTAGTTTGGCAATCTCATGCCAAGCTTTGGGTCATCGACATGGAGAAAAAAAGGAAAGCGTCGGACCCGGATGAGTGAATGCGTTCCTTGGTTCAGGGATTCCTCAAAAGCCTGTTCTTCAAGCCTTCGTTCAAGTCGTAGATTTCGGTTTGCAGGCGCGGATTAAATGCCTGTTTCTTTCCTTGGGGGCTTGGTTTGCTTATGACGATAGCCTCTTGACGAACATCATAAACATAACCCGTCAATTCAGTGATAAAGCCGAGGGAGGAACTCAGCGAAAGGTTGTTGAGCTTTAGCGTAATCTTCGGAGGCGACTCTTCCCTCGTAAGAAGCACTATGTTTACTCCCGTTTTCTGAGGATCATGCTTGCGGGCCTCAGCCCTTAGAAAATTGAGCGCCTCGGGCAAGGGAACTTCGGTAAATTCGATTTTTGGGATAATGATCGTCTTCATCTTCAGCACGAGTTGATCTCGTCCACTTGGTCCGTTCATGCCGGATAGTATGAACGTAGTAACGCAAAGGAGTGTCAATGGCATGAGAAACGCACTTAATGACCTTAGCTGTGTTTGGGCAGTCGCGATTTGCCCATAACGAAATTTTCCTTCGCTGCTCATGATTAAAGGTACTCCGTAATTTGTGGGAAAGTCAAATCCGGCAGTTCAATTGATCTGACCGAAGGGCTCGTAATCCACACAAAAGGATTATCTGGTTCTTAGGCTTGATAAAAACTCGACCAAGTCAACCAACTCCATTTCAGACATGGCAAGGTGCAATCCTTCGGGCATAAGCGATGCCTTCATCTTGGTACGTTTGGCAACGTCAGCCTTTTTGACTTTTTGGCTAACTCCTCCCACCATTCGAACCGTTAACTCTTCATCGCTCTCACTTACTATTCCGGCAAGAAAGGATCCCTGCTTGGTTTCAACGGTCCAACCCTCGTAATCGAAACTAATGCCCGCATTTGGTTTTACTATGGCCAAAAGAAGTTCACTTTTGGGCAATTTGCTTCCGATCTCGGACAAGCCGGGGCCAAAGTCGAGCCCGAGATCTCCCGCCTTGTGGCAGGCAAAGCAAAATTTTTGAAAGACCGCCTTGCCTTGCTTGACGTTTCCAGTCCGGGTGGCCAAAGCCTTGATGTCATCAGTAGTTGAAATAAGGGCAGGGGCACCCTTTGCTACAGATGTCGCAGGCGCGCTCAAGGCCTTGTGTTCATCAAGGAGTTTTTGCGCCTCCGGGGTTTTTACAAAACCAATGAGGGTTATGATTGCATTGGCCTTTTTCTTGGGACTGCCTGAAAGCAGTCGTGACAGTTTCTTTTGCTCCCCCAACCGGAAGATTAACTGGACCGATTTGGCAGACGGTGCGGATGTCGGATCCTCTTCCACAAGACGAAGCAACTCGGGCAATTCGGCTTTAACCGAAAATTGTTCGACAAGTTCGAAATAACCCTCTTCGCCCCTTTGGGACTGAGCATACCTTTGCACGGCACCCTTCCATTTTTCATTCCCTGATACGTCAAACCGATTAAGACGAATGAGGGTTTCGACAATCAACCGATCCTTTGGAGTAACCGTTTCCCCAACAAGGCTACCGGCGAAAAGCAGTATAACCAAAAGATAGCGAAGCCAATTGGTCTTGAAGAAAGATTGCATTGATCGAAAAGGGTTCTCTTTACGCCTTCGGCAAAACCAAGCTGAGAGCCCTCAGGTTTTCAAATGTCCAACAGGGATTCGAGCGCCTTGTCTTTTTCGGGTCCGGAGTGGAAATCAAGCGCCCTCACGTAACGGGGATGAGTTTCGGCTGGTATCTTCTCGTCCTTAAGAATTCTGACCAGATAGCCTGGCGCGGACTTTGCCCGCATCCGCCAAATGACGTCACGGCCCGCAGGGGAATTCCATTTGTCCCCAACTTTGCTCAGCCAAGCATCAAAACAGGCGTCCGCATTAAGATCGGAGGCAAGTCCGAGCGCCTCCAAATACCATCGGCACTTTCCATCATGACGAAGTGCCAGTTCAGCCCAAAGTTTGGCCGATTGATCCGTTTTCTGATGACGCAAGGCAATGGCGCATTCTCGCCGAACTGCGGATGAATCGTCCGAGACCAGCTTCTGCACAACCTCGATCTCCTTAACATCCGCCAATTGACGGGCGAGACGAAGACCGACTATGCGAATATCTGAATCCTTGTCCTTGATGGCGAGGTCTACGTAACGCTGTCCCCTGCCCTTGATCTTGCCTAGAAGCCAAAGCGCCCGAGCTCGAAGCCGTGGGTTGGAATCGGACCACAGCTTTTGCAAGGCCGCTTCTGCCTTCTTTCCCTGCTTGCGAAGAGCATGCCAAGCAAGGTATCGCGTTGCTTGATTGGGACTCTTCAGGGCGGCAACAGCTCCATCGATACTGGAAACGTCTACCTTGGGCGATTTGTATTGATGACCATCGGGAGCAACGAGGAAAAGACGTCCTCTATCGAGATCACGCATATTATGTCCGCCCACACCGGGATCATACCAGTCCGACACCATGAGCGAGCCATCAGGGGCCGCGACCACATCGGAAGGACGAAACCATTTGTCACGACTCGCTCCGTTAAGAATGTCCACAACCTCGGCGTCATAGCCCGCCCCGCTCTTCGTTACGGGATACGCCCGGACGACACTGGGACCGGCATCGCAATGGATGACCTGCCCTTGAAAAACCTTTGGCAGAAGAGTGCCTTCGTAGACCATTATGCCGGTGGGTGAACCGGCTCCGGTTTGAAGCAAATTTGGCATCACGCCAGGATCATTGAGATGCCAATGGCGAAGGGGTATCTCCGTTTCAATGTTGGTGCGCTTATCTCTCCAGCCCTTGCCCGAAAATTCACCCCGATAGCCGTAGTTTCCAAATTCCATTACGTAATTGATTCGTACGCCTCTGTTCCCATCGTCGTCATTATCGGATTGCCAGACGCTACCGAAACTGTCCACGGCCGCCTCCCAATTGTTGCGGAAATTCCAGCCGAGAGTCTCGAAGTCGGAACCATCCTCGTTGCAACGAAATACCATGCCTTGTTGGTATGGTTTGCGTTTGTCATTCACTTCGTTGCCCGCCAAATCAATGATGGGTTTGCCATCCTTATCCTTTATTTGACGACCACTGTTGCCAAAGTTGAAGTAGAACTTGCCATCGGGACCGAAGTGTACGGCATGGATACCATGGTCGTGCTGAGTGCCCGAAATTCCAGTGAACAAATTCTCCTTGGAATCGGGTTTGTCATCCCCGTTCTTGTCAGTGAAGACCATGACCCGGTCAGCCACCGCTACAATCACCTTGTTTCCGAACACGCTGACGCCATGAGCGGAATCGACGTCCCGCCCCTGATAAAAGGTCTTTACCTTGTCTGCCTTGTTGTCTCCGTTGGTATCCTCCAATATTAGGATGCGGTCTCCTTCTGCGCGCTTGTTCTTGTGCCTGCGGTAATTGGTAACTTCGCAAACCCAAACCCGGCCGCGGTGGTCAACGTCAATCGCAGAAGGGCTCAAAATCATCGGTTCACTGGCAAAAAGACTGGCCTTGACCTCATCGTGAACGTCGAGGTTGTCAACCGCATGGGAAGGATCGCCTTGATCTCCGATGCGTTTGCCTGCCCCTTTCGATCCGGATGATACCCTTACACCCCCGAGGGTCTTGGGTTTTTCAGCATAGACGTAGAATTGTATGCTGGACTGGTTCCCGCAGGCGCCCTGTCGGGCTCCGCCATCATCCAACGCGCCCTTGGCTAAAAAACGCGTAAATTTATGGTTGGCCGGCAATTGGTAACTGATCAGTGAGTTCGCATGGCAACCTATGCCTTGCACCTCTTTGCCCGCTACCTTCATCGAACCCCCTTGTGCATTTTTGTTAAGGTTGACCTGTCCCCACCCTGAAGATGCATGTTTCCATTTTATGGAAGCAAGCTTGGTTTCCTTGCCAGAGGCATCGACCAATCTGGGGTTCACCCAACCTGCCCAATCGCAGGCATAACCATTCCCTGTATCACTTACGTAGAGGTGCAATTCCTTGATGCCCTTGATTTCAGCCGACACGTCAAGCCCCTGCCCGGGGGTTTGAGCGGTTACCACCTTGCTTGCGAAAAGAGGCTTCGCGGTATCTTTCTTAGGACTAAGGGTTGCTCCTTTTTTCGGCGCTTTGCCATTGAATTCCTTCAGTTTTGCCTCAATTTGCTCTGGCGCCCAACCTCGGGGGGAATAATCCTGATTAGCCTGCAGGTCACCTACCGAAACTTCACCCGTTTGCAACCCTCCCTTGGGTATGTCCACCTTGGCAATCCAAGCAATGGCGTTTAAGGCTAGTCGACGAAAATTATCGGAGCCCCAATTGACGTGGTTATGTCCGCCCGTGAAACCAAACCCGCGTCCGTCCTTGTAGTCCTTGCCCCGCTGAAAGGCCCAAGCAACGTGTTGGGCTTCCTTTCTCTCCAAAACGGATTTTCTCACATGGGGGTTGTTGCTATGAGCCCCATCTCTTCGCTTGAGAGTTTCCGGCCCGGGCATGGCGGAAAGGATTGGGGTAACCCCATTCATGTTTTCCCTAAAGCGCATATGGTAATACCACTCGTCATTTATTGCAAAAGGCTTGACCCCTGAGCTGACGGGGTGATTTGGGAAAACCTTGAATTGCGCCGTCCAATGAGGATTCACTGACCAATTGGTTTCGAAGTACCCGCCTATCCATTTGAGGAAATGATCACCGGGGGCGCCCTTGGGAACCTCCACCCCGTAATGCAGGCAAGCCAACCCCACTCCACGCTTCATGATTTTGTCGAATTCCTTGAGATGGGCATTAAGCAGGTGCCTGCCCCCTCCGTCGCAATAAACCACGACCGCAGCCGCATCGTCGAAAACAGAAGGGTCCTTGGGGTAACCGTTGTCGGTCACCACAACTGACTTAAGGCCTATTTTCGCTTCGTCCAGATACTTTGCGAGAAGCTTAGAGCCGGCAATATGTTCGTGTGAGAAGTACCCATGGCTTTTTGCTCCAGCAACGAAAACCACTTTTTTGTCCGCGGCGCCAAGAGACGTGAAAATGAAGGCGAGACAAAATGAAAGAAGAAAGTAGAGGGTTCTGATCATCATTAGGTATGTTATTGGGTTAAGGAGACTAACTAAATTCGTCGAAGCTGACTTGGCATCAATCATAAAAAGGTACGGGCCGGCGTTTTTTTTATAGCAGATTAAACGTTGTTACCCCTAATTTCCGGGTTGCAGACAAATAGAAATGACAAATTTGGCCATGGTATGCAAAGAAACAAATTTCCCTTTTGGCGAATTAATCTCTTCACATACGTATAAAATCTCTTCAAAGTAGAGTACATGAATCCATTTACCTCGCGTCGCGATTTCGTTAAAGCCGGTTCCTCTCTTACAGCAGGAGCTCTTTTGGCCGCCCCTCACGTAGCCCGGGCAGCCAAAAACGACAAGGTCATTAAAATTGGCTTGGTTGGAATTGGTGGGCGGGGAAGCGGGGCCGCAGCGCAAGCGATGGGTGCAGACGATAACGTTGCGCTGACTGCCATTGGGGACTTGTTTGAAGATCGGATCAAGCTTCGCAGTCGCATTCTCAAGGCCCGCGGAAGAGACAAGTTTCAAGTTACACCCGAAACCACCTTTACCGGCTTTGACGCCTATAAGAAGGTGATTGACTCGGGGGTAGACGTCGTGATTCTGACCACGCCTCCTTTCTTCCGCCCTCAGCATTTGGCCTACGCAATTGAAAAAGGGGTCCATTGTTTCTTTGAAAAACCCGTGGCAGTCGATGCCCCCGGAGTAAGAAAGGTCATTGAGCTAGCAAAAAAGGCAAAGGAGAAGAATCTTAACTTCATGTCCGGCTTTTGCTGGAGGCATCACTTCCCTAAACGGGAAATATTCGGAAGGATCCTTGATGGTGCGATTGGTGACGTCAATGCGATGTACAGCACCTATAATGGTGGTGAGGTATGGAAGAAAAAGCGGGAGGATGGATGGAGCGACTTGGAGGCCCAAATGCGCAATTGGAACGCCCACCTCTGGCTTTCGGGAGACTCCATTGTCGAGCAAGCGGTCCACTGTATCGACATGATGCAATGGGCAATGGGCGAAGCATTGCCCACTCATGCCGAAGGCTCCGGAGGTCGTCAGGTTTATGAAGACATGGACAAATACGGAAACATCTATGATCATTTTGCCATTGCGTACCAATGGGAAAACGGTACCCGGGGTTACCACTTTTCCAGGCAGCAAAACGGAACTGCCGGCAGTTACGAAGTTGAACTCTATGGGCAGAAGGGTTTTTGCTCGGCAAAAAACAGGCATGCCATTTTGTCTGGTGACGAAGCTTGGCGCTTCCGGGGAGAGAACAACGACATGTACCAAACCGAGCACGATGAATTGTTTGCCGCTATTCGGTCGGGAGAAAACCCTTTTAATGATGGAGAGCGTGCCGCCCACAGTACCATGGTAGCGATTCTCGGCAGGATGGTTGCCTATACCGGACAAAAGATCACCTACGATGACGCCTTGAATTCAAAGGAGGACCTGAGCCCCTCCCATCTTGACTGGAAGGAAGCGTTGCAGACACCACAACCTCCGGTCCCCGGAATAACGAAATTTATTTGAACAAGTTTCGTTTGCGATTCCGCTGAAGGCTCTCATGAAAAGTCTTCTTTTTCTTCTACTGTCCGCTCATCTGGCCTTTGGCGCAGACTATGCCATCGTAGTCTCCCAAAAAACCGCCAAGGAGAAAAATTGGGCAAAAGTCGTTGCCGTGCTTCAAGAGAAACACTCTGCCAAAATCATTCAGTACAAGCATTCGGTCAAGGAAGCCCTCCCTTCACTCAAGAAATCATTTCCTCGCTATGCCTGTTTCGTCGCCACCCCCAATGAAACGACCAAGGGTTTTGTCAGGGCTATTCACGTTCTCACCAGGAAATTGGACGAGGACCCGTATACTGACCTCTTCTGGGGAATCCTTTCGGGCCATGATGCAGACAACGCCCTTGCCATTGCAAAGACGGTAAAACCCTTGGTCATTCGAAACTCCCTTGCATGCACCGAGATAGCATTGGATCGCTGTGAGCGAGGGAAGTGGTTTTGCGAACTTCGAAAAGGGCATGGCGTCGAAAAAAAAGCTCTGGAGGAAGCTAAGTCCATTCAATTGCCTCAAGACACGACTTCGCTTTTCGTCAAAGAATTAAATGAGGAGAAGCCCGATCTTTTCGTGACATCGGGCCATGCCACCGAAAACGATCTTCAACTTGGTTTTCGATATAAAAACGGTATTTTTCGATGCAAGAACGAAGGAACCCTTTATGGTTTGGACCTGTCCGGCAAGCATCATTCCGTAAGCTCCCCCAACCCAAAGATCTATATGCCCATAGGAAACTGTCTGATGGGTCACCTGCAGGGGCCGGATTCCATGGCAGCGGCATTCTTGAAAAGTGCTGGCGTTCGCCAAATGATGGGATACGTCGAGGTTACCTGGTATGGCTATATGGGATGGGGTTGCCTTGATTACTTTATTGAACAACCTGGTCGCTATTCGTTCACCGAGGCATTCTTCGCAAATCATCATGCTCTCATTCATCGCCTTGAAAGTTGCTTTCCGGGATCAAACGGAGCGAACGCAGCAGGAGCAAAGCTAACGATACGGCAAACTCCGCTTGCCCGACAACTTGGGCTTGGAAAGCAAGACCTGCGAGGCCTGCTCTTTGATCGCGACATCGTTGCTTTTTACGGAGACCCGGCTTGGCAGGCGAAAATGGCAAACGGCAAAAGAAACTGGGAGCAAACGCTATCGGCAAAAGGCAATGAATACAGTTTCGTAATTAAACCCACCGCCGGCCCCGGGAGCTTTATGCCCGTTAACAAGAATGGTGTCCAGCGGGGCCATAGGCCATTTGTTGCATTCTTTGACCAACGCTTGGAAGACATTCGGATTGTATCAGGCCTGGAGCATGACCCCGTTATCACTGACAACTTCATCCTCGTACCCAATTCTCCGCACCGGAAAACGGCCAAGGAAATCAAAATTGCCTTCGAGGCAAAGATCAAGGAAGTTTAGAGCTCTAATAAAACGGGTTCTTGGCTTTTATGTTGCTCCCTGCAACCTCAACGCAAACCAGTTTGGCTAAAAGTGTTACTTTCAGGCAAACCTAATGCAAAGGAGAATCCTCCAATGCCCTGAGGGAAAGATAAAACCTGTAAAAAAGAGGATCCCTTGCTTTAACCTGATCCAAAACTTCCACGCCCATTTTTTCAAACTCCGCACCTAGCATCAAGACCAGATCCCTGTTGCTTACTTGCTTAAGGTTCGGGTTGTTGCTGTGCAACTGGCGATAGCCCTTCACGATTTCACAGTCAAAAGTTGCATCCACAAGCCTAATGGTCTCTTCTTCCTCTTTAGATAGTTTCTGGATGGTATTTTCAATTCTTTCCAAATCAAAGGGTTTTTCTTCTTCCATGCTTGGGGAATCGGACGCGACCGTAATTCCCTCCACGGAATCCTCCGCAGAAAGGGGTTGGGGAGTGGGCCATTTACCACCAACCCTCTCGATATACCTCGAACACTGGAGAAGACAGGCAACGAAGAAGGAGGGCATCTGACCGCTCTTTGGGGAATCCTCAACATGGAGCAATCCTCCTAAGCGGGAAGGATAAACGGAATTAATCATACGGCCCGCCCGCACCCAACTCAAAACATTGTTCAAGTCACCATCCTCTTTCGAAAGTGTTTGTTGGGAAATTTGCACGGTCAACCAAGGTAAGCCTGTCACATTCGGTGGACGCGGCGCTCCAATCGGGTCACCTACGAAAACACCCTTGAATCTTTCGGGACTTTCCCGACAAGCTTCGAGTAAATAACCTGCCGCTTTTTGATCGCCCCATGCAAAAATATTCTGGGTTAGCAACTTATGCTCCGCTTGCAAGTAGGTAATCTTATCGAGAATCTCCTCTCCAGAACTAACAGGGAGAACTAGACACGCTATTCCGTTTTCCAAAAGAAAACCGAAGGTCGATTCCAGTTGGGCAAATTCATTCTCATAGTCTTCGGGTTTTGTAGACGCAAGAACGCGAAGCAGCATTCCCTCGGAATATTCCAAGTCATCCCCGACTCTTCTGGCATCCTTTTTGTTTACGTCCTCCAAACTAGCCGGCTTTTTCAAGCCTGGCAAAACCAAGCCGCGAACTTCCCCATAATCCCGAATTTCGAATTTCGAAAGTGGTTCCAGCTTACTTTTTACATATTCTTCATAACGATCTCGCATCGGACGGGCAAAGCTCATGACTGCGTCTGCATACTCTCCTTCCACCATTGCTTTCTCCAAAGAAGATTGATCTGCATCGATCGGTTCGTCCTCGGGACGCTTCTTAAAATGATCGATTGGTAAATGTTTTAGGATACTATTGAATGTACCTGTTCCCGAATACCCCCAAGCAATTGTGAGCCTATTATCGGCATATTTTTCAACTAATCGAAAACACGCCCCCTCCAAGACATAAAGGATAAAAACGCCGAGAATGAAAATCAATAAATACTTTGCGACTTTCATCAAGATGAAGGGGGTTCAGAATCTGTTGGGGTTAATGGAGGAGATTCCGACCCAAGGTTTTCAATAAACTCATTATTGGCCAATCCCCCGTCTTGGCTTTGCGCTGCGTCATCATCAGATGGTGCATCAACACTAGGAAGGGGCGGGGGTTCGTCCCCAGGGTCAAGGGCATCGGGCGGTGGCAGCGCTTCGCTCTCGGCAACGCTTTCATCAGGCTCGGCAACGGCAGGGTCTACCTCCGGAACGGCTAAATCGTCGGAAGGGTCCAGGGCGTCGGGTGCCGGCAACGCTTCGGTTTCGGAACCGCTTGCCTCAGGCTCAGCGTCGGCAGGTTCTACCTCCGGAGATGCCAAATCTTCCCTAGGATCAAGGGCATCGGGCGGTGGCAGCGCTTCGCTCTCGGCAACGCTTTCATCAGGCTCGGCAACGGCAGGGTCTTCCTCCCCAGATGCCAAATCTTCCCCAGGATCAAGGACATCGGGCGGTGGCAGTTCTTCGCTCTCGGCTACGCTTGCATCAGGCTCGGCAACGGCAGGTTCTGCCTCCGGAACGGCCAAATCATCTACAGGGTCCAGGGCGTCGGGTGCCGGCAACGCTTCGGTTTCGGAACCGCTTGCCTCAGACTCACCATCGACAGATTCTTCCTCTGGAGAGGCCTTTTCGTTGTCCTCTTTGGCTACCAAACCTTGGCCGCTTTCGGTTTCCTTCTTTTCGGTAGAGGAAGTTTTTGGCGTCTCGGTTACTTCCTCTTTTTGCGGTTTAATTTTTTTAACTGAACGAAAGGAATAGGTTAACATCATGACGGAGATTATGAAGCAACCAGTGGTATACTGAAATAGTTCGGTTTTCTCCTCTTTGGAAATAATATGGTCGTCTCCGATAAATTTGAACCAAAACCCGAGTATTAAAATGAACAACGGAACCGCTAGCCCGCGGGCGCAATAATTGTTTCTTTTTCTCGACTCCTCCACGCGCGACAATGCCACGAAAAAAAGTGAGTAGGCGACAACGAGGACGGTAAAGAAAAATTTTATTCTCAAAACCTGATCTATAACCGTTGCACCCTTTTGCGCTCCGAGCAATTCCGGGATTGGATAACCGACGAATTCAGTCGTGGACAGCTTCACGACAAAGTTCTCCAAGGCACTAAAGTCCAATGCCAATGCCAACCAAAAGAAAGGCACGATCAGAAAGCAAACACTTCCCAAAGAGAGGAAAAACAAGCGATTTATACTATACACGGGAAAAAAACTTCGTTTCTAGTACTAATTCACAAAGGAAAAAACTGATACTGGCAAGTGTTTCCTTTGTAAGCGGACAGTCAGGCGCCTGAAAAAGGGGTTTATAACTCGTCCCTAGTCAGGTTCCCGAAAAGCAAGCATTCTTTGGATTAGGAGCGTAAGGAATCAAAAACCAGTCGCGATTCCCGTACTGTCACCCAATCGATCAGCCCGAACTCCCATTTTCGCCAAAAGCCCAAGGTGAAGGTTGGCCATAGGGATTCCTATTCCTTCCTTGCTTCGGTCAATTTCTTCTTTTTCGCCAGGGGTAAGCGTCGCCATTTTACCTGAAAAATCATGGTGCCGTCCGGTTTTCAGTCCATGGGCCTTTCCTCCCGCCAACAAAATAGGAAGATCAACGTGTCGGTGACGATTGCCATCACTTATGCCACTCCCGTAAACAATCATGCAATGATCCAGCAAGCGACTGCCGTCACTCTCCTTAAATCCGGCTAGTTTTGAAATGAAATACCCGAATTGCTCGCAATAAAAGCGGTCAATGCTCGAGAGTTTCCGCATTTTGACAAGATCATCCCGGTGATGAGACAAACTGTGGTGCCCCTCGGGCACTCCTATGTCGCGAAAACTGCGATTGCTTCCGTCGTGGGCAAGCAAAAAGGTCGAAATTCGCGTAAGATCCGTCCGATAGGCCAAAGCCATCAAGTCAAACATAGCACGAATATGATCTCGATAATTTCCAGGGATTCCTTCCGGGCGTTTCAGGTCGGAAAAGTTCTCCTGCTTACGAAGGCTTCCACTTATTCTCGACTCGACCTCTCGAACGCTGTCGAAATATTCTTCGAGTTTCTGCCTGTCATCGTAGCCTAGTCGACCCTTCATCCTCTTCGCATCTTCCAAAACGAAATCCAGCACGCTTTTGTCCTGCCCCACC
>Ga0315322_10001132_pt1 | contig 20412 bp, 18 predicted proteins | sample M110021515metaG_FD_203461 | JGI IMG/M metagenome (GOLD analysis project Ga0315322, IMG submission 203461) | Ammonia-oxidizing marine archaeal communities from Monterey Bay, California, United States - M1 100m 21515 | ecosystem: Environmental > Aquatic > Marine > Intertidal zone | place: USA...
CCGAATTGAACCTTTTAAGTCTTGTAGCACTCCCTGTCCTCAAAAGGTTTGCTGCACCACTGGTTGGTATCGCAATAATCGTGTTTATGGTTATCAAGTACATCATCCTGTAGCAATCAGGGAACGTAATGGAAGATCAACGAACAGTAGAAGTCAGGTTGGTTGAAGAATTACTTGGACGACGGCCACAAGGAAAATTTGCTGTAGCTGTCAGTAGAGCAGATGGAACCCCGCGGGTTATAAAAAACGCACCTTTTTTAGATGACGGGACCCCTATGCCAACCCTGTACTGGTTAATAGACCCTTTGGACAAATTGCGCATTAGCAGACTTGAGTCAAATGGAGCTATCCAAATCGCAGAGTCAGAAATAGGTCTTGAGAGTATCGCCCTAGCCCACAGAAAGTATGAGGAGGAACGAAGTAAAGGTATTCCAGAAAAACATTTCGGACCTGTTCCTAGCGGTGGTGTCGGTGGAACTCGGGTAGGGATTAAATGCCTACACGCGCATTACGCATGGTTTTTGGCTGGCGGCGAAGATCCTGTAGGTAATTGGATAGACCAAAAATTAAGAATAGAAGACCTGAGAGAATAAAATGGGCTCAGTTATCGCAGCGATTGATTGTGGGACAAACAGCACTCGATTACTTATAGCTCAGAGAACTCAGAATCAGGGATTTGAAACACTTGTAAGAGAAACCACAATAACGCAACTCGGTGAAGGGGTTGGCAGGACACAAAACCTTTCATCGCCGGCGATAGATCGCGTATTAGCTACGTTATTGATGTATAAAGAGCAGCTGCAAGAACACCGAGTTTCCGAAGTGCGTATGGTCGCTACTTCTGCAGTTCGAGACGCTAAGAATAGCCAAATTTTTTTAGAGACAGCAGAAGAAATAATAGAAACAAAAGTGGAGGTTCTTTCTGGAGCTGAGGAAGCGAGATTGTCTTTCATTGGAGCGACAAACGAACTTGAAAAATCTAAAGGACCATTTTTCGTCGTAGATATCGGAGGGGGGTCAACAGAATTTTCTTTCGGGTTTGAAGAATGTGACTCGTATCTTTCCAGTGACATCGGCTGTGTGCGGTTAAGTGAACGTTTCATCCATAATGACCCACCTTTGCCAGAAGAACTTTCTGCTGCCTTGTCACTGGTCGATTTGCATCTAGATGATGTAGCAAGAGAAATCCGTTCAATATCCCAAGCCAATAGCATCATCGGGGTTGCAGGAACAGTAAGTGCAACATCAATGATCGAGCAAGGTTTACAGACGTATTCATATCAAGATATTCATGGGCATTCTATGTCTAAAGACTCAATAGAAGAAGTCTTTAGACTTCTGGTAACAGATGACAGAGTCGGTCGCCTATCAAACCCAGGAATGGAGGAAGGACGAGTTGATGTAATCATCGGGGGGATATGCATTCTTGCTCAAATTATGCGAAAGTTTGACTTTGAGAATTTATTGGTTTCAGAAAAAGACATACTAGATGGATTAGTCATGAGTCTTTTCCGCTAACAATTAAGGCTGTAAGTCGTAGTTCTAAGAATTGACGACTAGTGTCTCAATTTAATCCGCAATTGCTATCTCGGTAGAATTAGAAAATAATGAAACAATCTCGATTCCGACCTCAACTAACACTCCCAAATGACGTTTTAATAGGCCGCCGCGTTGAATTGCGACCTCTAAGGCCTGATGATTTTAAACACTGGTCGGAAGTAAGGAATGCAAACGTAGATTGGTTAACTAAGTGGGAGCCAACCCGTCCGGCTGGTACCCCCGATGTTATAAATGATAAAAACGCTTTTGCTTCAAGATGTAATGCCCGAGATAGGGAACGCCATTTAGGTTCAGGTTACGGTTTTGGTATCTTTGTCAATGGTTCGTTCAGCGGGGAGATCAATATTTCCTCTATTCAAAGAGGGCCATTCCAAAATTGTTATGTCGGTTATTGGATAGATCAACGGAAAGCAGGCAATAGCTATACCCCAGAGTCACTCGTGCTGTTACTGCAGTTCGCATTTGAAGAATTGAAACTACATAGAGTCCAGGTGGCTATCATCCCTCGGAATGTATCCAGTAGGAGAGTAGTAGAAAAACTCGAGCTTCGTAATGAAGGATTAGCTCAAAAATACTTAGAAATTGATGGGCAATGGGAGGATCATATGCGGTTTGCGATTACTTCAGAAGAATGGATAGAACGCGCCCCAGATTTAGTTACAGAATGGATTGATTAGGCTACTTTGAGCTAATTTTTTTCTGCAATGCTGTTACGAGCTTCTTGAATCCTTCCGACTCCATTGAAAGGATTTGAGGAGCCACTTCGTGCTGCACGGCATCATCTGAATTGTCAATCATCGGTAGCCCTTGAAAAGCGGCTTTCGTGGCTTTCGTAAGATCTTTCGAGTAGGAAGAAGCTCGCAAAGCAATTTCCTTAGCATCTGAAAGTAAAGCATCATCGGAAGAAACTTTCCATGCCAGTCCAAACTTTTCAGCGTCGTAACTGCTTAAAACCTCGCCAAAGAGAACCATCGCTCGCATTACTTGATCATTTGTCCGTGATCGTAAACGCCAGGTATGACCTCCTCCAGGGTGTATTCCAATCGCTAGAAAACGACTATCGAATCTTGATGACTCTCCGGCTACGATGAGATCGCATGCTAGGGCCATATTCATTCCTGCCCCTACGGCTGCTCCATTTACTGCGGCAATAGTCGGAAGACTTGAATCTGCGATTCGAAGAAAACCTCGATAAATATCTTGAATATTTTCACGCTCACGGGCAGCTAGAAGGTCACCTAGATCAGCTCCTGCACAAAAGGCTTTTCCTGCTCCAGTAACGATTAATGAGCCAACATCGTCAGAAGACTCTAAAGCATCCATTGTTTCGCAAATTTCGTCATTCATTTTCAGGCTAATAGCGTTACGCTTTTCTGGATCGTTCAGCGTAATAGTGGCGACTCCATCAGCTACTTCGGTGAGGATATAGTCCATGTTTTTTCTTTCCATAGTGATTTATTCTTCAATGCTACATAGTAGCGGGTTGTGAATTCTCCGAGGAGGTCAAAGCGCATAAGAGAACTAATCATGTTCACTAGAACACCATTGGCATCTATCCCAAGAACAAGGTTTTGTTTCGTCTCCTTCATATAGGATTTCAATAATTCTCTGCATTCCATCAATCACGCGGGAAAGAGAAGCCCTCAAAACATTTTCTGAGATTAATTCTGGGGTGAACTCAGCTCGGTCAAGGTAATAGGTTGCTACCAATCTAGGTGGCACACCAATACGGATAGTTTCAAGCAGTGCATAGAAACGAACATCTTCTCGGTGTGCAGGGTAAAAACTTCCAGTTTTGAAATCAACAATGACTTTTCCAGCCGTATTCCCTAAAGGCCTACCAAGTGAAAGGTCAACCTTTCCTGAGAGGATAATCTGCCCCTCAGCAAGCTCAACACGGATAGGAGCTTCAAGCATCGGTCGCCATTGCTTTTCTAAAGGAGGCCATGTTTCTAGGAAAGAAGCAACTCGGTTATTGACATCGCCGCGAAGTTGGGCAGTGTCACCATCAGAAAGGTTTCGCAACCACTGTGCCAACCCATCACTACCATCTTTGTACCTATCTATAGCTTCATCCACAAGAGTCATCGGGTCTACATTAGGTTGATTCCAAAAGGCAGAAAGTTCAATAGCTTTATGGGAAATAGTTCCTCTAGCAGTCGGGACGCTCCACTCAAATTGTTGTTCTCGTTCATATTTGAACTGGTTTTCGCACCGCATGATCTGATTCAAATGGTATTTGCTAATGAACAATGTTTCATTTGAAGGGATTGCTGAGGAGGATTCTCTACCCCTGTCTTCGAGTTCGGCTTTAAGGATTCTTTGCAAATCTTCATTGAACACTGGCCTCTCATCTGGCTTAGCGCCTAGTTGTTCAAGAACATTTAACTGAGATGGGTTAAGTTTCATCTGATCTTCCACTCTTCCAATCTACCCGTATCTCTGAGTAAGAAAGAAATATGGTGAAGAGTTATAAAAAAGTCACAGCCTTCATGCATAGTTGAGTTATGGCGGAATCATATTCAATAAAATTTCTAAAAGTTATTAGAACACTCGAGCGCATTGCGGGTCAAAGGGGATTCGTAGCTCCTTCATTTCGTTGCCCTCCACCATCTGCAAAATTTCAACGTTCCCTAAAAAAATTAGACAATGATAGGGTGGCTATCTCAATAGTTGTCAGAGATCGTCCATGGCTAGCAGTCTTGGCTGACATCGTTGAAGGTTTCGTAATCGCTAATAATTCATCTGAAAGGGAACCCGAACTCCGCAATCTACTTTGGGACTCAATTGCAAGTAATGATCTCCAAGTAATTGAACATGAATTACCAATACAACAAGCAGATTTTGTCACGTCTGCGGCTTAACTAGAGTAAGAAACCTCCATCAACGGCGATCTCTGCTCCTGTTAAATAACTTGAAGCTTCACTTAGGAGAAACATGACTACTTCAGATACTTCTTCTGGTTCTCCGATGCGTTTCATTGGTGTCTTTTTAGTAAGAAAGGCAACATCATCAGGCCCCAAACCTTGGGACATGTCAGTAGAAATTGCGCCAGGGTGAACGCTATTGCACCGGACGTTAAATTCGGCTAGCTGTAATGCTATTGCCTTTGTCATTCCCGTGACTGCAAACTTGCTAGCGACGTATCCAATATTCCGTTGCCCACGGAGTCCCGCTACTGAAGAGATATTGACAATACTTCCTTGGTTCTGGTCTCGCATTATCGGGGCAATGCATTCAATTCCCAAGTATGTCCCAAGTTGATTGACTCGCATCATGGCTTCGAATGCTTCTTGAGCATCATCAAAAAGATTTTTCTGGATAAAAATCCCTGCATTATTAACTAACCCATCAAGACGACCATATTCATCCATTATGTTATTGACCACACTTTGCCAGTTCTCTTGATTAGAAACATCAAGGTGGTAATACGCACTATCAATTGAGTCGGCTGTTTCTTTCCCGCGCTCATCTAAGACGTCAGTAACAATTACGGTTGCTCCTTGTTCAGTAGCCATTTTTGCCTCAGCCGCCCCCATTCCCTTGGCTGCTCCTGTAATTAAGATGATTTTTCCTTTAAGGTTGTCCATTCTTGGTCCTTTCTTATACAGCGATTAGACCATAATGGGAAGAGAAGTCAAAATCTTTCTTCATGGAATTGCCGCACTAGTGTGACTAGGGAAATAATGCTTCTATAGTGTGAATGGTTAGCCCGAGTGGCGGAATAGGCAGACGCAGGGGGCTTAAACCCCCCGGCTCCGAACAGGGGCATGTGGGTTCAAGTCCCACCTCGGGCACATCAGCTATGCTGAGGAGAGTATTGCAAGAACAGTAAGGGGGCACTGGTGTTTGATTGCATTGTAAAAGGTGGAACGTTAGTAGATGGTTTAGGCGGCCAGACTGAAACAGGTGATGTAGCCATCCAAGATGGCCATATCGCCGAAGTTGGTGGACGGATAAATGGGCTAGCTAAAAGAACCATTGATGCTGACGGAGCTCTTGTTACTCCAGGTTGGATAGATCTTCATACTCATTATGACGGGCAGGTTAGTTGGGATAGTGAAATGGCACCGTCATCACATAATGGAGTTACTACAGTTGTTATGGGGAACTGCGGTGTTGGGTTTGCGCCCGTACAAGAAGGCCAAGAAACGCAACTAATTGAACTTATGGAAGGTGTTGAAGATATTCCTGGATCAGCGCTACATGAGGGAATGGAATGGGGGGAATGGGAGACCTTCCCTGAGTACTTAGACTATCTCTCATCACGTGAATTTTCCCTTGACGTCGGGGCGCAAATAGCGCATGGGTCTCTTAGATATTATGCAATGGGCGAGCGGGGGAGACTCAATGAAGATGCCACTGCGAGCGACCTATCCTTAATGGGGGATCTTGTCACCGAAGCGCTTGATGCTGGAGCTGTTGGTTTCAGCACATCGAGAATTATTGGTCACCGGTCACTATGGGGAGAACCTGTTCCGGGAACATTTGCCCCTGATCAAGAAGTACTTGCTATTGCTGAAGCAATGAAAAAATCGTCGAAAGGTGTTTTTCAAATGATTCCTGCAGGAACTGTTGGGAAGATGGAAAGTCTTGGAGGGGAGAAATACACGCAGCAAGAAGAGCATGCTCTTATGGTTCGTGTCTCGAAGGTCAGCGGTAGGCCAGTTACATTCACTCTGGTCCAGTCACCAGACTATGACCCAGATACTTGGAGAGAAATTCTTAAACTTACAGATATTGCTAATGGAAACGGGGCAAAGATCTATCCGCAAGTTTCATCTCGTCCGATAGGGTTTCTCACTGGCTTAAGCGGATATCACGCGTTTATGCGCCGCCCAACATACCTGAGGGAAGTAGCGCATTTACCTCTGCACGAAAAAGTCGCAATTATGAGTAAACCAGAAATTCGAAAAGCTATTCTCACCGAATCTGATATACCTCCTGAAGCACCCGGCTCTATGGAGAACGTTTATGGGCTTTTCAATATTGCGGCACCCGCCTTATACCCATTGGAAGATCCCGTGAATTATGAACCGGACCTCAGCGAATGTATCGGTGCTCGAGCAAGTGCGAAAGCTGTAGATCCAATAGATTACCTTTATGATTTCCTTCTTGAGGATGGGGGAACAAGATTTGCGTCGCTAAGCGCTGTTGATCTGCCCGCAAGGATGGATGTTCTGCAAGAAATGCTACTCCATCCGAGCACAGTAACTGGGCTGAGTGATGCCGGAGCACATGTGACACTTATATGTGATGGATCGATGCCAACGACACAATTGACTTATTGGACACGAGACCGTTCTAAGGGTGAAAAAATACCTTTGGAATTCATCGTCAGAAAACAAACGGCATTGAATGCAGAACTATATGGGTTCACTGATCGAGGAACATTAGAAGTAGGAAAAAAAGCTGACGTCAATGTAATCGATCATCAGAAACTGCAGGTATCACCTCCAGTCCCTCATATGGACCTTCCTATGGGCGGTACTCGACTAATGCAACCCGTAAATGGTTATATAAATACATTGTGCAGTGGAATCTCAACACGAGAATTTGATCAAGATACAGGAAATCGGCCAGGCCAATTAGTCAGAAGCTGAACTTTCTCAATTTCCGGAGAGTTGACCCATATCAAAGTAGTCTCGCCACTTAGTGATTTTCCCATTCTTGAGCTCAAAGACTCCCATTACTGGGAGCACAATGATGTCATCGCCTATAACAAGAGTGTCAATCCGTTCGTTCATGACTACTGTTTCAGTAGCTACTTGGTGAAGAATCTCAAATTGAATTGAGGTCGCCATAGCGAAAAAGCCTTCTATGAATGTGCGGATATCGTCCAACCCCTCCGCTGGCTCCATAGGAATATTATGATAAACGGCGCTTTCATCAAAGAATCCCATAATTTCATCAAGGGACCCATCGGACCAAGCATCACAAAAAGATCTAATTACAGTATCTGCTGAGGAAGTCATGGAAGTAACAATAGTTGAAATTTATTTCTTGGGTGTAGTCGAGAGACTCACACGTCAATGACTTCGGCTTTGATCGGATACAACTCTCCTTTTGGGAGAAAGAAACGCCAAAAAATTGATCCATAGGTCAACCCCTCGGTGTTAAGCCAGTTTGGTTCAGATGGGTCGCTGTGCGAAACAATTATCCGAAACGAACCATCTTCTTGGAGAACCGTATTTGACCTATTGAGAGACACTTTCCTATGGCGGTAGTCGAGCGTTTGGCCGAAACGATTCCAAATACACACATTCCCGAATCGGCATTCAGGCCACCTCCCAGACATTACGAGAGCCTGCCCGGGTTCCAAATAGAATCTCCCCATTGAATACGCAGCATCAACTGCAGCGAACGCTAAATCACCAGGCATCTCCGGAGTAGGGAAAGAATTTGGCTCCTTCCCAACCCAAGAAGGTGTCGCAGCATGACCTGGCTTGGGGCCTTCCAAAGTTTTCCCTTTAATGTGGTTCACGACCCTATTTATCGCTTTCTCAACGTTTGTATCATCCCATGGCGGTATTGGATTAGGATTCCCCAAAGGTTCAATAGTCAAAGGAATATGCAAAGACTGATCCGAAGCACATGGTATAGGCCATTCAAAATAGTGACGAGTCGTTATTCTCCCTGCATCTTCAGGCAAAGCCATCCAATTCCCATCTACCTCGGGCCCTCCTAAGAGCAATTCATAATTTCCATCAGCATCAACATCCAAATCTTCGTCGTTGAAAACTCCAGCATTATTCGATGCGTACTTCCCATCTTCAGCGTTTGCTTCGATAGTGAAAGAGGTATAAACAGCGCCAGCTAAATTTCCGGTAATTCGGTACGCACGATCGCCTCGAATTGGTGTCTCATAGTAAATTGAGTCTGAATTATCTCCAGTGAATTTACGGGTAGGAGAAACTATCCTTTTCCACTCAGGCCAATCTGGGTCTCCTTCAAAATGGCTTAGTAAAGCACTCTGCAAAACATGCATTACGTATCTGTACCCAAGGGCTCGGTCTTGCTCGGAAGTAATTGACCATTCGTCGCTGAGAAAGCGGTCATCAATTTCTTGCAGAGTAGCGAGAAGATCCTGGTAACTTTTCTGAGATTTTGAATTACTCATAAGTTTAAAACTGCCTTTCGTTAGCTAGGAACTACATGCAGACACTAATCTAGGTAATGGCTAGTGTCAGAATGAGGACGCAAGTAAATCGTGTAAAGGCATCATAAATGCGGAAAAAAATAAACGAGTCCTACGGTGGTTTCGCTGGGAAGGTGGGGAAAATATTTTCAACATCTGAACCCGATTGGCCGAAACCTCCGACAGCACCTGAAGGCTCACCAAACGTATTAGTTATGCTTGTCGATGACCTAGGATTTTCAGATCTTGGATGTTTCGGATCTGAGATTGACACACCCAATATTGATGCACTTGCCGCTGGAGGCATCCGCTACACAAATTTCCACGTAAACCCAATGTGTTCACCAACTAGAGCGTCATTGTTAACTGGACTTAATTCGCATATGGCTGGCATGGGTCATGTCGCTCATTTTGATCCTGGATTCCCCGGATATGCGATGGAATTGCGAGAGAACGCAGTAACGATGGGGGATCTCTTCCAAGTCAATGGATGGGCGAGTTTGATGGTCGGCAAATGGCATCTATGTAAAGATTCTCAACTTTCTGAAGCCGGACCGAAACATAGCTGGCCTTTACAGAAAGGCTTTGAACGCTTCTATGGGATTCTGGGAGGTTTCACTAATTTTCATCACCCTCACCGCCTATATGAAGATAATCATGCATTAGATATTGATACGTACCCTGAGGATTATTACTTCACAGACGACTTAACTGACCAAGCATTAAAAATGGTAAGAGAACTTAGAAGTTCTCATCCTGCGAAACCGTGGTTTATGTATTTTGCTCATGGGGCCGTGCACGCCCCGCTTCAGGCAAAAGAAAAAGACATAGAGAAGTATCGTGGGAAATACGAAGCCGGGTGGGATCAAATTAGAGAACAACGATTTGAAAAGCAAAAGGAAATCGGAGTGATCCCACCGCATGTAGAACTTCCTGAACGTAATCACGAAGAGGGACATGCAGTAAAGGCCTGGGATGAATTAACGCCTAAAGAAAAGGAATTGTTTGCTAGGTATCAAGAAATCTTTGCTGGCATGGTTGATAATGTTGACCAAAATTTTAAGAGATTACGTGATGGTTTAGAAGAACTGGGGGAGTGGGAAAATACAATTATTGTTTTCACCTCTGATAACGGTGGTTCGCGAGAAGGTCAAGAATTAGGCACATCAGCCTACTTCCGAACGCTGCTGGCTTTCACTGGGCATACCGATTTAGAAAGTACCGACATTGATCATGACCGCCTTGACCTCTTAGGAGGTCCAAGAGCTTTGGCTCATTACCCAATGGGGTGGGCGATGACATCCAATACGCCATTCAGACTGTACAAGACCAATACGCATCAAGGTGGGCAACAAGTTCCATTCATAATTTCCTGGCAGAAAAAATTATTGGCGGATAACCCTCTTAGATCGCAATATCAGCATGTAACTGACCTTCTGCCAACAATTTGCGATTTAGTTGGCATCGAAGTTCCCACGGAAAAAGAAGGTGAGAAACTTCCAAAACCTGCAGGAAGTAGTTTCATTGAATCTCTTCACAAACCAGAAGTTAATTCAACTCATACGGAACAATATTACGAAATGATTGGGCACCGTGGCATTTATCACGAAGGTTGGTCCGCATCAACAATTCGCAAAATTGAAACCCCATTTTCTGACGAAAGCTGGGAACTCCACAACCTAGAAAATGATCCGACAGAAATCCATGATATTTCGGATAAATTTCCAGAGAAAGTAAAAGAACTTGAAGAAAAATGGGAACAAGCTGCTTGGGATAATCAAGTTTTTCCATTGGATGAAGGGAACAACGTTAAGAATATTTTGCGCCCCCCTTGGGAGCAGGACCTAGTTCAAGAAATGAATCTTTACCCAGGCACTCCAACAGTGGAACGTTGGAAATCGCAACAACTTATTAGCTTCAGAAACTGGGAAGTTGAAGCAGTATTTGTTTTCGAGCAAGGGGATAGCGGAACTCTTTTCGCCCACGGCGATCAAGGCGGTGGGTACTCAATGACTATTGAGCATGGAGAACTGCTCTTCACTCATAATGGCTATGGGGAAATATCAGAGATTAATTGTGGTGGAGTATCAGAAGGGAAATGTTCAGTAATTTTGAAGGTTACCCCACCAGATTTTCTCTACTGGAATGCTGAGATTTCTTTGAATGGGGACGTAGTAGCTGACAAAGAAAATTTACTAGCATTACTCGCTATGGCTCCTTTCCAGGGAATAGATATCGGAGTTGATAGAAAGTCTCCCGTTAACTGGAGACTTTTTGAAAATTATGGGATTTTCCCATTCACAGGAAAAATTGAAAAAGTAATTTACCGACCAGGAGAGTTAAGTGAGTTTGCTGGGTCAAAGTGGATTGATGTTCTTCGCGCTGCAGGAACGAAATACGAATAAGGTAAGTTCGTTAGCCTAAACGGAGTGTTTCAAGAGGTTCTAATCGGGCCGCTTTCCATGCCGGATATAGGCCGGCGATTATTGAAACAATTAAAGCCATTCCTCCAGCTACTAGAAATAGTGGAATATTTAATGTCGCGATCCAGCCTAGAACTGCAGAAACAAGATAGATCACGCCTATGCCAGCGAGAACTCCGGCCATACCTCCAAGAACACCTACAAATAATGCTTCCAAGACAAATTGCATAGCGATGGTCACTTTTGTGTGCCCAAGAGCTCTTCTAATCCCTATCTCCCCTGAACGTTGTATCACGGAAATAGACATAACATTTGCTATTCCGACACCTCCGACAAGCAGCGCCAAACCACCCATTAGGAAAAGAATATTCCTAAGCGTGGTATCAACCGCGCCCTGTGCTTCAAGTAAATCAGATGGGACAGCGACAGTTACTCCCTCATTCCCACCTAAATTAATGGCTACTGGCAAAGCATCGGCTGTGGAGTCCACTCTTCCTTCGGTAGCGCGCACATAGAGCGTGGTCGGTTTCTGCTCGATATCAAAGTCTTCCTCCGCAGATGACTTAGGGATTATCACAGCAGTATCTAATTTGGGAACAAGGTCAACATTTTGAATGACTCCAACAATCCCATAGGTTTCCCCATTGACGTCGATCGTTCTGACTTCTCCGGGAAGATACTGATAGTCATTTGCTAAGTCTTGACCTATGACGGCGCTTCGGAAATAGTTTTTCTCATCAGCACCATTGATAAATCGCCCATGGAGCATTTGCGAGTCTAAAACTTCTAAAAGATTTTGGTCGCTAGTTAAAACAGGAACTGGAATTGTCCGAAAAAAATCACGGCCACCTTGAGAGGGTAAGACAGTGAGGCTTCCTATTTCTGTTATGCCTGCAACGCGATCAACAGTGGAAACATTTTTAGCTCTCTCTACTGCATCTTCGGGGAGAGTGGGGGCTTCACCGCCTGAGAACGTTCCATCTGCTGAAGCCACAATAAGGTTTGTGCCTAGCTTTTCCAATGTTTGACGCACATCGCCTTTTGCGGATTCATTCAGCCCAACGGCAGCGACTATTCCTGCTGCTCCAAGAACAGGGCCGAGCATTATCAGTAACGTACGAACCTTTCTTGCTGTTAAACCGCTAATAGCGACGCTGAGTATTTCACGGAACCAATTCATAGTTACTCTAACTTGCTACCGCTGCCGGATTCCCAAAATCGATCCTCTAAATTATCGGTTCGTTCGCTACGGAGATCATCGGCAATGATTTTCCCGTCTCTCATTGACACAACCCGATCCATTGTTTCAGCTATCTCTAGATCATGTGTTACGAGAACAATTGCACGGTTTTCGCTTTGAAGGTTTTTGAAGATATCTAGAACAATTTTTGCTGTTTTAGTATCAAGGGCTCCAGTTGGTTCATCAGCAAGAATCATAAGCGGATCTGTGACTAAGGCTCTAGCAATAGCGACTCGTTGTTGCTCTCCTCCGGACATTTGAATTGGGCGATGGTCATGACGTTCCGCTAACCCCACCATGCTCAGAGCAGACATGGAGCGGTTCTGTATCTCATTTTTGGATAAGTCTCGGTACAGAAGAGCTGTCGCAACATTTCCTAAAGCCGTTAAATGGGGTATCAGGTGAAATTGTTGGAAGACGAACCCGATTGAATCTCCACGCAATTTTGACCTTGCCCCGTCATCTAAATCGGTTATTTCAGTCCCAGCTACTTTGATTGACCCCCTAGAAGGTAAATCTAAACATCCAAGAAGTCCCAATAGCGTTGATTTACCAGATCCTGAAGGGCCGATGATCGCCATGAAGTCTCCGGCGTGAATATCTAAAGAAACACCATCTAATGCGTGGACAGCGACCGGTTCCTCCCCGTAGATTCGATACACGTCTCTCAATTGAAAGAGTTCTGTCTTGCGAGAATTTACCGGGTTGTGTTGCTGTAACCCAGAATCGCTCATTAGGTTTCCACCAAAACCAATTCATCACCCGTAAGCCCCTCGGTGATTTCAACAAAGGCACCTTCAGAAAGCCCAACCTTAACTTGGACTTGCCTTGTGGTTCCATCAGTAAGAACTACTCTGACGACATCATTTCCTTGCCCATCCTGCAGCACAGCTGCGACTGGGACAGTTATAACGTCAACTTTTTCTTCACGAGTAACATCAACGTTGACATTCGCTCCATCAACTGCATCAAGAGGTTCAAAGGTTTGTATCACCCCTTCGTATCTTTCGGAGCCATCTGCGGCAACTGTTGCAGTTTCATCAAGCTCAAGGATTATGCCTGGCACAGCATCTTGGTCACTCGCTTGAAGTTCAACTTCCACGTCCATTCCAACCTCTAGATTTCCTCTATCAGTAGGGTTGAGTGTCAATGTGATCGTGAAGTCAGGTTCTGTAAGCGTAAGCACTTGCTGTCCAAGGAGAATGAACTCTCCATCATCGACAGATACTGTCCCAATTCTTGCTGGCCAGGAAGCGACAACCATATCTCCAGGAAGGAAGAGGACATCGTCATCAATAGTTTCAATCTGAACAGTTACTTGGCTTTGACCTGCTGGCATAATTACTGTCCCAGGTAGTTCCTTATAGTCTTTACCTGCAGTAGCGCTGCCACGTAACGAGTAATTGATTGAGGTGTCCTCAGTGACAGGTTGATCGGCATTGATTACGAACTCGGCATTTCCACCTTCACCGATGCCTCCACCTCCGGAGATCGTTAGCTCAGGTAGATCGTTTGATTCTATTATTCCTAAAGCTGATTTTGGTGACCCAATAGCGTATGTCTCGTTAGGGTTATTTACGATGGTGACCCAGAGTTCTTCATCAGGTTCAACCTGTGAATCATTCCTGGTTTGGAAGGTGAGGCTGACAGCTTCTTGGTTAGCGGGTAGTTCAACTTCCAAATCTTCAGCTATGAAGTCTGATCCACTTGTAGCAGTTCCCCACACAGAAATTTTTATTATCGTGTCTTCGTTACTTATTTTGTCTGTTTGGAATTCAAAGGTTAAGTCGCCACCCTCAGACACCGTAGGGGTTATAGATCGTATTTCTATTGTTTGTACATCTCCGGCAGGGCTAGTTATTTCTAATTTAGCTTCTCGAAGCGCCCCAAGTCGATAGGGGAGGTTGTCGCCTACGCTGAAACCTTCACCGACCTCGATTATGAGTTCTTCAGCACTCTCAATTTCGTTATCAGTCAAAGTTTCTATTTGTAAATCAAATGATTGTGCGCCAGCGGGAAAAATAAATGAGCCATCTAATGGGTCGTCATTGTAGTCATCTCCGGCAGTTGCAGAGCCTGCGGTTACGTAATCGATAACAGTATCTGATGGCATCGCAACGTCTGATGTGAAGGTAAAGGTCGCAGTTTCTCCTTCAGTAACCGAACCGGGATTTACAGTGACCTCTATGATGGGTCTGTTATCTTGGAACACATTGTTTTGGAAAGCAAAGTTCGCAGGAATGAACTCGCTGGTGTTAATTGCGTTCTTAGAGTAAAGCGCAGTTTGGGTTTCCCAACTATTGGTTGTTGAGGTCAGGGTTTGATCAGGGACGCTTGGTTGAAGCTCTATTGCTATTGTGTTCTGTGCTCCTATTGAGTACCCGGCGGTATTAGAACTCAATGAGATAATGATATTTTCGTTTGGTTCTGGGCTGGCACCTCCGTACCCACGGGTTATCTGCCAGTCACGCAAACCTGATCTCGTTTCTTCGGTAAAAAGTTGGTCTACTATTCCTACGTCATGGCCGTTCTCTGACAGGATCGTTTCTAATTGGAGGACGTCTGGGCCATCTGAACCGACATCCAATCTTCGGAAGAAAGAGAAATCTCCATCAACTGCAACTGCAGCCCTTCCATCTATGGCGTATAGAACATCTCCAGCATTGATGGTATCTCCATCATCTACGAGAACGGAGCTCACTTGGCCGTCCACATTTGCCGTGATTCTCTGAAGTTGATCTCTGCGGATCTCTCCTCGAACAGTTATTTCGTCTGACAAAGTCCTTCGCTCAACAGGCGAAACAACATATGTCGGTCCACTATTATTTGTCGTGGATGTTCCATTTCCGTCGTTACCGGTTCCGGGCCATACAAAGAGTCCAACTACTAGAAGAGCAATAACGCCAATTCCGCTAGCAATCAAGGTTTTTTTCTGTTTCATGTCGCTAGCTGCCTATTCTTCATCCGCGACGTAATTCTCTTCAACGTACTTGGTGCTTTCTTGCCGGCAGTTATTAATGTCGTCTGTTGGGAAGATGCCTTCCGAGTCATCCGGTGGAGTTAAACCAGACCCATTAGCTCCGAACCCAAGAGCTCCTCGTTCATCGGGAACGATTTCGCCAACTTCCCAACCTAATCTTTCAAGACACTCTCCAAATACTGGAATGCCGAAATTCAGTTGAGCAATATCTTCCGGAGTTAAGTTAGCTTGTGCTTCGCCAAATGCTGCGAAGCTGTCCAGTATGTTGCTTTGAGTAGCGCATTTTTGAAGTGACTGAAGGTATTCAGGAGTGAATGCACTCGGATCGACAGTTTCTCCATCAGGACCAGGTTGGCCAGGTGCTCCGATGAATTCAACCCCATCATCGTCGAGGCAGCCTTGGAATTTGGCAACAGCGTTAAGTAGGCCATCAAGCGGGTCTTCTTCCGCTGAAGCAACATCTATGGCCTCTTCTTCCTCCGCTTCTGTAGATTCAGTGTTGAGTTCCTCAACTTCAACATCCTCAACAGAAAGAGTTTCTGCTTCTTCGCTACTGCTATCTTCTTGAGTTTCTGCTGTTTCAACAGCTTCAGTATTAATAACAACCTTGGCAGATTCGATAACAACTGCATTGCCTGACTCTTCGCCGCTGCCACCACCGCCGCATGCGAGTGATGCCAGAACAACGACTATCGTGAGAAAAGAAAGTTTAAAGCGATTCATATGGTCCTTAAGTTATTGGCCTTGTCAAAGAATACTCTTTGGCTTGTGCCTAGAGTTTGTTATCACCAAATTTATAGTCCAGATGGATAATTAGCTATGACCTTTAAGCTTTCTTAAGAAATTCTTAATTTATGAACGCCTACTTATATCAGGGTCACTTTGGGTTGCTTTAGTGCGGATTGTAAGTATTGAATCTCCCGAGAGAACCCCACCCCGGCCGAAAAGACGACCATATTGCCAGTTCGACAACCCTAACTCGGGTCTATTCAATGCGTATTGCCCATCAACCCACCTTGTGAATCCATTCCCGACGAAAGGCGCATTTACATCCTCAAAGAAAGCTTTTTGCTCTGCGACATCTTCAGCTATAAGGCTTACTACAAATTGAGGCGAATATTCATTAAAAAGCCTAATTGCCTCATTCACATCCTTCACCACCACGAGCGTCACTTCAGGCGAGTTCTCCCACTCCCATTCCTTACCAATGTCGTCCAAATGAATAAGTTCAGTCTGTTTTTCTGATACCGGACCTTCTGCTCGTTCTATTAAGGTCTCAGAAAGCCAGTTATCAGGAATGTGCTCAACTGCACTTTCAGTTACATGCAATTTCGGATTCGCATTCCGGAGATCACCCGCTTCTTCCATGGCATTTAGAAATTCGGGAATGAACTGAGGTGCTAACTCAGCACAAATGCAGCACGTATTAAGAGTGTTACAAACTTTTCTATCAAGTGAGTTGGAAACAGCGCTGGCGAATTTTTTTGGGTCGGCGCTATTCCCAGCAATAACCCATGCCCCACCTGTCCCATGAAGACTAACGGGTATCCCCGCTTGTCTCGCTACAGATCCTAGTTGAGCTACTGCCGGGCCTGACCCACGGGCAACAGCTAAGGCTAATCGTTCATCAGAGAACATGGCATAACCCGCCGATCGTTCGGAACTGTTAACAAGGCTTACTGCCCCTTCTGGTAAACCTGACTCAGCAATAGCTGGGTTCAGAGCGTATTTAACAATGGCATTCGCGGTTTGTAGCGCATCGGAACCAATCCTGAAAACTACAGTATTTCCAGAGCGGAGAACTCCGGTCGCGTCAGCGAAAACATTTGGTCTACCTTCAAAGATAAAACCAACTACTCCTAGCCCAGCAGAAATTAGATCAACGCTCCATCCGTCATGCTCAATGTTTTCTATGCTTTTGCCTCTTTGGGGGGGTACGTTTTCCCAGAGTTGCAAGCCAGCAATCATGTCTTCGCGCATTTTCTCTGAAAGAATCAATCGCGTGGTAGAACGTCCTTTGGATTTAGCTATTTCAACGTCCTCTGCATTCGCCTCAGCTATTTTGCTGAACGAATCATCACTCGCGAGATAGTTTGAGAAAATAGCGTAGAAGTTAGAAATAGTTTCATCAGAGACCGCTCCCATTTTGAGAAATGCGGAATGTGCATCTCCAACTGCTTGGGAAGATAAATCCCATACATGTGATGGAATGTGGAGAAGGTCACCAGTTGTTTGTACAACGATAAGGCGGTCACCTTTCTGAAAAGCCGAAGCTATCTCATCAGAAACTACCGCAACCTTGTTACCGCCATAGGGAATTTTCGTTCCAGCGATGAGAGAATCAAGTTCATTGCCCATCTCGGCATGCTATCTAGGCAAAAGGCACGTCACAAATACATAGCTACAGCAAAATCGTTTGAAGCGCCCACAAACCTTCTACTGAGCTTTTGTATGTTGACTTCAACTAGATTCTCTAAAGTGGAAACTGATTGGAACACAATACTTAGAAATGAGTCGAAGAAAGACTACTGGAAAGATCTTCAAAGATTTCTAGGTCAGGAAAGAGCTAGCTACGATGTCTACCCGCCGAAACAGCGAGTATTTGCAGCGTTTCATTTAACCCCATACGAAAACGTGAAAGTATTAATACTTGGGCAAGACCCATACCATGGCCACGGGCAAGCAAATGGTCTTTGTTTCTCGGTAGATACAGGAATATCTATTCCGCCTTCCCTAAGAAATATTTTCAAAGAATTAGAAGGAGACCTTGGGATTCCTCACCCTAAAGACGGTGATCTTACGCCATGGGCGAAAGAAGGCGTTCTATTGCTGAATGCCACCTTGACGGTTCGGCAGAGTGAAGCCGGTTCCCATCAGGGGAAAGGATGGGAGTTCTTTACTGATCAAGTTATTAGGGAGGTTAATAATAAAGGCGAAAGAGTTGTCTTTATTCTTTGGGGAGCTTTCGCTCGCAGAAAGAAGGAATTGATAGATCTGCAAAGACATGTCGTTATTGAATCTGTCCACCCCTCACCACTAAGCGCCCATAGAGGGTTTTTGGGAAGTCACCCTTTTAGTAAGAGCAACGAAGCGTTAAGTGAAGCTGGTGTAGAACCTGTTAACTGGAATCTTTGACAAGAAGATTCTTCCTGTCTACTTGTAGATGTGCTCTTACGGTATGCCACACTTAAATCGGCCAAGTTAAAGGAACACATGGGCGACTATTTCCAAAATGGAGTCATCACTACATTCCATGACCTTTCAGGTCATCCTCCGACGCATTTAGAGGAGGATCTAAATGCGTGGTCAAATGATCAGCCAATATCACTGGTAATCCCTGCGCTGTATAGCGAATTTGAAGGCCCAGCAATGCCAAGGATTCTCTCTGAATTAGAGAAAATAAGTTACCTCAATGAGGTCATTATTGGTTTAGATAATGCTGATGCTGAACAATTTAAGCTTGTTAGGAAACATTGCAGGAACCTTGAGCCACACTGTCGAATCATTTGGAATGATGGTCCAGGGGTGACCGAAATCCGGAAAGACCTCATGGCGCAGGGTTTAGCTCCAGTGGAGCGCGGTAAGGGAAGCAACGTCTGGTTTGCAATGGGGTATTTCCTTGCTTCAAAGAGAGGCAAAATTCTCGCTTTGCATGATGCTGACATCCTCAGCTACCGAGGAGAAATGCTTACTAGATTGCTTTACCCGGTCGCTAACCCCAACTTTAATTATGAGTTCTGTAAAGGATATTACTTCCGAGCTGATTCAAGTGGTTTTTATGGGAGGGTATCGCGGTTACTTGTTGCCCCGTTACTAAAAGCCTTGAGGCATGAAATAGGCGCTAATGAATTTGTTGATTATCTAGATAGTTTCCGGTATCCACTAGCAGGGGAGTTCTCGCTCCATGCAGAAATTGTCCAAAATTTGCATATCCCATCTGATTGGGGTTTAGAAATAGGTGTATTGGCAGACGTGTTTGAAGCGCTTTCTCCGAATCAGGTGTGCCAGGTTGATATCGCGAATTCATACAACCACAAACATCAGAATGTCTCTGAGAATGACCCCTCTAAGGGTTTGCATAGGATGGCAACTGACATATCAAAGCTTATTTTTGCAAAGTTGTCTGCAGGGACCGACCAAATCCAACCCGCATTTTTTGGTAACTTAGCTGAAACTTACAAAGCGATAGCTACTGACCTTGTTGAGAGTTACTCCCACAATGCAGAAATGAATGGTTACCCTATTGATAATCAACAAGAGTTGTCGCTTGTGAACCTTTTTTCAAGGATCATCACCAAAAGAGGGGAGGATCAAGCGCCGAAATCAAAAGAGCCATCTTTGATCCCCTCATGGTCAGTGGTAAATGACGCTATTCCAGAAATTTCAGAACGTTTGAAAGAAACTGTTGACGCAGAGAATCTCGACTAATTAGCAGACTTTATTATGGCTGGGATGCTATCTGCGGAGATGAGTTCTTTTTCCGCTAACCATCGTAATGTGTCGCTGAAACTTTCTGATAATGGTCGCCACTCTGTGGATAAGGCTTTTCGTGTTTCATGATCGTCACCAGGCACCAGTGTTGTCATGAATTCAGCGGTTGATAGGTCAAGAGGGAAATCGACATTGAAATTCCCTAGCAAATCTCCTAAACGGCCAAGGGCCCGAAAGGCAGCATCTGGAAAGCGAATTGTTCTTAATTGCTTTCCAGTAATTTCGGTCAGAAATCTTGCAGTTTCAGACCAATCTAAATAGTGCCCGAAAACCCCGAACTTTCTAGGCCCTAGATCTGGCTCAAGGCATAGGCAAAGTACTTTTGATAGATCTCTTACGTCATGCATGAGTATTCCCCCATTTTGTGGCAATGGAAGGATAGGGCTTTTTAAGAGGCGTGATATTCCGTTTGCTGCAACGCTAAGGCCAACATCATCTGGTCCGATAATGCCCGAAGGCCATACAATTACGACAGGTGAACCTTGTTCCTGAAGGGTTCTAGCAAGTAATTCTCCTTCTGCCTTTGATTCGGCGTATGCACCTAGTGGGTTTGCGCTTATCGGGCAGTTATTCGTGTAGA
>Ga0315322_10001133_pt1 | contig 20410 bp, 13 predicted proteins | sample M110021515metaG_FD_203461 | JGI IMG/M metagenome (GOLD analysis project Ga0315322, IMG submission 203461) | Ammonia-oxidizing marine archaeal communities from Monterey Bay, California, United States - M1 100m 21515 | ecosystem: Environmental > Aquatic > Marine > Intertidal zone | place: USA...
GGCGGAACAACACCTCCCCCCGGTGGTGGCGGAACAACACCTCCCCCCGGTGGTGGCGGAACAACACCTCCCCCCGGTGGTGGCGGAACAACACCTCCTGGTCGTCCGGTGGTGACACCACCTCCTCCCGGTGGGGGCGTGACAATAATGCCTGTTCCAGTGCCTTAGTTGGTGGGGCCTTCCAGCCACGCCAGCAAATTCAACACTTCGTCTTTCGTAAAGAGATTCAGCAATCCTTGCGGCATGAGTGAGGTGGGTGCATGACTTTGGGAGAGGATTTCAGATTTCGGAATTTTCGTAAGTTTGTCCGGATGTAGTGGGTTTTCAGCCAGTTGCAGGGTGGAAACGCGGTAATCGAGGTTGGGAACGACCTGGCCGGCTAGTGTGCGATCATCAGTAAGTTTGAGGACTGTAGTTTGGTAATTCTCTGCGATGGTTTGGGATGGGGTGAGGATTTCGGTGAGTAAGGTGGCGCGGTTAAAGCGGCGGGAGACATGGGTCAAGTCTGGGCCGATGGGATAGCCTTCGCTGCCTTTACGATGGCAGCGGCTGCACATGGCTTTGTGAAACACCTTTTGGCCGTCGACAAGATCGCGTTTGGTTAGATTGGCCTCTAACAAACCGGCGAAATCCATTGGTTTCCAGTCGCGCACAAACTGGCGTCCACTGAGATCGGGCAATGGAGGGAGTTTGGGCTTTCGATTCAGCTCAGAGGAGAGGGCTTGGGATTCCTCTTTCGTGAGTGAGGCGATGGCTTCCTTGCGAATCCGGGCGAGTGCCTGCGGAAGTCCGCGGCCGCCGAGGAAGGCGTCGTATTCATTCAGCAACCGGAAGTAAAGTTTGCGATCGGAAATGGTCCAGCCCTTCTTTGCGTGGCGTAGATGGTGTAGGTAATGAATGCGTTCGCGTTGACTTGTGCTGGCTTCGAGAGTCCGCATGGTTTGAGGGACGGCTTTGTCCGGAGCGAGTTGAATCAACAAGGGGGCCAGCGCTTGGTTAAGTTCGGAGGAGGCATTGGGGAAATGCGGGGTCAGATTGGTTAGGATTTTTTGCGAGTGTTCGGTAGGCCAATTATGGCGTTCCAAAGCGCGGCGAATGAAATCAATGTAGGCGAGCTGCTGGGAAGGCAATAGGTCTGGCCAATTTGCGTTGAGTGGCAAATGCCCGGAGTTGTCACCCAGATTTGCCTGGGCGGTAAGTTGCTCCAGATCGTAAGTATCGCTTTTGATTTGTGACTTCGGATTGTGTTCCAGCGCGATGCGCCAAGCTTGCCGGATGCGCGGTTCCGGGGTGTTTTGAGCGGCCTCAAATTTGCCCTGAGTGGTGTGGAAACGTTCGGCTTTCCGACGCTGGTCTCGATAAGCGAGGGCGAGTTGGTTGCGGTTGCGTTCGGCCTGAGTGAGGCCGCGCTGTTTTTTGCTAGGACCGTGATAACGAACTCGGTACAGGGCGCTTTGAGTTTTGCGGCCGCCGGTGACGAAATAGAGAGCCCCGTCTGGGCCAAAATCTAAGTCCGTCAGGTTGAGCGGTTGCCCGCGTAGGAAGACTTCGGCACTGCCCATATAGGTGCTACCACGCGGCCGCAGATGGACGGCCAGAATTCGGCCGTAGGTCCAGTCGAGAATGAACAATGCCTTTTGGTAATCGACCGGGAACTGACTGCGTGTGCCAAATCGCAAGCCCGTAGGGGAACCTTTGCCGATCGCGAGAGCGGCTTGAGTGTTGTCCGGGTGATCCGGGTAGTAGGGAGGCCAACTGCCGGTTACGGCGCGCCAACCGAAATCGGCTCCGCTAGTGAGATGCTTCACCTTGGTGGGGCGATACCACGGCGTGCCCATATCGAACTCGGCATCAGCATCGTAGGTGAAGGCCTCGCCGTCGGCATTAAATGCGATGCCGTATGGATTACGCAGGCCGGCACAGAAAATTTCTTTTTCACTACCGTCTGGATTCATCCGGAGGACATGGCCTTCGTTGTTTCGAAACGGTTGGAACTTTCGTCGCAGGGGTGAGGTGAGATCGCGAGCTACGGCAGGGAGTTGAATGGAGTCTCCATGTATCGCATAGATTTTTCCTTTGGGCCCCAAGGTCAGCGCATTGCGGCCGTGACCGAAACCGCCTTCAGAGGTGTGAAGGCGTTTCTCTTCATCAAAGGTGCCGTCACCGTTTGTGTCGCGTAGACGAAAGATGCCCTTGGATTGGTTGGCATGAACAAACAAACTATCGTGCGCATAGAGAAGCCCGCGGCATTCCTTGAGCGTTTTATTGATCAGTTCGGTTCGAGTGATGGACTTGTGTCCTTTGGTGAATGTGTGGCGAATGAGTCCCTTATCTTCGCGGCCAACGGTGAGGCGGCCTTGAGGGTCAAACGCTAGGCTAACCCACGAACCGTCGTCCGGCCCTGCGGAGATTAACCGCTCAGCTTTGAAGCCGGATAGCAATCGGAAGGTTGTAGGGTCTGTTCCTTCAGTGGCGTTGCTGGCCCGTTTCCATTGGGTGTAATCATCGGTATCACTGATCTGAAGCGGCGGGAGGGCCCACCATTTCTCCAATGAAAGACTGCCGAGATTGGCGATGCCGTGCCAGCCCGCGGCGGTGACGAAACGTGCGCTTTGGCCCTTCGGACTGTTAACTTTGAGATCCAACGCCACGGCGGGTTTTTTGAGTATTTTAAGTGGCCGCAGCTCGATTTCGTTGTGGCCGGGTTTGAGGTAAGCCTTGGCGTCAGACTCGATCACGGGCCCGAACATCTCGGCAATGGCGACGCGTTGGCCGTTGATGCGAAGCTCCACATCAGCGGCATCGGCAATTAAACGCAGTGGGGCGGATTGGATTTCAATGCTGTTCGCAAGATTGAACGCCCGCCGAATGGGTTGGGTGCTTTCGGAATCAACGTGCCAAACCCAATAAGGGAGGGCTTGAAGGTTCAGTGCGCAGAAGGAAATGCAGGCCAAAAGGGCGCGGAATTTCATGGGCCCAGTGTGGCGGGCACGAGGCAAAAGGCAAGGTTCGGCGTTACCGTTTTTGAATCAGATACGCGAGGAGATCCCGCAGCTCTGGCAGGGTCAGGGTATGAGCCAGGCCGGGTGGCATCATGGAGGTGTGAAGTTCCTGCTTGGTGACAATCGTCAGCTTATTGATGTGAAATTCTTTTCCGTCGATTCCCAAGTACGCCTCGGAGTTGCCGCCTCGGCGCATCGCGATTCCGGTGTGAGTTTTGCCGTCTTCGGTACGAATCACCCAAGGGCGCATGTAGGGAGAGACTTCTTTATTGGGTTGGAGAATAGATTCGAGCAGGCGCTCGCGCGAGATCCCGTGGCCAATCCGGGTCAGGTCAGGGCCGACACGTGTCCCGCGTCCGTTGATTTGGTGGCACTTGCTGCAGGTGGCAATGCGCGAGTGGAAAAAGATGCGACGACCGGCTTCTGGATCGGCTTGGCCAGGCAGGGTGTCGATTTGCTTGAGCCATGCTTGAGTGTCGTTTAGGGCGGGATAGTTGTTTTTGTACGGTTTGCCCATGGCTCGGCGGGCTGAAGGGGTTTTGATGGCATTCACTTTGGTCGCTGTGTCGATCTCGTGATGGGCCCCCACGAGACTGCGTAGGGCTTCGGCCTGAAGTTTTGGGTTTTTCAGAAGGAGAATCTCAACAAGGGTTCCGGTATCGGGCGATTCAGAATTGCCGATGGCTGCAATGGCTTCCAGTCGGAGAGGGAGAGGAGCCTTGGCGTTGAGCGCGAGTTTGCGCAGGGATAGTTGGGTGGTCTCGGTTAAATGCGTTCGGCTTTTCCAGATCGCTTCCCGTTGAAGCTGTGGATTCTTGGCGGTAATCCATTCGGCCAGTTTCTGACTATCGATTGCGGAATGGGTGTCCGGGAAATAGCGGAGAATATTTGCCCGTAAACTGTCTGGCGTCGTCTCACTATCGAGCAGAGGGCGGGCGAATTTTTCGTTGAACCGATCGGGGTTGTTGCGGCCATCGAGTGAATCCAGGCAGGCCAAGGCGGCGCGGAAGTTGCGATAATCGATTTGGCCCGAATTCAGGATTCCCTCAATGGCGGGTCTGTTAGCTTGGATTCCGTCCTCTGCTGTCCACCGTAGAAATTCAAACAGGATTGCAGGCTCCTTTTTGATCAGGTCCACCAAAGTCAGTTTGCCGGGTTGGATGTTTCGCGTTTCGCCGTAGCGTGACACGTGCGCGTGCAATTCCCGGGAGATGGGTTTCTTGGGCAAGTTGCTCAGGGCGGCATGCCGAATGAATGGGTCGGGGTTGGTCAGGGCGATTTCCGAGAATGTTTTACCTTGGGGCAGTTGGCCTGCTGATAGAGCTGCGAATTGTTTTTGCGAAGGCTTTAGGTAATCTGGCTCCTTCAATGCAGGGGCCTTGAAATCGTGGGTTGGGTGAATGCGCCAGAGACGGCCTTTTTTGTTCAAGTTATATGAACTGCTGCCCCAATCACTGGAATACAGGCTGCCATCAGGAGCCATGGCTAGGCCGACCGGCCTAAAGCTATCGCCGCCCTGAATCAAAGGCTCCATGGTGGCGGTCACCGAGGCGCCGTTAGGTTCGAGGATATAACTTTCCACCCGATGATCTCCCCAAGAGGTGACCAACAACCGGCCGCGGTATTCCTTGGGGAAGGTGGGGGAATTGAAGTGAATGACCTCGCAAGGCCCTTCGCCCGTGCCGTGCACCATGGGCAGGGTGCCGAGGAGTTCGCCATTCCAGGCGATGAACGGATGTATGCCGGTGCGTCCGTGTTTGTAACGGTAACCGTAATCACCGTCTTGCACCACATGTAGTAATCGGCAGGGAGGGCTGTGTCCGGGGTCGTTGTCGACGGCAAAGATTCGGCTCCATGAATCCACGCAAACTCCAAACGGGTTCCAGAATCCGCGGGCGATTTGTTTGAGTTGATTGCCTTCGGCTGAACAACGAAAGATACCACCTCCGATGCCTTTGGCGCCTTCAATCTTGCGCCCATCCCTTCCGGTCATGGTGTAGGGGTGCCCAAGGTTTTCGCCCAGACCGAACACGAGGTTTCCTTTCAAATCGAAGCACAGTCCACTGAGGCCGTTGTGTGGATAGGTGCCCGTGGTGTCCATGGAAATCACATCCTCCACGAGATCGGCTTTGCCATCGCCGGTGGTATCTTTGGCCCGGAGAATGCGGCTGCGCTCGGCGAGGTATACCCAGTCATCGACACCGACACAGGTGTCCATGCCCATGTTGAGTCCTTCATAAAAAATGGACCGCTTAGATTTGCCGGTTTTCTGGGGGGTAAACATCAGCACTCGGTCGCGTTCGGGCCCCTGATAATCCTTGGGCCGGAAATGTGTATGGCTTTCAATGACCAGCACGCGGCCTTTCGAGTCCACGCCCAAGCCGGTGGGCGTGACAATATCCGGGGCTTCCGCCACCAGCTCTATCTGGATTCGGGGGTCCGGAGATTTGGGGGGGGCTTCCGCACCAAGTGTCAGTGCTGTGAGTGCGAGAAGAAGGGCGGCCTCTTTCATGGTGAAACTGGAGCCATTGAACGGATTCGAACCGTTGACCTGCTCATTACGAGTGAGCTGCTCTACCAGCTGAGCTACAATGGCGCGTCGGTGAACCTAGCGGTGAGTGAATGCCCTCGCAAGAAAATTGATTGAGCGTCACAAAGGCCCTTGGTAGGGGGAATGTGAGGGTGGCTTGTCTATTAAAACGGTGTGGCGCGCCTCAAACAAACGGTATTTTATTTTGAGCGATTGGCGGAAAGATATCCAACATTATCGCTGAGACCAACGACCCGCCGTAGGTCTATTGTTGGAACATAACGCGTCAGCTTTGGCAGTGAATCCGGCTCGCGATGATGAACGTAGTAGGTTTTGCGCAAAAGGGGCGCGACTAGTATGTCAGCACTATTCTTATGTCACAAAGAGGCCTCATTCGCTATGGCGATTAATTCTGGAGTTAGGTGCTGATGGATTAGGATCACTGCAAGGAATCAGGCCAAATCGAACATTGAAACTGGTGGCCGGATTGTTATCAGGCAACGTGTGAATTAGTGAGGAAGTTACTCCGCCTAATGGGAGATTGACCGCGATACCTCCGTGCTAATCTTTAGAACTTATCCGACTGGGTGACGGAAGTTCTATTATTGCGAAATGTTTGGAACGGCCGGGGTGCCGATTTGAGGGTTTACTACGTTGAGAAATAAGTAATCTGGTCCAAGTTGAGGGAGTCTAGATAAAAGTCTTAGTTTTTTGTTTAGGTCTCCCAATTGCATGTTTTGCCCTATGTTGCGAACACTTGATAGTGTTCGGGTGGGGTCAGACGTGGGATCGAACTCCCCAGAGTTTTGGCCTTGGGAGCCATGGTTTAGGGCTACAACCCCGCCGCTGATAAGGAAATTGCCGAAAAATCTAGTGTTTGAGTACATGTCTTCGCGCGTGTATTGAGCAAGGCTTGATGAGCTATCATTCTGAACAGGGGCTCTTGAAACAGAGTCGGGAGTTGCAAATTTGTTAGGATCTGCTCCGGCTACTTTGTAAATTTGATGGATCATTTCGCCGGCATTAATCGCTTCCTGTGATTTACCGACGCACGCTTGAGCTGCGGCATCCAAGCCAGCTAGTACTGCTGGTCCACCAAAGAAGCCACCTGTATGTGCAATGGTGGGTGTGCCTCCGGCTATCGGCAGTCCGGCAATTGTGAAATCTTTTGTGGCTTCCAGTCCGACTCGACCTTTTGAGGTAAGGGTGAATCTGTAATAATAATGGTGTTCCTTGTGTGTCCGTGCGTTATTACTAAGGGTTAACCCCGTGGGGAGCCATTCGTACTGAACAGTTTCAACATTCGACACAACATATCCGTAATATTCTTCACGAACGGTTGGTTTAATTAACGGGTTTGAGCTGTAGATAAGGTAACTTTCGGATGCATTCCGATCGTCGATCATTTGCCGTTGAGGGGCAGAGTAAATCTGGATTTTAGGTTCAGTTGGATTGGCGTTGGGGGTAGGGGTTACCAATCGGAGGTTTGGATTCGAGGTTTTTGAGGTTGAGCTAGTGTTCCAGCGTGTCAGGCGTTGGTTGCTTTCACTCCCAACAGTGAGAGTTTTTGTTGCATTGAATTCAATCAGTGAAGTCAGTGAGTTCCATTTGACTACACCCGAATTACCCAAATTGTGACCGTTAGCACCTGTTGGATCTTTCGAACCATTTTTGTCACCATTATAAGCATTGGTGCCATATGCCGGGCGAAAGTCAAACGGGCGAACGACAGGTGTCCAGAGAAAGCGAGCGATGGGTTGACTCATGGCTGTGCAGGCCATGAACAAGGCGCATAACATGAGTGGTCGTGATTTCATCGTAAACATTTTTGTGCCAGCTATTTTTTGTATTTACCCTGAAAACAGGGATTTAGTCAATCCCGTTACGGAGCAATTCAAATGCCAGTTGCCCCTTTCTCCTATTATATAGACGGTTTAGTTGAGTGAAAGTTACTGGGTAAAGTGACTAATTTCCGGCTAATTTTTTATTTAAAATCACGTAATCGCTCAAAATATGCAAAGTTTCGCGTAATTCGGGGTCCAAGCTGAAGGTATTAGGGTCTTCGTCGGGGGTGGGATTGGGTTCGGTGGATTCCTTTTTGGGTTCGGGCGGGTCCAGTTTTTTCAGGGGTTTATTGGCTTGGGCCCCTTTGATGTCGATTTCGTAGTAGGATTCCTTGGGTAATGCGCGGTCGGCGTGTTCTTTGTTTCGGGCTTCAATGCGCCCTTTGTTTTCGTTGCGTTCCTTGCGGCGCGAGGCTTCGTTCAGGGAAATGCTGGGGTTTTCTTTGCGCTCTTTGGCGCGGGCGATGTCTTCTTGGATATATTTGTAATCCTGATCGGTTTGGATGCGCTTGCTGGAGGCACGCCGGAGGGAGGTAAAAAAGCCGCTGACTTGGTCGAGCGATTTATATTCGGCTTCGGCGATACGGTCGGCTTCCAGGGCGCGGGGGAGTTCGCCTTCGCTGGTACCGAGGTAGTCCATGATCGAGGGCAGGGCAATATCGGCAGTGACGCCGTCGCGTTGGGTGGTGGCGCCGTTGATGCGGTAGAATTTTGAAATGGTGAATTTTAATTGGCCGGAGTCTTCGGCGAGGTTGGCGATGAATGAGCGGTTGAGCGGGAGCAGTTGTTGTACGGTGCCTTTTCCGTGAGTGGTTTTTCCGCCGACAATGACGGCGCGTCCATGATCCTGCAGGGCGGCCGCCACAATTTCGGAGGCGGAGGCGCTCATGTGACTGACGGCGACTACCAGCGGGCCGTTGTAGGTGACGTTGACGTTGACATCGCTCATGACGCGTTGGCGGCCGCGATAGTCTTTGATTTGCACGACTGGCCCGCGGGTGATGAACAGGCCGGTGAGATTCACCGCTTCTTGAAGAATGCCGCCGCCGTTGTGGCGAAGGTCGAGCACGACGCCGTCAACTTTCTCTTTGTTGAAACGCTCGAGTAAAATACGGCAGTGGCTGGAGCATTTGTCGTAAAATCCGGGGAGCTTGATGATGCCGAGCTTCTCGCGTTTGCCATCGCGTGGGCGTTCGATGATGTAGCCTTTGGCGAGTTGATCCTCCAGCTTCACGACGTCGCGCGTGATGCTGATGACTTTGCGTTCATCGGTGGTGGCAGGGATAATGGTGAGTTTCACGACGGACCCTTTTTTGCCGCGAATGAGGGTCACGACTTTGTCGAGTTTCATGTCCAAAATATCGGTAGCCACCTTGTCACCGGGGTTTTGCACGGCGATAATGCGGTCGTTTGCTTTAATGAGTTTGCTGCTGCTGGCGGGGCCTCCGGGCATGATGCGGACGATCTTGGTGTAGCCATCATCGGCTTGGAGAACGGCGCCAATGCCGGTGAGTTGCATGTCGATACTGTTGATTTTAAAATTCTCCGTTTCGTGAGGGCTCATATAATCGGAGTGGGGATCGTAGGCACGGGTGAGTGAGCTGAGGTAGAGCTCCAAGATTTCTGCTTCCTCGTAGGCTTTCATCGTCTTTAACAGGCGCTCATAGCGACGTTGGATTTTGCCGGTGGATTCCTTCACTTTTTTGGCATCAGGTTTTTCACCATCCTTAGCGTAGGTGAGCCGATCGGCAAGTAGCTCGAACTTGACGCGCTTGCGCCACAATTCATTGGCTTCATTAGCTGTTTTGGGCCAGGGCAATTCGTCGCGCACGGGATTAAAGGATTCTTGCTTCGAGAAATCCATCGGCTTTTCTAGGAGCGTTGTGACCATTTGCTGCCTTTCGGCGAGGCGTTCGAGATAGCGTTGGAAAATTTGATGAGCCGGCCGCAGGCTTCCAAAGCGCACTTGGTCGTCCAGTCGGGTGCCATAAAGTTTCTCGAAAGACTCCACATCGCTCTGCAAAAAAATCATGTGCCCAAAATCGAGGGCGTTCAGGTAGTTCTTCAGGTGATGCTTTGAAATCTCATCATTCAGCTGGGTTTGCCGGTAATGAATTTGGCCGATGATTTGGCCGACGGTCTTGGTGATGCGGCCGGACTGCTCTTTGGTGAGTTCGGCGTGAAGCGTTGCCAGCGTGAGGGCCAGCATCAAGGTGAGCATAAAGCGACGTTTCATCTGCGTTATGGTGACGTTTTGGTGGGATTAGGCAAACTTTATCCCCGTAAGTTGTTCGGTGGGGATTGTATGTTTTTGGGGTAATTCAGCTTTGACGCCGGAGGCAAGATCGCTACAAACAAAGCATGCCGCTAACACAATTCGTAGTCCTCTCGCAAAGGGTTCACAGTTCAATCTACTTTTTTTTTACCGTCTGTCTACTGTCCATCACCGGTTGCCAAACCGCTGATCCGAATGAAACGGGTTTCCGCAGTCTATTTGACGGTCAATCTTTGAAGGGCTGGACAATGATCAATCCTAAGGGAGGCGGTTTTGCGATCACCAACCTAGTGGAAGACGGGGTGACTTCGCCGGTGATTTACTGCCCCAAAGGTGGCGGCGGTGCGTTGTTGTCCGAGGAGGAATACGCGGATTTCATTTTGCGTTTTCAATTCAAGCTGACGTGGGGCGCCAACAACGGTCTGGCCATTCGTACGCCCATGCAGGGCAAGGCGTTGGCCTATGAAGGAATGGAATTGCAGATCCTCGATAATACCAACGCGGAGGAGCGTTATGGTCGGGAGTTGAAGCCGGTGCAGGTTCATGGAGCGATATACAATGTGGCGGCACCGCGCGTACTGAATGCGCATCGGCCGGTTGGGGAATGGAACGAACAGGAGGTGGTCGTGATTGGCCGGCGGGTGACTGTGCGGCTCAATGGCCGTGTGATTCTTGATGTGGATTTGAATGACATCAAGGATCCGGCGATTTTGTTGAAGCATCCGGGGCTGCTGCGCGGGAGCGGTCACATTGGTTTTTTGGGGCATAAGGACGAAGTGTATTTTCGTAACATCCGCATCAAGCCGGTGGCAAAAGTGCAGCTTAACAACAAACATCCCAATGGATTTGTGCCGTTGTTTGATGGGGGGACACTGGCCAATTGGCAGGGGGTGCTGGCCAAGCCGAATAACGATCCTACCAAACGCACTGCTCTGGCCGCTGATGAACGCGTGCTGCAACAAGCGGCGGCGGATCAGCAGATGCTGGCCCATTGGCGGGTGTTGGATGGCGAACTTCGTTTCGATGGGCAGGGCGACAGTCTGGGTACGGTGCGCGAGGATTATGCGAATTACGAGCTGTGGCTCGATTGGAAGATTGGCCCTAAAGGAGACAGCGGCGTTTATTTGCGAGGTCATCCGCAGGTGCAGATCTGGGACCCGCGCGGCGATGATAATCCGCTGGCCGCCTCGGGGAGCGGGGCGTTATTTAACAACAAGAAGGCACTCAAAGAACCCTTGGTCAAGGCCGACCGAATTGCGGGTGATTGGAATCGCTTTAGAATTTTGATGATCGAGGACCGCGTGCACGTCTATTTAAACGGGCAACTTGTTGTAAAGAACACGCCGTTGGAAAACTTCTGGCAAGAGGGCGAACCGCTGTCGAGCCAGGGCCCAATTGAGTTACAGGCCCACGGCAGTCCGCTGTCTTTCCGAAATATTTACCTGCGAGAAATCAAATGAAACCAACCACTCGTCGTTCCTTTCTCAAAACCACCGGCATTGCAGTGGCCTTTCCCTTTGTTGGGAAGGTGTTGGGCGCCAATGAAAAATTAAACATCGGCGTTGTGGGCGTTGCCGGCCGCGGCGGTAGTAATCTGCGCGGCGTTGCTGCGGTGAAAGAATCCCACATTGCGGCCTTGTGCGATGTGGATCAGAAAAATCTCACCGCTGCCGCCAAGCAATTTCCCGATGCCCAGCGTTATCGGGATTTTCGGCAAATGCTGGAGCAAAAGGATTTGGATGCGGTTGTGTGCAGCACGCCCGATCATACGCATGCCATCGTGGGCGTGGGCGCCCTGAAAAGCGGTCGCCATTTATATTGCGAAAAACCCCTGGCGCATACAGTCACCGAAGTGCGGGCCCTAACCGAGGCGGCTGCCAAGCATAAGCGCGTGACCCAGATGGGGAATCAAATCCATTCCGGCAGCAATTACCGGCGCGTGGTGGAGTTGGTGAGAAGCGGCGCGATTGGCGGCGTGCACGAGGTGCATGTTTGGGCCGGGGCGCAATATGGGAACATCGGGTTATCCGAAGCCGATGCGCCGATCCCGAAGGATTTGGATTACGATTTGTGGCTGGGGCCATTGGCGTATCGGCCGTTCCGTAAGGAATACGCGCCGTTTCATTGGCGGCACTTTTGGGAGTTTGGAGGAGGCACCTTGTCGGATTTCTGGTGTCACTATGCGGATTTGGCGCATTGGGCGCTGGATCTCAAACATCCGCTGACCATCCATTCACAGGCTGGTAAGGCGCGGGCGGAGCGCGTTACCGAGTCCATGCGGGTAGAATACACCTATCCCGCGCGTGGCAAGCAGCCGCCGGTAAAGCTCGTGTGGTATCAGGGGAATGAACGTCCTAAGGTCCTCACCGAGGCACAACGCAAGCAATGGAAGAGCGGTGTTTTGTTTGTGGGCGAGAAAGGGAAATTATTTTCAAATTACGGCTCCTATCGGCTGATTCCGGAGGATCAGTTTAAGGGGTTCCAGCCGCCGCCAAAAACCATTCCCGAATCCATCGGGCACCATGCCGAGTGGGTGAAGGCATGCCGCGATGGCGGTCGATGCGGTAGCGATTTCAGCTATGCCGGGCCGCTCAGTGAATGTCCGTTACTGGGGATTGTATCGCATCGGTTAGGCAACGTGAAACTGGATTGGGACTGGAAGACCATGAAGGCGAAAGGGTTGCCGGAGGCCGATCGGCTGATCCGCCACCAATACCGCGAGGGCTGGGTGCTCTAGCGGGTAAGTTCAGCTCGACATTCGGGGTGGTTTTCCCAAAATTGAGTTAGGAAAGGGGGCGAACCGAAGTGGTCGGTTCATTTGCTTTGTCCAAACTCAACACATTGCGAACCGTGCTGCGCGGGTACGAGTCATGCCTAGTCGCGTATTCCGGCGGGGTGGATTCAGTCCTGCTCGCGCATGTGGCGTATGAAGAATTAGGCGGCCGCATGTTGGCCGTGATTGCTGATTCGCCCAGTTTGCCCCGGCTGGAACTGACCGAAGCCAAGGCGATTGCCGTGGAGTTCGGCTTTCCTTTAGAGATCGTGGGCACGGGGGAATTCGAGAACCCCGATTATCACAACAATCCAGTAAACCGTTGTTACTTCTGCAAACATGAGCTGTTTACGCACATGGAATCGATTGCCACTCAACGGGGTTTTCGCGTGCTGGCGTATGGTGAGAATGTGAGCGACGCGGGCGATTGGCGGCCGGGTGCGCAGGCGGCCGGTGAATTCGAAGTACGGGCGCCCTTGCGCGAGGCGGAGTTATCCAAGGCGGATGTACGGGAGGTTTCGCGTGCGCTTGGCTTGCCTACGGCGGATAAGCCGGCGATGCCCTGCCTGAGTTCGCGTATTCCTTATGGGGAAAGGGTGACCACGGAAAAAGTGGGCATGATTGAGCAGGCGGAAAATTCCTTGCGTGATTTGGGCTTTAGCGAAGTACGGGTGCGGCATCACGAAGCGGGGCCGATGGCGCGGATTGAGGTGGTCCCACGTGAAATGGGTCGTTTGCGATTAATGGAAACCTTTGAGCAGGTAAAAGCGTCTTTCAATCGGATTGGATATGCGGAAGTGGAAATTGATGGTGCCGGTTATCGGCGCGGTAGTTTGAACCCTGCGGGAGTCATGAAGTAATGCCAGTTTTCGAATACATAGCCCGCGATGCAGGCGGACGGCAATTGCGCGGCACGGTTGAGGCGGCCGATCGTAATGGGGCAATGACCCAAATCTCGGCGCAGGGATTGTTTCCTGTTTCCATCACGGGCGGGAGCGCTGCGATGGAGCTTGCCGCGGCGAAGCCGGCGTTTGCTGAGGACGCTCCGCGACGGCGCAGTCACGCCAAGCCCAAGCTGCAGGAACTGGCCAATTACACGCGGCAATTGGCAAATTTGCTGAAAGCAGGTATGCCGCTGACCGCGTCCTTGAGCAGTATGATCAACCTTGAGGGCAGTGGGGTGCCGGCGGCGGTCAGTGAGCAATTGCTGCATGACGTGCGCGAGGGACACAACCTCTCCGCGGCACTGGCGAAGCATCCCGGTATTTTTCCAGAGATGTATGTAAATATGATCAAGGCTGGCGAAAGTGGAGGCTCGTTGGTGGAGGTATTGCTGCGGTTGGCTGAGCATTACGAGCGGTTTGCCGAAGTGCGCTCAAAGGTGACCTCGGCTTTAGTGTATCCAGCCTTTGTGATCGTGCTCGGCTTTGTGCTGATTTTTGTTTTCATGAGCTACATTCTGCCGAAGTTCATGAAAATCTTTGACGGCATGAATGTGGCCTTGCCGTTATCGACACAGATTCTGCAGAGTTTGAGTGGGTTTTTTGCGGTTTGGTGGTGGGCTGTGTTGGTGGTGGGTGTGTTGTTTTTTATTTTGTTGAAGAGCTACTTCAGCACGGCGATGGGAAGGGAGCGGCTGCATGGTTGGTTACTCGAAGCCCCATTGGTCAAAAAAATCGTACGGCCAACCATGTTTGGTCAATTCGCCCGGACACTGGGGGCGCTGTTGCGCAATGGCGTGCCGGTGTTGTCAGCTTTGAAAATCACCGAAAGCGTGGTGCAAAACGTGGTGTTGCAAGGTGCCATAGCCCGCACACGTGAAGGGGTGACCGATGGTAAAACTCTGGCGCAACCTCTAGCGCGTAGTGGGGTGTTTCCCAAGCTCATGGTGGACTTGATTCACATTGGCGAACAGACCGGGGATATTCCGTCGGCTCTGGAAAATCTGGCTGAAACATACGATAACGAACTGACCGCCAACCTGCGCGTGGTGACGACCTTGATCGAGCCCATCCTGATTGTTTTCATTGCCGGCGCGGTGGGCTTCATGTTGGTGGGCGTGTTGCAGGCCATGTTCAAAATCACTTCCACCATAGGTCGATGAAATGAAGCGCGCGTTTACATTGGTGGAGCTCATGGTGGTGGTCGCGGTGATGGGGGTGATTATTGGAATTAGCATTCCATCGTTTCGATCCTTTTGGGAAAAAGCGCCCTTGGAGCAGGCCATCAGTGATGTTGAGGACATGTGCCGGCAGGCGCGCAGTGACGCGATCATCAACAAACGCACCATGGAACTCGTGCTGAACGATATGGAGGAGTCTCTGATTCTGCGATCAGCGGCGCGCACGGTGATGGGAGTGGATCCGGATACGGGCGGTGAAGCGAATTTGGTGGAGCAAGGCGAAGTGTTGGATAGCGTGGAATTGACAGCGGACTTGCAGATTATTGAGCCGGTGGATGAGGAGTTTCTCGGGCAATTAGAATTGCGCTTTTACCCCAATGGTACGGCTGAGCCGGTGGATTTGCGAGTGACGGATGGTAATGAAGCGTACATTCTGAGCTTGGATCCCGTGACCGGCAAGACGACTGTTGTGAACGAGAATCCGCGATGAAAAAGGTCTATAAGCAAACCATCCGGGCGTTTACCTTGGCCGAAGTATTGATCGCCGTAGCGATTTTTGTGGTCGCGATTTTTGCCATCCTGCAATTGGTGGGACAAGGCCTAGATTTGGTGCGCGTAATGCAACAACAGCGGCCTGATATGGGCGCGTTGGCGGCAAAGACCTTGGTGGAATTGCCGGAGCCGGATGGAACGCTGGCGACCGGTTTGACTGAGCCAATGGATGAGGATTTCGGCGGTAATGGCGGAGGCGAATTTACTCTTTATCCGGATGCCCGTTGGCAGCGGGATATCATGAGTTTGGATGCTACTAACGGGTTGTATCAGGCTACAGTAACGGTAGAAGAGCAAGTTGGGGGTGGCGAAAACACAGAATATCAGTTACGTTTTTTAATGTTCCGGCCGGACTTGGCAGAGCTGGAAATGGGCGGCGCGCAGGGAGCCGGATTGGGAGGAAGATAATGAAGAAAAAACAGGCAGCCTTTACACTGGTGGAAGCAATCGTCTCGGTTGCCGTATTTTCAATTGTGTTGGCGATGGTTTACGGGGTGTTCTTTTCGCTGGCGCGCTCCACCGTGGCCGGCGCGGAGGCCACGGTCGAAATCCAGCGGCAACGGATTGCTCTCAAGACCATTGAAGACTCGCTGAGCGGCTTGGTGTATTACGAGCAAAGCAAAGAGCAGTATTCCTTTCTGGCGGATACTACGATTTTCGAATACCCCAGCATTAGTTTTGTGTCGCGGGTTCCTCCCGATTTCTTAGGCAACAAAGAGTTTGGCTCGCAGCGGCTACGGCGAATCACCTTTCAGGTTGAGGATGATGAAGATTTGGGCCGTTCGCTCGTGATGTACCAAGAGGCGCTCATGCAGCCGATCAATACGCAGGATATTCGGGAACCCAAACGCTGGGTTCTGGGGCCGAATCTAGACACATTTTTCTTTGTGTTTTGGAGTACAATTAACAACGAGTGGGTGAGTGAATGGACTGAAACCAATTCAGTGCCTTCTCGTCTGAAATTTGAATTAGCCTTCAAAGGAGCCGATGGTGAAGAGGCAAGAATTGAGGAAATCCAAAAACGCGAAATTGTTGTCTTCTCCGAGAGTATCACCCAGGCCATGCAAAATCCGCCTCTGCCTCAAGCTAGGGGCGGTGGTTCGCGTGGTGGGAGGACTGACTCTAGAACTAGTTCTAGGAAAAAGCCTACAGCAGAGCAAATTGCAGCGTGGCGCAAAAAACAGGCGGAGCGAAGTGGGCGTGATGGCAAGGATGGTAGAAGTCGGTATACTGACGCCCAAAAAGCTGAGTGGGCTAAAAGGATGAGGGAAAGGGCTAGTGGTAAGGGGCGTAGTTCAGGAAAAGGCGGGCCCAGTGGCTCTAGGGCAGGAAGTGGTACAGGAAGCGGTACAGGAAGCGGTACAGGAAGCGGTACAGGAAGCGGGCCGACTCCGAGCCCTAGTTGGAAATCAGGTAATGCTACAATTCCAGGTTATACAACGATTAATGACGCGATTACGGATTACGCAGCTTTAAACGGCGGCTCATCTCCTCCCAGTGTCACCACATTAGTAACTGAAGGTTATCTGACAACTCTCCCTAATCCACCGACAGGCAATGTTTGGGTTATTAAAGATGATGGGTCTTTGGGTTATCAGCCATTGTAAATGCTAGCGCTACACTAGTGCAGATCCAAATTCATTCAAAAGAGGAATCGATTTCCCCTAGTAAGAACAAAAGGGGGGTGGCGCTGTTGGTCGTGCTCGGCTTCGTGATTGTGCTCTCTGTTTTGGCTGCAGCCTTTACGACCAATATGCAGGTCGAGGCAATTTTAGCCCGTAATTCCGATGCAGAATCAGATGTGGATTGGCTTTGTCGTTCGGGAGTTGAGTACGCCAAATATGTGCTGAGCCAGCAAATGGCTGACACTGAAACACCTTATGATTCGCTGAACCAGAAATGGGCCGGGGGGCCGGGTGTGACCAATGGTTTGAACCTCTTTCACGACACCCTCAATTTGACTAACAGCGGCTGGGCGCCTGGTACTGTAATTGGTTTGCTGTACCCCGACCCTACACTAGATGAAGAGCGGGAGATTCAAAGCTGGCGTTGCTCAGTGGAGATTGTGGATTTGGAGCGGAAGTTCAATATCAACCGTGCTGCAGGCCGGTCGATGGGCCGCTATCCATTTGAGCAGGCCTTCGGAATGATGGGGGTGGATGTGTCACTGATCCCTTATCTTACCGATGCCATCATCGACTGGTGTGATCAGGATGACAATGTATCGGTGAATGGAGCTGAAAGTGAGTACTATGAGCCGCTAGGGTATGTAGCCAAAAACGCACTCATTGATGACCTGCGAGAACTGTTACTCATCAAAGACATCACGCCGGAAATGTATTGGGGTACCGCGGAGAATTCACTGGCGGCTGGCACTGAACCTAGCTCCGTTGATGAAGGCGAGGAGTCGCTCAATTACGCGTATGCCTTGGTGGATTTGTTTACGCCGCTTTCGCTCGGGTATGTGAACATCAACACAGCTAGCGCCGATGTGTTACAATTGATTCCCTTGCCAGGCGATCCAGCCGTGACGGCATCCGCCATCGTAGACATGCGCGTGGGCTTGGATGGGCTCAATGGGACAGAGGATGATGAGCCGTTTGAAAACGTGCAGCAGTTGCAGCAAGTGCCGGGCTTTACCCGGGAAGCCGCCGCGAACGCAGCGCGATTTATGTCGGTCCGTAGTTCTACTTTTGAGGTCCGCGTCACAGCCGAAGTACGCAAACAACAGCGGACCTTGGTCGCCGTGCTGCAGCGCAAGGATCCCAAGGATATAAAAATTCTCTATACTTATTGGGAATGAGGGCGCGCTCCGTTTTCATTACTGGCACCAATACTGGCGCAGGGAAAACCATTCTCACGGCGCTGTTGCTGCATCACCTCCGAGAAAGCGGGGTGGACGCATTGGCGATGAAACCAGTTTGCACGGGACCTCGGGATGATGTGCGTTTATTGCAGTCGCTTCAACTGGGCAGGGTCCGCATGGATTTAATTAATCCATTTCATTATAAAACTCCGGCTGCACCAGTTGTGGCGGCTCGCCGTAGTGCTCGCAAAGTGGGGGTCAAGGAGCTTAGGTCAGCAGTTTCTTTGATTGAAAAAGAATGTGACCAGTTGCTGGTGGAAGGGGCAGGGGGGGTGTTGGTGCCCTTGAATGAGCGCGGCCAAACTTGGGCGGATTTTCTGATAGAAACTAAAATGCCTGTTTTTGTGGCGGCAAAGAACGAATTGGGTGTTTTGAATCACGCTATATTGACGGTAAAACATCTGCAAAGTATTGGGGCTGAAGTACTTGGCGTTTGTTTGCTGAATGCGGTAAATGATGTTAGGATAAATGAATCTCAGCGCACTAATTTTGAAGTTCTGCGGAATTGTCTTCGTGAAATCGCAGTTTTTAGCGTCCCTTTTTTGGGTGAAAACGCGGGAAAAACCGAGTTAATTAAACAAGGGCAAAAAAAAATCAAAAAAACCCTTGCAGAGATTTCGGACTTGGTGTGAACTGCGCGTCGCGTTGAGCGCAACGAACCTTTCGAGGTTCCTCTTGAAAAGCAAATAACCCTTTCCAATTGAGGGAGGAGGTTGTTCGCTTTTTTTAGTTTTCAATGCGGAATGAATACACCGGTTATGTGCCGGTTGTTCTTTGAAAATTGAATTGTGTAACAGCAGAAACCCTCGGACTCTATTCGTGTTAGAGGAATAGAGTTTGAGTTTTAACTCATTGAGAGAACAATAATAACTAGCGTTTAATCAGTGATCAAAATCTAACGTTTTTTAAACGGAGAGTTTGATTCTGGCTCAGAACGAACGCTGGCGGCGTGGATAAGACATGCAAGTTGAGCGATGAACTGACGATAGCAATATCAGACGGAATTAGCAGCGAACGGGTGAGTAACACGTAGGAATCTGCCCCAAAGTTCGGAATAGCCCGGTGAAAGCCGGGGTAATACCGGATGTGATCTTCGGATTAAAGGCTTCGGTCGCTTTGGGATGAGCCTGCGTTCCATCAGCTTGTTGGTAGGGTAAAAGCCTACCAAGGCGAAGACGGATAGCTGGTCTGAGAGGACGGTCAGCCACAATGGAACTGAGACACGGTCCATACACCTACGGGTGGCAGCAGTCGAGAATCATTCGCAATGGACGAAAGTCTGACGGTGCGACGCCGCGTGGGGGATGAAGGCCTTAGGGTCGTAAACCCCTGTCGGGTGCGAGTAAGGGTATACATTACGGCATACTCAGATATTAGCATCAAAGGAAGGGACGGCTAACTCCGTGCCAGCAGCCGCGGTAATACGGAGGTCCCAAGCGTTGTTCGGATTCACTGGGCGTAAAGCGTGCGTAGGCGGAGAGATAAGTTTGGCGTGAAAGCCCCGGGCCTAACCCGGAAAATGCGCTGAAAACTATTTCCCTAGAGGATTGGAGAGGAGACTGGAATTCCTGGTGTAGCAGTGAAATGCGTAGATATCAGGAGGAACACCGGTGGCGAAGGCGAGTCTCTGGACAATTCCTGACGCTGAGGTACGAAGGCCAGGGTAGCGAAAAGGATTAGATACCCTTGTAGTCCTGGCAGTAAACGGTGTGCACTTGCTGTAGGCGGATTCGACCCCGTCTGTGGCGAAGCTAACGCGTTAAGTGCACCGCCTGGGGAGTACGGTCGCAAGATTAAAACTCAAAGAAATTGACGGGGGCCTGCACAAGCGGTGGAGCATGTGGCTTAATTCGATGCAACGCGAAGAACCTTACCTGGGCTTGACATGTTCGTCATACCTGCCTGAAAGGGCGGGGTCAGTTCGGCTGGACGATCACAGGTGCTGCATGGCTGTCGTCAGCTCGTGTCGTGAGATGTTGGGTTAAGTCCCGCAACGAGCGCAACCCCTATGTCCTGTTGCCACGGAGAACTCGTTTCTCCAGCACTCTGGACAGACTGCCCCATTTCAATGGGGAGGAAGGTGGGGATGACGTCAAGTCAGTATGGCCCTTACGCCCAGGGCTGCACACGTGCTACAATGCCCGGTACAATGGGAAGCAAGATCGCGAGATGGAGCAAATCCCTAAAGCCGGGCCCAGTTCGGATTGGAGTCTGCAACTCGACTCCATGAAGTCGGAATCGCTAGTAACGGCGTATCAGCTACGACGCCGTGAATACGTTCCCAGGCCTTGTACACACCGCCCGTCACATCATGAAAGCCGGGGGCACCCGAAGTCTGCGATTACGTGGCCGAAGGTGAACTTGGTGATTGGGATGAAGTCGTAACAAGGTAGCCGTAGGGGAACCTGCGGCTGGATCACCTCCTTTCTAGGGAGAACTGGTTCCA
>Ga0315322_10001134_pt1 | contig 20389 bp, 18 predicted proteins | sample M110021515metaG_FD_203461 | JGI IMG/M metagenome (GOLD analysis project Ga0315322, IMG submission 203461) | Ammonia-oxidizing marine archaeal communities from Monterey Bay, California, United States - M1 100m 21515 | ecosystem: Environmental > Aquatic > Marine > Intertidal zone | place: USA...
TGAGCGCCTTGATCGTTTCAACACGGCAAGCGGCCGCAGTATTGAACTACCCGTAATGGGAATATTTGAAATAAACGAAGGTCTGATTACCTTCTGGCGAGATTATTTCGATAACGGTATGTTTCTTCGACAGCTAAAGGACGAGAGCTAAGATGGTCTCAACTGAGATGACCAAACAGTTGAAGAGCATCACATTGATAGGGATGAACCATGACCACAACAACTGAGTTTCACGATCCTCGTGCTCAACCGAAGGCGGTAGCTGAGCCCTATAAAATTAAGGTCGACTTAAACAAGCCGGTCACTATCGGGCTTGTAGCTAACGGGTTTCCTGACAGCGTTCGATTCTTAGATCATGTAGAGAAGACACTCGCACAAGCAGTTCCTACAGCATCGTTTGTTCGATACGACAAAGGCGACGCCTCGTCAGTTGTCGGCGGCAAAATGCTTGAGGACATCCAAGCTGAGTGTCAGGCAGTAGTCGCTGCCTACGGCCATTGAGGCAGCTGCACCTCTGGCACCGTGCGTGACAGCATCTCAGTAGCTCGACTCGGGATCCCCTCTGTGGCCTTAGTTACCGAAGAATTTTGGCCCCAAGGTGATTTCTTCGCGAACTCTTCAGGTATGCCCGAGGTTCCTAGGGTGAAACTGCCTCACCCTGTTGCTGGGACCGGTGAAGACAAAATGGCTGAGGTCGCATCTGACATCACACCATCCATCATCGAATTTCTAAGCTCTTAAACAGAACGGAACCGGTTCGAAAATGAGTTTGCTTGAAGCAGCCTCGGAACATGACGCCCTAGAGCGATTGCACGAGCTCGGCTGCACCGACGGTCTTCCGGTAGTGATCCCGACAGCCGAAAGAGTGGCTCGGATGGTTCTATCTACCGGATATGAACCTGATTTGGTGCTCGGTGTTATGGGGCCTCTGCATGGTGCTGCGACCATCGAAAAAGTCTGTGCTGCTGCAGTAATGGCTGGCTGTCTACCCGACCATATCCCTGTAGTTGTGGCTGCCGTCCGGGCAGTCTGCCAACCCGAATTTGATCTCACCGAGATGCAAGCGACCACACATTGCACCGCTCCACTGATGATTGTCTGCGGGCCAGCAAGGCATGCGTGTGGCGGAATCGCTTCGGGATTTGGCGCCATGGGCCCTGGACATAGAGCCAACGCTTCTATAGGGCGCGCTTTACGGCTCGCCATGATCAATATCGGTGGTGCCCGGCCGGGCTCTTCAGATATGGCACTTCATGGACACCCTGGCAAATTTACTTACTGTGTTGCTGAAGATGAAGAGAACAGTCCTTTTCCAGGCTTACACACCACTTTCGGTTATGAAGCCGATGAAAGCGCAGTGATAATTACCGGGGCAGAAGCTCCTCACTCCACATTCTTTACGGGCGACAGAGATGATCCTGCCTCAGTAGAAGGATTACTTGATGTAATCGCCTTAGTGATGGCGAATCCTGGCAGCAACAACGTTCACTTAAGAAATGGCGCAATTACCGTCATGATGAATCCTGATCATGCCGAAGTAATTAAGCGCGCTGGTCTTTCCCGGCAAGATGTGCAGGCCGAACTCGCAAGTCGAGCCACCATATCCGTTGGAACAATGCGGCGAATTAGCCCAACTTTTTACTCCCAAACGCTGCAGGATGATGCTGCAGGCGGCAGCAGCGAAGCAGCAGACGATGATCTTATTCACATCTTGAAAGACCCAAACCGAATACTCGTTTTGCAAGCGGGTGGAAGTGGTCTGTACACGATGGTCATGCCTTCGTGGTGCGCAGGGCCCCATAAAAACGCAATAGTGCACGAAGTCATTGATTTAGATCAGGCCTGTGAAATTCCCGGAATGAACGACTTAGCGTCCTAAACAATGGAGAGGATTTGTCTTGACCGATGAAAGACCCCATGGAGGGCTTTGGTTCGAAGAACTAACTCCTGGACTTGTGATACGTCATCGCCTTCGTCGAACAGTCACCGAAACCGACAACATCATGTTTACGACGATGACTATGAACCCGGCTGCACTACACCTCGATTTTGACTACGCAGAGAAGGAGACCCAATTCGGACGACCTTTGGTGAACTCTATGTTCACAGCTGCTCTCGTCGTAGGAATTTCCGTTCACGAAACGACCCATGGCACCACGGTCGCCAACTTGGGTTTCGAGGAAATGAATTTTCCTGCTCCGGTGTTTCACGGGGACACTCTTCGCGTTGAGACCGAAGTAATCAGCGTCCGCGAATCTTCTAGCAAACCAAATCAAGGGATCGTTCTATTCGAACACCGATCACACAATCAGGATGACGTCTTGGTGGCGACAATGAGACGGAATGCTCTTATGTGGAAGCAGCCCAACTAAAACAAAACCCTCCATAAGGAAATTCAAGGGGATTCCGGGGTTTGGCAGATAACGTCATCCTTCCACTTCCCCACTTTGGAGTGTCAGCGATGACCTATACGGCTCCGACAGATGCTTTCCGTTTCGATGAATACAGATCGGCGGTCGAAAAAAAGCGCGTATTCATTACCGGCGCTGGCAAAGACGGGGGTATCGGCCAAGCGTTCGCACTATCCGCTGGACTCAACGGCGCTGATTCGGTTGGAGTCCACTTTCATCGCAGCTACGAAGACGGATTCGACCTTGTCAACCAACTCCGTTCAGAGGGAGTCAATGCCTTCCCGGTCCAAGCCGACGTAACCAACTTACGCGATTTATGGGCAAGCAGAAGTTACGTCATCGAACAAATGGGGGGGCTCCCACCCAACCTCGTAATCTGCAATTCAGGATTGACCGAATCGGGCTACAGCTTCGGTCGAGCTCTCAAAGAAGAAGAAGGTGAGCCCAGCGCCGTCCGTCGTGCGAGGGTCCGCCAGCACTTTCTTGACAACCTGGACGAGTCTCGCTTAGTTCTCGACACAAAAATAGATGGCTTCCTCGCCTCCACACATCTCTGGGCGGGCGAGGCCGTCCACCACAACGAACCAATCCAGTTCGTATATGTGTCATCACGCCAAGCGATCGACCCTGGGCCCGCGGTCCCGGGTTACGCAATCAGTAATTGGGCGGTCTTACAGTTACCCAGAGTATTGAAAGTCAACCTGGGTAAAAGCGCCGACCTGGTTCAAAGTTTCTCCTTGATGTTTCCATTCATCCGCACTGGAATGACCGATCAGTACGTCGACAACGATCGGGTTTTCGGGCGGTGGCAGCCAAGAATGCTGGAACCAAGCGAGATGGCACAAGCGTTCATGGCTCTGTTAGCACGCCCAGGCGAGGAGACCGACAACGGGATGTTCGAATTAATGGTTGATTCAACAGATGATGCCGACATCGAGGTGACCTGGCGCCAAGTCAAATTCAATCTCGCCGAAGAGCATCTCCCATGGAGCGCCGAAGACCCTCTTAGGTTCTAAAAGGCTCGTTACAGAAAGCTACGGAATTCCTGCTCCAGGTATTTCTACCCGGACTCGCTCTACTCGTCCTTCACGAAGGTCAGCCGCTCCCCCTCTGCCTGACGTTGGAGCGGTTACCAAGTACAAGGTCTTTCGATCTTGACCCCCAAGCATGCACGCATAACAGTTCAATTCGAGATCGATGTGATCAGTAACTTCTCCCCCTTCAATAACTCTGAACACCGAGTGATTGGTTGGGTCCCCGACCCAGATACCACCCTCCGCGTCGAGACAGATACCGTCTGGTACCCGTGAACCTAAATCCGCGAAAAGCTGCCTTCCGCTCAAAGAGCCGTCCTCTTCAATGTCAAATGAAAGCAGACGAGAACCGTACGATTCTGCGATGATTAAGCGGTCACCTTCAGGGTTGATCACCGTACCGTTAGGGAAGTCCAGTCCATCGGGACCTTTGCGGGCTTCACCATCCGCCCCAACCACAGCAAGTGTGGCTTGAGAAAATTTTTGTCCGTCTTCAAACCCGAAGTTACCGACATATGCGATGCCATCATTCGACACAACCATGTCGTTGCAAGGCCCACCCGCGATATCTGATAGATCTGCGTGTAAGAAGACTTCTCCAGAACTATCCATTCGTTTGAGACTTCTGTCGAGCATTGAGACAAATAGCAAGTCACCGTCAGGAAGCCACCCCAGCCCTGATGGTTGGGTTGGAACCTCCAGTACTAAATGCTCGTTACCAGCTTCATCCATTCGGAATATGCCGTGTCGATAAAAGTCTGAGAACCATAGGTGTCCGTCTCGCCATCGTGGCCCTTCACCAAATGCCAATCCCGTCAATACGATCTCTGTATTCATTTCAACTCCAAGGCTGACTTATAGAAAAATCGATCCATCAGCTAAACCGAAGCTAGCGTTCTTAAGCGTGGGAGAACTGAGCCGCCAAGAAGCCCGCCTTCGACTGGTAGTGAACCGCGACGAAGTTGATCGAATTTCGGGTGAACTCTGGCATCTAGGAACACTTGGCATTGAAGAGCAACTAGACGGTGATGATGTGATTCTCCTAGCGGGATTCGATTCGGCGGTTGCAGCTGATGAGGCTGCGACACAGTTGGGGCGTTTTGCAATTGTTGAAGAGTTCGGGTCCGGTGACTATTTGGATACTTGGCGAGAGTTCGCGACGGTCTATCGAACAGGCAACCGGCTAGTGGTTAAAGCACCATGGGTTAGTTACGAACCCGATGGCACCGAGCTCGTTCTTTGGATCGACCCTGGGCGCTCATTCGGTTCTGGAAGTCATCCATCTACTCAACTCGCTTTAGCTGAGTTGGAGCGACTTTTGGAAGGTAACGAATCTGTCCTTGATGTTGGTTGTGGCAGCGGCATTTTGGCTGTTGCTGCTGCTCGTCTGGGAGCCACTCAGGTTCTCGCAATCGATATTGATACTGCAGCTCCTGACGTCACTGTCGGGAACGCTCAAGCTAATGGTGTAGCGGAATTCATTGAGGTGTCGACTGATCCTTTGAGTGAAGTTACGGAAACCTTCGATGTTGTGGTGGCCAATATGTTGGCTTCGACCCTGATCGAACTCGCGCCGGACTTGATTGGGGCGGTTCGACCTCGCGGCCGATTAGTTATTTCGGGCGTATTGGATCTTCAAGTGCAATCGGTGGTGGAAGCTTTGCGACCGTTGGAACTGTTGACAACGAGAGAACGTGTAGCTGTGGAACAAACTTGGGTTGCTTTAACTTTTGGCTGACGCGGTATCTTTGCGGACCACCATCTGGCGTTGTATCGGGCCCACGTGTAGGTGACCGACTCGTTCTAGTTCACCGTCGAGTTGGAGATCTGTGAGTACGGGCAGAACGGCTTTAAAGAATGCTCGTAGCTCCCAACGTGCTAGGTGAGTGCCAAGACAAAAATGTGCTCCGTGTCCGAATGCCACGTGTTCGTTTGGGGTTCGTTGAACATCGAATCGGTAGGGTTCCGCGAATTGACGTTCGTCTCGGTTCGCCGACGCATGCCAAATGCCGACGTGTTCGCCCGCTTTGATCAGCTGGCCATTGACTTCTGTATCTCGTGTGCAGACTCGGGCGAACTGGATGACAGGTGATGTCCACCGAAGAATTTCTTCGACTGCTGCGTCGATTACATCATCCTCGCCTCGGTGCTCGGCGAGAAAGTCGAGCTCCTCCCGGTGTTCAAGCAGAGCGATCATTCCACCGGTTGCAGCATTTCGAGTTGTCTCATTGCCAGCAAGAATTAGCACGCGGATGTATCCCAGTAGTTGCTGTGGTGTCAGCGGCTCGTTCGCTACTTCTGAGCGCAACAGAATGGATATGAGATCTGGTCCAGTGCAACCAGCTAATCGTCGGTCGGCGATTTGCTCAAAGATCCAATCTTCAAATTCGACGAACATTCGACGACGCATCTCTTTCTTGGATTCACCTTCTTTGGCGAATCGCATGAGTGCTGGGTCGTCGAAAAGAACTGCTGTCCATGCGTGGACCTGTTCCCAATCTTGAGGTGAGGCGCCCATCATTTCGCATATTGCCGCGAGGGGGAGTTTCACCGCTAAGTCTTCAACCATGTCTGCTGTCCCGTGGTTTCGGACCTGATTGGCGAATTCGGTGGCATACATTTGAGCGTGGAGAACGAGAGATTCTTCGCGTGACCTCATCGCCTTGGGCGTGAACTCCGGAGCAACGAGGCGGCGCATGTCCCAGTGGACGGGTCGGTCGGTATAGATGAAATCGGGTGGTTCGTTGGGGTCCCAACCACGTTCAATCATTCGTTCGCGATACCCGTCCCAAAATCGGGTGTCTCGTTCCGCTAGGTCGAGTCGCAAACGACCTTCGCCATTCGCGAAAGTTTCGTTATCTCCAGATACTTGCTTCACGTCCGCATAGCGAGTGATTGACCAGAATGGTGTGATTCCCTCTCGTTCGTACCAATAGACGGGAGCTTTGTCGCGGAATAAGTCCCATTCTGCCCAGGGGTATCCTTCTGTGCGATACCTGTCTAAGTCGTGGATAATTGCCTCGTCAACGTGCATGACTTTCCCCCCGGGATACTTCCAATCTAATGAGAAAGCAGATACCAAGTCGGGTGGAACAACTTCAACAGAATTAAAATTTCAAAATGTCTGATTCGTTTACTATTTGGTTTGACCATCGACCGACTCCAGAGTTAGCTGACCTCGCCCCACCGGCTATGACTGTCATATGGCCAGACTCAGCCGATCACCTTGACGGGATCGAGCACGCGGACGGTCTGATAGCGGGCGCATCAATCATCTATAACCAATCGGTCTTCGAACGAGCACCTAAATTAAGCGTCTTGGCACGTGTCGGAATCGGATTCGACAACATCGTTCTCGATGATGCAACCGCAGCCGGAGTAGCTGCTTGCAACACCCCTGACGGACCAACAGTTTCTACTGCGGAACACGCGTTAGCTCTTATCTTCGCAATAACGAAACAACTGAAGGAAAGTGAAAATCGACTCCATCGACAAGAAGGTAACTACGTCGCTCTTCACAATGCACTAGAGCTTGACGGAGCAAATCTCACTCTCATTGGTCTCGGCAGGATTGGCTCTCGGGTAGCTAGGGTTGCTATCGCTGCGGGCCTCAGCGTCACCGCATATGACCCATTCGAGCCCGCCGAACGATTCGAAGCACTTGGAGTCAGACGCTCGGACGACCTTACAGAGGCAGTCTCCGAAGCCCAGATCGTCTCAATCCACGCCCCCCTTAATTCAGAAACCCGTCATTTAGTGGATACTGATTTGATCAGCAACATGCTTGAAGGCGTCTTCATCATCAACACTGCTAGAGGCGCTCTCGTAGATGACAATGCTCTTCTTGAGGGCCTGAACAGCGGGAAGGTTCGCGGTGCCGGAATTGACGTGACGGAACCAGAACCATTGCCTGCTGGCCATCCGCTGTTGAAACACGAAAGCGTTTTGGTGACACCTCACGTTGCGTCTGCGACAGGTGCTGGGAGAAAACGTATTTTCACGATGGCGCTAGACCAGGTTCTAAGCGCTTTCGCTGGCATCAAACCCTCACATATCCTCAACCCTGAGGTTTGGCCAGGCAGGAACTCCAACAATGGAGACACCTAACGCATCTTGATCGCAGATTTTCAGTTCTAAGCTCCTATGCATGACAGACCACGACAACAAGGCAACTTGGACAAACTGGTCCGGAAAACTCTCGGCTGAACCTCAAAGCATTGTTCAAGTTGGGACCGTTGACGCGATCAGGGGTGAACTCTCGGCAGCACGCGAAGGCGGGTGGACTGTTCGAACTGCAGGAACCGCACATTCCCACTACCCATTGCTACCGACCGATGGTGTACTTCTCGATACCCGTCCTCTGACCGGACTCGTCTCTGTCGACGAACAGGCGATGACCGCTACGTTTCGGGCGGGCACCAAGATTCATGCGTGTGGTCGACCACTTCTTGAGCACGGAATGGGTCTACTTAACCAAGGAGATATTGATCAACAGTCGATCGGAGGTGCCATCGCTACCGGGACTCACGGCACCGGTATCAAACTCGGAAGTTTTTCTAGCGCCGTGACTCAACTGTCTCTCGTGCTGGTCGACGGTTCAGTAGTGACTTGTAGCCATGCGGTAGAGCCTGATCTATTCGAAGCTGCCCGATTGTCATTGGGAGCCCTCGGCGTTGTTGTAGAAGCCACCATTCGGGTCCGAGACGCGTACCGACTCGAAGAACATCAATGGCTAGAGCCTCTCGACAGTGTTATGGAAAGAATCGATGAGCTCACGCAAGCAACTCGACATTTCGAATATTTCTGGTGGCCAGGACAAGAACGCGCCGTTTGTAAGTCAATCGATATAACTGAAGAACCTCCCAAGTACCCATTAGGGGAAGAAGGCCAACGTCGGGCTTGGAGTTTTGAAGTTTTGCCAAACCAACGATTGAATCCCCACACAGAGATGGAGTACTCAGTGCCATCTGAAAGTGGTCCTGCTTGCATAGAAGAGATCAACAAGTTGCTAAGCGACCACTACCCAGAAGTGGAATGGCCAGTCGAATATCGAACCGTCGCGGCTGACGATGTCTGGTTGTCCCCCGCTAGAGAGCGCTCGACGGTGACGATCTCTATACATGAAGCTGTCCAAAATGATGAAACCTCTTACTACCAAGACGCTGAAAAGATTTTCAGATCACACGGTGGACGCCCGCATTGGGGAAAGGTTCATTATCTGACTAGCGATGACTTTTCAGCGACGTATGACCATTGGGATCAATGGTGGGGCGTTAGAGACGACGTCGATCCAACCGGAGTTCTATTAAACGAACACCTCCGCCAGTTGCGTCCGCTGTGAACAAACCTCGTTTACTAGAATTTCTTCCCTCTAATACGGATTCCGAGGAGCTGCTAGACGGGTTTTTGAATTGGGCGGCTGCCGCCGGAATTGACCTTTATGAAGCCCAAGAGGAAGCAGTCCTAGAAATTTTTGCGGGGCAACATGTTGTGCTTACAACTCCTACGGGATCCGGCAAGTCATTGGTTGCTACAGCGGCCCATTTTGATGCTGTAGCTAATTCAAAACGTTGTTGGTACACAGCTCCAATTAAGGCATTAGTTTCCGAAAAGTTTTTTTCTCTCTGCGACGAGTTTGGAGCCGGCAACGTCGGAATGATCACTGGGGATGCTTCGGTGAATCCGAACGCTCCAATTATTTGTTGCACTCAAGAAGTTCTGGCAAATCTTGCTTTAAGACATGGTTCATCTGCACCAATAGACACAGCCGTGATCGACGAATTCCATTATTACTCCGACCGAGACCGCGGATGGGCTTGGCAAGTTCCTCTTCTTGAGCTGACAAAAACACAATTCGTACTAATGAGCGCGACCCTCGGCCGAGTTGACTTCTTTTTGAACGACCTTGCAGACAGAAGTAACCGTGCTGCCGTTGAAGTGACCGCCTCTGTACGACCGGTTCCCTTGGAGTGGGAATATCGAGAGTCCACTTTGTTGGAATCGATCCACGACCTAGTTCAGTTAGATAGAGCTCCTGTCTACATAGTTCATTTCACTCAAAGGGCAGCTTCTGAAAGAGCTCAAGCATTAACAAGTCTGGATGTCCTGTCACCTGATGAGAAACGACAAATAAAGGACGAAATCGGCGACTTTCGTTTTGATTCTCCTTTCGGTAAGGACATCGCCAGGTTTATTAAGGCAGGTATCGGAGTTCACCATGCCGGCCTCTTACCTAAATACCGGCTCTTGGTCGAACGCCTAGCTCAAAGAGGGCTCTTGAAGCTCATCTGTGGCACGGACACTCTCGGGGTGGGTGTCAACGTCCCGATCCGAACAGTTCTCTTTAGTCAATTATGTAAATTTGATGGGCATCAAACAAAAATTCTTAGCGTTCGAGATTTCCATCAGATAGCTGGCAGAGCAGGCCGCAAAGGTTTCGACGATCGTGGATTTGTATGGTGCCAAGCACCTGAACATCACGTAGAAAATTTGAAGGCATCAGCCAAAGCAGCTGATGACCCAAAAAAGCGCAAGAAAATTCAACGCAAAAAACCTCCAGAGAGGGGTTACGCACACTGGGATGAAAAGACCTTCGATCGATTACTCAACGGTGACCCCGAAGCCCTGACCCCAAGCTTTACTGTCTCCCATTCGATGCTGCTCAACGTATTAGATAGGCCTGGTGACGGGTGTCGAGGGATTAAGGAACTACTCAACCAAAATCATCTCGCAAGGCCTGAGCAGCGCCACCAGATCAGACAAGCCATCGCTATGTACCGGTCACTCATAGCAGCGGGAGTCGTTGAAACTCTCGACAAGCCTGACTCTGAAGGACGCCTTGTGCGAGTGAACATGGACCTTCAAGCAGAGTTTGATCTCACCGCGACACTCTCTCCGTTCATTCTCGATGCAGTGGAGTTATTAGATCCGGACCTCTCCAGCTATCCACTGGATGTCCTCACTCTGGTTGAGTCTGTAATGGAAAACCCCCAGGTGATCTTGGCCCGGCAGGCCGATAAAGCACGAGACGAGTTGTTCGCTGAGTTGAAACGCGACGGCGTCGAATACGAGGAGCGCATAGAGCGACTCGATGAGGTCGAATGGCCGAAGCCATTACGAGAATTTTTGTACACAACCTTTGACGCGTGGGCTGTTCACCACCCTTGGATAGGCCAAGAAAATATTCGACCCAAATCAATTGTCCGAGACTTATACGAACGGGCTATGACATTTCGCGAATACATCAACTACTACGGAATTAAGGGGTCAGAGGGGGTCTTCCTTCGCTACCTAACTGATACCTACAAGGGATTGCAGAAAACAGTTCCGGATAGTTGCTGGAACGATGAGTTAGACGAGTTGACGGAATGGCTTGGCGCTCTTATACGTCAAGTTGACAGCAGCCTGATCGATGAATGGGAACGCCTACAAAACCCTCAATCATCAGCCGCGGAGATTCGTCCTCAGTCGATCGACGTCACTAGCCACACACGAGCCTTTCAAGTCATGATCAGAAATGGCGCCTTCAGATGGATCCAGCTATTTGCTCGAACTGACTACAACGGGCTCGCCGCGGAAGCGGTCGGGGACTTGTCTGATCCTGATCAGGTTAAAGACCTTGCCACTCCTTACTGGGATGACTTTGATGAAGTACTCACAGGACCCGATGCTAGATCGAGCCGTTGGTTCGCTATCAACAGTCAGAACGACAAAACCTACGAGGTTGAGCAGATCATCTGCGACCCTAACGGTTTTAACGAATGGCGTATCAGCGGCATCGTAGATCTTGCCCAGTCACGAGAGGCCGGTGAAGCAGTGATGAAACTGACAAACATCGGGGCCCTCTAACTGCGGCCCTCTGTCTAGAGCACGACCAAATAGACGCAGAGCGCCACGATTAATAAAGCTGTCAGCCAACCAAACACTCGAAACTTTGCTGGCCCGGGCCAATCTTCGTCGGTCACGATGGAAGACGATAGTTGGGGGCCTCTTTCGTGATCATGATGTCGTGAGGGTGACTTTCGCGCAACGCTGATGCTGTGATCTTGACAAATCGCGTTTTCGAGCGCATCTCCTCGATTGTCCCGGTGCCGCAGTACCCCATCGCCTGCCTCAGGCCTCCAGTTAATTGATGAAGGACATTAGCTATTGGACCTTTGTATGCGACGCGACCCTCAATGCCTTCAGGTACGAGTAAGTCTTCGTCTCTTTGATCTTGGAAATACCGATCCTTAGAGAAACTTCGACCTTTCATGGCTCCAATGGAACCCATGCCTCGATACTCCTTAAATCGTTCTCCTTGATACAGCACTACCTCCCCGGGACTTTCATCAACTCCTGCCAAAAGACCACCAACCATGGCACAATCGGCGCCGGCTGCAATTGCTTTAGCTAGGTCACCGGAGAACTGCATCCCACCATCAGCAATGACAGGCGTGTTCGACTCCGCGGCTGCCGAAGCGCAGTCGAACACCGCTGTAATTTGCGGTACACCAACTCCTGCCACCACCCGAGTTGTGCATATCGAACCCGGGCCAATACCGACTTTGACACCATCAGCGCCAGCATCGATCAAGGCGCGGGTAGCTTCTGCTGTCGCTACATTTCCTGCTACGACCTCAACTGAGTAATTCGCCTTGATCTTCGAAACCATTTCGATGACATCTTGACTATGTCCATGCGCCGTATCGACAACCAACACATCCACATCTCGTTCAACTAGAGCCGCGACTCGGTCGTCTACGCCCGAACCAACCCCAACAGCTGCAGCTACTAGGAGCCGACCTCGTTCGTCTTTCGCCGCGTTCGGGTACTGGATCTTTTTCTCTATATCTTTGACAGTGATCAAGCCAATTAACTGAAAGTCATCATCGACTATTGGCAATTTTTCGATCCGATGCTTCCCTAAAACCACTTGAGCTTGTTCAAGCGTTGTGCCGGCCTTCGCTGTCACTAAACCATCTGATGTCATGACTTCTGCAATAAGCCGGTCATAATCAGTTTCAAACCGCAAATCCCGATTTGTGAGAATCCCGACCAGCCGATGCCGTTCATCAGTGATTGGGACTCCACTTATTTTGAAGCGTGCCATGAGTTCTTCGGCTTCAGCCAGGGTCGCGTCCGGAGGTAATGTAATCGGCTCAACAATCATCCCTGACTCAGAGCGCTTGACTTTATCCACCTCAGCGGCTTGTTCTTCCAGGGAAAGATTTCTGTGAATTACCCCGATACCACCATGGCGGGCCATGGCTACAGCTAATCGTGCCTCGGTGACCGTATCCATTGCCGCGCTGGCAAGCGGAATGCGGAGGTTAATGTTGTTGGTAAAGCGACAAGTGGTATCGACTGCGTCTGGCAAGACTTCGGACGCAGCCGGGACCAACAGCACATCATCGAAGGTCAGACCCTCTATCGCAAATTTCTCGTTCTCTGTCGGGAAGGGAAATGATGAGGAAGCCATGTGGAACGATACCTCGGGTGCCTTCATAAGTTGTGCACTGTTCGTCTACCGTAGGCGCGACGACAGGAGTGACATGGCTGACTTTCACCAACAAGGGCCCATCACAACGCTGCACCGCTTAACCGACAGCGCGAACACGCAAGCTCAGTCGTTTGTTTCTACGCCTTCGATTGGCAGTCGCGTGGCTTTGGTGCTGCCCTGCCTCATCAGCGAACTTGAAGGATCCGCACTACCAAAGATGGTTAAGCAACTATCAGACCTTGGTTGGTTGGGCAGAGTAATCGTTGGCATTGATGGCGCTGACGCCGATTCTTTTAAAGCAGCGCAAGCATTATTTGCTTCCTTACCTCAGCAAACCACTGTGATTTGGAATGACAGCGAAGGCATGGCATCTTTCGACCAAAATATTGGTCTATCTCCCGGAACTGGCAAAGGACGCAATCTATGGCGATGTTTCGGAGCCGTAGCCGCTTATAAAGACATCGATACCGTTGTCGTTCACGATGCCGATATTTCTACCTACGAATCAGCCTTCGTTGCACGGCTCGCTCATCCCATTGTTGATGACCGAATGGGATTCGATTTTGTAAAGGGATTTTATCCTCGCTTCGATCATCAAGGTATGAACGGGCGGGTTACTCGACTCCTAGTAGGGCCCCTTTTGGATTCCTTAGCTTCATCTGACCCCAGTGATCTCAACATCAGAGACCTTCAGTCTTTTAGGTACCCGTTAGCAGGAGAGTTTGCTGCTCGAACGTCGATAACACGTTCAATTGAGATGCCTGAACATTGGGGCGTAGATCTGTCTCTACTAGCCAACGTTCTTTCTATGGGGGTCCAAATAGCTCAAACGGACTTAACTGACCGTTACGACCACAAACATCAAATGCTTTCTCTCGATGATCCTGAGTCAGGTTTGCATCGGATGGCCCGGGACATAATTAGCACGCTTGTTTTAGCTTCAGGACTTGATGGCATAGATGTAGCTGATTTCGATATGAAGCTAGACCATGCAGTTTTCTCCCACCGCTCTAACGCTGTCAGCAACGACATTCCAACGAATTCTGAAGCAGAAAATTCAGCTGCTGCGTTGTTTAAAACACTTGTTCGGGAGAAACAAACGTCGCTACCAACGAATTTGCCATCTTGGAACCAGCTATCCACTGAATTTCCAAACTGTATTCAGGACTTAATGGTGGCTGTAGAAAGCCAAAGTATCTCTGCCGGAGCCACAGGTACATCCCCATGAAGCGTGCGCTCTGACAGCAGGTCAAAATGGGGTTCGTCGAAAGAGTAGACGGCGGCTTCAAATCCAAGATTTGCTATAACCGTTACCGGGGCAGACTCCTCGTCGCCGCGCACTAATCCCAATAGAGGGCTTTCTAGGTCTAGTACGCGTTGTTGGGCATCGGGGTGGAAAGCAGAAATCTTCCCCCTCAGAGTCAGTCTTCTGAGTAGCTCGTCACGACTGCTTATTCGAACATCATCAAGTAGTTGATTACGTGACGTAACTGTTCGCTTGGGTCTGTTAATGGCCCGGTTGTGGCCTTCGTTCTCCACATCATCCAAGTTGTTGAGTTCGCCTTCGACTGCCGGGAAGTAGTAGGCCGGTACTCCCCTAAGACTCGCTAGCAAGGTGTGTCCGGTAAGCAATCGATCCATCCCAAACAGAGAGGCTGGTGCAACGTTCATTTCGTAGGGTTGCGTTTCTTCCCCGCTCGCGTGCCCAGACCATGTGCCTCCTGCCTGGGTCGCGGCCTCGACAAGGGCGCGAAAATCTGCTTTATCCAAGATGTCTTCAACAGGTCTCAGCCCTATACCGTCATGGCTACCCAGGAAATTAATGAGAGTTGCATTAGGAGGAGGAGACTCTGCTTCTCTTAGCCACCTCACTAACTGTCTGCTGGTCCCAAGCAACAAAGAGAAAGTGAGTAACGGGGCAAGCGTAAAGTTGTATGCCGCGTGGGCTTGTTTTCCATCTCGAAGGTATGAAAGGTTTTCTTCGTGCGGGACATTCGTTTCAGTGACCAAAACCGCGTCGGGACAGCACCACTCCAACAAGTCTCTAAGTAACCGAACAAGTTCGTGGGTTTCTTCGAGGTGAACACACTTCGTACCAACGACTTTGTGCGTGTACGCAACTGCGTCTAATCGGATCCACCGAATTCCGGCATCAAGCAAGCGTTCAACCGCTCTAAGCATTTCTATGAGCACCTCGGGCTCAGCCCAGTCCACATCTATTTGGTCGGGCCCGAAAGTGCACCATAGATATTTGAGGCCTGCATCTGTTGCGCATTCGACTAGTAACTCTGAGGTTCGAGGGCGCACCACCATCGACAAGTCCTCGTCTGGTAGCGCAGTTTTAAGACATCTCGAACCAGGCCCGGAATTTCGACGGAATTCTTGCATCCAACGATGTTTCGAACTGACGTGATTAAGCACCAAATCAGCCATGATCCCGCGGTCCGTCACAATTGACTCGATATCTTCCCAACTCCCAAGTTCTGGGGCCACTTCGAGATGATCTATCACCGCGAAGCCACCATCAGAACTAGAGGGGAAGAATGGGAGTATGTGCACCAACGAGAACGTTTCGCCGAACTCAGAGAGCACACTCTTAAGAGTCGCTAGCGGTTTTTCATGTTCGGATACAACTTGGTCCGGATAACAGATCAAGATCGCGTCCTTCTCAGACCACCGAGATTTCTTGTTTGGTGGTTGATAGGGACCAAGAGTCGAAGTGCAAGATTCAAATAGTGTTATCGGATCATGGTGGGGGTAAAGCTTCGCTAACCGATCACAAATTTGTTCTTCGAGGGAAATCACGATTGACCGCGGTTAGTTAACTCAATTCGCTGACATCGTCTAACACTTTTTGTGCGTGCTCTGAAAGATCGGGTTTGTCGGCAAAGTCATAGACTTTCGCGATCATTCCATCAGGGTCGATCAAAAAGCTGGCTCTGAGCGGCCAAGCTGCAAATTTGTCATCTGCATCTCGACCAACCCCATAGGCCGTGCCGACACTGCGGTCTGTGTCCGCTAGTAGAGGGAAAGGAAAGCTCTCTTTTTCAGCGAACGCTTTTTGTTCTTCAACGGTGTCGAAAGACGCTCCCAAAATAACGGCATTAGCTGATTCGAATTCTGAGACTCGGTCACGGAGTCCCTGGCCTTCGAGAGTTCAACCAGGGGTTGCTGCTTTGGGATACCACCAAAGCAGCACCCATTGACCCTGATAGCCATTGAGCGATATCAAATTTCCGTCCTGGTCAGGCAAAGTAAAGTCAGGTGCGGAAGTGCCTTTTTCAAGCATGCGTTTCCTCCAGGTTGCGCTTGGCTACTTTAGGTGGATTCTCATTGGGCAGCACGTTATTACGCGGCTTCCGTGACTTGGCCTAGTGTTTGTTCATGCACCCACTCTCCATGATGACTGCCGATGAACTGAACGAAAGCGTTTCAGTTCTACGCAGTTCCGGCCGTATTAATGACAGTTCCACATTTCACGGTTGTTGCATTTACGAACCAACTAAGCAGGAAGTCGCTTCTTGGCAGCCGGGCGACAGTGTTGACAGACGTTTAGATCTGGTCGTAAGGCATGAGGGTGAGGTCTATGAAGCTCGGGTTTCCATCACACGGGGCGAAGTAGACCGGTGGGAAGCTGTTCCAAAAGTGGTTCCTCGTGTTGGGTTTGTAGAGCTATTCAAAGTGATGGATGCCTGCAGGAATGACTCTGACTTTCAGAAAGCTCTGAAGGACCGTGGTATTGATGACCCCTCCAAGGTGCAGATAGACCCATGGCCGACCGGCGACTACGGCTTCGAATTTGAGGATGGACGCAGAGTCCAGCGTTGCATTGCGTTTTACCGTCCCAATCCCAGCGATAACGGATATGCATTCCCTATCGATGGCCTTATGGTTCATGTCGATGTAGACAGCTTGTCTGTGTTACATATAGAAGATTTCGGCACTTGGCCTCTTCCCACTGAACGGGGCAACTACGACGTCGATTCGGTCGTAAGTGACTACGGACCTATACGGGAGGACCTTAAACCTGTCGAGATAACTCAACCCGAAGGTGCGAGCTTTAGCGTCGATGACAATGAGATCACCTGGCAAAGGTGGCGTTTCCGGATGGTTGTCGACGATACCGAGGGCTTAGTTCTTCATCGCGTTACCTACACCCAAGACGGAATTGAGCGTCCAGTTATCGACAGGGCTTCCTTAGCTGAGATGGTGGTTCCTTACGGTGACACTCGACCGAGCCAGACCTTTAAACATGCCCTGGATTCAGGTGAGTATGGGCTCGGAATGACAGCTAACTCACTGACGCTTGGCTGCGATTGTTTAGGAGAAATCTTTTATCTTGATGCCGTTCAAATGCTCGATGACGGGAGTGTGGTTACTACCGGCAATGCCATTTGTATTCACGAAGAGGATTTCGGAATCGGGTGGAAACATACCGATATGAACACTGGTGAGGTTGAGGTTCGAAGGTCGCGACGCCTGGTGGTGAGCAGCATTTCAACAGTCGGTAACTATGAGTACGGATTCTTTTGGTACTTCCACTTAGACGGGTCAATCAAGCTAGAAATCAAATTGACCGGCATCCTTACTACTCGAGCTCATGCCGAAGGCGATGATCTAACGTTTGCTCGTCTCGTTGCACCCAACGTAGCGGGACCTATCCATCAACATCTGTTCTGCGTACGACTCGACATGGCTATTGATGGCAACCAAAACAACATTGTCGAAGTGAATACCGAAGCACTTCCGGCAGGTCCAGCCAATCCTCATAACACTGCTTTTGCGGCAAGGGAAAAACTTTTAGAGAACGAACATTCCGCAATGCGGAATACTAATTCCGCGAGCAGCCGCTACTGGAGAATCGAAAACTCAGAAAAAACGAACCGGCTAGGACGTCCAACTGCTTACCGTCTACTGCCTTCGTCAACGGCAACAATGTTTGCCGCTGAAGACTCTCCACACGCCCAACGAGCAATGTTTGCAAAGCACAATTTGTGGGTAACACCTACAACACAGTCCGAGCGTTATGCAGCCGGTGATTACCCAACCCAGCGAAATGCCGGGGAGGGTTTGCCAAAGTTCACTGCTAACAACCGTTCTGTGGCTGACACGGATCTAACTGTGTGGCACACGTTCGGCCTGACGCACGACGTTCGTGTCGAGGATTACCCGGTGATGCCAACAGAGTACGCCGGCTTTATGCTGGTACCGGACGGTTTTTTTGATCGAAATCCTGCTATCGACGTTGCTCCCAGCCAGTCAAATCACTGTCATTAGGCTACTTAATCTTGGTATTTGGTCAGCGGGATGCGTTGAGTCGGAGATCCGCTCAACATAAGAATTGTTCTCGCGAGCTGAAAGAACGAGAATAGAGCGGTGAAAATGATTTCGGAGAGCTGTTATGCGAACCATTTCTGATCCCTTAAAACGCGCTGAGGCAATGCACGCCGAGAAGACTGCCTTTATTTGCGAAGATCGAACTACAACCTTTGAAGAGTTCGTAGCAAGATGCCGAGCAGTCGGTCCACTTCTTGAAGATCTAGGTGTCAAGCCCGGCGACCGTGTCGGTTTGTTAGCTGCAAACTCAGATATTTATGCCGAGTTATATTGCGGCGTCCCCGCAGCAGGTCGTGCAATTGTGCCGCTAAACAGCCGATGGGCTGAACCTGAATTGGCATACGCCTTGGAGGACGCTGGCGCCAAGCTGCTTATCACCGATCAAGATCCGGGAGGTCTGGGTAAGTCAGTCGAGCGAGTCATAAGTCTCGCTGAATATGAAACTCTTCTTTCCCAATCCACGCCTGCAGCCTTCGCTGACGTTAAAGAAGACGATCTAGCGGGCCTCTTCTATACGGGGGGGACCACAGGCCAAAGCAAGGGCGTAATGCTTAGCCATAGAAACCTCATCGCTAACACTATGCATAGCCAACTAACGATGCCTTTAAGCGACACTGATACCTATCTGCTGGTCGCTCCTATGTTTCATGCGGCAGGGTCGAACTCTGTTCTTCAGTGCTTGGCGCTAGGAGTTCCTCAAGTAGTAGTGCCGGCTTTCGAGCCAAACTTGTGTCTAGACCTAGTTGAGAAACATCGTTGTTCCGCCACTCTGGCAGTTCCAACCATGGTTGCTGCTCTTGTTGAAGCCCAATCAGTTAATCCCAGAGACACCTCAAGCTTTGCCCTTATTTGCCATGGAGCTTCACCGATAGCTACTCAAGTCTTACGACGAGCACACGAAGAGTTTCCTAACGCGGAGCTCCTCCACCTTTATGGAGCAACAGAGACTGCTCCTTTGGTAACTGGTCTTCGACACGAAGAGGAACTTATTGGATCAAGTCGCGGAAAATCCGTGGGCCATCCTTCTCTTGGTGTTTCGTTGATGATTGATGCCGAGCCAGGGGAACCAGGAGAGGTAATGGTTCAAGGCCCTAATGTGATGCAGGGCTATTGGAACAAACCCGAGCAAACAGCTGCTGTGCTCCAAAACGGTTGGTATCGCACCGGTGATATCGGTTACTTGGATGACGAGGGCTATTTATATTTAGTCGATCGCGCTAAAGACATGATTATTTCGGGCGGGGAGAACGTTTATTGTTCCGAGGTCGAAGAAGTCATTTATCAACACCCCAAAGTCTTGGAAGCGACCGTCTTTGGTGTTCCCAATGACCAATGGGGAGAGCAAGTGCATGCAGTAGTCGTCCCTCGAGACGAAAGTTTGACATCAGAAGACTTAATTGAATTCTGCAGAGAATCCTTAGGTGGATACAAACTTCCGCGTTCGGTTGAATTTCGGTCAACAGAACTCCCTAAATCCGGCCCAGGCAAGGTCTTAAAACGTGAGCTACGAGCCCCTTACTGGGAAGGGAAAGACAGATCCATCAACTAGTTGCGAAGGTAAGTGGCAACGGGGTTGAACAGTCATAAATGATCGCTGACTCGCTGAGAGTCCTAATGTTGCAATTTGATAGATAGTCGTCAGCAGAAAAGACGGGACCGTAACAATGAAACTTGCATTAATGCTCGGTTACTCAGGCGGGAAACTCGACATTCCAATCAAGCAAATCAAACTGGCAGAAGAACTTGGTTTCCACTCAGTTTGGACTGCCGAAGCCTACGGTTCAGATGCGATGACTCCGCTCGCTTACATTGCGGCTCACACAGAACGAATCAAACTTGGGACTGGCATTATTCAACTAGCTGGCCGAGCTCCCGCAATGGCTGCAATGCAAGCCCAAACCATTGATGCTCTCGCTGGTGGAAATCGAATGATCGTTGGTCTCGGCGTATCGGGCCCTCAGATAGTTGAAGGATGGTATGGGCAACCTTGGGGAAAGCCCTATTGGCGGCTACGCGACTACATACAAATTATGAGGAAAATCTTTGCCCGAGATGAACCAGTTGTGCACGACGGGCGCGAATATCAGCTTCCTTTCGTTGGCGAAGGAACCACTGGCCTAGGAAAG
>Ga0315322_10001137_pt1 | contig 20355 bp, 12 predicted proteins | sample M110021515metaG_FD_203461 | JGI IMG/M metagenome (GOLD analysis project Ga0315322, IMG submission 203461) | Ammonia-oxidizing marine archaeal communities from Monterey Bay, California, United States - M1 100m 21515 | ecosystem: Environmental > Aquatic > Marine > Intertidal zone | place: USA...
GTTTTTTAAAAAAAATAAAAGTAAGTTATAAATAAAACATATTACAATAATATTTAACAAACGGAGTAATTTAATCATTCAACGGCAAAAATTAATTTTTAACTCAATTTATTTATCACAAAAAAAAGCCTTCATTAAAATGAAGACTTTTTAAAATTCATTTTCACTATTAATCTAAAAGTATTTTTGTAGTAGCCGTATTCTCCTCTACAGTAATTTGAATGAAGTATATTCCTCGTTCAAAACTAGAGAGGTCAACTTGAATCAATTGATTGCCATTAAATTCTATCAATTCAACTAATTTACCTGTAGCATCAAATATTTTCCCAGAAACATTCTCCCCTACTATAGCTAAAGGCTGAATGTTAAACACACTCTTAGTAGGATTAGGATAAAAACTAAATGATGACAATAATTGATTGTTTATACTTAATTGACTTCCTACAGTAATAGTTAATGATGACCAACAACCATTAGTATCTGTAACTATAACAGAATATGGTCCTACATCTAAACCAAAAAGATCTTCATTATCATCATTATCTCCAACACCATCATTGTCCCAATCATATAAAAAAGGCCAAGCATTTCCAAAAACTAATAAATCGATATATCCGTCATTTCCAAACATAACATCATTTGAAGTAGCTGATATAACTGGAGTTGGTATAGTAGTTACTACAGCTGTATCAGATGAATGACAACCTAAAGAATCAACAACATCAACATAGTAAGTACCACCAGAACTTATACTTATTAATGAAGTTGTTTCTGATGTATTCCATGTATAAGTTTCAAAACCAGTAGTTGCTCTAAAGTCGGTTGGATTACCATCACAAATAATTGCATCGTCAATAGTAACTGGAGCACTTTCATTTATGTCAATAGTTAATTCAATAACACAACCAACATCATCAGCAACAGTTAAAACATAAGACCCTCCCGAAACATAGGTTGTATCAGCAGATGAACCCATATCCCAAGAATATGAATAATTATATGGTGGATTTGATGAACAATTTTCAAATTGAACAATTGGTCTATTAACAGAAGTGCCAGTAATGTTACTTGCTCCACACACAGTGCTGTTATCAGCTCTATAATATACAGTAGAAGTAAAAGGTGTTATGTTACATGCCATACTTGGATTATTTGTAAAAGATGAATTATTAAAACATGTTTCTACAATAATATTGTCTGAACCATTCCAATAAAAAGGGTTTGCAAATGAATACCAATTCCATCCTACAGAAATCATAACATCATTCATTGGATAAACTTCTGATGTCGCAGTATCATTGAAAGCTAAGGCATCAGTAGCAGGTGTACAACCTACTTTAATATTCCAATTTGTTAAATTTTGACTTGCAGTTCCTAGGTTATCAATATAAAAGGCTAATCCCGAAAGATTTCCAGGTTGCACACCTGCTGCAACAAGTTCACTAGCCAAATACAACATTTGATGTCTTGCTCCCCAATACCAATTCCCCAAAGGAGATGGATAAGTTGTTCCTCCAACAAGAATATCATTTGTTCCTACTTGCAAAGAATCAACAGGTCCTGAGCAACCATAAGATGATAATCCACAATTTCCACCAACTGTTGGCACACCGCCAGTAATAGAATCAATAACTAAATAACCCATACTATCTGTACAAATCCAATTTGATGGTGTATGTGCATAAGCGTTTAAAGCAACAGTAGAAGTAGGAGCATTAATAGTTGCACAATCTGTAATAACATCTCCATTAGCATCTGTCATAGTAACGCAATATGAACCAGCAGCTAAACCAGAAATAGTTTGAGTTGAGGCACCGTTATCCCAAGAATAGGTAATTGGAGCAATTCCATAATTATTTGTCGCTGTCAACTCACCAGAATTTAATCCAAAACAAAAATTATCTTGTACAATTGATATTGATCCATTAAATGAAGTTTCAATAACATTAAAATCATCAATAGCCATATCAGATCCAAAACTTATCCCTGTTGCAGCAACTATTCTGATTTGTACAGAATCTTCTCCTGCAAATGAAGAAAGATCACTAATTAAAACTTGCCAAACATCTTGATTGTCTGTCATTGGAGTAACTATTTGTGTCCACACTGAACCTAACCCAGTTCTGAGGTCAACAGCCATTGTTCCCATGTCAGCACCATACATGTGATAAGCAAAATTCATTTCTATTCCACCCGTGATTGTAGAAAAATCAAACCATGGAGATTCTAAGTTTCTAGTATCAGAAGTACATCCAGATGTTTCAGTTACCATGTATCTACCACCAGCAACTCCAGGATTGTAATCAGCACCACCATTAATAGTTGGCCCAGTGTTAGTAGATCCAGTTCCATTATTATCTGAAGACCAATCGTTACCACCATCTGCAGCATCATTGACCCATAGAGAACCAACACTCATAAAATAAGGCCCACAATTAGAGGCACCTGTTTCAGCTTCAAAATCTTCATTATATGGAAATGTGTTTATTGTCTGAGCGATTGCTCCGGTACAAATCATTAATCCAATAGCAAGTAATATTCTTTTCATTTTTATACGTTTTATATTAAAAGTATAACAATTTGTTAATTAAAAAAAAATATGCCTCTGTTTAAAAAAGTAATATTAAATATGCATTTTAGTAAGATAATGTAAGAACATCAAGTGGAAAGGGAAGCATTAATTTTTAACTAGCTTTTCAAATTTAGCTTTAACACCATCAGAAGCCTTTAACAAGTAAACTCCATTAGAAAGGAAATTCAAATTCAGTTCTTTACTAAACGGATTATTGAGAGTGTTTATTTTTTCAGATAGAATCAATTTTCCAAAAGTATCATAAATTTCAAATTCAAGATTATTTGAAAAACCATCAAATTCAATGTTAAAAATACCGTTACTTGGATTTGGAGACACTTTCATTATTGCAGAAGCTCTATCATCAATATTAAGACCATAACCTACAGTAAAATAATGAACAATATCTTCACCAAAATCTCCATCAAACATTTTTAATGTAGGTCCACCTACCGCTTTTATTCTAAAAGATCCATTTCCATCATTATTGGCAAAGAAAGATAATCCATCATCGCCACTATCTAAAAGTTCCAATCGATAGCAACCAGGGTCTAAATTAACGGTATCTCTATATAATGTAGCATTCTGAAAATCTGTTCTTGAAAAAACAACGTTTCCAGATCCATCTTTTATGTATAAATCATTTTCATAAGCTGCATTGTTTGTTGATGTCCACAATATTATATCTGATTGGTACATAGGTGGAACATCAAAATCAACAGAATATATATTGTTCAATGGGTAATCATCTAAAACACCATTTGCAGTTACAGCTTCTACATGAAATTCTTGACAATACTGAGCATGATCCCAAAAATAGGGACCAGAAATAGGCAGCACAACCTCTTCTGATTCTCCAAAAGCTAAATCTCCTGTCCAATTAAACATTTGATAGGGGCCTTCACATATCCAGTAATGAAATTCTATAGAAGTTAAATTTTGTTGCCCATTATTTGTAATAACAATTTTAGGGTTATCACAAATCGGATTAAACCTATTATGATATTCCCATTTATTAGGAGCAATTACATCAACAATTCCTACATCATTTTGGAAATTATAATCACCATAAGAAACCAACTGAACTGTTGTTCTATAATTGCCTTCCATACCACCAGAAGTTGTCTCCATACCATAATCAATTGAAGCAACAGAACCTGGAGTAACAAAAGGTGTAATATCATGATTATATGTGTCTCCAAAGGTTCCTGGACACCACCCAGCACGATCATAAATCCATGTTCCTCCCTGAGAAATAACCGGGTTATCTGCACATTCCTTCCAATTTAACCACTCAAATTGTTGGACACCATTAATACTTAAATTATGGTTTTTAGGGCAAAATTCAGCGCAATTTTGAAAACCTCCAAACCAATGACCAGTAGTTCTAGTTTTGACATTAAAATAACTAGCATTTGGATCCATCACTTTATTTACAGCTGGAAGAGAAACATCATTAGCAATATTTGCATGAGAATAATCTCCTCTCCATAAAGTTTCAAAACCAAGAACATCTCTAGGAGGAATACCTTTAATCATGACGAATTTTAAATCAATGAGCTCCTGTTGGTTACCTGCAGAAATTTCTATTGTATCGTTAAATAAAGGCATGTAATCAGTTACATCATATACCCACCTAAAACCTTCTGAGCCAAGATCTAACCCAATACCATATGGTGTTACATAATTCTGAAGTTGATGTGTAGTTTGTTTGTAATTATTTACAAGTAAGTTATCAAAAGAAAAATTCATAGAATCAACTACAACGCCAAGAGGGTCATAAGTGTAACCCCAACCATGTTCATATCCGAAAATAGTATCCAAAATAGTTATAGAAATACCACTGAGATTCATGTCTACATATGGTTGTGTCTCTACAATTGATATTGGACTATCAAAAATTGTATCGGCATACATGACAGAATCTAAATGACTTACATAAGTTCCTTGAGTGAAAATAAATTGAGGCCTAAAAGTACTTTGCTGAACATTCATATATAAATCTTCTCCCTTAATTTGTTGCCATTCTGGAAGTCCTAATAATTGTGAAGTTGCACCTACAACTGAATAATCATCAGCTATTGTTCCTGAAGAATTATCAAATTTATATGCAGCTAGAAGGTTGCTATAATTTGGATGACTAGAGTCAATTCCTTTATACATCCAATCCTGTAGAGTAGCCAGATCTATTGCAGTGTTCCAAATTTGGAATTCATTGATTTTACCGTCATAAACACCATTAAATCCGGAAGAAGCGGTTCCTCCAATTCTGAACGATGTTATTCCTTCCATCAATTTTGTTTTGCCAGTTGCGGACATAAATAAAGCTCCATTTAAATACGCATTCATGGTACCTGTCGAAACATCTTTAGTAAATGCCCAATGGTTCCACTGACCAGAATAATCTTCATTATTAGCGGCTTGATCAACTCTGTCGTAAGAGCTTGTATTGTTATTACCAGCATCCCAATAAACTCTACCATTACTCCAGGGTAAATGACAATTTACAACTCTATATCCATTAACATCTCTTCCTTCGAAAATGTAAGAATTAAAAGGCATTACTTGAGGGTCACCAAAACACCAAAAAGAAATTGTAATAGCACTATCTAATGAACTAAATACAGATGAAGGAACATCAACAATATCATCGCCTTCAAAATCTAAACAACCATCATCATTTAAAACAACACCAACGTTTGCTGAATAATCATCACCTAAAAGAGAGTAGTTAGATGCGCCTGGTTGAGCATTTGTAAATGACAAATCAATTACAACATTAGAAGCTCCATCCCAAACAAAAGAGTTAATAAAATTAAAGGTATACTGACCTGAAAAAACAGCTCCAAGACCAGAACTATATACATTTTCCAAACTATCATTTTCATAAGAGTCGGGAGTTAGTTCAAGTAGAGAAGTATTTTTCATTCTTATAACAACATTATTAATCTCTTCTCCAGAAGATGTAACATCAATTGTAAGTTTATCTATTGCTCCAGCTAAAACACCTTGAGAAATCAACTCAGATGAAGAAATAATATACTGTGTTCTGCCAGAATTATTTTGAGAATTGAACACCTCATTTACTGTTGACATTCCTTGTCCAATAGAAATGTTTGTTTCGTTAATAATGTTATCGTAAACTGTATAATAATCAAACTGCTGAAAGATGTTAAATTTTGGTTGATTATTGTAAAATATTGAATCTGGATTTGAATTTTGCAGGTAATAAAATGATGTGTTTAAATTTTCGTGCTGAAAAAGATTGGTATAAGTTGTATAATCCCATTCACCACAATTGTAACCATCCTGAGTTGTTGCAGGGTCACATTTGAGTGTGTAGTACATTAAAACCTTATGGTATTGATTTGTATCAGATGGAAAAACATACCATCCTCTTCTTTTTGTAATATCAGAAAATTCAAGCGTTTGAACACTAATTGTATCCCCAAAGCTTTGAGCTTTGAATGAGCTTATTGTAAGTAAAAGAAAAAAATACAGTATATACTTATTCATCATTATAATTTTAAAAAAGCAAATTAAAGAAATTTAATGAGATAAGTAAAATACAATAGTTACAGGACTATTCAACTACAAATCGTTGAACAACTTTTCTGCTAGAATTAGAAATCGTTACAAAATAAATTCCGGCACTTAAAGTTGACACATCAACTGCTAATTCTTTAGCCCCAGCAAACATTCTACCTTTGTAAATATCTCTAATTTTTTTACCAACTAAATTATGTAATGTAATATTCATATCATCTTGACTTTCAGAAAGATAAAATTGAACATTAGCTACATTATTTGTTGGATTAGGGAAAACAAAAAAGTCAAAAATTGTTTCATTTTTGCTTAATCCCACCGGACCAGAAAGATTGATATCGTCAATAAACAAATCATTTCCACCGCCATTAGTAAATTGAAATTTAATTCTTAGGTTATCGACTTGGTAAGTAGAAGTGAAGTTAGAAATTGTAACGCTTTCCCAATCATTAGGGCCAGGATTATAATTTGCAGTGGTATTGTTCATAGTTGCCAATTGAGAAGAAGATATACTCTTTCTTACCGCCCATGTATCACCACATGAATTACTTGCAAAAATTTGTAAAAAGTCACTATTGTTGTTGGTTTTTTTAGCGAAAGCGTATTTAAAAGTTAAAGTTGCAGAAGTTATATTTTCAAGATCAATGGTTGAACTAATAAAGGCATCTTTATCTAAATTTGAACCTGTAGAATTGTCTAATTTAAGTGATTTGGAACCAGTTGCTCCAGCTTGGTTAGTAATTTGAAATCCTGGACCTCCTGGGTTTTCTACAAACCAATCTGAATTAGGAATAGACACAGATTCAAAACCTTCTTGAATTGGAAGAGCTTTACCTGGAGCTCCTAAAACAGTAATGTAATCTGGGAAAGTTTGAGAAACTGTATTGCCAAAAGGGTCACTTACTGAGAGAGTTACATCGTATTGTCCTGGAGCTGTATAATTAATCTGTGGATTTTGATTAGTTGATGAAGCGGGTGAACCTCCTTGAAAGGTCCAATTCCATGAAGAAATATTATTGTAGGAATCATCAGTAAACTGCAAATCATCTCCTGCACATAGAACCTGTCTATTAACCATAAATTGAGCGGCACATGCCGTAGGGCTACCATTAGCTCCAGTTGCATTTAAATTACTAGTTTTCCATAAATTACTTCTACCTCCAACACCAGATGTAATGGCTGATCTCATTCTTGATCTTTGTCCATCTGTGAACATTTTAGAACAATAAGAATATTCCATGTAGTTTTCGGTGTTATCAACAACATCAGAAGTCCAATATCCATCAGTAGCATCATTCGAACAAGTATTTGCTGTTAGGTTACAAGAAGTTAATCCTATACACCTTGGAGTGTCGTCAACATTGTCATCATCATTACAACTAGAACCATTTCCTGGATTGTTGTTACCGCCCCATAAATGATCTAAATTAAGCCAGTGACCAACCTCATGAGTTAATGTTCTACTTGAACCAGTTGAACTTGTGCCAATAGATCCAACATAATCGTGAAGAACCCAAATACCATTAGTCATGGCAGTTCCACTCCAATTTGAGGGGTTTGTTGTATAACCAGCAGCTCCGCCTGCTTCGTTAACAACAAAAATATTTAAGTATTTATTTCCCGCCCATGAATTATTATAAACATTATTACCATTTACAATGGCGTTTACCTGTGCAGACCCAGACGATCCATCATTTGCAAGTGCATTTTGAGTCCTCGTTATTCCACTAAAACATTGTCCATTTGGTGCTTTTGTAGCTAAAACAAATTCAATTTCTATATCGGCAGGCATTCCTTGAAATGTTGGTTGAACATTATTTGCATCCGAATTTTGTAATCTGTAATCACGATTTAAAATATCTACAGCATCTTGAATTTGCGCTACTGAAATATTTTCTGCACCACCATTGTGTAAAACATGAAAAACAACTGGAATTACATATACAGTACCTTTAGAAACACTTGCTTTAAGCTGAGCTTCTTGTTGTTTTAAAATCTCTTGATCTGCTTTATACATCTTTAAAAATGCAGGGTTTTTCTTCAGCAAATTCATTTTTATATGAGTTTTGCAATATTCTACATTTTCACCATCCCTACAATTTGTAGGATCAATAACAGATTGAGAATGAACAAATAATTGACTAAATAAAAGAGGCGTAATAAGGAAAACAAGTAGATATCTTTTCATATTTTAAAGTTTAAAACAGCTAAATATATTTAAAATTAGCAAACACTCCGATTGTGTTTAGACTAAACCAATGCAGGAACATACTAACGCAAATAAAACTCAAAATAGAATTGAGGGTTGCTTTATAAAAATGAATTCTCTAAATCTTTTACCAAATCAGCAGCATCTTCAACGCCAACACTCAATCTAATTAAAGAATCTTTTACTCCACTTTTAAGACGTTCTTCTCTAGGAATTGATGCGTGAGTCATTGTTGATGGATGTCCAATGAGTGACTCAACTCCCCCCAAAGATTCTGCTAAAGTGAAAAGTTTTGTTTTAGATACAATTTGCTTTGCTTTTTCTAAGCTGTCATCTTTAAGAGTAAACGAAACCATTCCGCCAAAATCAGACATTTGCTTTTTAGCAACTTCATGATTAGGATGTGATTCAAAACCGGGCCAATAAACCTGATCAACTTGAGGATGAGTTTTTAAAAACTCGGCAATAATTTTTCCATTTTCACTGTGTCTTTGAACTCTTAGATGTAACGTTTTAATTCCCCTTAAAACCAAAAAAGAATCCATAGGCCCACAAACAGCTCCACTAGAATTTTGTATTCTGTAAATTTCTTCTGCTAAAGCATCATCACTTGTAACTAAAGCCCCCATTACTACATCAGAATGCCCACCTAAAAACTTAGTAACTGAATGCATGACAACATCAGCTCCCAAATCTAATGGTCGTTGCAAATAAGGAGTAGCAAAAGTATTGTCAACTCCAACAATTGCATCGCTATCTTTAACCAATTCAACAATAGATTTAATATCTATGATGCTCATCATTGGATTTGTAGGAGTTTCAATCCAAATTAATTTAGTTTTTTCGTTAAGTACATCATTAATGTTTTCAAGATTTAACATGTCAACAAAATGAAACTTAATCCCATATTTCTCGAAAATTGTTTTAAAAATTCTATAGCTACCTCCGTATAAATCGTTAGTAGAAATTACTTCATCACCAGGATTTAGCATTTTAATTACACAATCAATTGCAGCTAAGCCACTTCCAAAACAAGCACCATATTTTCCATTTTCTATTGCCGCAAGACTGCTTTCAAGTGCTGCTCTAGTTGGATTACCAGTTCTAGAGTATTCAAACCCCTTGTGCTTACCAACTTCATCTTGAACATATGTTGAAGTCTGATAAATTGGAGTCATAATTGCACCAGTAGCAGAATCTGGTTCAACACCTGCATGTATTACTTTTGTATTGAATTTCATAGTTTATTTTTAAAATGGGAAACTAAATTAAAAATTTAATTACGTTTGAGCATCTTTTACTAAAATTCTGTTTAATGTTTTTCTACCAAGATGAAAATTAGTAACCTAAAAGCACACATTGCCTTGCTATTAGCTAATATTATATATGTGCTAAATTATGGCTGGGCAAAAGATGTAATGGGTGGAGGTTTCGTAAAACCATTTGCTTTTATTTTAATGAGGGTTGTAGGAGCAACTCTCCTATTCTGGTCTATATCAATATTTTTTAGAGAAAAAGTCAGCAATCAAGATAAACTTAAAATGTTTTTATGCGGTGTTTTTGGGGTTGCTACTAATCAACTTCTATTTTTTAAGGGATTAGATCAAACATCCACAATAAATGCTTCAATAATTATGGTTGCTAGCCCCATTATTGTTGCGTTATTATCTGCAATAATTTTAAAAGAGAAACCCAGTATTTACAGAGTTGTTGGAATAATTATTGGATTAGCAGGAGCTTGTTTTATTATTCTTCAAGAAAATAATGCTAACGAAGGTGCTTCATTTATAGGAAATCTTCTAATTATTTTAAATGCAACAAGCTATGGCCTCTATTTAGTTCTTGTTAAGCCTTTAATGAAAAAATATTCTCCCCTTACTGTAATTAAATGGGTTTTTACATTTGGTCTGCTTATAGTAACACCATTTGGACTTACAGAAATCGACACAGTAAATTGGAATATGCCTGTTGACATTATCTTAAAAATTGGTTTTGTAATTATTTTCACAACTTTCTTTTGCTATTTATTTAACATTTATGGAGTCAAAAGAGTAAGCCCAACAATTGTAAGTTCATACATCTATTTACAACCCATCCTAACTTCACTAATTGCAGTTCTATATGGATATGAAAATATTAATGAAACAACGATAATTTGTGCTCTTATAATATTTTTTGGAGTTTACTTGGTTAGCAAACCTGCAAGTTAAAGCATCAATTTTCTTATTTTTACCCGAAATAATTTACCATGATTCATTCTATGACTGGATTTGGCAAAGCCGAATCTGTTATTCACAATAAAAAAATAACAATTGAAATTAGGTCTTTAAACAGTAAGTTTATTGATTTAAACTTAAAACTTCCTTCCTTATATAGAAGTAAAGATGTTGCAATTAGGTCTCTTCTTACTGAAGGTCTTAAAAGAGGAAAAATTGAACTTACACTCCATTTTGATTTGATTGAAACGGAACCCAATCATTTCCTTAATACAGCTGTTATAAATGAATATTATTATTCTTTTAAAAATCTAGTTGAAAAATCAGCAATAGAAAACAGTGAAAACATCGATTATTTACAGCAAATAATGAAGATGCCTGACGTACTTAAAACTGAAAGAAAAGAACTTTCAGATGATGAATGGCAACAAGTTGTTTTACTGATTAAAGAAGCTATAATAGATCTTTCAAATTTTAGAAAAAATGAAGGTGGAGCGCTTGAAAAAGACATCAAATTTCAAACTCAATCAATAATGAAACTATTAAAAGATTGCGAAAAATTTGATCAAGCTAGAATTGAGACTATAAAAGAAAGGCTCAAAAAGAACTTAACAACTGTAGCAAAAGATGAAACTTACAACGAAAATAGGTTTGAACAAGAGCTAATTTATTATTTAGAAAAATTTGATTTCACTGAAGAAAAAGTTAGATTATCTAAGCATTGCGATCACTTTTTTGAAACAATAGAAAAACCGGAATCTAATGGTAAAAAACTAGGATTTATTGTGCAAGAAATTGGAAGAGAAATAAACACTTTAGGATCTAAAGCCAATCATTTTGAAATTCAAAAAAATGTAGTTCAAATGAAAGATCATTTAGAGAAAATTAAAGAACAAACATTAAACGTACTCTAATGAGTGTGGAATCAAACAAAGGCAAAGTCATTATATTCAGTGCTCCATCTGGAGCTGGAAAAACGAGTATTGTACAATTGTTACTAAAAAAATTGACAACTTTAGCTTTCTCAATATCTGCCTGCACTAGAGATAAAAGAGATAATGAAACAAATGAAGTTGATTATTATTTTTTAACATTAGATTCTTTCAAAAAGAAAATATCAAATTCATCTTTTATTGAATGGGAAGAAGTCTACAAAGATCAATATTATGGAACGTTAAAAAGTGAAGTAGATAGAATTTGGAACAACAACCAACAAGTAATCTTTGATGTTGATGTAAAAGGAGGGATCGCTTTAAAAAATTATTTTGGTGAAAATGCTCTATCAATATTTATTGAACCACCATCAATTGAAGAATTAAAAAATCGCCTAGTTAAAAGAGGGTCAGAAGATGTTAAATCTTTAAACAAAAGGATTTCAAAAGCAAAACTAGAGCTAACTTTCAAAGAGAAATTTGATGTTATAATAGTTAACAAAAATCTTAACAATGCTTTCAATGAGGCTGAAATTTTAGTGCAAAACTTTTTAAACAAAAAATGAAAAAAGTAGGTTTATATTTTGGAACATTTAATCCTATACATGTGGGACATTTAGTTATTGCAAACTACATGGCCAATTATACAGACTTACAAGAAGTTTGGCTTGTAGTTTCACCTCAAAATCCTTTTAAAGAAAAAGACTCCATGTTGGAAGATTACCACAGGTTATCGTTGGTTAAAATTGCTGTTGAAGAAAATAGTCAGCTTAAAGCATCTAACATTGAATTTAATCTTCCCAAACCTTCATATACAATCAACACATTGGTGTATTTATATGAAAAATATCCTACTAATGAATTTAATTTAATTATGGGTGAAGACAATCTAAGAACTTTTCATAAATGGAAGAATCATAAACAGATTTTAGAAAAAAGCAACCTATATGTCTACCCTAGATTGATAAACCCAGATTTAGAAGAAAAATCAAATTCTCCTCTTTATGTTCATTCTAAAGTCAAAATATGTGATGCTCCTGTCATGAAAATATCATCAAGCTTTATTAGAAAAGCCATCAAAAACAACAAAGATGTAAGGTATATGCTTTCTGAAAAAGTAGCTAAATATGTGGAAGAAATGCATTTTTATAAAAAATGATTTATTTAAAAAAACAGATGTACAAAGCATAAATAATTCCCGGAAGAAAAAAACAAATAGTAAGTAATAAATCTATCCAAAATTCATTACTAATATCGTAAGCAAAAAACACTGCTAAAGGAGGGATTATAACACAAAGAATCATTAAAATGACATCATCTACCTCATCCAAATTAGAATCATTTTTATCGCCCTGATGTTGTTCCATCATTTCGAATGAATTTAACAACGGATGAACTATTTCTTCTTTAGATATTCTATAATGATAGTTTTTTTTACTCTTATTTTGCTGAAAAGAAGAAATATTATTTACAGCCACTTTTGTCTTTTCCTGTTCCTTAATGGATTTAAATTTTTCAACATTAGCTAAAGATGGAACGATTGTTTTTTCAGGATACAATTCTTGCTTTTCATTCTTTTTAATTGCGGAATTAAGATCTAATTCAATATTTTTACTGCCAACACGATGAGATTTCAAAAAGTCTAACGGCTTACCATAATCGGTATATCTCAGCTGAGAACAAGATGATAAAACAATTAAAAAGAGAATTAAAATATTGACTTTAAAATTTGAGAATAAAAACATGTTTTTTTTTATAAAATTAGTAAATATTGTGATTTCCCTATATTTAAACTCTGATGAATAAAAGATTAACAAACATACTTCTAATTATTTCTTTATTGATTTCTTTTGGAATTATAATTGTTCTTTTGTCTGCACTTTCCATTTCCGAAAAAAGACTTGAAAAAATTGGAGATCTTATGAATGAAATGGCGACTCAACACATTATAACAACTGTTTCAGTCAAAGAAAATATTCCACTTAATTCAGACATAAGAGTTACTGATGAATTAAAAGTGAATATTAACATGTTCCTTAAAACAGAAATCCCATTTAAAGCAGAAATCCCTGTAAATGAGAGTATGCTTATCCCTTTTAAAATTGGAGTTCACGATTATATAAAACTTGACACTACAATAGAAGTTACTGACTTTGTAAACATTGAAGTTGATGATACAATTCCTCTAAACCAAAAAATGAACATGGCAATATTTGGTGGTAAAGGATTAAATTTTCCTATAAGAGGTAAAATACCAGTACAACAAACTTTAAAAATAGGTTTTAATGAACTGTTACCTGTCCACAGTGTGGTTCCAATTGATATGCTAATAATAGATACATTACCTGTAGGGCTCTCTATGAAAATACCTGTAGACTTAATGGTTCCTGTAAATATACCTCTAAAGACTTCTGCCCTTATACAATTTGATGAGGCAATGTCTGTAGATGCTGAAATCCCTATTGAGCTAAATATTCCAGTAGATATTCCTCTTGAAAAAACATCTCTTGCCTACTACTTCAAAAAAATGGCAGAAGGACTTAAGGGATTAACTAAATTAAGTTCTGAAGAGGATAAAGATTGATTTAATTATCCTTTGATATAATCTCAAACAATTCATCTAGCTTAGGAATCAAAATAACTTCAATTCTTCTGTTTTTTGACTTATCATTTACCTCTACAGGTAAAAACTCACTTCTTCCAGCTGCAGTAATTGTAACTGGATTAATTTCGCTGTGCTTTAACATGATTTTAACCACTGAAGTTGCTCTTAAAACACTAAGCTCCCAATTATCTTTTGGGTGAGAACCTGAATTCATTTTATCTGTATCTGTATGGCCTTCAACTAAAACTTCAAGATCTTCTTGCTCTTCTAAAATCTTAGCCAATTCTATTAGTGCTTTCTGACCTTCAGGATCAACCTGAGTGCTTCCTGAACCAAATAACAATTTAGCTTCCATACTTATGTAAACCTTACCGTTTTTTTGTTCAACTGTTAACCCTTTATCTTTAAAACCTAGCAATGCATTTGCAACCTTTTCCTTTAAAGCTTTTACCATTGCATCCTTATTTGCGATGAGCTGTTCTAATTCCCTAACTCTTAACTCTCTGTCTTTTAAATCTGCAGATAATTTATCCAAATCAAATTTCTTTTGATTCAATTCAATTTCTAATAAACGAAGTTCATCTTCTTTTCGTTGAAGTTCTAATCTTGTTTTATCAAGATCAGAAATCAATCGTTGGTTTTCAATTGCACTTCCTTTTTGTAGTGATTCTAATTGATCTTGTATACGCTGATTCAATAAATCGATTTTATCGTATTGCTTTTCTTTTATTCTAAGTGCTTTTCCTAAAAGAGTTGTATCAGATTTTAATCTTCTCACTTGATCGTTCATTTGATCAAAACCAGCTTTCAATTCAGTATTATCAGTTTCAAGTTTTATTGCTAAATCTGAAATTTCTTTTAGCTTTTCAGAACAAACTTTTTGCTTGCTTTCAACTTCTTCATATTTTCTAGCTGGCACACAAGAAATTAAAAATGCAATAACTAGAACAAGAGGGAATTTTTTAATCATAATATTCATAAATAATAAGTATACAAATTTGGAACCAAATTTTTAACATTTAAATTGATTACAAAAAAATTATAAACATTCTATTATTAAAAGACTAAGATTTAAATTTTTACTTTGAAATAAATACTCTAGATAAATCTCGGTATTCCATTCCATTTTGAGGGAATGCTCTAACTTTTAAGTTAAGTAATCTAATATATTCAGAGTAATAAATGGGCATAAATGCTGCCTGCTCAATCAATATATTATCGCATTTTTGATAATTTTTTAATTGCTCTTCAACATCTATAGATGACAATGCTTTTTCAAAGTAACGATCAAATTCATCATTTTGAAACCTAGACGCATTAGGAAATGATCTTTCATTTGGCTTTTCTGGAACAGTTTTACCATAAAACAGCTTTAAAAAGTTTTCTGGATCAGGATAATCAGCGATCCATGATGTTCTCCAAAAATCTGATTTACCATTGGCAAACCTTTCAATTAAAGTTGGGAAAGGCAGCGGTTCAATTTCTACATTAATACCTAAGTTCTCGTTTAACATATTTTGGATTGCTTCTGCTAGAATAACATTTGTTGACCCTCCTTCATTAATTTGAAGTGAAATTGAAGGGAATCCCTTTCCGTTTGGAAAACCTGCACTAGAAAGATACCTTTTAGCTTTGTTTACATCAAAATTAAACCCCTTGATTTCGTTGTTGTTATATTCTTTAAAATTAGGAATTAAGCCATGAACAGCAGGCATTCCATCACCCTGAAGAGTGTACTTAACTAAAGTTTCTCTATCAATAGCATAATTAAATGCTTTTCTAACATTTAGATCTTTGAAAACTTCAGAATTGGTTAAAAAACTATAATATTGAACAGATAGACCTGGTTTCTGTTGGTATTGAAACTCAGGATTCCCTCCATTTTTAGCTTCTTCTAATGACACCAAAACTGATTTCATTTCATCGACTGGCAATTGCCATATCATGTCTAAATTACCCTTTCTAAAATTAGAAAGTTCAGTCTTTTTATCTTTTGTAAATGTAATTTTAACTACATCTAAATATGGAAGTTTATTATTATTTTCATCTTTCTCCCAGTACTTTTCATTCTTTACTAATCTTACTTGTGTTCCTTCCATAATTTTATCAATCACAAAAGGACCAGTTCCTACACATACTGCTCTCATATTTGCCCCATATTTTTCATATGCTTCAATTGGGAAAATCCAACATCCATTATGAGTAAGCACTTTCTTGAAAAAAGAGCAAGGTTTCATTAGCTCAATAGATAAAGTAAGAGAATCAATTACCTTAACTCCTGAAACACCCTCTTTTAAATTTGTATTATTTTGAGTAGACTCAAAATATTCTCTTGCTCCCTTAACTCTACCGTCAAATAGTTCAAATAATAAATTATCTGATCTAAATTCACACAACATGTCAAAACATGTTTTAACATCATAAGCAGAAAATTTCCTACCTATACCATTTTCGAAACATGGATCATCATGAAAAAAAACATTATCATTTAAATTGAATGTTAGAAGAGTTCCATTATTTTGTTCGGAAACAGAACTTGCTAAACAATTTTCAACTTTTAGCGTTCTTTGATTCAATTTTAAAAGACCTTGATAAATTTGAGCTCCTATTCTATTGGAAACACCATCAATAGTACTTTGAGGAAATAAATTTTTAAAATCTTCTACTTCATTTACTCTAAAAATTCCTCCGTTATAAATTTTAAATTTCTTATCTCCTTCAAAATAATATCCTTTAGCTTCAACTACATCACTTAAAGAAGCTGGATTATCTGAGCTGGAAGTATTACATGAAGAAAGAAAAAAGAAAATAAAAATTAGATATATGCTCTGTTTCATATTCATTAAATTGATAATGGCCATTTTAATCAAAGCAAATATAAATAAATAACATTGATAAAATTAAGAATTATTGTACTGTTGAATTATAACAATTCAATTCATGATTCGTTAAATTTAAGTTAGTACCTTCCACTTTATAAATATGAATAAAATTATATTATCAAATATTATTTTTTTATGCTTTATGTTTCCTTCCATAATCGAAGGTCAAATCACTCAAAACAACATACGTAGAACAAACGTTTATTTAAGCGATAAGCCCGTAATATTTGACACAATTAATATAGTTCCTAATTCTCTTCAAATCTTTTTAGAAGACAAAACTACGCTTGCTGACAGCATGTATACTATTAATTTAATCAACTGTGAAATAAGTCCTAAATACCCCATAAATGAAAGTGTACTAATAGAATACAGAATGTTTCAATTTAATTTTAACACAACTTTTAGTCTTAAAGATTCTTCATCAATTATTAATGATTCATCTTTAAATTTCAAGCCTATTAGATTTTCTGCACTTCCAGAAAATAGAGATATTTTCGGAATGGGAGGACTCAACAAATCTGGCAGTATTTCAAGAGGAGCTGCCTTTGGAAACAATCAAAACCTTTCTTTAAATTCAAATTTAAATCTTCAAATATCTGGGAAAATATCTGAAGAAATTAGCATAGCTGCCTCAATTACAGATAATAATATTCCTATTCAACCACAAGGAAATACTCAACAGTTGCAGGATTTTGATCAAGTTTATATTCAACTTTTTTCCAGAAAATGGAAATTAACCGCTGGAGATTTCTGGATAAAAAAACCTACAGGGTATTTCCTAAATTATAACAAAAGAGGTCAAGGAGCTACTTATGAGACTATTTCCGGTAAGGGATATTTCAAATCTCAAATGAGTGCCGCAATAAGCAAGGGGAAGTTTTCTAGAAATGTAATCCAGGGAATCGAAGGTAATCTTGGTCCTTACAAACTAGTTGGAACTGAAAATGAACCCTATATTATAATTCTTAGTGGAACTGAAAATGTTTACATAGACGGAGCCTTACTAAAAAGGGGTCAAGAAAATGATTATATAATTGATTACAATACAGCTGAAATAACATTTACAACAAATCATCTAATAACTAAAGACAAAAGAATAGTTGTAGAATTTCAGTATAGTGATAAAAATTATGCTCGATCATTAATTCAAAACAGTAATGTCTACAGTAAAGATAATTGGTCCATCTTTTTAAATGTTTACGGAGAACAAGACAGTAAAAATCAACCTATTCAACAAGATTTAAATGAAAATGATAAAGAAACTCTATCTCTAATTGGAGACAATTTAAACGCGGCTTTTGTTCCAAGTATAGATAGTGTTCAATTCACAAATGAGCTTATTTTATATAAAAAAGTTGATAGTCTAGGCTATGAAGTTTATGAATACTCAAACTCACCAGATAGTGCAAGCTATCAATTAGTGTTTTCTAATGTTGGCGCAAACCAAGGCGATTATGAATTAGTAGAATACAGTCCACTAGGTAGAATATATCAGTGGATTGCTCCAACAATTATAAATAATGACACTGTTCATAACGGATCGTTTTCTGCTGTTAGACTGTTGGTAACCCCAAAAAAAAGACAAATGATAAGCACAGGTTTTGAAAAAAGATATGGCAAAGCTTCTTTCACTAGGTTTGAATTGGCACTTTCAAATGAAGACCTAAACACATTTTCCAAAACAAGCAATAATGACAACTTTGGATTAGCTGGTAAATTTAGTTGGAAACATTCGTTGAAACCAATTAAAAGCTGGTCAGTAAATTCGTTCTTGGATTTTGAAAGCTTAAGTAGAAATTTCAAAAGAATTGAAAGGTTTAGAGAGGTTGAATTTGAAAGGAATTGGAACACTCAAAATCAACAGCTAAAAGGCAATCAATATGCAAGTAGTGCAGGATTGAAAATGGAAAACAAATTCAATTCAATTGAATATAAATTTAATTCCTATTTAATTGACACTTCCTATTTAGGTTTAAAAAATGATTTAAAAATTAATTGGACTAAAAAAGTAGACGCTAAGATTGATCTGAGTTATTTAACAACTGATGGAGTTCAAAAATCTTCATTCTTGAGACATAAAGCAAATATTTCCAAATCATTTAAGAAGTTTAATATTGGGTTTAAAGATATTCATGAACAAAACTTATTTTTAAATTCAGATACCTTAACAAATTCAACATACCAATTTTATGATTGGAAAATTTTTCTGGAACAAGGGGATTCTTCTAAAAACAATTTTCAATTTTTCTATCAAGAAAGATACGATTGGTTCAGTAAACTTAATAAGTTAAAGAAAGCTGCAGCAGCTAAAAGCCCAGGATTTATTTACTCCATGAGCAATAAAAAAAATCAACAATTAAAATTAAGTGTTGCCTATAGAATGTTATCAATCCTTGACACATCATTAACTAACATTTTACCAGAAAATTCATTAATTAACAGAATTGATTATCAGTTCAAAATATTAAAAGGAATGATACATTCAAACACATATTATGAAATCGGATCTGGGTTAGAACTACAAAAAGAATTTATTTATTTAGAGGTTCCTGCAGGACAAGGAGTTTACACATGGGTGGATTACAACAATGATGACATAAAAGATTTGGGAGAGTTTGAAATTGCTCAATTTCAAGATCAAGCAACTTACATAAGAATTTTCACGCCATCAAATAATTACATTAAGGTATACAGCTATCAGTTAAGTGAAGTTTTAAATGTTAACCCAAGATATTTTTTCAAAAAGAAAAAGAAACTCTTTCAATTTATTAATCGATTTAATTCACAAACAACATTACGCTCTGAGAAAAAAACTTCATCTCTTGATTTTAAAACATTCTCTAATCCATTTCAGAATAACATTAATGACACATTACTTCAAACCCTTTCAAACTCTTTTAGGAACAGTATTTTCTTTAATCGTTCAAATCCAAAATTTGGGATAGAGTATACTTTCCAAGAATTTAACAGTAAAATACTCTTATTAAATGGTTTTGATTCCAGAAAAAAACTTACTAAAGAATGGAAAATTCGTTGGAACATTAATAAATCCTTGAGTATTACAGCTAATAGTGAAAATGGAATAAAACATAACTATTCAGATTATGCACCAACAAGGAATTATGAACTAACTATTGCGAAATACAATTCTAAAATTGCATATCAACCAAGTACAAAGTTCAGACTTTCTTTAAATGGAAGTTACACAGATAAAAAGAATGCACTCTTGTACGGAGGAGAAAACGTTTTCTTAAGTGCTTTGGGATTAGAGCTTAGGTACAACAAGCCAAAAAAAGGAAGCTTCACAGGAAACATAAATTATATTTACATTAATTACATTGGAGAAGAAAACACGGCTGTTTCTTTTGAAATGTTAGAAGCATTACAACC
>Ga0315322_10001140_pt1 | contig 20341 bp, 15 predicted proteins | sample M110021515metaG_FD_203461 | JGI IMG/M metagenome (GOLD analysis project Ga0315322, IMG submission 203461) | Ammonia-oxidizing marine archaeal communities from Monterey Bay, California, United States - M1 100m 21515 | ecosystem: Environmental > Aquatic > Marine > Intertidal zone | place: USA...
GAACCATCGCTGGCTTTGACTCTCGCACCGGGCGCGCCTCAGGCGTGATCCGTCCGCAGGGCGTCCCTGCTCGCTCCTATGGCTTTACCATGGACGGTGAGAACCGCCTCTGGGTTGGCGCTCAATCGGATGGTGTGAATCGCTATGATCCGTACCGTGACGCCAACGGCAACCCGATCCAAGATCCGCTGGCTGGCGGCGGCGCGTGGCGTCACTCCTCCTGCGGCGGTAACCGCTGCTACATGCGTGGTGCGGGCGCTGACGCCGAAGGGCGCATCTGGTTTGCGGACAACACCTCGGGTATGATCGGCTACCGAGTCGACACCATGCAGCTCATCGGTCAGTTCAGCATCGGCGGCGGCACCACGGGTGCCGGCGTTGACTTCAACGGCTTCATCTGGGGCGTCGCGTCGGGCGGGTATACCGGTCGAATCGATCCGAACAACCCCAACGATGTGCGCCGAGTAACGGTCGGCTCTGGTCCCTACACCTACTCGGATTTCACCGGCTTTGGTCTGCGAAACTTCACTGCGCCTCGTGGTGGCTACAAGATGGTCGTCGAAGGCTGTGAGAAGCTCGATACCGACTGGATGACGCTGGATGCAGAAGCTACTTTGCCGCCGCAAACTCGTATCGAGTTCCGCGCTAAGATCGCTGAGTCTCGTGATGAGCTCGCCGATCCAGGCTTGCGCGCCTTTGGCCCTTGGACCATCTCCGCAGAGGGCCCCAACGAGCTTCCAGCCGATCTGGCTGAACTTCCTGGTGGGCGCTTCATGGAACTTGAGATGTTCTTAGTCTCAACAGACCGCGAGGCGACCCCGGTTCTTCGTGGCGTCGATGTGCGTTTCCAGTGTGAGATTGAAGAGTAGCACCGCAGCCACAGGCGATCATGGGTCGAGCGCTTCACGCGCTCGACGCTTAGTCCTGTGGTGTGCTTTATCTCTAGGTCTCGCTTGCGTCGATTCTGTTCCCATTGAGGGCGACCCGAACGTGCCGGTCGATTCGTGTATCGATCGAGACGGCGACGGCTACGGCTATGACTGCGACCTTGGATCCGACTGTGACGACAGCGACCCACTGCGAGCGCTAAGGTGTGACGTGGCGAGCGACGCGGGTGCTGCGCCCCCTGAGCCACAAGATTGCGAAACGGACAGCCAGGCTGCCGGTTGCCCCTGCCCCCCGAACCAGGCCCCGATTGACTGCTATGACGGCGCAGATGGGACCCTTGGTGTGGGTATCTGCCGCAGCGGTGTACTGCGCTGCATCGAACGCTCAAACAACTGGTTCTGGAGCCCATGCGAGGGTCAACAAACTCCCCAAGCTTCAGAGCGATGCAATGGTCTGGACGACACGTGCAATGGGCAGATCGACGAAGGCGCCCTAAACGCCTGCGGGAACTGCAACCCAAACTGCTTTGACGTCGCCTTTGGACCGGGAACCGGGCGTCCCTTCTCCGAACCCAACCAAGACAATGGAGCAGGCGCCGTTTTGAACGAAGACGGTCACTTACAGCTTCTCAACAGCGACACGCGCTTCGAATACCTTTGGGTTGCCAATAGCATAGAAGGCACGCTGTCGAAGGTCGACACTCATGAACTTCGAGAGGTCGCACGATACTACTCTGTAGGACCCAATGATGACGGACTCACCCCCGGCAGGCACAATTACCCGAGTCGCACCGCTATTGATTTAGGGAGCGATATGTTTGTCGCCAACCGCGCTTTTAATCGGGAGGGGGAGCCCGGTCAGCCAAACATCCCCCAACGCAGCTCGGTCACCAAAATCGCAAACCATGACTGCACCGATCGAAACGGTGACGGGCAGATCCAGACCTCGCGCGACGTCAGCGGCAACAACGTCATTGAGCTTGAGGACCCCAACGAGTTTCTAGGGCTTAATGATGAGTGCTTTGCGTGGACCAAGGCTGTCGGCCGACCAGGCGGGATAGCGCGCGCCCTAGCGCTCAATGTGGGCGACGCACAGAGCCCTAACGGCAACGTCTGGGCGGGCATGTGGGGTCATCGCGAATTCTACGGCCTACAAGGACAAACCGGCGAACTCATCGAGCGCCCTGGAATGCCCAATCCCGTCGCGGTGGGACACTCACCTTATGGCGCCGTTGTCGACTCGAGCGGTTACGTTTGGTCGGGAACACAAGGGGGCTGCTCCATCGTCGGCTTTGATTCACGAACGGGCCGCACGTCTCAGCCCTTCGAGCTCAACTGCCTCAGCTATGGTTTTACGCTCGATGGAAACAACCGGTTGTGGATCGGAGCTCAAAGCGACGGCGCTCTTCGTTATGACCCTTATCGTGACGCAAACGGCCAAGCGATCGACGACCCACTCGCTGGTGGCGGAGATGTTCGACGGACGGGTTGCGTAGGAATGCGATGCTATCTTCGTGGCGGCGGCGCCGACGCGCAGGGTCGAATCTGGTTCGGCAACACCGATGGCGTCGTCGGGTATCAAGTCGACACGATGCAGTTGATTGGACACTTCGGGATGGGAGGCACCGGCGCTCCTGGCGCTGGCGTCGACTTTAGCGGAAAGGTCTGGGGCGTATTTTCCAATGGCTTTACGGGGCGACTTGACCCGAGCAATCCGAACGATGTGCGGCGTGTGACGGTCGGATCCGGGCCTTATACCTACTCTGATTTCACAGGCTTTAATCTGCGCAATTTTACAGCCCCTCGGGGAGGCTACAAACAGATCATCGAGGGCTGCGAGAAGAACGAAACCGATTGGCTTGAGCTGGATATCGAAGCCACCATCTTACCGCGAACACGGATCGAAATACGCGCAAAGGCTGCGGGTTCCATTGAGGAGCTCTCGACGCCAGGACTTGCGGCGTTTGGGCCTTGGACACTCGATACCGAAGGAGTCGGTGAGCTAGCTGTCGATCTTAACCTATTGCCGGCTGATCGATTCATTGAACTTGAGGTGTTTTTGTTCTCGACAGACCGCAGGAGCACACCGCTTCTGCGTCGGATCAATGCCCGCTTTCAATGCGAGGCTGAGGACTGATGATTTGCTCCACTTCGAGCGACCCGTAGGGTCGTTTGCGGCCGGGCACCTATTTGCGTTAGGGTGAATCGCTTCGGGCAGACGCCCGGGAGGGTTCGTTATGGTTCGTGCGTTATCTGCAGCCGCTCTACTGGTCGGCTCGCTCGCTGTGGTGACTGGATGTGATGATCCAGAAGCAGGGGTCAATGACCCAGGTACCCCAGTCAACAACTGCATCGACGCAGACGGCGATGGCTACGGCGAGAACTGCGACCTCGGTCTAGACTGTGACGATAACGACCCGCTGCGCGCCCTGAGCTGCGAGGCTGCAGGTCAAGACGCCGGGCCAGTGATCACCCCTCCCGATCACTGCGAGCCTGGCGCAAGGCTTCCGGGTTGCCCCTGTGCGGGCACCGAAGAGCCTGTTGATTGTTACGACGGCCCTGCAGAGACCATGGGCGAAGGCATCTGCCACGCAGGCTCTCGCTACTGCATCGAAACGACTGAAGGATCTGCCACCTACATCTGGAGTCGCTGTGAAGAACAGCAATTGCCCCGTGCGACGGAGCGCTGCAATGGCTTGGACGACAACTGCGACGGCCGAGTGGATGAAGGCGTCTTGAGCAGCTGCGGCAACTGCAACCCTCACTGCTACAACACCGGTCAAGGACCAAGCAGCGGCGAAGCCTTTGACGAGCCCAACGACGACAACGGCTCAGGCGTTGGACTGGATGAAGACGGTAATCTCGTCCTCAACCGCAACGAAGTACGGTTCGAGTACCTGTGGGTCGCCAACAGCTCGGAAGGCACCATCTCTAAGGTCGACACTCGAGAACTACGTGAAGCGGCTCGCTTTGACTCGGTGGGTCCCAACGACGACAACCTGACTCCGGGTTCTCGTAACTATCCCAGCCGCACCGGAATTGATTTAAACGGTGACATGTTCGTCGCCAACCGCGCCTTCGGCAGCCAGCCCTCGGTGACGAAAATCTACAACCGAGACTGCGCTGACCGAAACGGTGACGGTCGGATCCAGACCTCACAGGACGTCAACGGCAACAACGTGATTGATCGCAATGACCCCAACGAGTTCTTCGGTCAAAATGATGAATGTTATGCATGGACCAAAGCGGTCGGGCGCAGCGGCGGAACCGCTCGAGCTCTGGCGATCGATTCGGGTGATGGGCAAAACCCTTACGGCAACGTCTGGGTCGGTATGTACACCCATCGCGAGTTCTATGGTGTGCAAGGTGGCGACGGCTCCTTGATTCAGCGTCCTGGGTTGCAAAACCCGGTCAGCGTTGGGCATTCGCCCTATGGAGCGGTCGTGGATTCAAACGGCTATGTTTGGTCTGGAACGCTGAGCTCTTGCACGGTCGTTGGGTTTGATCCGCGCACGGGACGCGCAGGGCAGCCTGTCAATCTGGGTTGTCGGTCTTATGGATTCACCCTCGACGGTGAAAACCGCATGTGGGTCGGCGCGCTGAGCGAAGGTGCTGCTCGCTACAATCCTTACCGGGATCGCAACGGCAACCCGATTCAGGATCCTCTAGCTGGTGGCGGTGAGCAACGCTCAGCAGCTTGCGGCGCAGGACGTTGTAACCTTCGCGGCGGCGGCGCCGACGCTGAAGGTCGCATTTGGTTCGCTAACCTCGATGCGGTGATCGGTTACCGAGTCGACAACATGCAGTTCATCGGGAACTTTGTCTTTGGTGGCAGCTCCGCAACGGGCGCCGGTGTCGACTTTAATGGCTACGTCTGGGGTGTGAGTTCGAGCGGCTTTACCGGCCGCATCGATCCCAACAACCCCAACGATGTTCGACGAGTCACGGTGGGCTCAGGCCCTTACACCTATTCGGATTTCACCGGCTTTGGTCTGCGCAACTTCACCGCGCCTCGTGGCGGATACAAGATGATCGTAGAGGGCTGCGAAAAACTCGACACCGACTGGATGACGCTGGACGCAGAAGCCACCTTGCCACCGCAAACTCGTATCGAGTTTCGTGCTAAGGTTGCTGAATCTCGCGACGAACTCGCCGACCCGGGCTTGCGCGCCTTTGGGCCTTGGACGGTCTCGGCAGATGGCGTCAACGAGCTGCCCGCCGATCTAGCTGAGCTTCCCGGGGGTCGATTCATGGAACTCGAACTGTTCTTAGTCTCGACCGATCGTGAGGCGACTCCGGTCCTTCGTGGCGTGGACGTTCGCTTTCAGTGCCAGATCGAAGAGTAGAGTATGCTTCGCCTCGGGGCTCTCGGTCTCATACTTGCCTTATTCAGCGCCTGCGGTGGGTGTGATGACAAACTAGGCTGCGTGGACAAGGACCGCGACGGATATGGCGAAAGCTGTACTCGTGGTCCCGACTGCAATGATGCAGACCCGAGTCTGTTTGATGACTGCCCGGTCAGTCCAGATCAAGCGGTTCAACCCTGCGAAGTTAACCCCTTACAGCCGGGCTGTGCCTGCGACCTCGGGGTCCCCCCCAGAGAATGTTACGGGGCGGATCCGCTGACGCGAAACCGTGGCAACTGCCGCTCGGGAACGATGACCTGCGACAATGGGCTTTGGGGCGAGTGCGAAGGTGCGGTGCTCCCTGAGCGCGAGGTCTGCGATGATCTCGATAACAACTGTGATGGTCGGGTCGATGAGGGCCTTCGCAGCGCATGCGGAACCTGTGACCTGAGCTGCCAACAAGATGCTTCGGGCCCAAGTTATGGCGACTCTTTTACGCCGCCTGAAGAAGGCAGCGCTTTGTCCGTTGATGAAGACGGTGCGCTACGACTCGATGTTCGCAATATCCGCTTCGATCACATCTGGATCGCCAACTCTGGCGAAAATACAGTGAGCAAACTCTCAACCGAAACGGGCTTAGAGGTCGGGCGTTATCGCATGCCGGACGGTTGCGGTGACCCGTCGCGTACCACCGTTGATATTGAAGGAAACGTGTGGGTGGGTTGTCGCCAAGGCGGATCGATCGTCAAGATCGCCGCAGCCGAACGCGTCTGCGTCGACACCAACGGCGACGGCAACATTCAAACCAGCCGTGATGAGAATCAAAACGGACGGATCGAGGGCTCAGAGTTGCTTGCGCGCAACACCGACGAATGTGTTTTGATGCGCGTCTCGATTGGCGGGAGTGTCGCACGCGCCGCCGCCGTCGATGCCAACGGTAACGTTTGGGCGGGGAGCTGGGATCAATCAAACTACACCCTCGTCCACGGCGAGACCGGCGAAATTCTTGCCCGAGTCGAAGCCGGCGGAAACCCCTACGGTGCAGCGATGTTTGGTAAAACACTCTACAGTTCGAACCGAGGCGGATCGACGCTCGCGCGCATTGATGTCGCGACCCGTCAACGCACCGGGCTTTGGCAGGTGCCAGGCTGCGCAAGCTTGTATGGCATCGCGGTCGATCGCTATGGTCATGTCTGGCTTGGTAATTACAGCTGCAACGACGTCTTGCGCTTTGATCCGCAGACCGAAACTTGGGCTCGTTTCTCTGTCGGTCGTGGCTTGTCGCGCGGCATGGCGGCTAACGCAGACGGACAAGTCTTCGTTGCTGTCGATGGAACCAACCAGGTTTATAAGTTTGATGCAGCAGACGGTCAGGTGCTTGGGGTGTACGATGTCGGACAAAGCGGCGTCATCGGCATTGCGCTCGACGATGAAGACTTTGTCTGGACCGTGGCACGAAACGGTCAAAAAGCGTCGAAGCTAACCGCTGACGGGGTAGTGATTGGACATTACCCAGTCGGTAACGCTCCTTACACCTATTCGGATATGACCGGACAAGCGCTGCGAACCTTTGCTGCGCCGATCGGTATTTACAGAACGGCGTACCAGAGCGGCTGCAAATACGAGACCGGCTGGGGGCCTATCGACATCGAGGCCGAGACGCCCGAGGGTACGGCCATCGAAGTTCGACTGACCGTGGCCGATGCCGCCGATCGGTTGATGAGTGGCCAAGCCATCACCTACGGACCTTGGCGCCAAGATCCACAAAGCGATGAATTCCCCGCTAATCCGGGTGAAATCGAGCGTCATGCCCACGCCATGCTCGAGGTTCACTTCATCAGTGAGAGCCGCGAAACGTCGCCGCGATTGACCGGACTGCAGATCCAGCACAACTGCATCGAATAGAGTTTTAAAAACACAGCGTTTGCTGTTGTTGATTTTAGGGTCGAGCCCTCCCTATGGTGCCGTCCGCCTTCGGCTTATCTCCAGCCGGCGCGATTGGGAGGACCAATTGAGTCAATACGATGTTGTCGTAATCGGATCGGGACCAGGTGGCTACGTCGCAGCGATTCGCTGCAGCCAGCTTGGACTCAAGACCGCCATTGTCGAGAAAGACCCAAGCCTGGGTGGAACCTGCCTGAACAGAGGCTGTATTCCAGCCAAAGCGCTATTGCACGCTGCTGAAGTACTGCATGAGGCGCAAGAAGGTGATAAATTCGGCGTCAAAGTCGCCAGCGCCGAGATGGACATGAACGGGTTGCAAGCCTACCGAAAACGCATCGTTGATGAGTTGACCGGTGGGATCGCCTACCTGATGAAGAAAAATAAAATCGACGTGCACACCGGCTACGGACGGCTCAAAGGGGCTGGCAAAGTCTCGGTGAGCTCAGACAGCGGTGAAACCGTTCTTAGCTGCGCCAACGTGATTCTCGCCACCGGATCCACCGTCCGTGATTTACCGGGCGTCCGATTTGATGGTGAGCGGATCATCTCAAGCGATGAGATGCTCGAACTCAACTACGTTCCCAAGCGCGTCTTAGTGATCGGCGCTGGAGCCGTGGGTACTGAGTTCGCTTCTGCGTACAAAGACTATGGGTCCGAGGTCACACTCGTTGAGTATGCGGACCGCTTGGTTCCGATCGAAGACGCCGACTGCTCGCGCGAACTCGGTAAAGCCTTCAAGAAGCGCAAGATCACGGTCAAAACGGCGCATAAGGTCAACGAGGCGAAGCGGCGCGGAAAAACCGTCACCGTCGAGATCGAAAAGCTCAAAGATGGAAGCAAAGAGAAGGCGACGTTTGATGTGGTCCTAGTCGCCGCCGGCCGAGCACCCGTCACGGAAGACCTCGGCTTAGCGAGCGCTGGGCTCGCCACCGACAAGCGCGGCCTCGTTGCGGTCAACGAGTGGTGCGAGACCGGCGCGCCGGGTGTTTATGCGATCGGTGACATCATCCCGACGCCTTGGCTTGCGCACGTTGCGAGCGCCGAAGGGATCATGGTCGCCGAGCGAATCGCTGGTCACAAGACCATGAGCATCGCCTACAACCGCGTCCCCAACTGCACCTATTGCCGCCCCGAGGTTGCGAGCGTCGGGCTGACCGAAGCCGCCGCCAAAGAGGCAGGATATACGGTCAAGACCTCCAAGTTCCCCTTCTCGGCGATCGGTAAAGCAAAGATCCTCGGTGACACCGCTGGCTTTGTTAAAGTCGTCGCCGCCGAAGAGTATGACGAGATCCTTGGGGTGCACATCTGCGGCCCTCGAGCGACCGAAGCCATCGCCGAAGCTTGCGTCGCCTTGGGCGCCGAAGCGACCGGTGAATGGTATGGTTCGATCATGCACGCCCACCCCACCCTGAGTGAAACGGTGCAAGAAAGCCTGCACCAGCTCATGGGTCACGCGATCCACATCTAACGAGACTATTTTAATGGCTAAAGCGCACGAAAAGCTCTTTCCGGGAACTGGCGACCGCCGGGCGCCTCAGCTTACAGAGCTTAACACCCCACTGAGCAAGGCGATGCGCCTGCGGCTCTTTGAGTGGATGGTCACGACGCGTAAGGTCGAGGCGCGTATGGGGACGCTTTATCGCCAGGGCAAGGTCGTGGGCGGACTCTATCGAGGTGAAGGTCAAGAAGGCATCTCGGTCGGAACCGCGATGGCGCTGCAAGACGGTGATATCGTGGGTCCGATGATTCGTGACCTCGGCGCGATGATGGTGCGCGGCGTGCCACCTCGGGATGTCTTTTGCCAGTACATGGCGCGAGCCGATGGACCGACCGGCGGTCGAGACTGCAACACCCACTTCGGTGACCACGAGCTTGGAATTACCGCGCCGATCTCTATGCTTGGGGCGTTGATCCCAGTCGTTTCTGGGATGGCTTGGGCGAGCAGACAACAAGGAAACAACCCCGTCGGCTTGACCTACATCGGTGACGGCGGCGCCTCATGTGGTGATTTCCATGAAGGCTTGAACATGGCGGCGACGCTCAACTCGCCGCTGGTGCTGATCGTTGAGAACAACGGCTACGCCTACTCGACACCAGTCCAAGCCCAAAGCCAGGTCGAATGGTTTGTTGATCGAGCGCCCGCGTATGGTGTGCTGGGCATGCAAGTCGACGGCAACGACGCCGAAGCGGTCTACAACGCCACCAAGCTAGCTTGTGATCATGCTCGCTCAGGCAAAGGACCGGTACTGATCGAGGCGATCACTTTTCGGATGAACGGTCACGCCGAACACGACGACGCCAGCTACGTCCCCGAAGCGTTGGTTAAAGCTTGGAGCAAGCGAGACCCGATCGACATCCTGCGCGACCGACTGATCGACGAAGGGGTCAAATCAAAGCGCCAGATCGATAACCTTGAGCAAAAGATCTTTGACCAACTCAAAGACGATTATGAGTTCGCCCTCGCCAGCGACATGCCTGATGCGCTCTACGCGACCGGCGGAGTGTACAGCGAAGACGACATCGGACAGCCCGACCCCCGGAGGGCCGGCCGATGACCATCACCTACATCGAAGCCATCGGGGAAGCGATCTCCCAAGAGATGGAGCGAGATCCATCGGTTCTGCTGATCGGCGAAGACGTCGGTCATTACGCAGGCGCGTTTAAGCTGTCGAAGGGCTTTCTTGAGTCCTTTGGTCCGGATCGAATCATCGACACCCCGATCGCTGAGTCGGCGATCGTCGGTCATGCGATCGGTATGGCGTACATGGGTATGCGTCCGGTCGTTGAGATGCAGTTCATCGATTTTATCGCCTGCGCCTACAATATGGTCACCAACTTCGCCGCGAAGAGTCGATATCGCCAGGGGTTGGCGTGCCCGATGGTGATTCGAGGCCCTTCCGGGGGCGGCGTACGCGGCGGCCCGTTCCACAGCCAAAACGTTGAGGCATGCTTTCTTAATGTACCCGGTCTAAAGATCGTCGCTCCAGCGACGGCTGCGGACGCTAAGGGGCTGATGCTGTCGTCGATCCGCGATGACGACCCGGTGCTCTTTCTCGAGCATAAGTACCTTTATCGGCGCATCAAAGAGGTCGTCCCGAGCAACGAAGCCATCCCTCTAGGTCAAGCGATCGTTCGACGTGAAGGCTCAGATTTCACCATCGTGACCTATGGCGCCATGGTCTTTGAGGCGCTCGAAGCGGCGGAACAAATCGCCACCGAAACAGGCGCTCAAGCGGAGGTCATTGACCTGCGCACCCTGGCTCCGCTCGATATGGAGACCGTGTATCAATCGGTGCGAAAAACGAACCGCTGCATGTTGGTTCATGAAGCCTGTTTGACCGGCGGTCCAAGCGGCGAGCTCGCCGCTCGTTTGTCCGAGGAGTTCTTTGACTGGCTCGATGCGCCCATCCTAAGGGTCGCAGCGCTTGATTCGCCGGTCCCCTACTCGCCCCCCTTAGAAGATTATTTCCTTCCTAAATCTGTAGACATCGTGTTTCAGGCGAAGCGCCTGCTCGCCTACTAGGAGAACCTCATGGCCCTCATCGATATCGTGATGCCGCAGCTCGGCGAATCCATTGCCGAAGGTACCATCGCCCGCTGGCTCAAAGCCGTTGGCGATAACGTAGCTGAAGATGAACCCCTGCTCGAAGTCAGCACCGACAAAGTCGACGCTGAGATTCCCAGCGTTAAGGGTGGTCGGGTCGCTGAGATCCTGTTTGGCGAAGGCGAAACCGTCGAAGTGCAAACGGTCATCGCTCGCATCGAGACCGATGCGGCAGCGAGCCTGCCGAGCGGTGACGGCGCAGCGGCGCCCGCAGCAGCACCGACGGCTGCGGCACCAGCACCAGCACCAGCACCTGCGCCCGCTCCGGCCCCAGCTCCAGCACCAGCGCCTGTTGCAGCAGCGCCTGCTCCGGCTCCAGCGCCGGCTCCAGCGGGTACCGATGAGTTGACGCATCGTCGCCGCACCTTGTCGAGCCCTGTCGTGCGCAACATCGCTCAAGAGCACGGCGTCGAGATCGCCGCCGTACCCGGGACAGGCATCGACGGCCGCGTCACCAAAGCGGACATCTTAGGCTACGTCGCCTCGGGCGCCCATCAGGCTCCGGCAGCTGCTGTAGCGGCTCCCGCCGCCATGCCGAGCGCCCCAGCCTTTGCGGGTCCCGCCGTTCCGGTCACGCCTCCCGGCGCAGTGGTCGCCGAGATGACGCGTGCATCGGGCGCTCCGACCGAGATCAAGTTCCCCGATGTCCCTGTTTATCCTGGCGATCGGATCGAGAAGATGAGCCCGATGCGGGCTTCAATCTCCGAGCATATGGCGCGTTCGACCTACCTGGCAGCCCACGTTCAGACCTGCTGGGAGATCGACATGGGCAACGTCATGGCGTTGCGCAAAGAGCATAAGGACCGCTACGCCGCCCAAGGCGTCAAACTGAGCGTCACCGCCTTTATCCTCAAGGCGACCGCAACGGCGCTGCGCGAGCACCCGATGGTGAACGCCGCCATCAGCGGCGACCAGATCATCTACCGCGGCGCGGTCAACCTAGGCTGCGCGGTCAGCGTTCCGGACGGCTTGATGGTCCCGGTGATCAAAAACGCCGACCACCTGAGCGTGCGCGGCATTGCGATCGCCCTTGATGACCTCGCCACTCGAGCTCGCAGTAAGAAGCTGACCATGGACGACCTAGAGGCTTCGACCTTCTCGGTCACCAACCCCGGCGTCTTTGGCTCGCAGTGGGGTACGCCGGTGATCAACCAACCCAACGTCGCCATCCTGGGCTGCGGTCGCACCGAAGACCGCGTGGTGGCGGTCAACGGCATGATCGGGATCCGCCCCCGGGCGCATTACGTGCTGAGTTTCGACCACCGCTTGGTCAACGGCTCAGACGCCGACTTGTTCATGAAGACCTTCAAGGAGAACCTCGAGGGCATGGACGCCAGCGCGCTCTAGCGTGAGCTGATCATGCGCCCCATCGAGTTGCGTCAGCTCGGCAGCGAGCTGCCGTACGAAGACACGCAAGAGGCGCAGCAGCGTGCGGTCGATCTGGTGCGTCGCGGCGAGCTCCCGGACCAGCTCTGGCTGCTGCAGCACGAGCGGGTGATCACCGTGCCGCGTAAAGAGGCAGCGTGGGCGAACCTTTTGGTGACTCCAGAGCAAGCTAAAGAACTCGGCGTTAACGTCGTGACCACGACGCGCGGTGGCAACATTACCTATCACGGCCCTGGGCAGTGGGTGCTTTACCCTATCGTTCATCTCCAGCCTGGCGAGCGTGATATTCGTCGCTTCGTCTGCAACCTTGAAGAGGCGATGATGCAGGTCTGTCGAGACTACGGCTTAGCGCCGCAGCGCAGCGAGGGCGAGACGGGCACCTGGATCGGTGATCAAAAAATTGGAGCGATCGGCGTGCGCTTTGCGCGCTGGGTGTCGAGCCACGGGATCGCCTTTAATGGTCGGACCAATATGAATGACTTCAACCTTATCGTCCCTTGCGGCATCGCCGACAAGGGGGTGTGCAGCTTGGAGAGTCTTGGCGTTGATCATGACCTAGGCGAGCTTGGGCCTCAACTCGCAGCGGGTGTCGCCGAGCGCTTAGATAGAGCGCTCCAGCAAGGGCCGAGCCAGCTTCCTCTTATGAGTGACCTTTGATAAGTCACCGAGCATGAAGTTTAGAGTCTTAGTTCTCCTCGGATTTAGCGCATGCTCGATGCAGCTTCCGATCATTCCAGGCATGGGCAACAGCGCGCCGGCTTCGGTCTGCGGCGACGGTGTCGTCGGCGCAGGCGAAGCCTGTGACGACGGTAACCTCGTTGATTTCGACGCCTGCACCAGCGCCTGCACCAACGCAGGCTGCGGTGACGGGGTGACCCGGCGCGACCTGACCGATCCGCTGTCGCCTGGATACGAAGCCTGCGACGACGGCAACGACCGCGACGACGACGGCTGCACCAACGCTTGCCTCAGTCCAAAATGCGGCGACGGGCGCGTATTCCAAAACAACGGTCTTGGCAGTGACGGCTATGAAGAATGCGACGATGGCAACATCAACAACAACGACTCTTGTACGGCTCAATGCTTCGTCGCACGCTGCGGCGACGGCTTTATTCACAACCAAACACAAGATGGTGAGGCAGTCGAAGAATGCGACGATGGCAACGCAGTCGATCTCGATGGCTGCCGAAACAACTGCCAGATTGCGCGCTGCGGCGATGGTATTGTACGGTCAGACATTGCCTCAGGCTCCCAAGATGAGTGTTTGACTGAATCGGACTGCGACGCTGGTGAGCGGTGCTTGCATCGACGATGTTACCCCGTCGGGTTCGAGCGCTGTGACGATGAAAATGACGACAATACCGATGCCTGCTTGAGTGGTTGTGTGGCTGCGCGCTGCGGTGACGGCGTCGTACGGACCGATCTCGGCGTGGGTGAACTAGGTTATGAAGCCTGCGACGACGGCGACACGATCGACAACGATGAATGCAATAATGCATGCCAGCTAGCCACCTGCGGCGACGGCGTTCGCCGTACGGACTTAGACGATCGAGTGAGAGGTCCGGAGGCGCTGTGTTCGGATGGCTGCTTCGACCAAGAGGTGTGCATGGGCCTCATCTGTGTACCCGCAGGTTACGAGGCTTGTGATGACGGGAACCTCAACGCATCCGACACCTGCGTGAACTGCGAGCTGCCCGGCACCTCTGCGAACGCAGCGGCGCAGAGCTGCGCGCAGCTGCTCAGGCGCGGTCAAACCGAGTCGGGTGTTTACTGGCTCGACTTCGATGGCAGAAGCGGCCCCTTCGAGCCGGCGCCATTTTATTGCGATCAAACCACAGATGGTGGTGGCTGGCTCCATATCTTTGGTGAGAACGCACCAAGTGATGCTGGCTGCAGCTGGTTTCGCTGGTCGCGACTCTCACCAGGCGACATGAACAGCGAAGTCGAACTCCCAGCCGAGCACTACACAACGCGATGCCTGTCGTCGGGGATTCGATTTAGGCATATCCATATGGACCTGGACTTCTTAGCGAGTCGTATGGTCCTTGAAACCCCCTTTGACTGGTCTTCAATCCGCTACAGCGGGCAGCTCTCTGTGCGCGGTTTCCTTTGGGATCAACCGTATCAGCTACCGACAACTCAACGGCGTCACCCCGAAGGCTTACAAGACCAATGGATCATGTCCGATGCTGAAGACTGCATGCCGACCGCGATAGACGAATCAATCGGCTCCTTCGTGGGGGATCGTGCGACGGGTAACAGCGTATCATGGGTCGCAAATTCTTACGTCGGAAATCGCTGCTCGGCTGGCTTCAAGACCGAGTTTTTCTGGTCGTCGATCGTCGTTCGCTGAGTCAGGATTTAGGCGATGATCAACGCTGTGCGAGGTATCATTCAGCGACTGCAATCGGGATCAGCCGGTTGGGCGTTGATCGACCAAGGGCTCGCCAGCGGGGTGACCTTTTTGACGGGTGTTTTGGTTGCGCGCCTGCTCGGGCCTGAGCAGTTCGGCGTTTTTGGTTTATTGTTCATGGTCATCTTGTTCTTTAATTCAGCTCAATATTCGCTGATCGCCTCGCCGATGATGTCGATCGCGCCCCAGCTCGAAGGGGAAGAACAAACTGAATTCTTAAGCGCCCAAGGCAGCGCAGCTTTCGTCCTGATCGGGCTCAGCGTCGTGCTCACTCTTTTAGCGGGCGAGGCGCTTAGCGCCTTTAAGCCAGAGTGGAGCTTTAAGGCTTACACCTGGCCTTTGGTGGCAGCCGTCGCGAGCATTCAAACCCAAGAGTTTTATCGGCGACTTTTCTTTACCGCGGGGCAGCCAAAGCGCGCCGGCGTCAGCGCAGCATGGCGTTATGGCCTTCAGCTGTCTGGGCTGATTGTCTTGTATCAAATGCAGATCGCAGAGCTTGATGTCATCTTATGGCTCATGGCGGGTTCGGCGATGAGCTCAGGGGTCATCGCTCATCTCCAGCAGCCCACACTCGGTTACAACACAAAGTCCCTCAAACGCTTCGCGCGACGAAGCTGGACCTCAGGTCGCTGGATCTTTGGCTCCACCCTGCTTCAGTGGATGACCGGCAATTACTTTGCGGTGGTAGCCGGCGCCTTGGTCGGACCCATTGCTGTGGGCGCACTTCGCGCGACGCAACAACTCCTGGCTCCGGTGCAAGTGGTGACCCTAGCAGCGACCAACGTGATTCCGATCGCGGCAGCCAAACGCCTGAGCCAAGGTGGCACCAAAGCCATGAACCTGTTTCTTTGGAAGGTCGGGGTTGCGGGAGGAATCGCCACCGCGTTGATTGGAATCATACTAACGATCGGCGGTGATTTCTGGTTGGTTTTAGTCTTCGGTCCAAAATTCGCAGGTTTTGGCTACCTCATTCCATGGCTGTCAGGAGCTATGCTTATATTTTATTGGGAAATCCCGCTGCAAGCTGGACTTAGAGCGCTCGAAGACACCAGAGCACTTTTTTGGGGTTATCTAGTAGCCGCAGTCCTGAGTCTCGGCATCGCTCATGCTCTAGTTCAAGCCAAAGGCACAGAAGGCGCCGCGATCGGTATCATGTTTAGTCATGTGATCTTTGCCGCTACTCAACTCTTAGGATTATACTTGGCGTGCCGAAACCGAAACGCGAAGCCTTAGCGCAGCAGCGCGCTGCGCTGGAGATCACTGAGCGGCAGCGCTAACAGCTCGTCAAGCATTGCGGCCGGCATTTGAGGCGCCTTCCAAGGTGTCGGCGTGGTGTAAATTGCATTAAAGACCAAACGACGGCCGGTGGTAATACGGCTTCCACAATGAACCAATTTGCGCACATCGGCGACAAAGCGATCCCCCGCAGAGCCAACCACTTCGACGGTGTGATTTAAATCGCCACGGCGGTCCAAATACTCATCACTGACGCGGCTCACGAGTGTCCGCCAAAGCCGATCCGACTGCGCCCGAGGGAGATAACGAAAGGGACCTTGAGCGAGTGCGCATTCGTCGAGGTAAATAAAGAGGCGCAGCGTGCTCGCATCGTAACGGTCACGATGCCACATCTGGTCACGCTCGATACCGGCTTCACCAGTGGGTTCAGTCACCAGCAACCGCGCGCCATGCAGTAAAGGGCGCGCACCAAAGTAAGCCGTGACCTTAGCCAAAAGGTCGTCATCTAAGGCTTCATGAAAAAGAGCACCAGGCGCTAGCGAGAAGCGCTCCGCACCAATGATGTGTTTATAAATTCCCTCGCTCGACTCTTCAGTCACCTCACCGATCATCTGCTCAGCTTCGCGCTGGTAGCGGGACAGATCCACCGGCGCTAAGGGAGCTAACCGAAGGAAGGACTCAGCATCCAAAGCCAAATCTCTCTGGGCTTCACAGTCCACTCTCGCTTGTGAAAACTTATCCGTACGCACCAGCTTTCCTAGCCGGTTGCTGACTTCTTCAGAGATTCCCTTCGCCAGATACTTAAGCACCATCACTCACTTGTCGGCGGTCTTTAATAAAACGAGCAGGAACTCCACCTACGACCGCATAGTCTGGAACGTCTTTATTGACTACAGATCCCGCCGCAACGATCGCGTTTTTGCCAATCGTCACGCCGGGTAAAATCATCGCACGACCGCCGATCCAACAGCCTTGGCACAGCCGCGGGGGCAATCGAGGATCGTAACCTTGATCAATCAGCGGCACATCGAGCAAATCGGTGCGATGGCGAGTCGCCAAAACCATCACCTCAATACCCATCATGACGTCGTCTTCAATGATCACGTCATGCTCGATCCGAGCGTTCTCACCGATTTGAGAATTACTTCCCAGCTGGACTTTACTGCCCGTTCCAAAATACGCGCCACGCTTGACCACGGCTCGCTCACCGCAGCTTAAGAACAATCGTCGTGCGATCGCCGTGCGCAAGCCATTGGCTAAAGTACCAAAGGGCATCGAAGACGCCGGTAGCCAACGAGCAAAACCGTAATAAGCGATCAACCAAAACGATCTCATACTAACCATCCCTCGGCGAAGCTGTATCGCGTATAGAGGGTACTTTAGAAGATCGCACCTGCGCCATCCTCGCTAGAATTCCGGCACAGAAATAAAATGGAATCGTGGTGAAAGGCATCACAAACGGCGTCTCGCCAAGCCCAAGGACAAGGGTACAAACGACGACCATAAAGCAAAAGACAACGAAGGGTCCAAACAGCACCGAATCAACGCGCTGTCTCAACTGAGACAAACCCAAACGGACGATCGCAAAGCATAAGTAGGTAAAGGCAAACAACCCGAAAATACCGGAACGGCCGAAGACAGAAATCCATGAGTTATGCGGCTCTCGAGTGATCTTACCGCCATGGAAAACGCCTTCCATCAAGGGTTCACCGTAACCAACACCAAAGACAAAATTCTGCACGCTCGAGAGACCGGTGTTGATAATATCTAACCACCAATCAATGCGTTCAGAGCCACCGCTCGATAGGGTCGTTCCTCGCTCAAAATTCTCCCAGATCATAATCTCTCGAATCAATCGAAAGTAATCCTCTGGAGACATCGCCCCGAGGCGACCCACGACCTTAACACCGAAGTAACTCAGCAGAAAAATGCCAGCCAGCGCGAGGAAGCCGATACCGATCACCGAGACAAAGGATCGGACCTGATCTTTACCCCCAACAATCGAGAGCACAGCGAGCATGGAGACAATCTGAAGCAGCAAAGACCGAGAAGGGAACAAGACCAACGCGACCCCAACAAAGATAGCTGGGAGCCAAATCGCTTGTTGTTCAGTCGCGTTACCACGCACCCAAAGAAATGCTGCCGCAGGGATTAAGATGGTCGGCGAGTTACCAAACAAAAAGAAGATCGGAACTGGAATACCCTGAGTACTTGGCAGCGTTGGGGACAGCGGCACCAGCTGCGACGAAAAGGGAGCGAGGAGTGCGTAACCAAAAACCGTAAAAACAAGGATCGGCAGATAGCGTAAATAAGACTTTATGACGTCTTTTTGGCTCGCCATAGCAAAGCCGAACACCAAGAAGATGCTCTCCAATACTGGAAGCCCATCTCGAACTGCTTTCATCCCGAATTCAGGGAGGCTCGACATCACCCGGGCACCGCCAATAATGATCCATAGGCAAAGCGGAACAAAGACGCTTGAGCGGCTGAAGTCCCTCATAACCGTTCGGCTCAGCACAAACGGTGCCGCCACGAACATCAGAATCTCCATTAAGGGAACACCCGCACCAGACGGTGGAAAGCGGATCATCTGAAAGCCGTAGTTAAAGACAATCAAACCAAACAATGCGGCACCAAAAGCAGACAACGCTAGCCAACGAAGACTGCTCGGTAGCGAACGACCACCTCGCCTCCTAAGCAGCGGCCTCACTTCGCCATTCAAAACGAATTCCTCGCTATGTTCTGACGTCTAAGCCGCAAGAATTCCAAACCATGGAACCAAACAAACAAACCAAAAATAGCCAAACTCTTGGTGTATCTACCCGTCAACCGGCGCGGCTCATCAGCCCAGCGAACAAACCACTCAAGCCCCATCTTTGAGACCCAGTGCGGCGCCTGTTTTTTGGTGCCGGCGGTAAAGTCGAATGCCGCGCCAACGCCCATGCGAAAGGGAACTGATAATCGGTCATGGTGCTCGCTCAACCAGGACTCTTGTTTCGGCGCCTGCAGCCCCACAAAAAGAGCATCGGGAGCAGCCTCTTCAATCGCTTTGAGCATCTCGCTGTTTTGCGCCTCACTGAACCGCTCGGCAAAAGGCGGTGACAGCGTGCCAGCGATGATCACTCCTGGCGCCATCGCCTCCATTTGCTCGCACATTTTAGCGAGCACGGCGTCACTCGAACCCAACAAGAAAATGCGATGACCCTTGCTCGGTGCGCGGCGAACAAACTCCTGAAAGAAGACGGGGCCTGCGATCTTGTCAGGGACGGAATGAGGTAACAGCTTAGTGAGCCAAACCGGGATCATACCATCGGGTAAGACGGCGTCAGCTTGATGATAATGTCCCATCAACACCGGGTTCGATTGCGCCATCACGATCGTGTAAGCGTTCCCCGTCGAGAACAGACAGGGCCTCTTCTCAGCGATCGATCGATCAGCGAGCTGCTGAGCATCATCCATCGTGAATGCCGCTAGGGGAACCCCTGCGCACTCCACCTTGGGGACATCTATGCGCTCTGGCTTAGATACCATTCGTACGTGCTTTCAATGCCAGACCGCAGATCGATCGATGATCGCCAGCCAAGACCTGCCAGCCGGCTCACGTCGAGCAGTTTGCGGGGCGTTCCGTCGGGCTTGCTTGCATCAAACTGAAGATCCAAACCGCCCCCAACCACCTCAACAATGGTCTCGGCGAGCTCGCGAATACTCAGATCGACGCCCGTCCCGATATTCACCGTCTCGAGCCCATCGTAGGTCTCCATCAAGTAAAGACAAGCGGCCGATAAATCGTCCACATGCAAAAACTCACGCTTCACGTTTCCGCTACCCCATACCGGCAAGGTCGGCTGCCCAGCCTGGACCGCTTCGTGCGCCTTGCGCAGTAAAGCGGGCAAGACGTGACTGTTGGCGAGGTCAAAATTATCGCCCGGCCCATACAGATTCGTCGGCATCGCCGAGATGAAATTGCAGCCATATTCGCGGCGATACGACTCGCACAGCTTAATGCCGGCTATTTTGGCGATGGCATAAGGCTCGTTCGTCGGCTCAAGCGTGCCCGTCAACAAGCAGTCTTCCGGCATCGGTTGCGGGGCAAATTTTGGATAAATACAGGAGCTCCCCAGAAACAGGAGCTTCTTGACCTCATGAACATAAGCCTGATGAACGGTGTTCGCCGCGATCAGAAGGTTGTCGTAAATGAACTGAGCTGGGTAGGTGTTGTTGGCATGGATACCGCCAACCTTAGCGGCTGCAACGATGACATAATCAGGCCGCTCGGCGGCAAAGAATTCGGCGGTCGCACCGCCATCACGAAGATCCAACTCGGAGCTGGTTCGAGTGATAATATTGTGGTGACCAGCAGCGTTGAGCGCGCGCAGCAACCCGCTGCCGACCAGCCCACGGTGACCGGCAACATAAATCTTAGCGCCAGCTTCCATCAGCCTTGCTCCGCTTTCGCCTGAGCCAAATCGGCCTCAATCATGTCGTGAACCAAATCGGCGAAGCTGTGCTGAGGTACCCATCCAAG
>Ga0315322_10001141_pt1 | contig 20330 bp, 20 predicted proteins | sample M110021515metaG_FD_203461 | JGI IMG/M metagenome (GOLD analysis project Ga0315322, IMG submission 203461) | Ammonia-oxidizing marine archaeal communities from Monterey Bay, California, United States - M1 100m 21515 | ecosystem: Environmental > Aquatic > Marine > Intertidal zone | place: USA...
AATTTTTCGGAATTTCTGTAGTAAATCAAGTTCCCGTCGCTCTTCCGCCAACCGATCTCTTCGCTACTCACCACAACACCTTCCTCGGCCCAGGAAAAAGACCCGAGCAACATAAGCAAAGCTACAGGAGCGCAAAACTTCATGTGATGAAAGGTACGTGTTGTGGGAGAATCGTCAAGATGGATACGCCTGAGATCCGGAAACTGTGGCGAAACGAAAAAGAGGGAGGGGGTTTGTCTGCCCGCTTTTTATCCTCGGTCAATCAAAGAGCAATGCAAAACAAGGGATGGGGTGCAGAAATTTCTCAAGAAAAGCACCCCTCCTCCTTTTGGGCAACCCCGGAAAACAACGTCCCAGGCGAAGGTCAGCGGGACGCTTCCGCGGCTCTGCGGATTCGATCCTCAAACGGAGGATGGCTTGAGAAATACTTCAATCCTTCGTCTCCTCCGTGTTCCTCGGAAAGCCTGCGCAAGGCATCGCCCAAGGAATCGGGGGAAAGGCCCGCTTCGGAGAGCATTCGAAAGGCATAATCATCTGCCTCCAGCTCGAATTCCCTTGAGTGAATTCGGATGCATTGTCAAGAAAGCCAACTTTCTCCGCTCGTTCTATTTTGGCAAAAACCTCTCTTGCCACTTGCAATGACAGGGTCGGTTTCTCTATATCGTCCGACATGAAATCAATATCTTCCGTCTTCGCCTTCTTCACCCTTCCCCTACTTTGCTTCGCGGCCAAGAAGGATTTCTCCGGCACTTACGTCGATGCCAACGACCCCAAGATTCCAACTGACTTTGCCTACCAGGGCGAATACACCGGAGACAGTATGGGAGCCCAGGTCATCGCTCTCGACAAAGGAGCATTTCAAGTCGTCCTTTTCGCCGGTGGCTTGCCGGGTGCGGGATGGGACGGCAAGAACAGGAGCCTACTGAGTGGCAAGTTGGAGGGCAAAAAGATTGCCCTGAGTCCGGCCAAGGGGAACAGAGAGTACCTTGCCGGATCACCGGACGGCTTCAGCGCGACTAGAAAGTTTCCACCCGACGGTCACAAGCCCTACTCCGGGAGCATTTCAAATGGAATCATTTCTCTGGGCAAAGGTCTCGTCTTGAAAAAAACCCGGAGAAAAAGTCCGACGATGGGCAAAAAGGCTCCCAAGGGGGCCATTACGCTCTTTGACGGCTCGAACAAGGACGAATGGCAAGGCGGGCGACTGGACGAAAAGACCAAGCTACTGAACACCGACGGATCCGATATTCGCACCAAGAGGAAATTCAACGACTACCACATGCACATAGAGTTCCTGCTTCCCTACCGTCCGGCCGCCCGCGGACAAGGCCGAGGGAACAGCGGGTTTTACCAAATCGACCACTTCGAGGTACAAATTCTCGACTCCTTTGGCCTGGAGGGAGCGAATAACGAATGCGGTGGCATCTATTCGATCAAGGACTCCGACGTGAATGCCTGCTTTCCCCCACTTAGCTGGCAAACCTATGACGTCGACTTCACCAATGCCAAAACAAAGAACGGCAAAAAGGCCAAGAACGCCAGGATCACCGTCCGCCTGAACGGTATCGTCATCCATGATAAGTTCGAGATACCGAGAAAAACCGGAGGATCCCGTGGTGAACCGGAAGGAACTCCGGGACCAATGAAGTTACAAGGCCACGGGAACCCGCTCCAATTCAGAAATATCTGGATCGTTGAAAAATAAGCTAAGGCTTCGCGACAAAGCGCACGCAGACCGGGCGGGGGGTATCAACGGATGACCCCGTGGGTTCGAGCTTGCCGGTTTCCCGGTCGACCTTGAATACATGAACGTCGTTACTGTTTTGATTGGCCGTCAGCAGGAAGGAACCTGAGGGATCGAGACAAAAGTTTCTCGGGGTCTTGCCTCCCGACGACTGATGCTCGACATAGGAAAGCAGCCCAAGCTCGAGATCGATCGCGAAAACGACAATGCTATCATGCCCGCGGTTCGAACAATAAACAAAATTACCCGAAGGATGCACGCGGATCTCCGCAGTCGAATTGTTCCCACCATATTTGGCAGGCAAAGTCGAAACGGTCTGGATCCGTTCGAGTTTTCCGGAATCAGGATCATGCTTGAAGACGGATATTTCGGAGGTCATCTCCAAGTTGATGTAAGCAAACTTTCCCGAGGGATGAAAGGACAGGTGCCTGGGCCCTCCACCTGGGGTTGTCTTGACGAACGGGGGGTCTTCAGCGACTAATTTCCCTCTCGGAAGCAACTTGTAAACGAGGACTTGATCAAGTCCCAAGTCAGCGCAATAAACTCGTCGCCCCGAAGGATCGGGGTTGATGGAATGGGCATGCGGTCCTTTTTGCCGGCGAGGGTCGACACTTGATCCCACATGCTGAAAGAAAGCTCCTGAGTTGCCGATCCTCCCTCCCTTGGATACCGGAAAAGAAATGACGCTACCTCCTCCGTAATTGGCTACGAACAAGCTTTTGCCCTTCGGGTCGAGGGTAAGATGACAAGGCCCTTCGCCCTTAGTAAGCAATTGGTTGAGCTTGGTCAAGTTGCCTGTCTCGGGATCAATGGAAAAAGAAGAGACCGCCCCACCCTTCTTGCCATCAGTCATGCCAGTTTCATGGCAGGCATAAAGAAATCGTTCGGATGGATGGATGGCGAGGAAGGACGGGTTCTTGATCCCAGGAAAAACCCTAAGTTTTTTGAGTTCGCCACTCTTTGCATTCAGCTCGCAAAGAGTAATGCCCTCGCTGGGAGTCCGTGTATAAGAACCCAGGTATAACCGGTAGGAATCGGCTCCAACCAAAGACACTTGGAACACACAGAACAAAATAAATGAATACAGTTTCACAAACATGATTTAAGAATGAAACAATACCAATAAGTCAAGTAAAACCTTACTTGTATGTTTTACGCAATTGCACTAATTTTTTCGTGCAAATTTGGATTCCTTGGGTTATGTTGTAAAAGAAGCCCGAAAAATGACATCCAAAAGAAAACTAAAGAAAAAAACTCCGCTAACGATCGGAGATCGCGTGATAGAACGAGTTCCAACGGGCAAAAAAAAGCGAATTGGAGAAATAATCTTCATCATTGAAGGAAGGAGGCGCAAATTCGAACTCATGCAACTCAAACCGCACGATCTTTCGCCTCTCCACAGGCACAATAACGAACAGTTAAAATTTTTCAGGCTTCGAGAAGATCAATGCAAACGATTGAATGAATTCAAGTACAGGGAAAAGAAAACCTTTCGGATCGGTGATGTCATTAGGCATACTGGGCACGGTCGCGTTCGTTTTGGAAAGATCGTGAGTTTTGTCCATCCCGAGGGTTTGTACACGACCTCGAATGAGAAAGGTTACAACGGCAAGGATTTTATCGAATGCGTGGAAGTCGCCCCGAGAAACGGACTCGCTATCAAGCTGGACACGGACGGAGAGGTCAAGCGGTTCGTGGTAGGACCGCATCATTGCAAAGTTTGCGAGATCCTGCCAATGGACAAAAACGGTGGGGTCAGGATAAAGAACTATTGGGAAATGCAACTGGAACCCAGCGGGTCGTGATACCTACCTCCCTTACCGAACAAATACATGAACCCTGTTGCTACACCTTCAGGTGAGACAACTCGAACGCCCGGCTAGACGAGAAGCATCGACAAGATTACCTGTTAGCTCTCCCAGTTCTCCGGCTTCCCCGAAAGAATCCGGAATCTACCAATTCTTGAGCAACTCGTCCCAGTAACTGTCCAAGCTCTCGCCATCGGAAAAGGATTTGGTTACAAAAGCTTCGGGACTTTGGGCATCATGGTAAAAAAAGACGATCTTGTTTTGCCCCTGATCCTTTTTGAACAGATAAACTTGACTCTTGTTAACGCACACGGGATTTCCTTTCTCATCGACACCCGCCTTGATTACCTTGAGTTTTGCTCCTGACTTTTCGAAAATTGCTCCCATGAAAAGCGAACTTGCCAACACGAAGAACAACCCGACTACCAATCTTTTACTTATATTCATATCAATTTTCCTCCATCCATTAGTGATTTTTTAAAATACCTAACAACAAAAGATACGGTCAAATGGCAAAGAGATTTCGTCGTCCAATTGATTTTTTTACTTTCCATATCCTTTTTTTGCGTTTCGATTCTATTGATCCCACTCGTCAACCAACCCCACTGATCTTACTTCAATGAAAACTTTCTTTCTTTCACTCTCGCTTTCGATCGCCGCTATCTTCCCCGCCTTCGCTCAGCCTAGTCTTGGAGATTGGGCAAACCGCCACAGGCAAGCGGACAACCTGTTCAAACAAGGACAATTCGAAGAAGCCATCAAGCAATACGATTATGTACTGAGAGGACGACTGCCTTTTCAGGGGAAGAAACATCGTGACATTGGAGCCACCTATAACAATACCGGCGTAGCTTATTTTTTTCTCGGTGAAACCGAAAAAGCCGAAAAAGCCTATGAAAAAGCATTGGAGTCCCTTTTGCCCTCATTGGGAGCAAGGCATAACGATGTCTTGACCGTGCAGGCAAACCTGGCCTTCGTCGAAGAATCCAAGAATCATTTCAAGAAAGCTCAAAAGGCCTTTGAGCTCTGCATTCAATCAAAGCTCCCCTTGGTAGGATCCAAGCATCCGGATATTGCTGATTGCCGGGAAGGATTGGCCTTGGCCTTGGAAGGGCAGGAAAAGCACGAAGAGGCATTGGAGCAAATGAACCTGGCTCTTGAAATTCGACAAGGGAAATTTGGAGATAACCATACGGATGTGGGAGCCTCTTACGCGGGGCTTGCCCTTATACTCCTCAATCAAGAAAAATTTGACAAAGCGGACAAGATGGACGCAAAGGCCAGAAAGATTCTTACCGGTACACAAGGACAGTACCGGCCTAACAAAAATCCGGTTTCGAAGTTCCGACCCGATCCGGCGGAAATCCTCAAGGCCAAGAGCAAATCCCTCAGGTTACCTTGATAAGCAAATGGGTGCAATCAGGCCTTTCCCATGTTGGAAAGGAGGAAGTGAACATTCTCGTTTCCTGGATAAGGAATGAGGAAGACCTCGCTCTTTGGTCGGGCAATACCTTCCGCAACGGATTTTCGGTTGGCAAAATGCAACTGCACCTCAATCGAACCGATCTCGATTCATTCGCCTATCTGGACAAGAAGAAAAAACTGCTGTGCTATGCGGATATCGTAAGAAAGGAAAAAAGGACAGGGATTCTTTGCCGCGTAATCGTACACCCTGATCACAGGCGCCAGGGAGTCGGTAAGGCCTTTTGCAAAGACTTGCTCCACTGGGCAAAGCACAACGGAAATTATTCGAGAATCCACCTCAATACCTTTGGGCACAACAAAGCGGCCCTTGCCTGCTACGGAGCCTTGGGGTTCCATACGGTTTCGGTCGAACCAAAGTGTCGGAAAGTAAGAGGGAAACTACAAGATTTGGTCGTCATGGCGGCAAACTTGTAGCAGGTTGAAACCTTAGGTGTGAACAGACCAAAAACAAGTGGGGGGTTACTGCTCTTCGATAAGTCTGAAAAAGATGGAACAAGCATGCTCGTCGCTCATCCCGGCGGCCCTTTTTTCACGAACAGGGACGATGGTTGGTGGAGCATACCGAAGGGAGAACCGGAAGAAGGGGAAGAAATATTCAACGCAGCTCTGAGAGAGTTCGAGGAAGAGACGGGGTTGAAACCCCACGGGCCTTTCATCGAGCTTGGCAATGTTTTGCAAAAGAACGGGAAACGGGTCTACGCTTGGGCTTTCGAAGGCACTTGGCCAAAAGGAAAACTTCCCGAGTGCAACGAAATCACGCTGGAATTCCCCAAAGGTTCGGGCAAGAACTGGACCTTCCCGGAAATTGACAGGGTTCTGATGCTGCCCCCCACCGAAGCCCGGGCAAAACTCAGGAAAGAACAGATTCCCTTCGTCGACCGTCTCCTCAAGAGACTTGATTCAAGCGGCAAGACAAGCAAGGGTTGAAAATAATCCCAAGACAAGTTATCGTCTTCACCATGTCAGAATTCCAGTTGCACGAAAAATCCCCCTATCGGGCTCAGTTGCTCTTTGTCGGCCTCATTATCATCATCGGGTTTTCCCGCCATCTTCCGCTCTCTCATCCCGAGTGGCTCAATTTCTCTCCCGTACTTTCCCTTTTTCTGATATCAGGAGCCATGTTGCGCGGAGCTTGGTCGTGGATCGCCCCGATCTGTGCGGTCATCGTTACCGATTTGCTTCTCAACCCTTCCTATGGTGTCAGCTTGCTCGAACCCTTCATGCTTGCCACCTGTTTTTCTTACCTCCTCGTTTTTCTCCTCGGCAAATCGCTTTTCAAAACCAAAAGCCTTCTGCGCTTGGTCGGAGGCGGAATAGCGGGAGCACTTGTTTTTCACCTCATTACTTGTTCTTTCGCATGGTGGAGCAACCCAGCTTACGCGAAAACTCTAAATGGATTGATTCAGGCTAGCACCTTTGGCCAACCAGGCTTCCCCCCTGCCTACCTTTTCCTGAGGAACACCCTAATCAGCTCCATTCTATTCACCTCGGCCATCGGATGGGTAGCTCTTCGAATGCAAGTGCCGGTTTTACCAACGACTACCAAGGCAAGCGCTGCCCGAACTGCTTGATTACCTAAGAACGGTTCGCCTGTGCGATTCGTTGGCGCCGAACCTCGAACAGGCAAATGCCTGTCGCAACCGAGACATTGAGACAGTCCACCTTACCGGTCATAGGTATGTTGACCAACAAATCACAATTGTCAGCCGTTAGCCGTCTTAGCCCTGAGCCTTCCGCCCCCACTACCAATCCCAAGGGTCCACTCAGATCAGCGTCGAACACCGGTTCGCTAGCCTGATCGCTCGTTCCGGCCAACCTCACACCGACGTCCCTTAACCTACCCATGAAGCGGGAAAGATTGCGAGCTCGGGCCAAAGCAAGCGATTCGGCTGCACCTGCCGCCACGTGACGAACCACTTCCGTCAGCCCCGCGGAACGGTCGGACGGCATAACGACAAGATCTACACCGGCTCCCTCCGCAGAGCGCAAACAAGCGCCTAGGTTTCGCGGATCCTGTACCTGATCTAGAATAAGGACAAAAGGGTCCGCAGCTAGGGAATCAATGAAATCGAGCGCTTCGTCTTCATCAAGAGTCGATATGCTGGCCTGCGGGTTTGCGTGCGTCCGTCGGCCAAGGGATTTCGAATAGCGTCTTGCCATCAATTCAAGCTAGATCCAGGTCCTTAATATAATCCGGGAAAGCTTTAGTCGTGAAAATCGGAGCCCTGACCGGTTGCCTTGACGTACCCTTGCCTGATGCAGAAGTCCCCGAACCGTTCGTCTTCATCCCGATTCCCGGCATAATCGGCAAGCACTGGCTTGAGTTCCGATACAATTTCATCGTTCGTAATGGCTTGCCTGTAAAGCTTGTTCAAACGCGTGCCGTCCAATCCCGCACCAAGGTAGAGATTGTACTTGCCGGGAGACTTGCCGACAAGGCCGATTTCTCCCAAGTAAGGTCGCCCACAACCGTTCGGACATCCTGTGGAGCGGATCGCTATCGATTCATCCCTCAAACCAAGCTCATCAATAATTTGGTCAAGTTCATCGATCAACCCGGGCAGATAGCGCTCGCTTTCGGCCAAAGCCAATCCACAAGTGGGCAGAGCCGTACAGGCGATTGAATTGAGACGCAGGGCAGACAATTCAGTGGGATTGCGAACGCCGTTCTTCTCAAATATACTCTCGAATTTTTCCTTGTCCTCGGTTGAAATGCGGGCAATCACGAGGTTTTGGTTGGCAGTCAACCTGAACTCGCAGGGAATTTCCTCCGCAATTTCACGAATTGCCTGCTTTTCCGAGGCCTGCCCGCAATCTCTCAAGCGACCACCTTCGACAAAAAGTCCATAAGTCCATTTTCCGTCCGCATCCTCGGACCATCCGTACCGGTCCGTCGTGGAATCGAACGAAAATTCACGGGACTCTTTCAAGTCCCATCCTAAACGGGTGTTCAATTCCTTCTTGAACCACTCCACTCCATGTCCCTCGATCGTATATTTCAACCGGGCATTTCGCCTGTCCGAGCGATTCCCGAAATCGCGCTGAATCTTGACGATCTCCTCGGCAACTTGTACCGCTTGATCCGGACGGCAAAAGCCTATGTCATCAGCTACACGTGGGAAGGTGGCCGTTTTGCCATGCGTCATCCCGAGACCACCACCGACGAGAACGTTATATCCGACAATTCCGCCATTCTCCACGATCCCCACGAACCCAAGATCGTTGGAGAATACGTCGACGTCATTACGCGGGGGAAGAGCAACCGCTATCTTGAACTTGCGGGGCAGGTAGGTTTTTCCGTAAATCGGCTCGATTGTTTCCTCTCCCACAGCTGTTTTTTCCCCATCTAGCCAAATTTCGGCATACGCGGAGGTTCGGGGCGTAAGGTGATCATGGATCTGCTTGGCCAGCGACAACGCTTCGCCATGAAGGTTCGATTCAAAGGGATTCGAGGGACTCATGACGTTTCGGTTCACGTCACCGCAAGCGGCCAAGGTATCAAGCAAAGTGTCGTTGATTTCCTTCATTGTCTGCTTGAGGTTGCCCTTGAGCACCCCGTGCAATTGGAAAGCCTGCCGGGTGGTAAGTTTAAGGGTACCATCGGCAAATTCGTCCGACAACCGGTCAATGCCAATCCATTGAGCAGGGGTACAGACGCCGCCTGGCACGCGAACGCGGATCATAAAGGAAAAGGCTTTCTCCTTCTTTTCCTTAATCAAGGCAGACCGTTGATCCCGATCGTCCTGCAAGTAGGTTCCGTGAAACTTGGTAAGCTGTGCGTCATCCGCAGAAATGGAACCGGTCGACGTGTCGACAAGGCCTTCCGCGATGGTACCACGCAAGTAATCGCTGTCTCCCTTTATACTTTCGTTTTTGGAAAGCTTGATTGGCTGATTTGTATCTGACATAATTTGAAAACTGTGATTATGTAAACTTTTGCCGAAGTGGCAAGAGAGGGAAAAGGAAAAATTCCAGGAAGCCTAAAACTCAACCTCATCAAGTTGAAGAGAAGGATTGAATGACAATTTTTGGTTTTCATTGGACCAAAGATGTTTTTGGTCGACCTCTGCGGCATAGGCGATCATGGAAGCGTTATCCCCCGTATGACGCAACTCGGCGGCAAGAAAACTTACGCCTTCCAGACCCGAAAGTTCCTCCAATTTCGATCGAAGCACCGTATTGTTCGCAACTCCTCCGGAGAGTCCTACGCTTTTGAACCGTTCAGTGCTCAACGCCTGACGGGTCTTGGTCACCAAGTGATCGATCGCGGCAGATTGATAGGACGCGCAAAGATCGGCATAATGTTTCTCGATTTCTTCCTCTTTCATCTTTCGAAGGGTATAGAGCAAACTCGTCTTGAGACCCGAGAAACTAAACTTCATTTCGCTCTTTCCAGGGAATGCACGCGGAAAAGAAAAGGATCGATCATCCCCTCCCCTTGCCTTTCTCTCAAGCTCCGCACCCCCAGGATAGGGTATCCCCAAAAGTTTTCCTCCCTTGTCCAAGGCCTCACCTGCGGCATCATCGACTGTTCTTGCTAAAACCTCGATTTTCCGTTCCTCATCCATGCGGAACAAAAGGGTGTTTCCGCCAGAGACAAGCAACCCTAGGTGAGGCAAATAATCTCCCCAACTTTCATTATCCCCAAGCTTCAACCCCATGAAGGGAGAAAATGCGTGACCCCTAAGATGATTAACGCCCTGAACCGGTATTTGCCAGAGTAAGCCAAGAGTCTTGGCCACCGACAAGCCAATCCCCAGACACCCGATCAAACCCGGTCCACAGGTAACTGCAATTCTGGAAATCTCCCCCGGCATTTCATACTTGCTCCTGACCAAATCCAAGAGAGGTGTAAAATTGGCCAAATGCTCGCTGACGGCCAAGTCCGGTACGACCCCCCCATAATCCGCATGACTTTCAATCTGACTGCACACCCACTCGTCAAAAAAACCTTCAGAAGGATCAAAGAGAGAAAGAGCGGATTCGTCGCAAGAGCTTTCGATACCCAAAATCATAGGATCTCGGTTTTATTGACCGGTGGCGTTCGATTCATCGGTCAGAAGATCGTGAGCCTTGGATTTTTGAAGGTCGGGAATTCGAGAAAAGCCAAAAAGTTCCTCGAACTCCTGACTGCTTAAGCTTGGGTCTCCATATCTCTGCATGCGAAGCTTGGTTTCGTTTGCCTCACTGCAAGGCACCTGCACATCGGGTTCAATGCCCTGCTCGTGTATCGTAGAACCATCCGGTAGAAAGTACATGGCGGTCGTAAGCCGAAGCCCCGCTCCGTCGCTAAGGGGAAAAATAGTCTGAACGGAGCCTTTGCCATAGGATTGCTCTCCGACCAAACGGGCCCGTCCAAGAACCGAGAAGGCTCCAGCAACGATCTCCGAGGCACTCGCGCTCCCCTCATTCAACAAGACTACGAGAGGTTCGATAATCAACTGACTTGTGGTTGAGCGGAAATCCCTCGAGTTCGCTCCCTCTCTTCCTTTCACGGACACGATCAACCGATCTTTTTCAAGAAAGATATCGGCCACCTCGATGGCAGCCGAAAGCAGGCCGCCCGAGTTATCCCTCAGGTCAAGAATCAAGCGCTCCATCCCTTGGTCCCTCAACTCGTTCAAGGCTTCTTCGACTTCCTGAGCGGTACGCTCCGTGAATTGGATGAGATGCAAGTACCCCGTACCGCCTTCATCCACTGACGCATCCTCCACGGAGGAAATTTCAATTTCATCGCGCTGGACGCGAACATTTCTTTCCTTACCGTCGTAACCAAGAAGAAGAAGATCGACGAAGGTACCTTTCTCCCCCTTGACCACCCCGCTGACCTCGTCAAGTTTCCAATCCTTCACTGATTCGCCGTTCACCCCCAGAATAAACTCACCTACGGTCAATCCTGCCTTTTCCGCCGGTCCTCCGGGGAAGACTTTCGTAAGCAAAACTCCTTTATCCACCTTACGAATCATCACACCGACCCCCAAATAACGCCTGTGAGTGTCGTCTTGAAAAGCCTTGTACTCCAAAGGAGGATAATAACTGGAGTGACGATCCAAACCGTTCACCATTCCATCAATCGCACGATCGGCAAGCCCGCTGAAGTCCGATTGATTTTCATCGACGTATTTGACATGAGCCAAGCGGAGGGATTCCCCGAACCGACTCATCGCCCTCCGGTAATCCGGATCTAGCAAAGAACTTAACCCCGGATTGAGGAATATCATGGCGACGCCAAAGCCGACCATCCCGGAAATCACCAGTGCCATTACTTGATACCACGATAGCTTCCACTTGACTACTCTCTTGAGTTTCACCGATAAGGGCTTATCCAACCCTATTGACGATGCCAACGACAAAGCACACGAAACTTGTTCTCGATGCCTTCGCAAAGCGCTTGGAAAAGCGCAGCGTCATGCCTTTTGACGAATATGTGGAGTTTGCCCTCTACGATGGGCAAACAGGTTACTATGCGACTCCCAAGACCAGGGTCGGAAAATCTGATCAAAGCGACTTCCTGACATCTTCTTCGTTCGGCGGTATTTGGGGGGAACTGATCGTGGATGCCTGTAGGTATATTCTTGAAGGTGAAAACCTGAGTCAGTTCACCTTCGTTGAAATAGCGGCCGAACCCGAACAGTTCGTCCTAAGCGAAATCGATCACCCATTCGGAGAAACCCAAATCATACGGTTAGGTGACCCACATGATATTCCCTCACCTGCAATCGTTTATTCAAACGAATGGTTGGACGCACAAGCATTCAAGCGCTTTTGCTTCAACCCTGAAGAAAGAAAATGGCAAGAAATAGGCGTAATGTTGGAAAACGGCTCGTTACGGGAGACCCCCATTAATTCACCCCTTTCGTTACAAGCCCTTGGTTTCCCTCATGAATACACTCAACCGTATCAAGTCGACTGGCCTTCGGGTTCAATCGAGGCGCTTGAACGCTTGTGCGGCGAAAAATGGTCCGGCCTTTTCCTTACCTTCGACTATGGCCTCGGCAAAGAAATCTTGCTTAAGGAACGACCTCTTGGAACAGCCAGATCCTACCATCGGCACAAAATGGGAAGTGATCTCCTCTCGAAAGTCGGCGAGCAAGACATCACCTGCCATCTTTGCTGGGATGAATTGGTCGGGGTTCTCGAGAATTCGGAATTCAACCGTCCCCAACTTGTCAGTCAGGAATCATTTCTCATGAATCATGCAAGTGGTAAAATCAAGGAAATCTTATCGGGAACCACAGGCGACCCGACATCGAAAACCCAAGTCCTCAAGGAACTTATGCATCCCTTTCACATGGGAAACAAATTCCAAGCTCTTTGGGCCCTTCGCGGAAATGAACGCGTGAGGCTTAACAAGTGACTTAGGGCAGGCTCGGGCCCAACCGGCCAGAGGGATCGAAGGGTCGACCGACCTCGTATATTCGGCGAATCGAATCCTCATCGTGCGCAACCTCAAAAAGGGCAAACTCATCTATGCTACCACGAAGAGCGACTCCGTCTTGGTCTGGAATGTCGTGAGAATGACCGAGGAGAGACTTCTCAAAGTTAAGTGGCACCAAATCGCTCATTTTCTCATGACTGAACGAACGACCATTCACATAATGACTAATCATTTTCGATTCGGAATCCAAAGTCGTGGCTATATGGGTCCATCGCCCAACACGCTCCTTGCCAAAGGCTACGGCCGACTCGTAAAGATTGAATCCTTTGGCCGACTTGATACGAAGGGAGAGTTGACCTTGTTTGTCGATCGACCAGCATGTCGCCCCCGAAGAAAGAGGTTCGGCGCAAATGATCGGAGCGACTGACTGGGGCAATGCGTCGATCTTCACCCAGGCGGCAAGAGTCGCTGAGATCAAGCGTCGAGGAAGGTTCAGTCGAACGCGATCATTGTCACGCTTAAAAGCCAACGCTCCTTTTCCCGCCCAGCGCCCCTCTTCCCACTTGCATCCGATTACAGCTCCGTTGTTGGGTGATTCCTTGGTCACGCTATCATCACGCAGGAGGCGTGACCATGGACTGTGGTTGTCAAAACTGAAATAAAGGCGTGTTTTCGGATCTTGAGCAATTTCTTTGCTCAAATCTACCCATGCAGCATGTCTGCGCTGGGACTCCTCCATCGACCGGTAAGCCAGTTCCGCCTTGCCCATGAATGGTTCGGTGGGCATTTCGACCCATCTCGGGTGACCGTAAGGATCAATGAAGATGGACTCTCCCCCGGAGATTTCACGAGAAACGTCCTCATCGTCCTCAGTTTGTCCCTCGTAAAGAACCTTCCCTTTGTATACAAAAACTTCCGTTGATCCGCCTTCATGCACATGCAATCCGAACTCAGTGCCAAGATCAATAACCTTGCCGTTTGGAACCTCGATGGCGAAACCGGAAGAGACTTCAGGGACGCTGGCCCTCAATTTGCCGATCGAAAGAGCTCCACCATTGGGATTGATGATCTCGAATTCAACCGGACCCTCCAAAACAACGATCGATCCCTGAAGAAATTCAATCTGAGCCAAACCGCTCTTCAATTTGAGCATGCAAGGCTCCAAAGTGTTACCCGAGTCAGGCCGTAATGAAGAATCGTCCGCCCACTCGACCCCGACCGTTTTGGTAAGAACGGCGACAGTGTCCACGATAACAGTTTCTTTCTCATCCTTCGGAGACGGATCCGCGATGGCCGCAAGATCAGATTCTATCTTTTCCCTATCGATCCAAGCACGCGGAAGATAAAACCCGGCGATCAACAAAGCCGCGACCAAGGTCAAAGGAAGGACGAACATTACTATTTTATCGATCGAGGAATTAGCTACAACCTCTTCGGTTTCGTCACTAAGCCGTTCGTCTGCGAAATGGACCAAACTCGCCGACATATCCATAAAGTAAACATAAGTCTTCCTTACTTCCTCGGATTCCGCTATCCACTTTTCAAGCTTGGCCTTCCTTGAGGGGGACAGGTTATTTTCGACCAAGCCATCCAACAGCTCGTGCAACTCCAAGGTTTCCTCGTCCGTCAGGCTCATCTTACTTGCTCCGCTGAAACTTCAAAGGACACGCAATCAAAAAGTGCCTTGCGTATCCGAGTAAGAGCTTTGTAGGCCCCCTGAATGGTTCTTCCGCACGCTTGGGCGGCGGCGGTAACGTTTTTCCCCGACTCGTACCTAGTCAAAACCATCCTGCGGTCCCGATCATTGAGTTTTTCAAGACAACGGGTGAGAGCACCATGCCTATGATCAAGCTCCTCTTCCATCCCCCCCCGGGTTTCCGAGATAACATCCACAACCTCCTGATTGAAAACCACTTTGGAAGTGGCAAATTTCTTTCGAGCGGCCCGAACCTTCCAATAAGCGATCTGACAAGCCCAGGAATAAAAATTCGTTCCGATCTCAAAATCCTTGAATTTCTCGCAAATCGTCAGGCTGGTCTCCTGAAGAATATCCTCGGCATCGCTGCGGGAAGGCACAAGCGTATGGATGTAGGCAAAAATCCTCCGCTGATAAGTCATCATCAGCTGAACTAGCTCGGATGATCGATCTGTGGGTGGAGGATTCATGAAGGTATAAGAAGAAATCAGGCTGCTTGCCTGATCTTGCGATTCGCGATTTTTTTCTTCTTTTCTTTTTTCTCGAATTGCTCGAATTTGTCGAGACCCCGGCGGGTTACTTCCTTCAAAGCCTTGTCCAGACTTTTCGAAGCAAGCTTGATCGATTTGGACTTGGCCCGGATGTTATTGCCTTCAGGCATTTCGGTCATCCGATAATAAATGGTTCCCCCGGCCGATTGAGTAAGGCGGGATGTCAGTTGAACATTTTGCTTTCTGCGACGCTTGATCCGCTTGACGCTATTGGGCGGATGATTCTCAGACCCCGTACTGTCATCCCTCGCCAACTCACCATCGGCTTCTCCCAGAAGACGCTCGAGAGTTTTATCGTCGAGGTATTTGTGGCCCAAGTCATTACAGGCGAAACCCTCGTCATAGCTAACTTCCTCGTGCGGATCATCCACTGTCATGATCTTGTGGGCGGGGCCCAATACTCCCTTGAAGTCCTTCCAAAACCATTGCACAGCCTTCTGGACGGCCTTTTTGCGACTGTTCCCATAAATTGATTTCTTTGCGATGAATGTTCTGTCGGGACCTAACCTAGCCTCTATGAGGTATTTGTTATCGTAAATAAGGCGGAAGTAATCTTCGTATGAAATGCTAAGGCTGATTTCATACTTTAGGAAGTCGTTGACTTTCATCATGGCTGGATCTCCTTTCGGGCGTTAATGGATTAAAACAAGGTTCATAAACCCAATAGCCCGCATTCGCACCCTTAGGACAACGAAAGATTACTTTTCACTCTAATATTTACATATCCAATTTCCAGACAACAACTTAAGCACCTTTCTCTTCATTCTGAAACAAGCGCTTGGATTTCCTTTTTTAAACGGCTTCCGATATTTGGAGAGAATCCAACGTGCACATGCCGGATTTTACCTTGCTTGTCGATAATCACGGTTTGCGGAATACCTTCTACATTGAAGCTTTTGCCGGCAGCTGCTTGTGGGTCAAGTGCGACAGTTAAGCTTTCCCATTTCTTTTGCTTCAGGAATTTCTTGATTTGCTTGGCCTTTTCGCGTTGGTTGACGGCAACGAAAACAACCTTGTTCTTGGGAAAGGAGGAAGTCGCCTTCATGAGCTCGGGCAATGCACGCACGCAAGGTCCACACCAAGTGGCCCAAAAGTCCAGAACAACCACTTTTCCCCTGTGCTTGGACAAGTCGAATTCCGTACCGTCCAAAAGGTTTGCCTTGACCGGTGGGGCAGGTGAACCGATCAGAGAATCAGAGTTTCTTTCAGGAGTGGGAACCTCAGCGCTTTCAGGTTCGCCAAGGCCTGCCATTCCGGCAAATTCATCCAAATCCGAGGGAAGAACCTCTACCTTGACCACGACGTTCTTTTCCAGTGCCTGAGTCTTGATCCGATTGAGAATGGCAGGCGCCTGCCCCTCTTGAGATGCAGCCAGTTGGGCCATGCCAAGACCACCCTGAGCAACGGTCCACAACCCGAGGGCGGATTGTGCATCCACGCAGTTCACGCAAATCTCCAAACCCAGCGTCTCCTTACGGAAACTGATTGCAATACCAAGCTCTCTGATTCCCTTGACCGCATTAGCCAAACCAGCCATCAGTGGGTTTTGTTGGTCGAAATTCATACCCGGTTGCGTCCAAACTGAAGGTGGCACCTTGGCTGCAAAAGTGACCTGCCTGTCCTTGGCCAATACGTTTAAACAAGCAAAGGCCGGATCCAGCTTTCCCTTTTTGTGGTATGCCATGACCTGGGCAGGAACCCCCAAAGCCATAACCGAACCCTTGCCTCCGGAGGACTGGCTCATGGATATCAGTATATCGGAATCGAAGCTGGGATCGTCCATGAGCTCTTTCGGTACGGTCAGGTAAGTCGTCCCGTCCTTGCTTTTGCGGGTAGCTTCGACCTTCTTTCTCGCCTCGGGTCCTTCCCCTTCCTCGAGTTCTTTCATCATGAGGTTGATCAAGGCATCGAAATCAACCTTACTCTTTGCCTTGGCAATGACCACAAAGCCAACCTCCGACCCCATCTTTGGGTCGCGCCCCTGAGCCTGGGCCGCCATTACCTTTTCGACACCACTGGCCGAAATTTCGATGCTTTCCAAATCCTCGATTTTGAGTCCGGTGAGCTTGGTAAACTCTTGGAAATCCTCATCCTCGCCAGCTTGATCGATAAGCATTTGGGCTTGGGGGAATTTTTTCTCGAGGAGTTTCATGAAACCGCTCTCGCGGATTGAGGTTATATCAACTCGAAAAGAAAAATCTTCGGTTGTCTGTCCCCAAAGAAAAGCAAAGGGGGTCAGGCACAGAAGGAGTAGGGATAAGGCTCGCGATTTCATGATTGGATTGGTTAGTTGGCTATAGGGATAGATTCAATACTTGGTGGATTATTTATAAATACAACAATCAGCTTCCTAGGGTTACGTCTTTGTTGAGGATAGCTAGTGGAATAGGGAAAGAAATTGCAGGCGATTGTCAACCCAAGTACCTGTAGACGTTGGTTTCGCGAGTTTCGAAGCCAAGAGACTGGTAAAGCTTGTTGGCGGCTTCCCTAGATGGACGGGAGGTCAAGTCCACTGCCTTGGCTCCAAGTTTATCGGCCTGTTCAATGGCGTGACGCATGAGGCTCTTGCCCACCCCCTTGCCACGGGCTCCGTCATCAACCACGACGTCCTCAACCCAGGCCTTGGTCCCAGTCGGTATGCCAAAGACAACCAAACTGAGCATACCATGGATATGATCACCCTCCTTGGCTAGATAAAGACGGGTGCATTCGGATGCGGCAAGCACCTGCAGGCGATCAAGTGTAATCAATTGAGCCGAAGGGGACAACTGGGGCAACAAGCGGTTGACCGAGGAAAGGGTTCCCTCGTCCGCTTCGATCAGTTCTGTAATTTCAATCATTGAGAAAGCTTGGTCAAAAAAATTGGCAGGAAGGGTGATCCTACCAAAAAATGCAGGGCAAAGGCTATTACAAAACGACAGACAAAACGGAATACCCAGTGGAGGTATCCAAGATTACCCGCTGGCAGAGCAATAAATCCACGCTTGGGTCCCCGAGCGCATGGTTGCCAAAGTTCTCCGGTAGTCATCGACTTCGTATTCGTCGGCTTTTTCAAGCTCGGCTTGCGTAATCTCAAAGACCATGCCCGCGACGACATCTACAGTCTCACCTGTCTGAACAAGAATGGGGTGCATGTCGGTACCACTCTTCTCGATCACGGCTTGATCCTTGATCTTGAGTTTCTCGACCTTGTACCCGGGCAACTCCTCCTCCGTCCCGGCAAGAATCCTTCCAAAAAGGGATTCCTGCACTTTCGGCAGTTGCAAGGTCCCGTATGAAAACAGCTTCTCCACACCCTGGTTCCGCTCGTATGGTCTATGAGAGGTGCGGAAAGCTATTTTTGCTTCCCAGTAATCGTGGAAGCGATCACCTTGGCTATAACGGTCGCCCCTTTTCCATTCGGGTGTACGCGATCCGGGAACATTTCCTTCTTGTCGCTCAACGCCGAGTAAAGATCGATTACCTTGCACCCGCTCTTCTTGGCCACCTCGTCAAGCCTGGGCATGACCTCCTCCTTCATCACCTTGTCCGTAATTCCCCACCGCCCGGGATAAGCAGGCACCGGATAGCAAATGAAAACCTCGGGCTTGCTCTCCAGTTTACGGAAACTCTCGATCAACTCGACGTAATCCGAGACGTAATCTTTCTTGTGCTTCCAGTTTTGGGGTTTCGAATCGTTGGTTCCCAATTTGATGAGCACCACCTCCGGCTCAAAGGCATGGGCTTGCTCAAAGGCTCTTTGTTTCCAGTAGGGCTTGTCCCCCTTTTTCAAGAGGGTCGCTCCATTGACTCCGAAGTTCGCAACGTTCCATCCCTCGCCCAGAAACCTGCCCAACTGGACGGGGTAGCAGTTCTTGGCCCGGTCCTTGATCGCGGCCCCGAAGGTTATGCTGTCTCCCACGCAAGCCACCCGCTTGGGACTTTTGACGGACTTGGCATGGACAAACCAAGTGCAACCGAAAAGGGAAAGGAAAAAAAGGACGGACGAAAACGTTTTTCTATTCATGACAAGACCGTGGCTAGAACTTTGAAGAAGATAAAGCAAGCGGGATAGAAACTTTTCCCAAAAACAGGGTTACTCGACCTTCAGTCCGATACTTCGCGAATGGCTGTTGAACTCGGGGGCGTACATGCACTGCACGTTGGTCATGCCCGTCTGGTACTCCCCGCGGTGCTGAACCCGGACGGAATATTCGAAGACGTAGGTTCCCTTTGGAAGGTAATCCAAGTAGAAGTGCGAAGCCGTGTCCCGGGTGGACTCGTAATAACCAAGTCCGTCCTGATACTTGTAACGGGAAAGGACATTGACTGGTTCGGTCCCGCTTCCGCGGTGATCCTTCATATGAACGTACTCCATGTCCCGGTCGGTACGCAGCTCGATCCGGACGACCAATTCGTCCCCCACCGCAACCGGTCCGCGGACTGGTGAGATGACAGGACCCTTCTTGGTGTATTCCTTGACGTAGAGAGCCTTCTTGATCTTCAAGGGGGTGCCCTCATGGGGCGTGATCTTGGAGATGTCCTCCATGTACTGCCAGTGCACGCTTCCCCAGGCTACGCCCTCGTCCACCTTGGTCACGGTCACCTTTCCAAAGTCCGGCTTGATCTCGGGACCAACGAAACGCTTCTCGTAGAACCCGGTCCCGGCCTCGACGTTCTCGGGCTTGATCGGCGCCATATCGGCGAGGGATACCTTGACCAGTTCGTCGGAGGCAAGCAGGTCGCTCCCCCGCAGAACAAGGGCATAGACCGCATCAGCGGTCGCCTTGGTGGTCTTCCAGTCCTGAGTCTGCTTCTGCTTGAGCAACCAGACCTTGCAGTCCTCGACAGACTTCTGATCGTTCATGACCTCGTCAAAGGCCTCGATCATAACGGCTTGGGTCTCGATGGGCGCCCGGTGCCACCACCAGGACAACTCCTCGTCCCTCCAGAACATGCCCATCTCCTCGTCACTGACCGAGCGCTCCTTGAGCGAACGCATGATGGCTTTGGGCGTATCCTTATCCTTGCCAAAACGCTGGAGAGCAAGAGCCACGTGCCCCTGTGACTGACGGTTGCCCAGTTCGAGCCAATATTTCTTGGCCTGTCCCAAGTAGTAGTCCACGGCCTCCTGGGCATTGGGGTTTATCTTCTGTTGCTTGAGGAAGAAGCTGCGCCCGTAAAGATACAGGGCAATGGTGGAAGACATGTGGTTATCCTCCTTCTTTCCGTGCTTAAGCACGCTACGGTAGGTTTTGTTAATCCAGTTATCCAAACGGTTGAGGGACTTGATGGCCAGGGATGGATCGACGTCCACCCCGAGATGTCCCAAGCGGCCGAAACCCGTCGTGATGTAGAGGGTGATGTAGTCGTTCCCTCGCCCACCCGGGAACCACGGCCAGGAACCATCGCCTAATTGCATTTGCTTGAGCTTCTCAAAGTTCCGGCGTTCCTCATCATTGAGACGGTTGTCGTCAAAGAGGATACCCACGTTGCGCCGGGCTTCGCTCTCATTCTTGGCCTGGCGGACCCAGGGCGTTTCCATCAATGCGACCGACTTCAGGTCCTCGTTCTTTTCCAAGGGACTGTCCAAGGTCTTGGTCCCCTTCCACTGGTCGAACACGCGCCGGATCTTGGGATCGGAATTGGCGATCTCGCGGGCCAAAGAGTTGGCATACAAACGGTTGAA
>Ga0315322_10001142_pt1 | contig 20328 bp, 19 predicted proteins | sample M110021515metaG_FD_203461 | JGI IMG/M metagenome (GOLD analysis project Ga0315322, IMG submission 203461) | Ammonia-oxidizing marine archaeal communities from Monterey Bay, California, United States - M1 100m 21515 | ecosystem: Environmental > Aquatic > Marine > Intertidal zone | place: USA...
GCTCTATCATACCGAAACACTCCGCCTGCTCGGCATACTTCCCTACCCCGAAGGCTTTATTGAATCATTGACCTTTAGCCGAAACGGAAAGATCGTCCTTGCGAGTGGCGGAAGGGGTGGAAAAAGTGGAAAGGTAGCCGGATGGGATCTCAAGTCTGGGAAGCGCATTTTAACCTTGGGAGAAGAATACGACACGATCCTCACTGCGGATCTTTCGGCCGATCAATCTCTCATCGCGATCGGCGGCCCCTCAAAAGTAGTCAAAGTTTTCGATTTGGCCAGCGGAGAAATCCTCTACCAGATCAAAAAGCATTCCGAATGGATCACTCAAGTTCAGTTCTCCCCCGACGGAGTACTTTTGGCAACCGCTGACCGCAATGGTGGATTGTATGTATGGGAAGCCCAAACTGGCAATGCCTTCTACACCCTCGACGGGCACAAGGAAGCCATCACTGATTTGAGTTGGCGGGCGGATTCCAATGTCTTGCTCTCCGCATCGGAAGATGCTTCCGTTCGGATTTGGGAAATGGTCAACGGCAAACAGGCCAAAACATGGAATGCCCATGGAATTGGAACGCTCTCAGCACACTATGATCAAAAAGGCAAAATCACCACCGCCGGTAGAGACAAGACAGTCAAGTATTGGGACGGGGACGGCAAGGCTCTGAAAACCCTCGGTAGTTTTACCGAAATCGCCATGGAAACTAGGTTGAGCCATGATGGTTCCCGGATCATCGCAGGAGATTGGTCGGGTGAAATTTCCGTCTGGCAGACGAGCGACGGCAAGAAAGTCGGTTCCTTGATTGGCAACCCGCCTTTGATCTCAAGCCGGGTAGCTCAAGCCAAATCCGCAAAGGAAGATAAACAAAAGGCATTGAGCGCAAGCCAAGCCAAGCACGCTCCACTTGCCCAAGCCGAAAGCCTTGCCAAAAAGAACGAGGATGCGGCTGTAGCCAAAAACAAAACCAGCGAGACGGCCCTCGCCGGTGCCTCGGCAAAGATGGAGCAGACTTTGGCCTCTTTGCAACAGGCTCAAAAAGAAGAACAAGCAAAATCCGCTGATCAATCCAACAAGCAAAAAGACAAGGAGTCCAAGGCTCAAGCACTCGGGCAAGCCAAGCAAAGCCACCTTTCGCACTCCAATTCCCACAACGATTGGAAAAAACGGGCGAACTTCCGTTCCGAGCAGGTCAGCGCCCTGCACGAGGCACATCGCAAAGCCGAGGAAGCCAAAGAACACAACAAGGATGACGCGGGGTTTCAGGATGCCCTGGCCAAGCAAAGAGAAGCCTTGACCGCAATGGAGAAGGCTTTTGCCCAAGCCAGAGATTCTTCCGCCCGCCACAAGGCCGAAATGGACAAGTTCGCCAAACTCGTGGAAACCAGCGTACAAAGCCTGAACACGGCCACTCAAGCGCTCGCCGCCGCCACCCAAGCCCTTGACCAAGCTAAAGCAAAATCGCAAGCAAGCGACAAGGCTCACAAGGAAGCAACCGCACTTCATAGTCAGTCCAAGGCTAATCATGAACAAGCCCAAGCCACTTTGGTCGCATCCCGGAAAGCTTTGGCTTCTGCCCGGGAAGCCTTGAAAGGCCCGACCGCTGAGCTTGAAAAGGCGAAGTCCAACCTGACGACTGCAAACAAGAACTATTCCCGATGGCAAGCCGAAGTGGTCAACATCGAACGTCACCTCGAGTTAAAACAACTGCAAGGCCTCGAAATGGAACTGAGTGAATTGAAAAATTTACTTGGGCAAGCGGATGGGTTCAGAAACTCAGCCATGCAAGCCGTTCAATCGGCAAGCGAAGCTCTTCGTTTGGTTCCCGAGAAGATTGCCCAAGCTGAAAAGTTGGTTCAAGACAGACAGGGCAAGGTTCGAAGCCTAGAAACCAACAAGATCGCAATCATTCAGGCCAAGGATAAGAAAACGGCCTTCATCAAGGACGTCGACCAATTGGCGGTCCTCGCCAAAAAAGAAGCCGAAACCAAGCAAGACAACTCCGTCCTTTCCCAGGCTAATTCAAAACTTCAGGAAACCATCACTTTGCTCAAACTGGATCTCTCCAATACGGAAAACCAGATTTCAGCCAAGCAACTGGAGGTCACCACAGCCGAAAACGCCGTAACCGAAGCAAGAAAAGCAGTCGAAGCGGCAACTAAACTCCGGGCGAGCTCGCCTAAGGTTCTCGCCGAAAAAGAGAGTGCCTTGGCCGTGGCCAAGAAGAAACACGAAGAGAACAAGCTTGCCTACGATAGTTTTAAGAAAAAAGTGGATCTGCAATCTGCCTTAACACAAGCTCTTCTCAAAAAGTACTTGGACGCCTTACCCAAATAGGAGGTTTTAATTAAAGCGGCCGAGAAGTTTGTTCATCTCTAAACCCAATATGCTGCCTGGTCCAAGATCAAGAACCTTCCGCTTCTTCAGAAAATCGATCGCATCCATTGCCCGCTCCCGTTGGTTCGCATCAATCAAGGCTCGAATGTAAGGCCGAATCAGCCCATAGAATAACTCCCCACCGGCTGTTTTCTCGAAATCCTTGACCATTCTCTCGTAGCTCTTCTCGGCCTCCGTCCATTTTTTATCCGACACTTTCGCCATCAACTGTTCAGCCCCTTCGGAAATCGCAAGGTCGAATCTCCCCGAGCGGTTCTGTCTGACAATGAGGGTTCTGATTTTTTCGGCCTCCCTTGGGTTGCCCATCTTGTCATAAACGGTGGCCAGTTTTTTCTGGCCTTCGATTTTCAAATCCACGGTATTGGAAAAGGCCTTGAGCCACTTGGTCCAGAAATTTTTCTTCTCCCTCAGGTCCTTCTCGAACTTTCCCACCCACTCCGCTTCTTTTTTCCAAACATCGACATAAGTCGGATGCAAGGTTCGGGCCCGGATAAGGGACTCCCGATAGAACGGCGCATCCTGATTGACCAAGGCCCAGGCGAAATAATCGACCGCCTTGCCCCGGAATCCACTTAAGTTTTTTTCTCCCCGGGCCAGAGCGCCAAGCTCATCGTCGGTGATCGGTTTCCACAATTGAGGATCGATCGCATTGCCCACCGGATAGTTTTGATTCTCGTAGCGTCCACAATCCGTTTCCCAACGGCCCGGACTCTTCAAGAAACCAAACCAAGCATGACCACCTCCACTCCCCTGCCCCACGAAAGTCAAGGTTGGGATGCCCTTTGCCTTACCAACCATAGAACTGAAGTAAGCTTGATCGACGCAAATTCCTCCCTTCGAGCGGATCGACTCTAGTGAGTACGTTCCGTGAGGCCAGGTGAACACCGAAGCTTTGAGGCGGGGATGATCATACTCTATGGAGGAGAATATCTTGTCGAAACCTGAGCGGCGGAATGATTCTTTTTCTCTCGCCCATTCCAATTCGCTCGTCGACAAGGGATGATCGATCACGAACTTGAGTTCGGTCACGGACAACTGACTAGGATCGTATTCTAACTTACGTTTAGAGTTGGCCTTGACCATATCGGAAAACCGCTCGACTACGGAAGACATGGAAGCAGGAACATCCTTTTTCGGAACTTGATGATGGGGCCAATTCCGAGGGAAAGGCTGATCGAAAACGACTGCATAGGCCGAGGCTAGTGACGCATATTTTTTAATTTCAGTAGGATGCTTGGTTGCAAGCGAAAGAAACAGAGCAAGAGAGCGTGGTTGATTATCTCCCGGATGGAGAGCCTTGAGAAAGGTTTTTTGCAAATCATGATTTTTGCCCAAGGAAACGAAGGCCTCCTCCAGTTCAGATGAAGCGGACCCTTGGCTAATCTCGAGGAACAATTTCACCCAACGCCAATGATCAAACCAGTGAAAAAAATCACGCCCCTCTCTCGCTGATCTAAGCTTTTTGTCTTCCCAGATCTCCCTCAAATCATTGAGCAGTTTATCAGAGCCTGACCTCCACTCATCTCTTCCGCCATGCTGGTCCCACCATTGAGCAATCACTTGCGGGCTCCAAATAGGCAAAACACTCTTCCCAGTCGAAGTTGCAATGGGAGCACTAGGGCGAATACCAGGAGTAGAGCGAATATTCTTTTGGGCCCAAGTAGCCCTTACATACTGTTGATCTTTTTGTGAAAGAAGGCTCAAGGGAAAGGCGAACTTCCTTGAATCACTTCGTTCAATCGTCACCTTGGTACCATCAAAAGCAAGCATTCGGGCCTGGATTTTAACACCTGTTGAGGAAAGCCAGGTTCTTTCAGGGAAGGATTGGGCAAGGCATTGGATGCCAAGAACCAAGAGGATCAAGACTTTAAATATTCTTTTTAAACCCATAAATTATTTTTACAACCTATTCGACTTGAAAGCCATTATAATTTACCCGTTAAATCAGAACAGCTCGAGCACAGGAACAAGTGTACGACTTTAGTTGTCAAAGCGCCAAAGAAGCTAAGAGCCTCAAGCCAGCCTCCAATAATAAAGCGGGCTTAGGAGAAGATGTTGTGGAAAAAGATAATAAAGGCCGTGGAATCGTTTTCGATCGAGGGTCGGTGCATTGTCAACTTATGAGAGAGATCAAAGGGACCATCCTTTTCGATACTTTCTGCGGACGAACTTCTCGGCTTCCTTGACACTTGGTTTCATGGCAGGACCATCCCAGTCGACCTTTTGGCCGGTCCGTACTGCCAGATTACCCAACAAAACAGTCTCAGTAAAGGGACCGGCTTGGGCGAAATTAGAAAGGGGAGCCGTGTTGCCTTTGATTCCATCAATCCATTCGACATGGTTTGCGTCCTGAGTGGAGATGCCGTCCTGTTCAACGCGGGCGACGCTTTGCGGAGTTGATTCCTCAATTTGCCGAACCTCATCGGCATCTCGGCCAATGATCTTCCAGTTCGTAGAACGGCGACTAAAGACCATAGCTCCCTTGTCCCCGACTAAAACCGATTCGTATCCCCGGAGATCTTGTCCACCTGCAACATCCTTGGGAGGCATATTCGCTTGCCCATTTCTCCTTCCGTCATACCAAGTCATCGTAACGGGAGGATTCGCTCCTCGGGCCGGAAACTGATATTTGATCACTGACCAAGTGGGCCCCGAAACCTCGGAATTCCCGCCCTGCTCAGCTTCTACTGAAAGCGGATATTTCAAATCCAAAGCCCAGTAAGGCATGTCCATAATATGGCAAGCCATGTCCCCCAACGCTCCGGTTCCATAGTCCCACCAGCCGCGCCACTTGAATGGAACATACTTCGAACTGTACGGAACTTTGGGAGCCGGCCCCAACCAAAGATCCCAGTCCAAACCTTCAGGCATCTTTTCCTTTGGGGGCCTCTCAGCCAAGCCCTGGGGCCAAATGGGACGGTTAGTCCAAACATGTACATCCGAAACATTGCCGATAATACCAGCCCGAACCAACTCGACCGCTCGACGGATAGGCTCTCCGGAATGGGCTTGGTTCCCCATCTGGGTAACTAGCTTATTTTGACCCGCTGCCTCAGTCAGAACACGGGCTTCATGAATAGAATGAGTCAAGGGCTTCTGGCAGTAAATATGTTTACCCAAATCCATGGCGGCCGAAGCGGCAACAGCATGGATGTGATCGGGAGCACTTATGGTGACGGCATCAATATCCTTTTGCTTGTCCAGCATTTCACGGAAGTCGGAATAGACCTTAGCTTCTGAAAATGCCTTGATGCTTTTCGCTCCTCGGACCGTATCGACATCGCAAAGAGCTACGATATTCGCACCCGCCTTTGCCGCACTAGCCACATCGGCGGTACCTTTTCCACCAACCCCGATTCCCGCGACATTTATACGCTCATTTGCACCCCATACTCGGGACGGCAAGAATTGAAAAGCGAAGGCCGAAGATGTAGCCCCCATAAATTGTCTGCGTGAAAAGTTTTTCATTACAAGATTAAGGATGGTCGTTAGGATGAAATCCGATCTAAGTTTCCGATTATTCCGATGGCAATCAAGATATGAGCTTGGGCGGAACTTGACTTTAAGAAGGCAGTCGGGATTAATGTATAATATGACGCTCAACTTGTATGATCTTCCGTTTCTACGTTTGGCATTATTTGGGGTAAGCCTTTTCCTTCTTCCTCTCGCCCCCTTAGTCGGCAAAGACGACAACTCATCCACGCTCTCCGAACTTGAATTGGCCAAACGGGACGCAGAGGACTTTGAAAAACTCGCTCAATTGGTCAAGCCCTCCGTCGTGGTTATCGAAAGTGTGGATCGCATGGGAAGAGAAGGTGGTCGAGGAACAGGATTTGTAGTACGTGGGGACGGGGTCATTGCCACCAACTTTCATGTTATTGGCGAACATCGTGACTTCTCCATCCGATTTGCCGATGGCAAGAGCTTTCGCCCCAAAAGTATCTTGGGTGTCGACCGGGAAAGGGATCTTGCCTTGGTTAAAATAGATGCCAAGAACTTACCGACACTCGAACTAGGTGATTCTAGTAAAGTTGATCCCGGACAGTCTGTTTTCGCCTTGGGGAACCCACTAGGTTATAGTCACAGCGTCAGTCGAGGGGTCGTGGCAGCCATCCGTGAACTGGAAGAAGGTGACGGAAAACCGATGGTACAAGTAGCCATCCCGATCGAACCCGGTAGCAGTGGAAGCCCAACTCTCGACTTAGAGGGTCGAGTGATCGCCATTCTTGCGATCAAATCAGGTGGAGCAATGGGATTTGGGATTCCCTCCAACGCCTTGAAAGATCTTCTCGCAAATCAAAAACCGATTCCGATGAAGAAATGGATGACGATTGGTGCATTGGACGATCTAGAGTGGGAATCGGTGATGGCAGGGTCCTGGAAACAACGGGCCGGAATTATCACGGCAAGCGGACTTGGATCAGGCTTTGGAGGAAGAATGCTCTGCCTTTCTCACGCTCGCCCCCATCCCATACCCTATGAATTGGAAGTAGAAGTCCGCTTGGAAGATGAAAGCGGAGCTGCCGGCATTGTTTTTCATTCCGACAACAAAGACCAGCACTACGGGTTTTATCCGACCAACGGTTCACTCAGACTGACACGCTTCGAGGGGCCCAACGTATTTTCTTGGAACATTCTCAAGACCCTTGAATCGGAAGCCTACCAACCAGGTGAATGGAACCGGTTGCATGTCCGCTTAGAGAAAGAGGGAAGGATCATTTGCTCCGTCAATGGCCAAGTGCTGATCGATCTCGTCGACCCCTCCATGAAGAAAGGAAGGATCGGATTATGCAAATTCCGTTCGCCCTCCGCCGAATTTCGAAAGTTCCGTCATTCCAAACGATTTCCCAAATCTTCCATTTCGCCTGTCTTGGCCAAAAAAATCCGGCGGCTTTCGGGGTCCCTAAACGAAAACTCATCCTTGCCGAAAAAAGACATCAAAGACCTTGTGAGTCAAGGCCCTCTCGCCTCCCAAGCCCTCCTTGATCATGCGAGTGAATTGGAAAGAAAAGCCGGACTCATAAGAACACTTTCAAACGAAATCCGAGAACGTATCGTCATTGCCGAGTTAGCGTCGACCTTGACGCATGAAGACGAACGTTCGGTCGACCTGCTTAAGTCCGCCCTGCTTATTGCCAGACTTGATAATGAAGACTTCGATCTCGAATCGTACCTGAGGAAAACCGAAAGGATGGCCGAGAAAATAAAGAAAAAATTCCCCGAAAAAGCGAGTGGGGAAGAAAAGCTCGAGTCTCTTGTTTTTCAGCTTTTTCAAGAGATGGGTTTTCATGGCAGCACCTTGGACTATAATCATCGTTCGAATAGCTACTTGAACGAGGTCATTGATGATCGCGAAGGTCTTCCGATAACCCTTTCTGTTCTTTTTATCGAACTAGCCAACCGTTTAGATCTCCCGGTAAGTGGCCTCGGTCTTCCTGGGCATTTCATCGCGATGTACCGCGAACCCAGTCTCAAGGACTCGAAGATGAAAGGAAAGGAAATCCTCGTTGATCCTTTCGGCGGAAAAATCGTTTCCCGAAAAGATGCATCTGACCTGACGGGCTACCGCTTGACCGATGACGATTTCGAACCTGCTCCCAAGAAGGAAATCATCAGCCGTATCTTGCGTAATTTAATTCGCTCGGCCGAGCAGGACCGCGATTCGAAAGCCCGCCTGAGATACCTTGACGCTTTACTGGCCGTCAACCCAAAGGACAATTACATGCGGGCCATGCGGGCTATGATTCTTTACGCAGAAGGCCAGTTCAAGAAGGCTCTTGTGGATATCAACCTGTTGATCAAGGAAAACCCAGAAAGCCCGGAAAACGCTCCCCTTCGAGAAATAAGGGATCGATTAATTGAGCAAGGACACAAAACTCCTTAAGATATCCCGAAAGCACAGGTTGTAGAGTAGCTATTCCAAATCGTCTTCCTCATAACCATCCCCCGTCGCACCGTCTGGACCTAGTGAAAAAAGACGGTAACCAGGCTCTCCATCTTCCCTCGGATACTCGTAGACATATTCGCTCCCCCATGGATCGAGAAATGAAACATCCTTGTCCAGGGTCTTAGACAACCAAAGTATGAGAGATTTCCCATCATTATGGGAAAAGTCAGGGATTTGGCCTACATCATAAGAAGAGGGATCGTAACCAAACAGGGTGGCTGGAACCAAAGGAGGATACGGCGGAATTTCCAACATTCCTCTTTCATTATGAAAACCCGCCAAAGAAAGAAAAAGGCATTCTCCGGGCGTACAGATTTTCTTTGGGCAGGTCGGATAGCCACCATTTTGGGACCGATAATCGACCAAGGCTGTCCGGAGAGCTTCGATCTCGATCTTCGCTCTTTTTCTGTCCTTAGCGTCCATCACATATCCATATGTCCCCATGGATAAAGCGACTAGAATCCCAATCACCGTTAAAGCGACGAGTAACTCGATAAGCGTGAATCCAGCGAGTCTTCTCACACCACTATTTCGCCCCAACCCAAATTAATCAATTCATCTCGAATCTTCTCCAAATCATCATCTTCGACTGCCATGAGTTTATATTTATCATCCAGCCGGACTGCCTCATTGAGATAGTCCATACATTCCCCTAGGCTCTCGAGTACGCAAGCATAGCAGGCCAAGTTGTACCTCATAATGGAACTCTCCGCATGAAGGACTAAACCCTCTAGTAATATCTCTCTTGCACTCTCGATCGACTCGCAGCGCCTCGTTGCATAGGCATCGGAGACCCACCAGTCCTCCTCCTCAGGAAACTCTAGTCTTAACCCCCTTCCGGTCTCTTGAACAAGTGTCCAATTTCCCTGCTCATGCTGGATCCCCAAAAGCATCATCCTTGCGTTCTTCCCCCATGGTTCCTTCTTGGGGAGAGCCCTAAGTTCACGTTCTGCCTCTTCATACATTTCCAAAGCGAAATAACCCGAAGCTCTTTCCCAGTGAACTTTCGGGGCCAATAAGTGAGGCGGGAGATCTTCCTTGGATGTCACTGTTCGAAGGCTAGCATTGGCTTCATCCTTTTCAAGCGACAATCCTCGAAAGACAAAAATAGGCATCTTTGCATCAGGAAACCACCTATAGCTTTTTCGTCGGGTTCCGACCTCTCCACCTGATGGCTAGGAAACTTCCAATCAAACAATGCATCACGGCACTCAATGCACAAGGAGCAGGCACCATTGAAGCCTTCCCGAAATAATCCGTTGCCAAGGAGGTACCGAGGCCCGAATTCTGCATTCCAACCTCGATCGACAAGGTTCTCCGCTCTTCTTTACTCAAGCCAAACAAAACCGCGATCCAATAACCCAAGGAAAAACCACCCGTGTGCAAGGCAAGAACAGAGAGAGTAAGAGTTACCCAATTCTCCAGAATTAAGGTTCGCTTGGCGGCTAGGACGAAACCTACGATTAACAAGATGAGCAAAACCGAGATCAAGGGCGAATAAGCGGACGCCTTACCGGCCGATTTTGGGAAAAAACGATTCCAACCGACCCCTATAGTCAAGGGGATCAATACCACCAAGAGGATTCCCCTGAACAAGCCCCATGGGTCAACTGGCAGATAATGCCCTGCGTACCAACTCGTCAAAAGAGGGGTCATCCAAATTGCGGCAATGGTAGATGCGAGGGTCAAACTGACCGAAAGAGCTACCTTCCCTCGGGCGAGAAAAACGACCACATTAGACGCCGTCCCCCCTGGACATGAAGCCACGAGGATCAATCCCACGGCCATTTCGCCGGGTAATTTCATGGCATAGGCGATCAAAGCTCCCCAAGCAGGCATGATAAGAAATTGCGAGCAGACTCCCAACCCGATTACCTTGGGCTCCTTCCAAACCCGTGCAAAATCAGCCGGCTTCAAGGTCATACCCATCCCGAGCATAATCACACCCAATCCCGCACCAATCGTCTCCTTGCCAAACCACAGAAAACATCTCGGCTCCACCAATGCGAGAATCCCCACCAAGACAGACCAAAGTGGAAAGAGGTTAGTGCCTATACGAATCCAGTTGGCTAGCATGAAAAAAAGAGACCTCGTACACTCCTCATTGGCAAGAAAAAGCTGAGAATGCTAAGCCGCAATGGCTCGGGAGAAAAGGACGTTGAGTTTTTCATTTTTTTGTCTTTCCCTTTGGCCGAGTGCTGGGCACCAGCTCTAATCCAAATCGAAACCATGAAATCAAGCCGAAAACTGAAGATCGCCATCGTCCTTTCGATATCCGTTCTCATAAATGTCTTTTTGATCTGGGAAGTCTTCCGTTTACGAGCAGACAATCACCTTCTCCGCGAAGAAAGAACGAAACATTAAGCCCGCCAACGAGAGTTCTCCGGGCTACTTCACGATCTCCCAGAACTCAACCTCGCCCCAAAGGTGACCCCATCCTTGGAATTTTGGGCTCAAGCGGAAGTATCTTGCTTTCACGGCACGCAAGTCGATCTCCGCCCAAGATCCTTTTCCTCTGTCAGCTACAAATCCCTCGTATTCGTTGAATTCAAGAAAGTTTTCCCCATCGCGACTCACCTCGACTTTTATTTCGGCCAATTCGTCTCCCCTGTCCCATGGTTGGAAATATACCCGCACAACTCCAATTCTTTTTTCCACGCCCAAGTCGAAAATAAAGGTCGGGTTCACCTTATACCAAGCCGTCCAAGTCGACCGCCAACCGTCTTTGGGTAATTTACCGTCGATAAGAAGATCCATCGTGAGTCGACGGCCGTCCATAGTTGGCTTATCAGGACTCGTAACCTTGGATACCGGGCTTAACTTAAATTTTCGAGAATCTCCTGGCCGACCTGGAGATTGGCCGGTAACAAAACTCGACCCAAGGACAAAAAATGCAAGAGGTATGACCGACAGAAAAATCTTCTTCATCCGTCTTATTTGAATGTAATCTTGCTAGCACGCAAGATTCAACCGACTGATCATTGGATTAATCGACCGTCGAGGTAAAGGTCGGCCCACACCCAAAAGTCTCCTGCTCCACGCTCGATGTTTCTAAGTTCAACCGTTCGGGCATCTTCTATCGCCCGTTTGAAGCGGAGCCATTGATCAAAAGCAAGGGCAGCCCTCCGGGGATCCTTTTCCTTGATCGATTCGGCTTTCAGACCACGAACTCGAATGGTCAGAGCTTCGCCAAAAACGGGGTGAATACCAGGTAGAGTTACCACAAAAGTATTCCCACTAATCGTCTCCTTTAGATCCTTGCTCTTGTCGAGGACGAAACGCATCGGAAAAGCGGTTTGCTTTTCTTGCGAGGCATTTGGAGAAACTGAGCAACCAGAGAGTAGGCACAATGCCATTGCCAAGAGGAATATGTATTCGAGGGTCTTTTTCACTACTGGCAAGCTGAAGAGCAAAAACTTGCAAGTCAACCCTTGCGATTGCTCAACCTGAGCCAAGCGCAACGCGAATTTGACCTAAAGGCTACGGTTCACCATCCAATGACACCCGGACTCTTCAGCAGTTTTGATAAAAATTCTCTCGGCTTTGTTTATTTCTCTCCCCTTCCGGAGGGAGACGCCCCAAGTACGATGAAGTTTCTTCTTTCCTAGCGGAAGACTCTTGAGCTCCCCTCTTCTCACCTCTGAATCAACAGCCCAATCGGCCATTAATCCTACCCCCATACCTACCTTGACTAATTCCTTGCTTGCCTCCGAGCTTGAGATCTCCATGAAGCTCGAAAGCCTAACCCCCATTCGGTTCAGGTAGTCATTGAGAATCCTAAAGGTATAGCTTCCCCGGTTATAAAGAATGAAACTCTCGGCACCGGCCTCCGACCACTCGACTTTGCCGGCTTCAGCCCATTTATGAGTACTAGGGACGACGACCCTCAATTCATCAGTAAAACATGGAGCAAACTCGATTTCATTCGTAGGAATAGGTTGCAGGGTAATGGCTAAATCAATCTCTCCCAACCCAAGCATTTCAAGACAGCGTGGAGTGTCTTCGCACTTCACCTCAAAACGGCAAAGCGGGTGTTCCTTTTTGAACTGGGTCAACATAGGAGGAAGAAGGAACTGGCAGGCTTGGGCACTTGCTCCCAAACGGATTCTACCAGGACCAAATTGCTCAAATCCGTCTAACTCCTCACGCACCTTTTCCATCTCGGCCAAAAAAGGTCGGGCAAAACGCAGGAGCCGGTCACCCGCCTCCGTGAGTGAGACTTTCTTGCCCTGCCTACGAAAAAGACGGCTTCCACACTCATCCTCAAGCGACTTCATGGAATGGCTCACGGCGGATTGCGTTAGGAACAAACGCTTTGCCGTATCAGTAAAACTTCCCGTCAAACAGAGCATATCAAAAGCCTGCAACTGGCGGGTATCAAAGGGTCGTATTCTTTTCATCGCTGATTGGTTTTTTGGGTGATTAATGACCGAATTAGCATTTCATGAACCAAACCCGAATAAGTAATGAAATTGTTCCAAGGTTAATCTTTACTCATTAATCTCGGCGGAAAAGATTAGTAGGCTACGAGTATCATACGATAAATCTTCGCGCTTGTCTGAAAAGCAAGAACACCCTAGTTTGTTGGCATGTCGATTAAATTGAGAACCATTGCGATTGCCCTTTCCCTCTGCTTTGGCATCCAAACATCGCAAGCGAGGCAGCATCCGATGGAATCATTGGGAGTCAACCTTTTCAATACCTTCCGTTCAAACAATTTCGATGCATTCTTCCAACGCTCGATCTTCTCTCTTAACGAAACGACCTTTCGCACCTTTCTTCGGGATGTCCGCAACAAGACGCTTCGTGATAACCTGATTGACCTGCACAAAATCCCCTTCCCTCCTGGCACCTCTACGCAAGAAGCGAAATGGGAGGAAGCGTTCAAGCACAATTGGAGGGAGCAGTGGAGACATATAGCACGTAATTCCCGCCGGGATGTTTTTGATCAAGCCTTTTTGCCTATCATCGAAGGAGCGGAAAAAGACGGAATCCAATGGAAAACAACCAAATTGGAGGCCGTGGAAGTTATGCTTCCAGTTACCTGGACAAATCTAGGTTTCCACATCAAAGGTGACCCTGACCCAGATATTAATGCGAGTAGCACGCGTACTCTCTTTATCGATCGGAACTGCTCCTACAGACTTCGGCTAGACGACCTAACCTATGCCAAAGCTTTTATGGTCGGACTCGACGAACAAGACTCGGAAAAAGCCATCGACAATGGAATCCTAGGGAACGGGGCGGGTGAAGGTGATGTTTTGATTCGTTTCGGAGACAGCACCCCGGATAGTCTTTTTTACTTTTGCCCCGATCAAAACGGGGCGGGTGGTAGAATCCTCGTTAAAAACGCTTCACATCGTGACAAACCGAACCAACGCACAGACCTCCTTCTTACTTTCAGCTACGGACAGCCGACCCGCTACTATCAAATCATGATCAAAGAAGCTCTCATGACAAACAGAGGCCCTCTCTTTTTTGAGCGACCGCAGTGGATCGGAGAAGTGGACCGTCCCTATGGCGTTGGCAAGCTCACACTACCTTAGTTCAGCAGGTTCTCGATCAGTTGACCGTTTTTATAACGGGCGGCCTGCAGAATTTCCCCCTGCTCATCCCACTCCCTAAAGATTCCGTTTTCTAATCCATTGAACCATTGGCCCTCGCTCTTCAAGATCCCCCTAGGATACCAGAAGCGTTCCATTCCGTCTTTCTTACCGTTTAAAAAACCTGCCTCGGCCCGCGGTGATCGATCTGGATACTTCTCGATCACCATACCAGTGTAAGGTTCCCGAGCCACATCATCATGCCAAAGACCACTCCGCTTATCCCTCACCAAGTTACCTCCGTTAATCGTTTTAATTTTCAAAGCTAGGCGTGTGCTTTCCCACCTGAGTGCTTCCACTTCATTTTCCAAATCGCGAATTTTCCGACTACGCTCAAGGGCTCCCGATTCAACAGAATCGCCCGAGTCGCTAACCTCCTCCGAACATCCGACGAAAGCTACAAAAGGAAGAAACAAAACATAAAAAAGTACTCTCTTCATTACCTCGAACCCATAACCGAGCTTACCTCAAAGGCAAGTCGATACCCTTACTGGATTAACTCGCAAGCTTTCTCCTAGCCCCACCGAAACGAGCTCGATTTTTGTTTCAATCCTCGCAAGCGATTCCCTCTCTACTGCAAACAAACCAGCAATTGCAGATTTTCATGGGAGTCTTCTTTAGGTTGCCCCCAGAACCCCTAACTGTAACTCTTCCTCTTTCTTTAAATCGAAACCTCCTGCGTAGGATTGATTTACTCGGAGTGTAACAACCAACTCGGCTTTTCTCTAATGCAACTGAACTCTCTCTTTTTTCAAGTGTTTTTCAACTCTGTAAAAAACATCCCTTGGCTTCTCCTCATCTTCCTTTTGACATCCCTTCAATCATCTCCCAAGTCCGACCCCTTACGCTTCGTCAAGGATTTCGAAAAGTTCGCCGAAGCGGACAAGGTCAATCCGCCACCCACGAAAAGCCTCACCCTCTTCACCGGCAGTTCGACGATACGTCGTTGGAATACTCTCGCCGAGGACTTTCCTAAAAACACCGTTCTCAATCGGGGCTTCGGTGGATCCCAACTCAATCAAGTTCTTTTTCACTTTGACGAACTCTTTCCCCGCTACAAGCCGAGCCGTATCGTACTCTACTGTGGGGAGAACGACCTATGGGACGGAAAAACAGTCGAACAAGTGCTCGCCGACTTCACCACCCTCATATCGCGTATCCGAAAGCCCCTGCCCGACACCACTCTCGTTTACCTTTCGTGCAAGCCCTCTCCAAAGCGGATGAGCAAATGGAAAACCTATCAACAACTCAACGCCCGGATCCAATCCTTCTGCAAAAAAGACCCTCTCCTGACCTTCGTCGATCTATCCACCATACTGCTCGGTCCCGAAGGGAAGCCAGTTCCCGGGATTTGGGACAAGGACGACCTTCACCTCAACCAAGCCGGCTACACTCGCCTGACAAAACTTCTCTCCCCTCACCTCGAATACAAAAAAAATAGGCCTCATTCATCCGCCGAAAAATAAATCAATCAATGCCTAAAATTCCTCGCATTTCCAAAAAAGAAAATGAATAATTTTCACCTGGGTATCCTCGGTAATTTCGGAGTTGGAGAAATCATCTTGATCTTTCTCTTACTGGCTATTGTCGCTGTTCCTGTGGCAATCGTTTTATTGGTCGTTTACCTCTCCAATAAAAACAAAAGCCCCATCCCCACCCAGCAACCGCAGGCTCCCACAAACCACATTGGCGCAAAACCCTACTTCTGCCCACATTGCGGGACTGCACACACAAACCCAAGTGCCAACTTTTGTCCTAACTGCGGCAAACCTGTATAGCTCACTTTCGTAACCTAGATAAATTTCTTCGCTTTGCGTGTTGAAAGGATCGCTGCGAACACTATTTTGGCTTTAAATTTTTTATAAATTATGGACCTACAAAAACTCAAGCAATCCCTCGAGCAACTCAAAGAAGTAACCTTCGTCTTACCCAACGGCGGGCACGTTCCACCCCACTTTCACGTCACCGAAGTCGGAAAGTCGAGCAAGCATTATGTCGACTGTGGAGGAACTGTCCGCACGGAGGAAGTCGTCACCTTTCAGCTTTGGAGTGCCAACGACTACGACCACCGGATTCAGCCCCAAAAGATTCTCGACATAATCGGGATTGCGGAAAAAACCCTCGGTTTGGAAAATCTTGAAGTGGAAGTCGAATACCAGTCCGACACCATCGGGCGCTACGGTCTTTCCGACGAAGAAGGTCGGTTGGTTTTAACCCCGACCCAAACCGACTGCCTGGCCAAAGACAAATGCGGTATCCCTGAGCAACCGGAAAGCATTCCCGTGTCCTCCCCATCGAGTTGCAGCCCAGATTCGGGTTGTTGCTGATCCTTTGATTTATTCGTTCTCTGCCGGCGGTCTGCTGCTGGAGATACAGATCAACTCCTTGAGCGTTCGGGCATACAGGCGCCCATCCGTGCAAGCAAGGCCCGAAAGCGTCCATGTCTCACCGGCTGGGCCCAAGTCGCTGATAGATACCAGAGCATTCTCGTTGAGAACCGGTGCATTCCATTTCAGGACATAGACCATGCCTATCATGGTTGGAAAATAGATCAAATCCCCGACCACCACTGGGGGAGCGGATGAAACATGTCCCCACCCGCTTCCTGCATTTCTCTTATCCTGGGTCGCCGTGAATCCATTCGCATTCTTCATGTCGTTGGGCAGGCTCTTGTCCCAGACAACCTCGTCCTCCCGATCTGGCTTGCGGATGACCTGAACGGGAACCTGCAAATACTCGACCTGCCCGCTCTTCAAATGGACCCGACCGATAAAAAATCCGCCGAACGAACGAAAGTAATGATAATCTCCGATAAGAAGATTCGTAAAATATGTAATTGGTTTTTTTGACTTCCGAAAGGCACCCGTCACAGTTTCGTAACCTTTCCCTTCCCGCCTTGTTATAGACACCCCATCCGTCAAGGAAACCCCGCCCAACGGCTCACCCGTATCGATCGCAACCGAACGATGTTCATCACCCAAGAAAAAATGGCCCGCCTTGCCCGCCCAGTTTGCATTTTGGGCAGCGGCATACCCCTTGATCTCCCGATCCCATAGGCTCTTTCCGTTCGACGCATCGATCAAAGAAAGCCCGTAAGGTTCCTCCGGCGGTTTGTGCCCCCCCCCACGTCCAGTCAGTATGGCGGGTCGACCGTCGGGCAAGACGCCCATAATCGAGGTTGAATGAACCGAGGTACCAGCCTCGGCTTGCCAAACCAACTCACCGGTTTTCAGATCGTAAGTCCTCAAGTGAGTCCAGAATTCCTTTCCCCGCCCCAAAGGCTGAGAACCACCTTTGGTGGTCGCAGAAACCGGAAGATCATATCTCGGAGCATGCATCAGGATCACCTTCCCGTCATGCAGGATCGGCTCGTGAGCCCGGGCATGGTGCCTACCGAAAGGCGTCCAAACGTGTTTCCACAATTCTTTCCCATCATAATCGAAACACTTGATCGTTCCCCCGATGTTGACGAAGACCACCCGCTTCCCGTCGGTCACTGGAGAAGCCGCCGTATTATCGCTGAACAGACTCGACAAATCAGTTTCCCGAGTTCCCCCGATCTTTCTTCGCCAAAGTTCCTTGCCCGAGCGGGCATCAAAACACATTCCCAAAATCGCTGAACCCATCTGCGAATCCTCAATAATTTCCTCATGAGAGGTAACGAATACCCGCCCCCCGCTGACCACCGGCGTCCCCTGCCCCGTGCTCGGAAGCTTGATCCGCCAACGGACCGCCTCGTTTTGGGATACGCTGAAAGCAGACGGTGCTTTGTCGCTAGAGACGAAGTTTCCACTTGGGCCGGTCGCTTGAAACCAGTCTCCAGTCAATACATGGCACAGGGGAAAAATAAAAATGTAAAATGTAACTCGGCTCACCACTTGGAAAAAGAAGCCTATTATCAAACGGAGGCAATCCCTTAAAGTTTGTGGGTCCAAAAGGTGCGAATGTAAACCAGACTGACTAACCCTCGACAGCTTGGTTTCCAGAAAAAGTCACATAGTAGATGATAAGGAGCAAAAAAACATTACCGAAAATTTGCTTATAGTCTCCAATCCAAATGTGGGTAAGTGCCGCTCCTACCATCGTAATCATAAGAAGGGAACCCGAGTATAAAACAAAATCAAAGGACGATTCCTTATACAAAAAAGGCAGCACAATGCCGATCCCACAGACAATTTCCACCAAGGCTATTCCTCGCACAACCAAAGGATCAAAGTACGAAACCCAAAGCATCTTCTTAGCTAGAACCTCAATCGGTCGAATGAACCGAATCCCTCCACCGATAGCGAATATCAGAAAAAGCAAAATTTGAAGCGATACTCTCAGATAAGGCATTCGTTGGTTAAGAAGGAGGGATGAGCGAGATTAGGTAGACCACCGCTCCACAAGCACACAACAAGGAAAAGGAAGGCAGCATCTTGTGCGGGGGACTTTTTAAGCGTAAATGAGTAAGCAAGGCCGCAACCATCAAAAGTCCTATGCCTAATGAGCCTATACGAACGATTTCTTGTGTATCACTCAAAAGCATAATAGCAAAGGAGAGTTTAAAAATCCCGACTAGATCTCTTAGCCAAGTTGGCAAATTGAAATGCTTAAACTCATCCTTGATGTTGTTGTAACGAACACCCCAAACGAAAATAATCGAACCAAAAATTAGAATGGTTAAAAGTTCCAAAGTATCGGGTAAAGTAATCATATAAGGGTGTTAACATTAAATGGGCTTATTTGAATATCACAAAATAATGAATGTTTTTCATCGCAACCTATCTTATTCTGAAAGTAAAAAGTTTCCTTCATGAGATTTTTACCCTCAGTCTTCTGGATTTGCTCCTTGGTCCTTTCCATAAATCATTTTCATGGAAAGACCCGACCAAACATTTTATTTTTGTTCAGCGACGACCACGCTTTGAGAACCATCGGAGCTTACCCTGGCTCCATCAACAAAACCCCCAACCTCGACCGTATTGCCAACGAAGGTGCCATCTTCACCCATTCCTTCAATGTAAACTCAATCTGTTGCCCAAGTCGGGCTGCAATTTTGACAGGTAAGCACAGCAAAGCCAACGGAGTGATCGGAAACAGCGCAAAATGGAATGGCAAGCAATGGGTTTATTCCAGAGAACTTGGAAAAGCCGGTTACCAAACCAGCTTGATTGGAAAATGGCACCTCAAAGGCAACCCGACTGACGAATTTCAATATTGGGAAATTCTTTCCGGAAAAGGAGGCCAGGGATCCTATTTCAACCCGACCTTTCTTTCGGCCAAAGGGGAAAGCAGGGTAACTGGACACTCCACCAAGATCATCACCGACAAGGCACTCGACTGGCTCAACAACCGGGACTCGGAAAGACCCTTCCTGCTCTGCGCCCAATACAAAACTCCGCATATTCATCGACTGCCACCACCCAATCGAATGCAAGGATACGACGACCGTACCTTCCCCGTCCCCGATACTTTCTTCGATAACTTCAGCACCCGCTCCTCTTTCGTGTCCAAGACCTGGATGGCACTCAAGGGAATGAAAGGACATGTCCTCAACATCGCTCCCACGGAAGAGGAGATTAAGCAAAACCCGAAAATTCGCCCACCCTTTCTCCAGGAAATGAACCCCCGACAACGAAAAGCCTGGCATGCGGCCTACGACCCCAGAAATCTAAGGTTCCGCAAAATGAAGGAAGAAGGAAAGTTGGAAGGCAAAGAGGCCCAGCTTTACATCTACCAAAGGTTTATCAAGGACTATGTCAGATGCATTGATGGACTTGATGATCAAGTCGGACGAATCCTAGCCTATCTTGATGAATCCGGGTTATCTGATAACACACTGGTCATTTACAGTTCCGACCAGGGATTTTTTACAGGCGAACACGGTTGGGCAGAAAAGCGTTGGATGTACGAAGAAAGTTTCAAGTCTCCACTCCTCATGCGCTGGCCCAAAGTGATCAAGCCAAGTACTAAAATAAGTGCCCTTGTACAAAATATCGACCTTGCTCCCACGCTCATGAAGGTTGCGGGCATGACAGCTCCTCAGTCAATTCACGGGCTCGCCCTACAACCAATCCTCTCTGGCAAAGAACCCAAAAACTGGCGAAAGGATCTGCTTTATCAATACTTCGACGGAGGCACACCTGATAATCGTGGCCCTTACAATATGCCGCGACATGAAGGGGTTCGTGATCAAAGATACAAATTAATCTCTTTTTACGAATACGGGAAATGGGAATTCTACGACCTCAAAAAAGACCCTAATGAAGTAAGGAACGCCATCGATGTCCCCGCGATGAAGCCCCAAATCGACCGGCTAAAAAATCGACTCAACCAGCTCAAAGCATCTTACGGCCTCTAGTACAGGGCTCGATGAAAGCCTAATGGACATTTTATACACT
>Ga0315322_10001146_pt1 | contig 20276 bp, 16 predicted proteins | sample M110021515metaG_FD_203461 | JGI IMG/M metagenome (GOLD analysis project Ga0315322, IMG submission 203461) | Ammonia-oxidizing marine archaeal communities from Monterey Bay, California, United States - M1 100m 21515 | ecosystem: Environmental > Aquatic > Marine > Intertidal zone | place: USA...
GTGCGGAAGGCTTCGCAGATGTCAACTTCTTCGATGTTCATATGAAACAGGTCAGCCAAGATGACAACGTTGTGGTCATTGCCAAGCGTATTAAGCAAAGCAACACTTTCTTCAACTCGATTACAGAGATTGGTTTCAAAACGATTTAAGTGTTCGTAAATAAATGGAACATTAAACTGTTTGGCATATTCGCCCAGTTCACCGCAAGCTTCTGCTAGATATTTTAACGCTTCCTCTTTAGGAACGTCTTTCCCCCAAAAACCTTGCATAGATCCCAAAATGGCTCCGGCGCCAAATCGCCCACCCATCTCGATGATTCGTTTAATAAATTCTTTGCCTTGTTCACGTTCTTCTTTGGAGGCTGAAGTCAATGTGAGGCCGTGTTTTACCTTGCCTGCTCCGGTTCCAACCGCGGCTAGTGAAAGTTCATGATCCTGAAGAAGTTTCTCTAATTCGTCTGAGTCAACTTGTTCGGGACCCAGCGAGAAAACTTCAATCGCATCGAATCCAAGTTCCCTGGCTGTTTTGCAACCGGCTTCCAATCCATCCCATAGGACAAACGGACCACCTCGGGCGGCTTCTACTAAACTGACGGTGATGGCTGATTTAACCATGATTCAATTCCTCTAGGGTAATTCGGTCGAAGTGTTTGGCTGACCGGATAAAGATTTTAAGTTAGTCCTGAATGCTAACAATAGCTTTGATAACGCCGGTTTCCGGTTTGGTGTACGAGTCGAAGACTTCGGGAAGCTCTTCTAGTGTTGTGCGATGAGTGATCCAGGGACGCGTGTCGATCTTGCCGTCTTCAATGAGTTTGATAATGCGTGCGAAGTCACCAGGTAAGGCGTTTCGCGATGAAAGTAAGTTCATTTCTTTGGCATGCAGCCAGCGATGAGGGAAGACAATGTCACCCAGAGTGATACCGACGTAAACCAAGGTCCCTGTATGAGCGACGAAGTTCATTGCGTTCGCCATACTTTGAGCATTGCCCGTGGCATCAATAACGATGGTTGGCAGTTCACCACCGTTGGCATCTCGCAACGCTTGTTCTTCTGAATCGTCTCCCTTAAAGGTTACCGTCTTTTCGACATTCATGTTGTTGCGGCAGAAAGCCAGACGATCTTCATTCATGTCCATGACAATCATCTTGGCTGGTGTAAGCCGGGTAAACTCGACGCAGGTCAGACCGATGGGCCCGGCACCAATGATCAGAACCGTATCATCCGCCGTTGGTTTCGCACGATCGACAGCATGGCAACCTATGGCAAGCGTCTCCACAAGTGCCAGTTGTTCCATTTCCAGGCCACCGTGAGATGGATGGAGTTTGCGAGCGGGAACAATGAATCGTTCACGCATGCCACCATCGGTATGAACCCCCAGAACTTCGAGGTTGTCACAACAATTGGAACGCCCGCGTTGGCTGGCGAAACTTGCTTCGTTGTTAATGTAAGGTTCGACACTGCAACGATCGCCTGACTTTACATTTTCAACACCTTCACCTACTTCCAAAACTTCCACTCCCAATTCGTGCCCGGGAATACGAGGGTAGCTGTAGAAAGGGAACTTGCCTAAATAGCCGCTAATATCGGTACCGCAGATTCCGACACGGTGTACGGCAACCAAGGCTTCACCGGGACCGGGGGCCGGCGCTTCGTCGACTTCAATGGTTTTGAAATTCTTAGGTTCTTCAAGAAGGATGGCTCTCATGTGTTATGTCTGCTCTAAGGTTAATCCTATGATTTGTTCAGTCTTTTATTATGTTCTGTGGTTTCAAACTGTTAAACCAAGGGCAAGCGAGTAATTAGAATTTGACAGCATAAAAAAAGAGGCACTCATATGAGTACCTCTCTTTTTTTTCGCAGTCGAGTCTTTTTAGAGACTTGGACGCTGGCCGGGTTGTCCCTGAGGACGCTGTCCACCTTGACCACCTTGCCCACCGGGACGCTGACCACCTTGCCCACCGGGACGCTGACCACCTTGCCCACCGGGACGTTGTGGTCGAAGTTCTTCGCGAGAAATTTCGAAAGGCTTGCCTTTCATTTCTTCAAATTGCTTCTTTTGTGCAGCCGTTAGAGTTCCAACCATATTTGTTTCAGCTTCTTTCTGTACAGTTTCCATCTTTTCGCGAATTTCAGCCATCATCGCCTGAATTTTTTCTCGGTCGCCGCCCAGTTGTTGGAATTGCTCGCGAACACCTCCAAGCATCTCTTGAGACTTCTCGCGAGTACCATTGGAGATTTCTTCAAACTTGGCCTTCTGAGTATCCGTGATCTTTAATTTCTTTTGGACGGGCTCTAACAACAGAGCGCCAGTACCGAGAAGTTGCATGCGAATTTCTTCCAATCGCTCTAGCTGGTGAGGCAGTAAGATTTCCTCAACAGCAGCGTTGACTTTTTTCTGAGTCTCTTCCGAGCTTGTGCGAAATTTTTCGAAGAGTTCACGACGTTGCTCTTCTGAAAGATTGCGGAAGTCAGGTCGTTCCCCTTGATTGGCTCGAGCTTCAGCACGAATCTTGTCAGAGGCTTCTTTCAACTCCTCAACTTGTTCATCAAAGATTTCCGCTTCGTTACGAACCTTTTCAGATTGTAGTAACTGATTAATGGAAATATTGTTTTGTCCGCCTCCACGACCGCCGAATTGACCGCCTTGACGTCCGCCGCCTTGACCACCTTGACGTCCGCCGCCAGGTTGAGCATGGACTACTGGTACGATGACCATTGCCATCAATGCTGTCGCAAGCGTGAATAGTTTGACAAGTTTCATTGGAGAAATCCTATATTTCATAGATGAGGTTATCTTTGATTGCTTCTGTAATCATTGAACACTTGTAAAGTTGCCCAAGTTTCGTCGAATTATTGAAAATCTCTCAATAAATCAATCCTAACAATATAACCCGAATTAATGGAGAGTGTTGCGATTTTTGCATTTGTTGGTGATATATAAGGTATAGGTAAGTTAATCTCGCCGCTGGATTGGTTCGTAATCGGTGGTCAGCAATTTCTGATTGAAAATAGAAGAAGGCCTAGTCCAAAAATGCGCAAAGTCATTCTCATCACTGGTAGCAGTCGTCGACGTGTTGGCTTTCATCTGGCCAGGTACTTAATAGATATTGGCTATCAGGTAGTTTTGCATGGCCGGCAGAATGTGGAGTTGGGAGAGCAATTGGCCAAAGAGTTAGGTGTTTTCGCTAGTTTTGAACAAGCTGATGTAACGTGTGATGAACAGATAGCTGAGCTAGTCGCTCGGATTGTTAAGCGATTCGGCCAGATTGATGGTCTTGTAACTTTAGCCTCGGTCTGGAAACCGACGCCATTGGCTGAATTGACCGCCGCCCAGATTCAAAAGCAGTTGATGGTCAACGCGCTGGGGACTGTACTTTGCGCCCAAAAAGTGGGAATGCAGATGGTGAAGCAAACAACCGGTGGAGCTATTGTCACAATAGGAGATTGGGCAGTGGATCGCCCATATCCGCAATATATTGGCTACTTTCTTTCAAAAGGGGGATTGGAAACGGCCACAAAGGCCTTAGCTGTAGAACTTGCCGCATTGAATAAAAATATTCGTGTGAACTGTATCCACCCGGGGAATATCCTCTTTCCCGATGAGCTTTCATCAGAACACCGCTCAGAAATCCAAGCGATGACCCCGATTCAGTGCGTTGATGATCCGGAGCCCTTCTGTCAGGCTGTGTCCTTTTTCCTGGAGAACCGCATGGTTACCGGCACATCAGTCAAGATAGACTCGGGCCGTTCACTGACATAATCTCCCATTCTGCACCCCCAGCGACAAAAAGAAGTCACTGTAGGGGGGTTAGTTAACTTACTTAAAAGTGCCAAAATAGCAGTCATCCATGCCTATATGGCATCAGTGGATGATTTGATTTATTGCTGCTGCACAGGAGTGGGTGGTTTTTTGAATAAAGAATCTTGGAACCGCGGAGAACCGATTTTTGAAACATCGATAAAAGCAGTGTTTTGGGGGTATGCCTGTGGGAAAAAGGGTGGCAGTGTATTTTTTGATTGGGTTTGTAACTAATCCTTGGCACGGCGATTGCGTTAATACGGGGTAAGAGAAGTTTATTTGCCGAATTAAAGGAGGCTATCACTATGTTGATTACACGCAAGAGTCCGTTTCAGGCTGAGTTAAGCTGGTTACAGGACGAGATGAATCGAGTTTTTGGTTTGGAAACTCACAACAATCAAGCTAGTTTCGAGCCTAATGTCACTATTTGGGAACAGGATGACAAATTCATATTGCAGATGGAAGTGCCTGGTTTTGCTCAGGAAGATGTCAATGTTGAAATTTTGCCAACAGGTTTACTTTCGATCCAGGGCGAATGTTCTGTTGTCACACAGGATAGTGCAGATCTAGTTTCTGGTTATCAACGGACGGGACAAATTCACAAGGAATATAAAGTTCCAAATTCTGTGGCAGCAGATTCCATTGACGCCAAATTGTTAAATGGCATGTTAACGATCACATTGGGGAAGAAAGCGAAAGCCAAACCGCGTAAAATAGACGTAGCTTAGTTTTGGGCTTCTTCACTTTAAAGAAAATGAGATTTCATGTTTTACGATCTCCAGTACATTATTTGGGTATTATTGCCGTCAATAGTCATTTCTGGTTTCTTTAGTATTCGGGTGAAGGCCGCGTTTAAGAAGTATTCGCGAGTTGGATCGATGAATGGCTATACGGGAGCTCAGGCTGCGAGAAAGCTTTTAGACCGCGCAGGTTTGCATCACGTGGATGTGGTGCAAACCAGTGGTTTTCTTTCTGATCATTACAATCCGATGTCTAAACAACTCGTTTTGTCTCAGGACGTTTTTCAGGGCTCATCGGTGGCCTCGATCGGGATTGCTGCTCATGAAGCCGGGCATGCGATTCAGGACGCAGAGAATTACGGTCCACTTAGAATGCGTTCCAGCCTGGTGCCACTTTGCACCGTTGGTAATACACTTGGTTATATTGTGATGGTACTCGGTTTAGTGATGCTCTACGCCTCCGGTGGTGTTGGTATTGGCAAATACGTTGTCTATGCCGGTTGTGGGCTGTTTAGCCTAGTGCTGTTATTCCAATTGGTAACACTACCAGTCGAATTTGATGCAACGCGACGAGCCAAAGAGATCGTGGTGGATGCCGGAATCATCTACCGGGAAGAGCGCGTAGGAATGGATAAAGTTCTCAACGCAGCTGCGATGACGTATGTGGCAGCCATGGTTTCTACGTTACTGACACTAGCTTACTACATCTTAAGAGCAACGGCTGCGTCACGCGATTAATGACGGTTGGACGGATTTATTTCGTTTCTCCCTGTGGTACATTGATTGGATATCCACGTTTATCCAATTCATCCCTGAGGGAGATTTAATAGATGTATCGCCTGCTCATCTTACTTGCTTTTGCCCACTTGACTCCCCTGGTCTCGGCTCGTGATACCCAGCCAAATGTCATCGTCGTTATCACAGATGATCAAGGTTATGGCGATGTTGGTGCGCATGGGAACACCATGATTCAAACACCAAACTTGGATCAACTTCACTCTGAGAGTGTTCGCCTGACCGATTATCACGTGGACCCGACTTGTTCCCCGACACGAAGTGCTTTAATGACCGGTCGCTACTCTACCAGAACCGGAGTCTGGCATACGATTATGGGCCGCAGTCTGATGAATACTCAGGAACACACGATTGCTGAAGTCTTCCGTGATGGCGGCTACAAAACCGGAATGTTTGGGAAGTGGCATCTCGGAGATAACTATCCAGTACGTCCTCAGGATCAGGGATTTAACTATACCTTCATCCACGGCGGTGGTGGTGTCGGTCAGGGCCCGGACTATTGGGGTAATGATTACTTTGATGACACGTACTGGCGAAATGGTAAGCCAGAGCCTCAAAAGGGTTACTGTACCGATGTCTGGTTTGAGGATGCTCTGAAGTTCATTGAACGCAATCGTAAGAAACCGTTCTTTGCTTATATTTCAACCAACGCTCCGCATGGACCCTATTTGGTTTCTGAGCAGTACTCGAATCCTTACAAAGAGAAGGGCGTTGGCTCTCCTCAAGCTGAATTCTATGGCATGATTGAAAACATTGACGACAACATGGGTAAGCTCATGAAGAAACTCGATGACTTACAGATCGCTGATAACACCATTTTGATTTTCACGACGGATAACGGAAGTGCGGCCGGCTGGCGACCGACCAAGAATGGTACCTGGAAGGGATACAACGCGGGGATGCAGGCTGGCAAAGGCTCTAACTATGATGGAGGCCATCGTGTCCCGATGTTCATTCGCTGGCCGGATGGTAAGTTAACCGGAGGCCGGGATGTGGATCAGCTTTGTGCTCACATTGACGTGCTCCCGACTCTATCTGAACTATGTAGTCTTAAGGACGCACGAGCTGTCGAGCGAGATGGAGAAAGTCTGAAATCTGTTTTGTATGGTGATCAGCAAGCGTTGCGTGATCGAACGATTCTTGTACATTCTCAACGCGTAGAGAACGTTGAGAAGTATCGCAACTATGCTGTCCTTACCGAACAATGGAGACTTCTGAATCAAACGCAACTCTATGACATCAAGGCGGACCCCGGTCAACAGAACAATATCTTTGAAGATCACCCTGAAGTGGCTAAGAAGTTATCAGAAGCATACGAAGCATGGTGGAAGAGCCTCTCTTCTTCTTTTGACATGACCGTGCGAATTGGAATCGGCTATAAAGCTCAACCCGAGTCTCTTCTTCATTCTCATGACTGGCACACGAACAATACGAACACCCCCTGGCATCAAAACCATGTAAAGAGTGGGGCGATTGGAAACGGTTACTGGGCGCTCGATATAGCGGAGGCAGGAACGTATCGCATTGAGCTTCGTCGTTGGCCCCGTCAGGAAGATAAAGCGATGGATGCTCTCAAGGCCACAATTGAAATTGGTGGTCAAACAGTGACTCAGGAAATTACCGAGGGCCATAAGTTTGTCTTCTTTGAGATTGATCTGAAAAAGGGCGGGAACGACCTGCTGACCAGGATGGAACTCAAAGATGGAAAAGTGCGAGGAAGCTATTTTGCTTATATCAAGCGAGTGAAGTAACCGGCATCGGTTTTCTAAGTACTTTACTCTGATTGGCTTCAACGGGTCCTGGAGTTTTGTTCCTGGGTGGCTGTTCGGTTTTTACTTGGGATGAGTTGGGCAGCGTACTTTTCTCCTTCTCGGAGCCAAAGATGGGGGGGAATAGGGTTGTAACGGTTATCCGTTGCAAAACACGCATCTTTTCTATATTTCCTGATCGTTACATTTTCACATGTGTGATTGTGAACTATCTTAAAGAGATATCTGAGATGCGCAGGGTTTGCGCTCTTGTAATAAATAAGTCGTAGGAAAAGGTCTCATGAAATACTTATCTTCTTTAGTCCTAGTTTTAGCAGGTACTTTCACTGCAGTCCCGATGTTTGCTCAGGACGCTCCTTCCGCTCCTAAACCAGAATACCCTCCCTATTCAGCAGTTCTGGATGGCTACAACAAAGTTGTTTCTACTGCGGACGGTGCCAAAAGTATGTATACGCTTTACGTCAAATCCAAAGACGGCAACGTATACGCTGAATTACCTCCAAACTATGCAACGAAACGTTACTTTTTCGCGCTGACAGTTGCGAGTGGAGATAAATACGCCGGACTCCAGTCTGGGGAAATGTATGTTTACTGGCGTCGATATAACAACCGTTTAGCACTGATCGCTCCCGACCTCGATACGCGAGCCACAGGTGATCCTGAATCCGCTTCTTCGGTGAATCGGTTGTTTACTGACAGTATGATTTTAAATGTGCCGATCGTAACCATTGGTCCCAGTGGCGGGCCTGTGATCGACCTAGACTATTTGTTAGTTGGCAAAGCCACGAAATTCTTCGGGCCTCAATTTCGCAATCAGGAATTAACGGGATTGTACAAATTGCAAAAGGCGAAGGCATTTCCATTGAACGTTGAATTGGCATTTGAGCTTCCAACATCAACGGGCAAGCTGTCTTCGATTCACTATAGTATTTCAGAGTTAAGTTCAAAGTCAGGTTATCGCCCACGTATGGCCGACGAACGCATTGGATATTTCACAACTTCCTATAGTGATCTGGGCCAATACGATGATGACAAGACGAAAGTCCAGTTTATCAACCGTTGGCATTTAGAGAAGCGTGACCCACGCCTCAAGATGAGTCCCCCGAAAAATCCGATTATTTTTTATATCGAACACACGACACCGGTACGTTACCGTCGTTGGGTGAAAGATGGGGTTCTAGCCTGGAACGATGCCTTCGAAAAGATCGGGATTTCCGACGCGCTTGAAGTCTACTATCAGGATGCTCAAACGGGCGCTCATATGGACAAAGACCCTGAAGATGTACGCTACAACTTTGTTCGCTGGTTGAACAATGATATTGGTACTGCGATTGGGCCGAGTCGTGTCGACCCTAATACAGGACAGATTATGGATGCTGATATCATCCTCACTGACGGCTGGATTCGTCATTTCCGTTACGAATTCGATAGTTTACTACCGCGTATCATGATGGAAGGTTACAGTGCTGAGACGCTTGGTTGGTTAGCTGAAAATCCTAACTGGGATCCACGCGTTTCATTTGCGCATCCTGCCCAGCGAAATCACTTGAAGAATAAGTTTGCGGAGATGAGTAGTGAGCCATTTAGTGGTCATCCGTTAACCAAAGTAGATAGTACGCTCCTTGGTGATGACGAGTATGACGGATTGATTGGTCGTACGTCCCAGGTCAATGGATCCTGTCTTGCTGCTCGTGGTATGGCTTTTGATGTTGCTGTGATGCGTATGGTTTATCAAATGCAGGCTGCCCTCGATGAACCAGCAGCGGAAGGTGAAGAAGAGAAAGAAGAAGAGAAAGAAGAAGAGAAAGAAGAAGAGAAAGAAGAAGAGAAAGAAGAAGAGAAAGAAGAAGAGAAAGAAGAAGAGGTCATTCTCGATGGTATGCCTGAATCGTTCATTGGTCCTCAGCTTTATCACTTAGTTGCTCATGAAGTGGGACATACCTTAGGGCTGCGTCACAATTTCAAAGCTTCGGCAGCCTACACGCTGGACGAAATTAATACAGCGGCCAATAAAGGTGAGCCGATTGTTGGTTCCGTAATGGATTACACTCCCACGAATATCCGTTTTGATGCAGGTGATGCTCAAGGTGATTACGCCATGCTGGGCGTAGGGCCTTATGACTATTGGGCGATTGAGTATGGTTACTCATTCGCTTCAGATCTAAAGCCAATCGTGGCTCGTGTCACGGATCCAAAGCTACAGTTTGCTACGGACGAAGATACGTCAGGCCCCGATCCTTTAGCTCGACGATATGATTATGGGAAAGATCCTTTGAATTTTGCTAACGAACAGATTCAACTGGCGACTCTGCATCGGAGTCAGATTCTTGAAAGGTTTGTGAAAAACGGAGATAGCTGGACTAAAGCCCGTCGCGGTTATGAAATCACACTCAGTATGCAGGCTCGTGCTATCAGCATGATGTCCAACTGGATTGGAGGTGTGCATGTCGTACGTGATAAGAAGGGCGATGAAGGTAATCGGGCGCCCTTGCAGGTTGTGCCGGTTGAACAGCAACGAGCGGCATTAAAGTTTGTTGTCGAAACAGCCTTTGACGACGAAATCTATGCGTTGACTCCGGAGTTGCTGGAACGAATGACAACGAGCAAATCTCTTAACTCAGTTAGCTCGGCAATGCGTGATTATGACTGGCCGATTCATGATCGAGTTGGAGCGGTCCAGGCAAGCACACTAACCAGCATGCTGAACCCGACGACTTTGCGACGGGTATACGACAATGAGTTCCGTGTTCCTGCAGATCAGGATGCCTTGACACTTCCAGAGGTTCTGGAAACGGTGATTGCGGCAATCTGGAATGAACTTGATATTCCGCTTGAGGCGGCTACCAACGTTCGTCAGCCGGCGATTTCCAGTTTGCGACGTAACCTGCAACGTGAACATGTAAATCGACTGATTGATCTCGCGATGGCCAATAGTGGAGGTAATGAGTCTTTCAAGCCGATTTCCAATCTGACACGAGTTCAATTGCGGACGCTGGCACAACGCGTTGCCGCTTACCGAGCAGCAAATGCGGACAATCTGGATCCTTACAGTGGTGCTCATCTCGAAGAAATTGAGAATACTATCAGTAAAGCCATGGAAGCGGACTTCGTGATTTCGAAGTAGTTCCGTCTTCTAGCGGCCGCTAGAATTGGCCCCACAAAAAAAGAGCGAGATGAAAAATCATCTCGCTCTTTTTTTTATCGATTAGAACTGACTAGGCCGCGAATTCTGTTCGCCGATTACGCAATTGCTTTTGTAATCGTTGAACCAGACTGCTATGCATCTGACTCACTCGGCTTTCGCTGAGATCAAGCGTTGCACCGATCTCTTTCATGGTCATTTCTTCGTAATAGTAAAGGATGATGATCAGTCGTTCATTGCGACTGAGTCCTTTAGTGACCAGACGCAACAGGTCATATTTTTGACCTCGATTAGTTGGGTCTTCCCCTTTTTTATCATCCAGAATGTCAATTTCACTGACATCTTTTTCACTATCAGTTTGATACCATTTTTTGTTCAAACTAATTAACGAAACTGCATTGGCATCACGCATCATTTTTTCGAGTTCCGGAACGGTAAGTTCCATGTGCTCCGCCAGTTCAATTTCCGTTGGACAGCGACCAAGTCTGTCTGTCATCCGCTTTGTGCCGGCTGTAAGTTTTGTCGCCTTTGATCGTACCAGTCTCGGCACCCAGTCCATGCTGCGTAGTTCGTCAAGCATTGCACCGCGTATACGTGGGACGCAATAAGTTTCAAACTTCACGCCACGATAAAGGTCATATGCTTCAATTGCATCCATTAGACCGAAAGTTCCTGCACTGATCAGGTCATCGAGTTCCACTCCTTCGGGAAGACGCGACCATACTCGTTCAGCATGGTATCTCACGAGTGAGAAATACCGTTGCATTAGCAGATTTCTAAGTTCTTCCTGGGAAGTATCTTCTTTGAAATCCAGCCAGAGTTGGACAACATCTTCGGAGACTTTTAATTTTTCCATACAATCCTCCATGATTGTGTAGAGATCACAACGTCATTACGGTGTTCACAGTTCGCATGTGCGCAAATGTGTTCACACGAGAACGGTGTTTACAGAGACTCCGTCCTCTGTAAGATCTCGGGGGGGGGGGGGTAAAAGTCTAACGAAAGAAAGACGAGATGATTGCCCGTTGTGTGTTCTTCCGTTACCGGAAGAGTTCGTCTATCTTTCGTAGTTTAACAACCGCACGCAGCGGATAATTACATTGCCTCTCATCGGTTGTAAACTGCGTAGTAGTTGAGGATTACTCCGGTTTTTCCGAAAAAAGGGGTTTCTCGCGCAACTTATTTCCTAGCGCCTTTATAATAAACGGCATGGAAAAATATCGAAAAACCACCTTGATTCATAGCCTTTGCGTCATTCTGCTGACCGCCGTTGCCTTTGCGCAGGATGCCGTTGAGACGAACCAATTTAGTCCGGATTTTTACTCTCAACTTATCCAGTCAGATAGGCCGGTTGCTTATTGGCGAATGGATTTAGATGAGCGCGGAATGATGCGTAATACCATTAAAGAGCATGCCGAATTAAGAGGCCTGCTTGTTGGGGAAGTGAAATCATCAGCCGGCCCGCAGGCTCCGACTCACCCGAAATTCGGAGAGGCTAAAAATGCTGCGTTGGAAATACCAAACGCTGCTGGTGTAATCAAAGTGGATGATCCCGGCGATGATAGTGTATTGGACTTTAAGCTGGGTGATTCCATGACCATCGAGGCCTGGGTTCAGGTATCGAGTGTCAGTGGCTACCGTTATATTCTTGGTAAAGGTCGGACAGGGAATAAGGGTTTTCCTGCAGAAAATCAAAACTACTCGCTGAGGTTGGCTGGCAACGGCGCGATCACATTTCTTTTCCGAAGTATCGACGATGATGGCAAACAACAATACCATCGCTGGACTTCGAATCAAGGTGTTGGAGTGAGTGATGGTTGGCATCACGTCGGTCTTACTTATACGTTTGGTCAAGTTGGAAGCCTAAAAGGGTATATCGATGGCAAGTCGATTTCAGGGAAGTGGGACGAGGCAGGTGATACTGGCGGCCGGCCCGTAGTGGACAACGATCAACTGTGGATTGGCTCGGCCTTGTCTGCGGGGCCAAACAGCACTCTGATGGGTGCAATCGACGAGGTCGCAGTTTATCGTAAAGCTCTTCCCGCTGAAGCATTCGCGCAGCGGTACTCATTTATCAGAAATGAGCCAAAATTTGATCCTGCCACCATTGAAGACAATCAGGTGCTTGTCCAGATTTGGGAAGGAGTGTCTGAAAATACGTTTCAATATCGTAGTGCGCGTCTCACCGATACCTATCAGGTGGATGCTTTTGAGTTTTTTCAGATTCCTAATAAATACAATGAGCAGGGAATTAAAATTGATCGTTCGGCTCCTTTTATGATTCGCGCTTATGGCTCTGTAACTATTCCGGAAGGTCCTCAACGAATTCTGGTGCGAGCTCGTAATGGTGCCAGACTGTTTATCGATAACGAGATTCAGGCTGAAGTGCCATTTTTCAATATTTCAAGCTCTGCTCATGGTAAGGTGTTTGACGTTCGGCGGGATCAGGCACCCAATATCCGCCCTCTTCAGCGTGGGGATAAGGAAGTAATTCTTTCCCTCGAAGGTGACGGTAAGAAACACCTGTTGCGATTTGAGATGATTGTGGGCAGTTCGAAACGGCGCCCGGAAACAGGGGAGACGGCGGTTTGCATCGCAGAACCTGATCAGGAATTTCGAGTTCTTAGTGAGTTGCATCATGCTCAACTTACGCATCGTGAATGGCCCTCTTTTAAGCAACAACAGGCTTCAAAGATCGTTGCGCTTGACCGAGTCAGGCGTGCTCAGGTTTCCGAATCGGAGCAGGAATATTGGAAGGAACGACACGGTTGGACACGCCGGCTTCTTAGCACCGATAAGCCGGGGGCAAGTCCTGGCGATCAATTTCCGGAATCATCCTACAATCGAATCGATCAGTACGTTAACAAGCAGTTACGCGAAGCAGGTGACGAACCGCGACCTTTGGTGGATGACAGTACTTTTCTCCGAAGGTTGAGTTTGGATACAGTTGGAACGATTCCCTCCTTGGCGTTGATACAGGAGTTTCAACGGAGGCGACATTCTGGTGAAGAGGCAAGAAACTGGGCGATCGATTTTTTGCTGGCACAGGATGAATGGGCTGATCACTGGACATCTTATTGGCAGGACGTGCTTGCCGAGAATCCGAATATTATCAATCCAACTCTCAATAATACCGGCCCCTTTCGCTGGTGGATTTATGAGTCGTTCATTGATAATAAGCCGATGGATCGATTTGTGACTGAATTGATCATGATGGAGGGTAGTAGGTTCTATGGTGGGCCTGCCGGTTTCTCAGTAGCTTCCCAGAATGATGTGCCGCTGGCTGCCAAAGCTCATATTCTCGGGCAAGCATTTTTGGGTATTCAAATGCAGTGTGCGCGTTGTCACGATGCACCATTTCATGAAGTCACACAAAAAGATCTCTTTTCGATAGCCGCCATGTTGAAGCGAAAAGATGAAAGTGTTCCCAAGACGAGTACCGTCACCGTCAGTGCGGACGGTCCTGTTCCGAATGTCCCGATCACATTGAAGCCAGGAGCGATCGTTCAGCCGGCATGGCCGTTCCCTGAATTGGGAAGCTTAAGGATTCCCCGCCAACTGATTCGTGGAAGTGAGGACTCCCGTGCCAAGTTGGCTCAGAGGATTACGGATCCGGGTAATTTGAGATTTCCTCGGGTACTGGTTAACCGTCTTTGGAAACGCACGATTGGATTTGGAATTGTCGAGCCGGTAGAGGATTGGGAACACGGGACGAACATCAATCCCGACTTACTGGATTATCTTGGTCGTGAATTAGCGATGAACGGGTATGACATCAAACAGGTCGCTCGTTTGATTTTTCAATCTCATACGTATCAGCGTCAGAGTATCGATATTACCGAAAGTGGTTTACAGGCTTTTGCGGGCCCAGTTCGCAGGCAGATGTCGGCGGAACAACTTATTGATTCACTATTTGTTGCTTCCGGACGACCCTTTGATGCCGGCCCTATGAACGTCGACATCGACGGTGCTCGCAACTACAGTAATTCGCTTAATTTAGGGACTCCCAAACGAGCCTGGCAATTTGCTTCGTTGTCGAATGAGAGAGACCGCCCCAGTCTTTCATTGCCATTTGCTCAGCCATTTACATCAACGATGCAGGCTTTCGGCTGGACCGGTTCACGGCAAAATCCAATTAATCACCGGCAGTCATCCCCTAATGTGATGCAACCTGCCATGATGAATAATGGAATTGTCGTACGAGATAATGCGAGACTAGACATGATGAGCGATTTTACGATGCTGGCTAGGCAGGCCGAAACGGTTGAGAATTTGATTGCCATAACCTATCAACGTATTCTTAGCCGCCAACCAACAGCGTCAGAACGTCGGTTGTTTCTGGAGTTATTAGGCGAGGGATTTGGTGATCGTTTAGTGTCACTTTCCTCTGAAGAAGCTGAACAAATTCGCTGGTCCCGTCGATTACCTCGTAATATGGTTTCCTGGTCGAATCATCTGGCTGCCAGAGCTACGGAGATCAAAATTGAATTACGTCAAGCTGTTCAGCAGGGGGCCATCCCGTCTCCTCATCTGGAAAGTCAATGGCGTGAACGAATGGAAGACTTTGTATGGGTGTTGTTTAATTCACCCGAGTTCCTCTATATCCGGTAGTAGGTGACCAATTCTATGTTCGATTTAAACCGTCGTCGTTTTATTACTACTTCAGCAACGGCTGTCGCGGCTTCAGGTATGGCTCCCCTAGTTGCTGCGGAAGAAGATTTGGAACATATGCCATGGTCATTTCCAGCAGGTAAGGCTGAGCATATCATTATGATCTGGCTGGGCGGCGGCGCTTGTCAAATCGACACATGGGATCCTAAAAAACTAGGTGATGCAAAAACTCGCAAACCAGGTTCATACTATCCTGCGATTGATACTGTACTTCCGGATACTCAGGTCTGTGAACATTTACCAAAGTGTGCGGGTGTATTGGATCGCTTCAATATTCTCCGTACCGTACAACATGGTGTGATCGATGAACATGCAGCTGCCACTAATATGATGCACACCGGTCGTGTGACTACCGGCACGATTACGTATCCATCGATTGGCTCCGCTGTGTCTCATCACCGTGGTGCCGTATCAGAAAATGCTCCTCCCTATGTATTGATTGGGTACCCGAATGTAACACGTGGTCCCGGATTTTTAGGAACCGATGCCGGATTTGTATATTTAACCGAGACAAGTGAAGGCCCCGGTGGATTTAGTAGGGCTCGGGATGTTTCGGACCGCCGGCAACAACGTCGTCAGCAGCTGCTGGCAAAGGTTCGCCAGGAGTTCAGTGCCCGGGAGCAATCTTTAATGATTGATCAATATGATCAAGCGATTGAACAGGCTCTGAGATTAGCCGGTCCGGAGTTTATGAGTGCCTTCCAGTTAAAGAAGGAATCCGCTGAACTACGTAATGCGTATGGCGGTGAGTTTGGTCAGCGATGTCTTTTGGCTAGGAGATTAGTCGAGCGGGGTACTCGGTTTGTCGAAGTCTCGCACAACCTAAATTTCATTAATGGTGCAGGGTGGGATACTCACAATGATGGTCAGCTTAATCAGCATTTATTGATCAAGGAGCTTGACGGCGCTTTGTCTTCTTTAGTGCTTGATTTGGAAGGAAAGAGTTTGCTCGACAAAACCTTGATTGTGGTTTCAACGGAATTTGGTAGGCCGGCTGGGTTTGATGGTGGTGGTGGGCGTGGTCATCACTCGAAAGGCTTTAGTGTTGTGATGGCTGGTGGCGGTCTGCAAAACGGAAAGACGATTGGAGTAACCGATGAGTTGGGAATGAAAGTGGTTCATCGTCCCATTTCGGTGCCTGACCTGCACGCGAGCATGTACTACGCGTTGGGAATCAATCCACGCAAACTTCTTTTTGCTGGTGATCGCCCGGTACCGACTACCGACATGGGAACGCCTGTTGAAGAGTTGTTCGTTTAGAACTGTTTGCTTAACCGGCTGATACGTTTGGGATGGTGTGCGTCACTTTGGAGCACAAGGCGGTATCGGAGTTCGAGTGGTTTTGACTTAGGAACATTGACCGCATGTTGCCCCGGATAGGCCGCATTTTGCATACTGCCTTTGGCCCGAAGAATCCACTTGTCAGGATAGGTAGGATTGCCCGGATGACAGATGATGGCGATCGTGCTGGGAGATGGGTCCTTTTCATGGAAGGTACCTTCCATATTTATCCAAGGCCCGGCTTCAATGGCTGTGCGTTGTGGGGTGACTTCACCTTGTTCGGACCAGAATTTAATATCTGCCGGTAATGCGATACGTGGTGAGAAGCCTCCGTATCCCTTGTCGTTTTCAGACCCCCCCAGTTTCAGATGGTCGACTAATGGGTTGATAATGATGTGAAAATCGATGACCCGTGCGGCGTTCTTCGTCTTATGTATATGGACTTCGGTTTCTTCCATAACAATTGGGATCTCAATTCCCTGAGTATCAACGTAGTCAGGTGAACTCCATTGAGTCCTTGTTCTAAGGAGTACCCCATCCCTTTGTTGAGTGGTGGTGACTTCTTTTGAGTCCCAAGTAAAGTTGCGACATTCCCAGCTATCACCAAGATGTCTTTCACCTACGATGACTTGATGCCATGCCCAGAAGACTCCACGGTGATGAAGGTGGTCCGCTGGAAAGTCTTCGGTGATTTCATATCCCTGAAAGTTATATAGGTTGACGTAGTTATTACGGGTGTATTGCCCATCTTTGGAGCGAGGTAGAATACGATAACCCAGTACAGGTGTATTTTGTTGCATTACCATCAAATAGTCTTGCGTACGGACGACGGTGTAGTGGGGATTCGTTGCCGCTAGTTGACTGGTCAGCAGTAGCACCGTAAGGAATGCGAGTTTCGTAACGTTGTGTCTAAACATGAGGCTGTTATTTCACTTTAATATCTAACCAGACGAGGCGGTGATCTGAACCGGTGATCCATTTAGCTGAAGGCTCTTTGGCCGTAGGCCAAAAGACACCATGACTGGAGATTTTAAGAGTCCTGGCTGGTAAGACATAATCGATGCGCAGGTTTCCTGGAGACCGGTCGGAGAAGTCTCCTGTATCCATGGCCGGTTTTCCTTTGTGAGTGGCATTTACCTTGCCCTGGACTTGGGCCGCTTCCACTCCCCCTTTACTTTGCGGTTTAGTATCGCGAATCAGTGGGTGTTCTAGAAGCTGATGGATGGCCCTGTTGGTTGAATCACCATCGAGGGGGTCCGCATTTAAATCACCGGCAATGACGAAGTCAGTATCATGACTCAGTCCTCCTTGTTGACCGGCATCATCCACGATATAGCCATTTTTGTGGGGGCTTATATAGTCGGCCCAAAAACGGATCTCATCGTGATTGCGAGTGCCGTTCTTATCCTCCGGTCCGTCGAAGACCGGAGGGGTCGGATGACACACGAGAAAGCGGACTTCTCCCTGAGGTGTTTTGATGGGGAGATCCCAGTGGCTTTTAGACGACAAGCGAAAGACGTTGAGAATCTCGCCAGAGTAGTATGGTTCTCCGGAATCAGGTTGGGTGGGAAGTAAGGCGCGGGGCATGTCTTTCCAGAGAAACGTTTGAAAGGTTCGAACCTTTCCTATAGGAAAGCGACTGAGGACGACCATGCCGTACTGTCCCGGGTATCGTCCGAACCCATAACAGTCTGTTGGGTCGGTGGTTTTCCCGTTCCCATCTAAATCAAGTCCACTTGGAATTCCGGTGTTTACTTCGTTGGTATAGGCATAGCCAAATTCGATTGGCTCAAGGCCATCGATGGGTTGGCTCAAATAGTTTGACTGAAAGTGCTCCACGGCAGTCGTCGCCTGCTCACCAGCAAAATCAAACTCATTGAGTAAGATCACATCCGGACGTACCGTCCGAATAATGGAGGAAATGTTTGCGATTTGTTCGTTATTCCCGGCCGCTAGCTGATCGGCCAATTCCCCGGCAGCGTTTCGGTTCATGCTGACATTAAATGTCGCGAATCGAATTTGAGCGTGAGCAAAGTCTGGGCAGATCAGCATGAGAGAAAATAGTGTTGATGCGACTTGCCAGAATGGTCTTAAGAATTGGATGTTCATTATATTTACTTTGAGACGTAGTCTACGACGACGACTTTCGCGAGTTTACCTTTGACCAATTCAACGAACTTCGTGTGGGCAGGATGTGGTAGGTATACTTCAAGCCCTGCTTTGTTTTTAAAAGTAACAAAGAAGCAGTGTGTAAGTCCATCATTAATGTTTTCAGGACTAACGTTGGTGCCAAATTCAAAATCGATAATGGTATCGATTTGACTGGGAAGTTTAGTAAAGGCATCTTCTATTTCTTTGATTTGCTCGTCGGAAATATCGTCATTGAACCCAAAGAGGACAACATGCCTGTAGACTCCTTTCTTTGCTTTTGCCTGTGCCGTGGCGATAGGAGTAAGCAGTGTTCCAGTGAGGAGAAGCAAACAAATATATTTCAAGCTGTGCATAAGTTATTCCTTTTCGGGATATCATTGGTTTGGTTTTGGGCTACTGAAGTAATCCTCGAGCCTCCAAGGGCCAGATATCAACGAGTGTATCATTCTGGAAGACATAAAAGAAATCGTGAAGTACACAAGTCATGTCCGCATACCCCGGGACTAACTCCACACGATCACCGATTTTCAAATCCTGAGCGTCGCCGGTCAATTCGAGTTCACCGTGTTCGGCTGATAGTCGAGTCACTTGGATATCGTCCCGGCCCACCACGATTGCCGGCTCATATTCGACATGTAGTGTTTTTTTCCCGGAGTCGATGATAGCCCGGTCTGCTGTTGGACGACCCACGACGGTAGCAATAATTGTCAGTGCCTTTTTCATACCGGTAACCTGACATTGTTGTTCATAGAATTGGTCCATGAACATTCCTCCACCGGCCTGTAATTCCGTGATTCCCTCCTGCATACGGCTTAACAGATAGGACCCTGTGCCACCACAAGAAACGATTTCACATGGAATGCCTTCGTCTTGGAGTTGCTTTGCATTCTCAGCCAGGAGCTTGAGAGCATTTTCGATTTCAGACCGTTTTTCATTCTGATCTTCAATCGTTAGTAAATGTCCCTCGTATCCCATAATCCCGGCAAAATTCAGGCCGGGCATAGCATGTAGTTGGCGGGCTAATTCGAGTGTTTTGTCCGGAGCGCAACCGACTCTATCTAGACCAATATTGACTTCGATGATGACTCGGCATTGTACGCCTTCCCGAAGCATCACTTCATTCATGGGAACGGCTTGATCCATATGGTCAATGCAGACGATGGGTTTACCCTCTTTACAGAGGTTTGCCAGTCGACTTAATTTATTTTCACCAACAATAAGGTTGGCAATGAGTACATCCGGCACTCCCCCGCGAACCATAATTTCTGCTTCTCCCAGTTTAGCGCAGGTGGCGCCAATAGCTCCGGCTGCGACGAGTCGTGAAGCGATGATCGAGGATTTATGCCCTTTGCAGTGTGGTCGCCAATGGACATCAAAATCTTTCGTACCCTGGCTGAGTTTGGCGACATTGGAATCGAATTTCTCCAGATCTACGGCGAGAAATGGAGTATCCAGATCTGTTTTCGTGAGTGTGCTATCTGACGGGAGCTTTGTTGGATTGATAAACTGCTTAGGCATTAGCCGCCTCCAATGGCAGGTAGGAAATGAACTTCACTATGAGGTTGGACTTTGGCGATCATTCCCCTAGAGGTCATGACACTATCGATGGACACTTGAAGCGACGGCGAAATATTGCCATCGATACAGATTCGATCTTTGAACCCTGGGAACATTGCATCAAGCCGGTACACGATTTCGCGCACATTCCGGGCTTCCAGAATAACGGACTGAGTTCCGCCGGATAGTTCGCGGAGTTGAGCCGGAATGAAGACGGTGGGCATGATTTGTTCGCTTTCGCGTAAGACTACTCAGATGCCTGATCCGATTGCATGGCTTTCCATAGTTTGGGAGGTGACATTGGCAATTCGGTCATCCGGGTATCTGTTGCATTGTAAATGGCATTGGCCAGTGCGGCCGGGGGAGGAA